>VFSW01000004.1_pt1 | contig 308460 bp, 299 predicted proteins | sample 5358111 | NCBI WGS metagenome assembly VFSW01 (sample SAMN11554181, study PRJNA540505) | mine drainage metagenome | isolation source: sediment from site ElyBrook_90M | place: USA: Ely Copper Mine, Vershire, VT | collected 2017 | reverse complement strand
TATACGTTTAATCAGGTCACAATTAAGGGAGAAATAAAAAGGGGCCGCCGGTGGGATTTGAACCCACGATCGAGAGGTCTCTGCTCGCAAACGAGCCACAGCCTCCTATGCTAACCAAATTGAGCCCGAAAAACCTCACTTTGAGGCTTACAGCGGTCTGCACCACAGCGGCCAAAAGATCGGCTTTCAATTCATCTCCCGGAGGTATTATATGCGTTTTTGGAGCGAGAACTAAAGGCGCAACTTTCTTAAAGATACAATTTGATGAATGAACTTCCAATGGAATTTCTAGAAGGGCGGATCCTAAGCAAGTACCTGCTTGAAAAGTACTCGAAGAATCCAAAGGGTTGGAGCTTCACAATGTTCCCCTCTTCAAGAGAAGACAGCGGATTCTTTGGAGCACTAGTCTCAGGGCCCGAGGAAGTATGGCAACTCAAGATAGACTCCATTTTCAAGCCTAATCCAATGATGCTTGGAGCCAAAACCGATCTAGATGCTGCGAAGGTAAAGCGTTTCGGAGCAGTTCCATACGGCTACCGCAAAATAGACACGACTCTCCTAAGACAACTTATGAAAGCTCTTGAAGCAGAATCGAAACCCGAAGGAGGCAGGGTTGACCTAGATAGGATACTTGCGCCTGTTGAACCAGTCGTGCCCCGAGGAGGAGAACCCTACGCCGAAGGGCCATTCGTCCTGACTGACAGAGAAAGTGCAGGAGTCTCCGAGAGCCAGAAGAATCTCGAAGATAGGCTATCTTCAGAGCTCAGGAAGCTTCTTCGTAGCAGGTACCAAAGCTACGGCTAAACGTGATGTGCCAGCTTATCTGCATATGTTTCAAGCTCCTCGATGTGTCTGATCTTTCCCTTGCTCGCTGGAAGAAGCTCTCTCTGATAGTACGTATCGAGCCTCGCGCGGCCTCGAAGTATTCTCTGCGTCCGTGCAGCAAGCTTCCTTCCTTCGCTGTCGTTGTCGAGCAAGAGAATTATTTTCTTGAATCTTGACGCGGTGCCTTCAAGCTTTGTCACGTTTGAGTTGTGGCATAGCATGAAGATACTGCCTGCGAATCCAGCATTTCTGAGTGCCTTTGCGTCGCGCACTCCCTCTACGACTACAAGTGCATCATCCTCGTCATTGAGCTTTCGCATAAAATCAGAAAGTGATTCGATCAGCATGGATTCCGCAAGAGTTGACTTGGCCAACAAGCGAACATTTTCCCGTGACCCAAGTTTGGGAATTAAGCGTTGTGGCCAGCTGAATAACTTTTCTATTGTTTGATGAGCGTCACAGTTATCCATATATCCATGAATTGCAAAGTGCATTAGATACAGCGGTCTTGTATATGGCGTCTTGGGCAAGGACAACTGTCCTTTTCACTGCACTCACGATGCTGCTGATGCTATTTGGGTTTGTAATCGGTCTTGCAATTGGAGTCAGCCCAATAGGGCTGATGTTCGTAGGGCTCGTTTTCGCTGGGATCATGAATTTCGCTTCCTACGAATTCAGCGACAGGTTTGTACTCTGGTCCACGCATGCCAAGATCATTACTGAAGCGCAGAATCCACAATTTTACTCAATAGTGCGAAGAGTCTCAGAAGAGGCTCACATACCTATGCCTCGGGTCGGAATCGTCCAATCAAACCAGCCCAATGCTTTTGCAACGGGAAAAGGCCCGAACAAATCAGTCGTAGTTGCCACGACTAGCATCCTTCAGATGCTCTCCCCTTCGGAGCTTGAAGCAGTGATTGGACACGAGATAAGTCACGTTGTTCACAGGGACGTGCTCGTGGCAAGCATAGCCGCAACGGTGGCAGGAACAATTTCCTTCCTCGGCCAAATGGTTCTCTGGAACTCTTTCTTTGGGGGATTTGGAGGCGGTGGAAACTCTAGGAACAATAACCAAAACGTAATACTCTTGATAGTCGCGGCGATTTTGGTTCCAATTGCAGCTATGCTTGTCCAGCTTGGAATAGGCAGGAGCCGTGAGACATCTGCGGACGAAGCAGGCGCGAGATTGACGCAAAAGCCGCAGGAACTCATCAACGCATTGAGGAAGATCTCCGGGAGAGCGCAAGCTTCCCAGTGGAATAGGGCAAACGCTCCTTCTCCCGCGACTTCTGCACTTTGGATAGTCAACCCACTTAAGGGCTCCAGCTGGACAGAACTTTTCTCAACTCACCCGAGCCTTGAGAAAAGGGTTAGGGCGATTAGAAAAGTTGCTCAGGAAATGGGAATCGCAGCAGAGTAACTCGTCCTAGAAGAACGCCAAGAAAACGTAGAATATCCCTGCACTCACGGCCGTGATGAGCGCACCAAACTTAAAAAATTCCACAAACCCAAACGATTGATGGCCTCTGCTCTCGGCCGCGTGCATTATTATCACGTTGCTCACTGCTCCGAGAATTGTCAAATTTCCAGCAAGGGTTGCACCTGCTGCTAGTGCGAGCCAAGGGACCGCCATTCCTTCAAAGCCCAAATTTAGCATATGGTACGAATAGAGTTGAACAAACGGGACATTGCTCAGAATCTGGCTCAAGATTATAGAAACCGACATGATTGCGCCGGTTGATTGAACTCCGTTTCCCAGGATAGGGGCGGGAAATGCATCGAGGAGTATTTTACCTATGCCAGAGTTCCAGACCGCTCCCATCACTACGAACATTCCTGCAAAGAAAATCAGAACTCCCCAGCTCAAGCTCACAAGCAAGTATTCTCTTTTGGGAGTCAGAACAAGGAGTATTACTCCGAAAGCAAAAGCAAGATTGCTCAAAGAGAGACCAAGAGTCTGGAGATACGGAAAGGCTTCAACGATTCCAAACGATGCAAGCAGCCCAATCATGAGCGCTGCGCTCAGCTTGGCAAGTCCGATGTCATAGATAGCGTTTCTAGGATTCTGAACTGGAGTGCCAGATTGTCCATCATTCAGCTTGATTCCCTCGTAGAACCGCCCTAAACAAAGTCGCGATTTGCACAGGTAAAAAAGTGCAAACAAAGAGACCATCGTTGGAAGGAAGAGGTGAGACAGAAAATCACTGAAGGGTGTTCTTAATCCACTGTTCAGTGCAACGAGCAGGTTCTGAGGATTGCCTATCGGGGTCATCGCGCTCCCGATTGTGATCGCATAGGCCAGCGGAAGCAGCAGGGCCCTGTTTTGCTTCAGCCCTATTTTTGATGCTATACTGATCACTATCGGCGTCCAGAGGAGCGCGATTGTGTCATTGACAAAGAGTGCTGAAAGGAAACCTGATCCTAAGATTATACCCAGCAACAGCTGATCCGTCTTTCTTGCTCTTCTCAGAATCTGGAGGGCGATGTATTCTATCAGTCCGGACTTTTCAAAGCCCGCAGTGAGGACCAGCATACCGAAGAGGAACCCTATGACTGGAAAGCTTATTGATACGAATGCATCAAAAGGCGAGATGGAAAGTGTGGCGATCATGAGTCCCGCCCCGACGGCCATTGAGACCCAGATCGGGATCTCTTTCCCTCTTATCTTCCTGAAAATCAACAGCAGGTAAGTCAATACTAATATTGCGATGACTACGTAAATCATGAGTTTGCTTCCTCCTCTGGCCTGCTTTGCAAATGCGAAAGAGTATTTGTGACCGCAACAGGTAGTTACAGTTAAAAATGCTCCCGTCAATTGCTACATCAAGAAAAGGCGTGAGATCTCACGCTTGTGTTGCACTAAATCAATTTGGTTGACAAAACTTTGAGCCACGCAGTTGAAATCACACCTTATGAAAGATTTCTAAGAGAATCACTTGCAGAAAAAAAACAAGAGCTTGAAGTTCTCACTCTTGCGCTTCAGAAAGCTAATCCCTTCAAGAGAATGGCACTCAAGCGGCAGCTCGAGGAAATCAACCAGAATGTTCAGATACTATCCTCAGACCTTGAGAAGTATGAGCGCGGCCTCTCGTGGCTCAGGGAGCCGACGAAGGAGCGGGACGAAAAGGCCGAACATCTTGGCCCAGTTGACGTTTCAGCAATAACAGGTCAGGCAAAAACTGTCACTCCCGCACCTGTTGCACCGAGGCCTGCGCCATCTACCGTTGCAAAGCCGGGAACGACTTCCGTGCCTGTTGCAAGGCCTGCTGTCCCACAGACTGCCTCTGGTGCGGTTGCTCCTCAACCCTCTCAGGCTCCAACTCCTAATCTAGCTCCACCTCCCTCAGTAAAGCCCGTTGGGACTCCAGCGCCACCATTGGCCCAAAAGCCCGCTACTGCAAAAGAGGAAGGGAAAAAGTCAGAAGAGAAAACTGAGAGCACATCTTCAGAAACTAATTCCTCAAGCTCTTAGCATGTTCATTTCTGCGCTGAACTCGAACCTGTAATAGTTGCAAAGCTTCCGCACTGGGCAATTAGGGCACATGGGAAGCACTGGTTTGCAGATTGTCTGACCAAACCTTACGAACAGTTCGTTTATGTCGAGCCAATATTTTTTCTCGTAGATCTTGCATAGTTCATTTTCAGTTTCCTCAGGCGTCTTCGTCCTCACGATCCCTATCCGATTGGAGACCCTGTGAACGTGAATGTCAACGGGGATCGCTGGTTTTCCAAACCCATATACAAGTACGCAATTCGCAGTCTTTCTTCCTACTCCTGGAAGGTCAATTAGTTCCTCAAATTTGGAAGGAACATTTCCAGAGAATTGTTGTTCCAAAACCTTTGAGATGTCTACAACTCGCTTTCCCTTTACGTTGTGGTAGAGCACTGGCCTGATGATCTGCGCGACTTCTCTAGGATCGGCTTGGGACAGCGAGCTTGAATCGGGAAACTTCCTAAAAAGTCTCTGTGACGCCGCCTCAGTCACTGGATCCTTGGTCCTGGCAGAAAGAACTGTAGAGATCAAGACTCTAAATGGGGAGGAATCCAAAGCGCTTCCGATCTTTCCGAGCGTGGTCTTTCCGGTTATCTTGACCCGAATCAGGTCTAGTATCGCGACTGACTCGCGCTTTGTTCGCAGCTTTTCCAATTTGTTTTGCTTCAGGATTCCACACTCTAGGTCTGAAGCGATCTTCGAAAGGTCGATAGCGCAAAATAGGATACGAACAAGAGAGTGAGGAATGCTTTGGTAGCGAAGACAAGATTTGTCTGCCACATGTTGACCGGATACGTGTTGACTGCTAGGTCGGGGTTTGGATTCGAGACTAGCAGTGATCCCCATAGAGTGAAATTGAACAGCACTTCGTAAGTGCTCATGGCGAAAACAGCAAGGGAGATTAGAAGAAAAAGCGCCCTGATCCACCGTGGGACTTTACGTTCAATAGTCTGTGCGGCGAGCGCAAGAAAGCAGTAAGAGAATATTATTGTCGCCACAAAGAATATGGTCACTGGTTTCACAAAGAACGGGAATATGCTCGGAGGAGGAAACTCTAGCGGAGTTCCATTCGAAGTGTTCACAAGGGCGTCACCAACTATCGTCCTTGGATTAAGAGCATAGAATATCACAATCAAGATCAGTGTGAATGCCGAGATGCCTAGCAGAATGAGAAAAAGCTGCTTTTCCCCCTTTGTCGACGGGTAGCAGGGTGAAAGGAAACCGCCATGGGAAGCGTAGCCCTCAAATGGAAAGTTCCTGAATTCCAAAGTGGTCAGAAGCCCCAAGACGAAGCATCGAATAATGCTTTCGATAACGATAGCTCTTCAGCTAGGCTAGTCGCCGCTGAAAAACATCGATTGTCCCGACGGAGCGAATGATTGGAAGGGGATAGAGAGGAGTGATTGGAGGGAAGGGATAATCTCCTTGTTTCTTCTTGAACAAGTGTGTTAGATTCATTGACTTGAGTGTGAGTGCCCCAAATCCTGCTAGCGAAAGAGCCAAGAACCAAACCCCCTTCTCGGCGACTAGCGTTGCGATGATAATTCCTGCCAATGAGAAAATAGCTTCTGCAACGATCGTCCAGTCGTGGGGTATGTTTCTGAAGTACTGGATCTTCGATGTCCCGATGCCTAATCCAGACTTTGGCGTGCGGTAGTTGAAAAAGCCAGTCCTTCCTAAAATGCCGTAGAAAAACCCCATCGAACAAAGAACAACAGTACATCCGGAAGTGTACGAGAGTATGGGAATCAGAGCGAGATTCCTGACGGTGAGGAGATTCTGAATCTTCAGTGCGTACCCCGCAGAAGAGAAGAACAGGGCAGCCGGCAGAGTGACTGCGGCGACATAGACTGGATTTGTGAATATCGAATCTCCAGGTGGAACGAGACCAAAGAGGACTGAAAGAGCGGAAAGGAAGTTCACCATAATCCAGCTCAAACTAGAAAAAGGGGTTACGATCATGAGAAATATTGCGAGTTTCCTCGAAAACGAGATTTTGGAAGAACTGAGTATTTCATGCCAGTATTTCGAAATGCATCTTGACCAGCCCTGAGATGTTCTTGCAGCCTGTTTTTTCCATGTCTCAAGCGTCGGCGGATCCTCGCTCATTATCCGAACATCGCTGAGATAGATTCCTCTTTTTCCTGAAAGATACAGCTTGATAGAAACATCTGCATCGTCAGCCATTCGCTCATTTGACCAAAGCCCCACCTGTCTCAAGTCATGCGTGGACACGAGAGTGAAGCCCCCTTGAAATGAAAAAGGAATATTGAATCTGTATGCTCCCATTTTGGTTATCATGTCTCCCATGTCTAGTGAAATTGCGTAAAGCTTGGTGATTAGGTTCTGATTCCTGTTGTAGTGCCCGACGCGGAAGGAAACGAAAGACGCATTACGATGCTCCGCCAAAGCTGCCAGTCCCTTGGTCAAGACTTCCGGGGTGACCGCAGAGTCAGCATCCAGAAGAAGAACAAACTCGCCTTCCACTAGATCCATTGCCTTGTTGAGCGCGCCCTGCTTGAAATTCGCCCTAGATCTTCTTCTCGAAACGATAGCATGAATCCCGGCCAGACTCAACTCTTCCAGTTTCGCATCGATTACTTGAGTCGTGTCGTCGGTAGAATCGTCGGCGACTACTACCTGCAATCTTGACCTTGGGTAGTGGAGATCCTTGATTGCGTCTAACGTCCTTCCGATTACAAATTTCTCATTGAAGGCTGCGATGAGTATGGAAACTAGAGGTGTCGCAGCAGGAAAGGAATCTGCTTTTGGAAGCCTCTTGGGGTAACGTAGCGAACTGGTGAGGAGAAATAGCCAATAATATGAAAGTAGCAGTGTGGGGACGCTGAAGATTAAAGAAACCACGGAGACAAGTAGCCAGAATTGCATGGGTCCATCCCCGCGAGCTTTTGCAAACCTTTCCTTCTTATGTAAATTTTGTCCTGGGATCTTATCCTGTGAGTTCGTGCAGACAACTCTTTTGGAGAGTTCAACATTTCATATTGCGCCTAATGGAACGCGGCTCATCAATGTCTTCTCCTGGGTCTTTCGGAACGATGAATAACAAGACAGGGATTACAATCGTGTCACGATGCAATGGTCTTTGAAGAGATTGTCGTATAGTTACCTGCATAGGCAGAAGCAATGACACAGTTTTGGAACCCTCCTCAAGATATTTATCAACGTGCGACTGCCCTTAACATCTAGCACTGAGATAGTTTGGCCCATTACTTCACACCCGAGGAAGCCAACAGGATACTTCCCCAGGTTCGCGAAATCATTCAACGAGTAGTCGTTCTCAAGAAGACAATAGATACATCATCAGGAAAATCTAGAAACGAATCAGTAGACGAACTCGGCATTCAAATCTCAAAGCTCGAAGAAATAGGAGTCGAACTCAAGGACATGGAAACTGGATTGGTTGATTTCCCCGCAGATAGGTTCGGCGAACTTGTCAGCCTGTGCTGGAAGCTCGGAGAAGACCGAATTCTTTACTGGCACAGATCGAGCGAAGGGTTCAGAGGAAGAAAGTTATTGAGACCGGAACCACTTGAGGCAAAGTGAAGCGCCATCATGATACCTTCTTGTTCACGAAGTTTTCATAATAAGAGATGACTATTCCTTCCTGCTTTTTCTCAATAGATCCTCCTCTTTTTTCTCTGACAAGCGCAATGGATTCGTTTGGATTGCCTTTCTTTACGCGGCTCAAGTACGCGGCTAGAACCGTTCCAGTTCTTCCTTTTCCCGCAGCGCAGTGAACAACAATCTTGTTTCCTTTAGCAATCTCAGAAAATAGAAATTCTACGCTATTCAAAATCTGATCGAGGTTTGGAATTGCGTGGTTCTTGATTCCGACTTCAAGATAATCAAAGCCCTCGAGCCATTCCTTTTTGAGCGGCTCTTCTGTCAGAGAGAGGATCGCGTTGATGCCCTTTTTTTCTCGAAACCATCTGACCTCTTTTTCGGACATTGGCCGAGCTGAGCCAGCAACGCGATCGTCGATGAAAGAGAAGTTCATCGGGTGCCCTACAAGCATGCCATAGATCTTTCTGAAAATATCACCTTTCTCAAACATGGAGCACTTCAAAAATCCTAGAGTTTTCCCAACCGTCCATATCCTGCATAATAGGCAATAAAAGCGCTTTACTTATAGAGAGTAAAAATCTACAAAATTGGTTGGTCACCAGAGAGCATGGCCGCATATGATTACGATGTGATCGTCGCAGGGGGAGGAATGTCAGGCCTCATCACGGCAGCTGCGATTTGCCACTATTCAAAGCAAAAGGCACGAGTGCTCGTGGTTGATAGAAACCCTCATTCAGAACCAGGTAAGAAGACAATAAACGGTTGGACATGTGGGGACGCGGTCAGCAAGAGGAGCGTCGATTACTTAGCAGACAACATTGGGATAAAGTATGGCTCTCCTGAGCTCGAACATCCAGTTGAAGGAGTGCTAGTTTATTCTCCAGATCATCAAACAAAGGTTCTCTTTGAAGGTGAAGGTTTCATTCTAAACCGCAAAATCCTTCCAAAGAGACAGATCGAAGATGCAAAAAAATTAGGGGTTGAATTTGCCTTCAATGTTGCTTGCGACCGTCTTTATTCCGAAGATGGCTTTGTACGTGGTGTAACAGGAAGAAATCTGGCTGACGGTAGTCAGTTCAAAAAAACGGCTAGGATGGTCGTTGATGCTGCAGGCAATGCGACAAAGCTACGGCCAAATATTCCCATTCAATCAAAGATAGAACTAGATATAGATCGAGATGATCTCGAAAGCACTGGAAGATACATCTACGATTTCGAAGTCTCTGAAGACGATCCCACTTGGTTTGATTCTAGATACGCCTTAATTCATCTCGATCAATTTATCGCCGCCGGCGGGTACGCTTGGACTTTTCCGAAGGGGAAGAACAAGGTGAACATTGGGCTGGGGGTGCAGAAAAAGGCGCTTGACTTGAGAAATGCCAAGTTTGGAAAAAAAGACGGATTGCAGGATCTCATAGATCAGTACGTCAAAATGAACAGAGCCATCAAGAATCCAGTTCAATCCGCTGATGAGCAAGATAGGGGAAACACAAAGGGAAGCTGGCAGGTTTCTGTCAGGCGTCATAACGATTGTCTTGTTGCTAACGGTTACGCAATGGTGGGTGATGCAGCGTGGATGGCTAGGCCGATTGATGCGGGAGGAATAGGACCATCAATCTATGCGAGTGTGATGCTGGGAAAAGCAGTGGCTCAAGCTCTTGAAGCAAACGACACAAGTGAAGAAAGCCTCTGGCAGTACAATTTGGATTATATGAAACACCATGGGTACCAGATGGCAAGCTTTGAAGTGCTTCGGAGATATCTTCAGACTCTTTCAAATGATCAAATCAGCTACGGAATGAAGTACTTCCTTTCAGAGGAGGATATCTCGAGCATTGTGAACAGGGAACATCCACGTTTTTCAAGATTGAGACTCCTGAATCCCGCAATGATGATGCGAATCGCAAAAGAGCCAAAGCTTGCCTCAGGGCTAAAACACACTGCGGATGTTAGTGAGGAATTGATCACCCATAACATGAATTACCCTGAAAAGCCAAGCGGCTTCGAGCCGTGGAAAAAGAAACTGACGACCATGCTTACCGAAGCATTCGCAAAGTTCTGAATCGATTACGGGTGTGGCATTCGTTTCTTCCCTTTGGAAGCAGCTCTCTTCTTTCTTTCGATGCTTGCGGCAAGCACCTCGACGTCCAGTTTCTCCTGAGAAGCGTATTTTAGGAAATCGAGATTGAACAAAGAGGCAAGTGCAGAGCCTCTCACTTCTTCACTTTTGTCTCTAGTAGCTTTCTCCAGCGCATTTCGTGCGCTCGCATCTCCGATCGCTCCAAGTGCGGCAGCTGATTCATGCCTAACGATCTCGGATGGATCATTGAGCGCGGCGTCTATCAAGTACGGAATAGCACTTTTTAGACCCATCTGACCAAGGGAGAATGCGCATTCGTGCCTGATCAGAGAGCTTGGATCTTTTTTCATTACATCACCTAATACGAGGACGGAAGAAGCGTCTCCAATTTCGCTCAACACAGTGACTGCGTGAACCCTAAGCACAAGTGCACCCTCCTCTTTGAGAATCTTGTTGAAGAATTTTGCATTCTTGTTTTCGTATTCATGCTCCATCCTTGAAAGCAATTTGAAAGCGCGATCTCGATTCGAGTCTTCGATTGTTTCTGTGTACTTCAAAGAACTGACCTGTCTCAGGTGTTTGAGGCAAGATGTCTTTACAAAACTCAAATAAACGTAGCGCAATGAAACAAAATGTGATCATTTGTTGCCGGTCAAGAACGCAACTGATGAAGAAGTAAAAGAGATCCTTAGCAAGTACAAGACTGTTGCTGTCATTGGCATGTCAAAGAACTCTGAAAAAGATGCTTATCTTATTCCTGAATTCCTGAAGAAAAAGGGATACAGAATAATTCCTGTGAACCCGACAGCAGATGAAATACTGGGAGAAAAATCATACAAGAGGCTCAGCGATGTGCCCGGCGATGTGGAGATAGTTGATGTCTTTCGCCCAAGCGAAGACGTTCCCAAATACGTAGATGATGTGATCGCGAAAAAGCCAAAGGTCTTCTGGTTACAGCTCGGAATAGAAAACGATCAGGCTGAAGAGAAAGTGGCCGCAGCTGGGATCAAAATTGTCTACAACAAATGCATGATGCGAGAGTATGCGAGACTAATCAGCTATCAGAAATCAAGAAGCTAGGAACTTTACAAGGTCCTTGTAGTTCTTCGCGTTGAGAATGTTTTTAGGTTCAGCCCACGATCTTCTTGCCTGCGCAACGCCTATTGACATGTACTCAAGCTCGCTAGCGCTATGCGCGTCCGTGTCAACGCTTAGTAAGCATCCTGACCTTATGGCCTCGAAGGCGTTCTCATCATTCAAGTCAAGCCTGTTAGGATGTCCATCGATTTCAAGCACTGTACCGGTGTCTAGCGCGCCTTGAATCAAAGCTCTCAGGTCTATCTTGTATCCAGGTCTTTCTAGGATCAATCTTCCAGTGGGATGAGCAATGATGTCTACATTCTCATTTTCAAGTGCTCCTCTGAAACGTTTTGTAATCTTGTCAACATCGTCTTTGAACCCGGTGTGAATCGATGCAAGGACTATGTCGAGGGACTTGAGCAAAGAGTTAGGCAAGTCGAGAATCCCATCGGCCATAATGTTGACTTCTGCCCCCTGAAGCACACGAAAAGCGATTCCACCGCTCTCGTATTTCTTGTTGAGTGAATCTATTTCCCTTTTCTGTTCTTTGAGCCTTTTCTCATCAAGCGCATTTGCTATCTTGAGAGAGCCAACGTGATCCGTTATGGCGATATACTCGTAGCCTTTCGATCTGGCGGCCTCTGCCATTGTTTCAACGCCCTCGTGACCATCACTCCATTTCGTATGCATCTGAAGATCGCCTTTGATTTGATCGAGTTCGAGAAGCTTTGGTAGAACGTGCCTCTCTGCAGCGTTAATCTCCCTCCTTGCTTCACGGAGCTCGGGTTCGATATAGTCAAGCCCGAGGCTCTTGTACACCTCCTCTTCAGTCGCTCCTGCCATCCTAGTATCTCCGTCTGATTTGAACAGCCCGTACTCGCTAAGATGGTATCCCATCTTGAGGGCTCGGGTACGCAGTTCAATGTTGTGGGCTTTTGATCCTGTGAAGTAAATGAGCGCCGCACCCCATGACTCTATGGGAACGACTCTTACGTCAACCTGGAAATTTTTCTCCATCTTGACTGAGACTTTTGTTTCACCAGCGGCAACCACCTCTTTGACCGCATCGCCACTAGTAAACGCCTTGATCGCTTCAGGAGAGTCACTTTCAATTAGGACATCAAGATCTCCTATCGTCTCTTTCATTCGTCTGTAAGAGCCGGCGACTGCGTAGCGCCTCACGCTGGGAATCTGCTGCAGTTGATCGACCACACGCTCAACAATACTCTTAGCTTCTACAAGAAGAACTCTCCTTGTCAGTAGCTTTGCATTCTCGATTCTCTCAAGGAGCTGTTGTGAACCCCTGGCTCCAAGACCCTTGAAGCTAGCGAGTCTTCCATCTCTTGTCGCCGCCTCGAGTTCATCAAGATTCTTGATTCGAAGAGTATTGTAAAGCGACTTGACCGTCTTAGGACCTATTCCTTCGACACGAAGAAGAGAAGAAACATCGACGGGGCTCTTGCTCTTTAGTTTCTCTAATGATTCAAGCTTCCCAGTTTTCAATATCTCGGTGATCTTTTTCTCAATGTTCTCGCCCACGCCAGGTATCTCGCGAAGCTTTCCCTGCCTCGCGGTTTCTTCGATTGCCTCAGGAAGCGCCTCTATTTTCTGTGCTGCGCGCCGATATGCGAGAGCTCGATATGGTTGATCGTCCTCCATCTCGGTAAAATTGGCAAGCTCTCTAAGAACCGAAGCCACCAAAGAGTTTTGCATAGGGCTTGGGGGCTTTGACTGGGCGGTTCAAGATAAGCGAATCTATCTAGAGCAATCCCGGTACTGATGTATTCCGGCCTATTCCTTGCGCCTGCGGCGCGGAGACAAGTTTTGCATTCTCCTTCAAAGTTCTCGCGAGCCTTCTAAAGATCTCGTTAGTCCCTACATCTATGAGGTTGATTCTGATCTGTGAGTCGCGCATAAACATCTCAGCTTCAAAACTTCTCTTCAGGGCGAAAAGCACCGTGTTGTAATGAATCACACCCTTGAGCTTTTCCTCTATTATTACTTCGCTCTCGTCAGGGAATGGGCTGATTAGAAATGCGACTCCTTCTGCCCAGCTGATTGTAGGAATCGCTGTTCCGCCTTGCTGGACGGATTGCGTCGCCACAAGCTTCGCCAAATCTTCGAACTTGTATTCTAGTAATTCATGAATTATTAGCTGTTTCCACGGTTCCACGGTGATCTCAAGCCCCGCGGAATCAGCAACTGTGGGTTTTGGCTCTACTTGCTCGTATTTCTCCATTGTTTCAAAAACACTGGTTCCTGAACATTCGCACAACTCTTTCAGGAATCCTTGCCTTTTATGGCTTGTTTATCTTGGCTCTCGATCCGGGAAATCATCAGCTGAAGCTTGAGAGATTGCTTGATCTTTCAGACGACTTGATTTGTTCTCTCAAGCGCCAGGCATGCTGAACCCGCCGTCTGCGATCACAATGTTGCCTGTCATGTGCAAGGAATCATCAGAGGCCAGGAACAAAACCAGAGGGACAATGTGTTCGGGCTTGCCGATTCTCTTGAGAGCAGTGTGATCGACAATCCACTTTCTTCTTTGTGGAGTCCAATCGGATCTCTTTGTTGTGGCTTCTGTATCCATGTATCCCGGACAAGCCGCGTTGATTCTTACCCAAGGGGCAAAGGCAAGTGCGTATGACTTGGTCAGACCAATCACCCCATACTTTGAGGCTGCGTACTGCGGAGCTCTCGGGCTTCCAGTTACTATAACATTGGAGGCCACATTGACAATTGTGCCAGACTTGCGCTCGAGCATCCGTTGACCTATCTCGTGAATCATGTAGAGCGTCCCCTTGATATCAACGGCGAGGGTCTGATCAATTGCCTCCTCAGTGATCTGCCTCCACGACATCTGCTTGTTTGATACGTCGCCTGAGTTGTTCACGAGGAGATCCAATGGGCCGAATTCCTGCCAGACCTTCTCGGTCATCGCTTTGACTTCGTCCCATTTAGTAATGTCAACCTTGGCAATCATTGACTTCCTACCCATGGCCTTGATCTGATCCGAGACTTTCTGTGCCCCTTCTTTGGAGGTGTTGTAGGCTACAACCACGTTCGCACCTTCTTTTGCAAGGGCGTGAGCGATCAAGGTTCCAAATCCCCGTCCTGCACCAGTGACAAGGGCGTTCCAATTGTTGAACCGAAGACCCGGTGGGTGCTCTCTTGGTTTCGCCTCGATCTCAGTATCTACTTTTCGCTCGCCTGCAAGTGTTCCCCAGCTCATTATGTCATAACCTCGAGAAAAACGAACAATTCAAAATTATTCGGAGGCGTCTTATTAAGGCCTATCAGAGCAAGCAAAATTCTGATCTAATCAGAAGACGGAGGCGATGTTTCAGAAGGCCGGACAAACGCATTAATAATAACTTCAAACGAAAATCAAATGAGGAAAGCGCCTTTGCAAAAGGCCACGATTCAAAAATATCTTTTTCCGTACGAACTGATCGAGGCAAATTGGCGGCTTTGGACCTTTGTAGCCATTCTCGGAGTGGGCATGTGGGCTCTTGTGACTTACCCTGTGAGCGCAATCCATGGCTATGTCGATCCTTTCTACAGTCCTACAGTCCTCATTGTTCCGATACCAGGATTGTTCCGTCTCACATGCTATGCCTACAGAAAGGATTACCACAGGCACCTGTTTCACCACCCGCTAGGTTGCGAAGAAGAGTCCAGAGGGGAGAAGCACAGCAAGCCGTACACTGGTGAAAGAAACGCCCTGTTTCAGCTTGAGAACTATCACAGATTTCTGTTATATGCGGGAATTGCAATACTCCCATTCTTCTATTACGACTTTGTTGAGTCAATAATTTTTAGCGGGAGTCTTCGTCTCGGAAGTCTTATTCTGCTGGTAAATGCCCTCACTCTCACTGCTTGGACTCTGTCGTGCCATGCATTCAGACACCTGATAGGAGGTAACATCGATTGTTACACTTGCGTGCCCGGAGGCAAGGCGCGAAAGTCAATATGGAATATCCAGAGTTGGTGGAACTCCCATCATGAAGCTTTGGCATGGATAAGCCTTCTTACCATATTCTTTGCCGATCTATACCTCAGAGCTCTTACGGCGGGGCTGCCTGTGGACTTTAGGATTTTGTAGATACTCGAAGGGAGACAATTGGAACAAAAAAAGAACTACATGCCTGCGGTTTTGCGATACCCGATTTTCTTCGTAGGGCTCTTGATCCTAATAGTCGGAGGGGTTGTTGCGCTAAGGCTCAATGCGCCTCTGAACACCGATGTTGTTCTCGCGGTCGTGGGCTTTATTTTGCTCGCGATATCCGTTGCGATAAGATAATACGAATCTTTCATTCTGGATTCACGAGGAATTAGCCTTCCGTGCAAGTACTCTACTGCGAATTCCCTGACGACTCGTACTTCGATGTCGAAAAAGACGTCTGGCTAAGACCAACTTCGGCCGACACTGCAAGAATCGGAATTACAACAGTGCTTTCATTCCTAGCCGGCCATATACAGAAGATTAAGCTGAGGACGGAAAACGAGAAGGTGGAAGCTGGACAGAGTGTCGGGACGATAGAGTCGGGGAAGTACTTCGGTGCAATCAGATCACCAATCAGCGGAAAATTAGTTCGCTTCAATTCGAGAGTAGAAGCAGAGCCAAGAATCGTCAACGATGATCCATATGGTGATGGGTGGATTGCAGATATCCAAGATTTTGATCAGAATGCTCTCGCTGGGTTGCTTAAGGGAAATGCAGCATCTAAGAAACTAGAAAGTCGAATTAAGGAGCTCAAAATCAAGTGCTTCAAGAAACTTCCAGAAGAACAGCTTGTCTCTGTAGGCGTCGAATGTTCTGCCACTCTAGCCAACCTAAATGAAATTCTGAACAAAGCTCCAATTGGAAGGGTCGTTCATGTGGTCTCAGACGATCCTCTTGCCGAAATTGAAATGATTCGCTGGTCAGACCAGACGGGTAACGAGCTGCTCGAAACCCGAGAGGAAGGAAAACTTGTTCACTTTCTCGTCGAGAAAAAGAACAAGTAGAGAAAGATTTGGCCCTTCATGGCTCTGCGGTCTTTCATTTCTCGATTGGGTTCCTAACCATGTTGCCCCACTCAGTCCAGGAGCCGTCATAGTTCTTAACATTTGTATATCCAAGAAGATATTTTAGGACAAACCATGTGTGAGAAGACCTTTCGCCGATCCTGCAGTAAGAAATCACCTTCTTGTCTGGTGTGACGCCCTTCCCAGCATAAAGCGAGGCAAGTTCCTCTGGTGACTTGAAAGTGCCGTCTTCTCTGACTGCCTGCGCCCAGGGGATGTTGACAGCGCCTGGAATGTGTCCTCCTCTTTGCGCATGCTCCGTCGGGTACTCCGGAGGGGCAAGAACCTCGCCACTGAACTCTTTTGGACCTCGAACGTCTACTAAGACAAAGCTATTGTTGCCCAAGACTGACTTTACGTCGTCGAGATAGGCTCTGACAGTTTCGTCCGGGTTGCTCACTGTGGCGCTGCCGCGAGGATAGCTTGGTTCATCTTTGGTAAGAGGCTTGTCTTCCTCAATCCACTTTTTCCTCCCCCCATTCATTATCCTGACGTCCTTGAGGCCGTAGTACTTGAAAACCCAGAACGCAAAAGCGGCGAACCAGTTGTTAAAGTCACCATACAGAACAAGCGTAGTTGAATCGGAGATCCCGTTCCTCCTCAGGAGTTCCCCAGCTTGCAATTGGCTCAGGAGGTCGCGCCTCACTGGATCGTTGATGTCTTTTTTCCAATCAAAAAGGACAGATCCAGGAACATGGCCTTGGAAGTAATTAGACGTCGGGTCATAGTCCACCTCGGCTATTCTCACGTTTGCATCTGCACTGTGTTGAATTACCCAGTTCGTGTCAACAATCACTTCGGGGTGTGCGTATGTCTTTGATACTGTCGTCTGAGAGCTCAATTTCTATCAGGACAGGATTATGACCTACGTTATATTAGATTACAGATTTGCGCAATTTCTGCGACCACTGCGCAATTCTGACAGGAGAGAGCTTCACAAATGTCGCGTCTTCCACCCGGTCTGGAAAATATCCTCCTTTTGAGTACTGCGGGTATTTCTGCTTGAGGAGCCGCGCTGCGCGCCTTTTTTCAGAAAGGTTCGTCACGATGTTGGCATTGGCTCTGATCATCACAAAAGAGAGCTTTTCCCAGTCTTCAGAGTATTTGTCAGCAAGCAACGTTGCGATTCCAGTGCGCTCAATGTTTTCCACCCGCCTTAGCTTTTCATGTTTTGTTTTCCTATCTATCACAAAATAGATGTTACTTGAATCGTTGGCGAACACAAAAGGAACGATGTGCGGCATGAGGTCTTTGTTGATTGTTGCAAGTCTAGCGACTCTTGACTCGCGAAGGTACGATTTGACCTTTGTCGTGAGCAGATGGCGAGTTCTCACTGATACATTTTTGGCGCTTGTCAATTCTGCTACGCTCTAAATGGAAGTCAGCGCCGCACCAGATGCTCGCAGTAAGTGTGTCCAGACAAGTGAGATTGTCAACTCCAAGACAATATATCAAGTGGTCGTGTAAAGTTGCATTTAGCGAGTAAACGGTGCATGATCAACTTTGATTTTTGGTCTTGAAATCAAATCAACAAGACGCATTCCAAACATATGCGGGATGATCAGAATTCAAGTTCAAGTTTCCTGCGCTGCACGACCCTCCGACACTCCTTGTAACTGTTACAGAGTAAACTTGATCATTTGGTAGTGATAACCCGTAAAGAAAGTTACCATTGGCAGACCCAGTCGCTGCTGCATTGAAGGTTTGCCCGCTCGATGATTTGAACTCAATTTGAACGGGGTTAACTCCTAAACCTGTAGAGACTGCCCCATTTACGTAGACAGTTGAGCAGCCTGCAGCAGGACAGGTTTCATTCTGCTGATTGAAAAACATAACCAGAATTACAACAAGGACAACAAAAGTCACTATTAGTGCAAGCGAAAAATATCTTCCCATTCGCTCCAATTTTTATGCCTCTGCCACAACCAACTTGTGTTGAACCTATTATTAAGGACGCATAAAGAAGACTACGAATCAGGCTCTCGCGCGAAATTGGCAAAAAACTAGCCTGCTATTATCACGCTACTCGCTTAATGCAACTGAACAGCTGGCCGACGATTATTTCATTGCAAGAGACGCCTGGAATATTTCGCTGTGGCAATTAAGAATGCAAAACACCGTAGATTACGCCCCCACAAAAAAGACACCAAATCTTCGAATTGTGGAAAACGCGTACTATGCAATGAGTTTTGAAGCTTTCTAGAATGGGCGTCCTGACTCAAGGGCCTCTTTTCAGCTTCTGAAAAAGGGGAATGTCATAAGTAGAAGATGCAACAATGGCTTTAGACTAATACCCATTTCATGGTCGAACCCGGCTGCATAAGAGGAATGAACAAAAACGTAACCAAAGAGTAATTTTTTCTTCGACATAATATGTCTAGAGGTTACCGTTTGGTATGAGTTTTTGCTTAGAATCTCAGAAGAAGCTCACTTTCGAAAGAGAGTGCACAGATTTTATCCCACAATTTCACGCTGGAGTACATTGTGTTCTTGCTTAAGGAGCAAAGTATCAACAAAGGAAAGCAATGAATATCTGACGAGCACTTAATGCTTGAATGCCCTCTCGTGGGTGAATAGCATTGGCATTGAGAACTTGTCTGCCGCTTGAATCACTTTCTTGTCGCTTACTGAACCGCCTGGCTGGATGACTGCTCTAATCCCTGCGTCGCCTAGGAGCTCGACGCTGTCTGGAAAGGGGAAAAACCCGTCAGATGCGCAATAGGCTCCTCGCGCTCTCTCGCGAGCGTTATCAAGAGCTATTTTGGTCGCGCCATTCCTCTTTCTAAAAGTTCCTACCCCAAGTGTCCAGAGTTTTTCCAGTTTGCCGTTCCCCGAGACAGATCCGTTCCCAATCACAATCCCGTTGGACTCTACGCGCCTCACGACCTCCCAAAGGCCAAGCAAAACTTCAATGTCTTCTTTGCTTGGTTTCGAAACAGACTCTACACTCAATTTGGAGGGCGAGAGCTTGTTAGAATAGTCTGGAGCCTCTTGAACTAGAGCGAGACCCTGCACAAGTTTAAGGTCATATGGATAGTCTGATGGATTAGTGGTTTGAATGATCCTCATTTTCTTCTTCTGCTTTTCCTTCAGAATTTCAAGTGCCTCAGGTTCGTATCCCGGCGCAAGCACAATTTCAGTGTAGACAGAGTTGTCTTGAACGCCTTCGTTTCTTCCGATAAGCTTCGCAGTTTCCACATCTACATTTCTATTGAGCACGGTCGTGTTTCCAAAGTCGGCCTCGGGGTCGCACTCATGCGCCAATTTGTATGCGTTAGAGAGTGAAGTCGAAAAAGCGAATCCAGAAATCTGGCCGTGTTTCACCGTGGCCGCCGCTGCGTGCTCCTCGAAACCCTCGAGAATCTCGTAGGCGCCCGCGATGTCAAGGTAGTTGTTGTAGGAGCGCACATCACCAAAAAGCTGCTTCCAGTCTGAGAGACCTCCACGAGCACCATTGACCGAATAGATCATCGCTCTTTGGTCCGGGTTTTCACCGTACTTTGGCGATTCAAATTGCCGTGCAGAAACGAAGTAGGAATCATGGAACTGCTTTTGCGGGTAGAATCTTTTGCTCAACTCGTTGTAAATCGCGGTGTCATATCCTGCGACGATTTCAAAAGCTGCAACAGCCATCCGACGTCTGGTCTCAAGAGAAACTGCGTTCTTTGTATCAAGTTCTAACGAGATCTCATTGTAAAAGCTCGGTGAGGGAACCACGCAGACAGACTCGTAGTTCTTGGCGGATGCTCTCACGATCGACGGACCGCCGATGTCAATCATCTCAATGAGATCTTCTTCTTTGGATTCTCTCTGAGCTGTGGCCTCGAAGGCATAGAAATTGCATACCACCATGTCGATTGTGGAGATTCCTTTTTCTCCGATCTGTCGCATATGGTCTTGGCTCGACTTGCGGGCGAGGATCCCTGCGAATATTTCGGGTTGTAGCGTCTTCACACGCCCATCTAGCATTTCGGGAAAGTGACCCACTCTCTCAAGCGGCATCGCATGCAGGCCGGCTTTCTCGATCGCGGCGAGAGTCCCACCAGTCGCAATCAATGAGACTCTGTGGTCAGCGAGTTTCCTCGCGAAATCTATGAGACCGAACTTGTCAAAAGTGCTCAAGAGCGCAGTTTTGATCTTGAGATCCTCAAGTTCTCCGCTAGGCTCGCTTTGCTTTTGCATTCTCTCTGATCTGGATTCCGACTAGATCAGCTATTTATTCCAAAGGATTCCCTTTGTCATTTACTGTTGGAAATAAATTTAGATACTGCCAAGCAACAAGGTGCCGTCATCAAAGGAGCAACTGGGATCATAGTCCGGCGAATTCGAACAGAGACATTACTCTATCTTCCAGTGCACAAAGCGATCAACCATCCGCTGGATATGTCGTGACTAGTTGTAACTAAGAATAAAGAACTGATTACTATTGAAGATCTATACCAGAACTGGAGACAAAGGTGAGACTAGCCTCTACGGAGGCAAGAGAGTACGGAAGGATAACCTTAGGGTAGAGGCCTATGGCGCAATTGATGAGACAAATGCTTCTCTCGGATTTGCGCGTGCAGCGATCCACGAAGGGTGCTCTGGATCAAGAGAAGTCCTGAACTATATCGACACTGTGCTGGAACCGGTCCAGAACAAACTCTTCGCCATCGGTGCTACGCTTTCTGGCTCTGAAGATCAGAACTATTCCGTGAAGGATACAGATATTGAGCTCTTGGAGAATTCAATTGACAAAATGGATGAAGAGGTGCAACCTGTGAAAGCGTTTATCTTGCCTTTTGGAACTGATCTTTGCGCTAGGCTCCACATTGCTAGAACGATTTCAAGGCGCGCCGAGAGGAGGATAGTTGCACTTTCAAATGCTGAGGAAATCGATCCGAAAATAATCGCATATACCAACAGGCTTTCAGACTTTCTCTTTACGCTTGCAAGATACGCTAACAAGGCACAGGGTGTGCCAGACATTCTCTGGAAGAAGGAGCAACGGGAGCCATCTCAACCCCAGCATGTGCAGCAGCAGCTCATGATGAAGATGGATGTCTCTACAACTGAGACCAAATCTAACGGCAATGGCAACTCGCACGTAGCTGCACGTCAGTAAGAAACCCCGGCATTACTTCGCAAGAGTTGGCTTCACAAACTCGCCGTACCCCTTCGCACCAACAACTACATCATAATCCTCCATGATCGGGCTTCCTCGAAGGAAGACCGTCTGTGGGGAACCTCTGACTTCTAGCCCATCCCATGGAGTCCATCCGGTTTTACTGTATGCCTTTTCATTGGAAATTCTGTATCTGGCATTCATGTCCAGAATCACAAGATCTGCATCCGCGCCAACCTCGATCGCCCCCTTCCTTGGAAAGAACTGAGCGTGCTTCGCAGGGTTCTCACAGGCAAGTTTCACAAAAGTCTCTAGGTTCAACTTTCCTTTGTTGATCGCGTCGAGAAAGAGCCGCAAATAATCCTGTACAACCGGCGTTCCCTTTGGCGAGGAGAAAAAGTCGGCCTTGCCTTTTTCTAATTCTTCCGTTGTGTGTGGAGCGTGATCGGTTGCAATAATGTCAACTGTTCCATCCTTCAAGAATTCGTAGATAGAGTCCTGCTCCTCGCCCTTCTGATAGATTCCATGGCTGAAAGGACCAAGCCTCTCGTTGTCCTCCCTTGATAGAAAGAGAGCAAAGGGGTTTATCTCGGTAGTGAACCTGTACCCTCCATGTTTTAGGGTGCGACTGAGTTCAAGCTGAGGTCTCCAACACACGTGGGCTAGTCGCAGTTTCGCATTACACGAGTTGGCAATCATGACTAAAACAGCGCTTGAAGCCGTTAGTGTGAGGCTATCCTTGTATGAGTAGCAATCGAGGTAGGCATTGATATCATGTCTTCCTCCCTTCTCTAAAATCTCCTCTTCTGCTTCCTTCCAGATTTCGGGTTCTAGAGGGTGCACGACGCATGGCAATTCGGTCTTTGCTATCTCTTCAAAGGTTCGCATAATTTGTCCATAATCAACAATCGAGGTTTCCGGAAGATATGGATAGACTGGCTTTGCACTCTTCGGCACAACCATGAAAAACTTGAAGCCAACTGCGCCAAGCTCAGCGATACGCGGGATTTCCTCCAATTTTGTGGGAAGTGCCCAATGATTGAAATCGACCACTGCCTTTGACTTGCAGTCATTCATCTTGGATAGGAAGTTCAATGCGGTGTTAGGAAGGGGATTGAGGTTAGGCATGTCAACAATGGTTGTCACTCCTCCGGCAGCAGCAGCTTTGGTTGCGGTGAGAAAATCTTCCTTGTATGTGAAACCAGGATCCCGCGAGTGGACGTGAAGGTCGATGAGCCCTGGGATCAGGAACCTATTTTCCGCATCAATTATACGTGAAGCGCCTTCGTGAGCTGACTTGGAGATTTCAAGAATCTTTCCATCCAAGATAGAGACCGATGTTTCGGCGAAGGTCCCACGATGCCAGACCTTGGCGCTCCTTATGGCGAGATCTGCTGATTTTTGTTGTGAGCTGCTCAGCTTCCCACTCGTTCCTGAATGCCGAATAACAGATTGCTCTTTTAGACTTTGCCTGCGAAGGAGACTTACAAAAACATCAATGAATCGAGATGCTCATATAACTGCTCTCATTTGTAGCAAGGTTGAACGCACTCATAGGGATTTGGAACACTGAAGTTGAAGGTTCAATCTGGACTTACGCTGGAAGAATTTCTGTCTCCAAAATTAGGCGGAAGCACGCTCACTGTGAGGAAGGTCTCAAAAGATGAACTGTACGCAGAGTCGGACGGGGTAATCCAGATCAACGTGAAAATTGACAGGAAAGCGAAAAAGCTGACTGAAGAGCTCTACTCTCCTAAATGGGGACGAAAGATCACAGTACAGCAGATAGACGGCGACGAATTCCTAGAATTGCATGCCGCGGAAGAGCTAGAGAAAGAAAACTTTGAAGAGATAGCTGAAGATGTGTTGCTGGCGCTTGATTTGATAAGATCCTGGGCCACAGCAAACAAGTTTGCAGTTGTTGATCAAGAGATCGAGCCTCCGAGTTTCGAGGAGATGGAACAAAAACCTGCGTCGAAGAACAGAAGCTCGAAAGCTTCAAGAGAGTAGGTGTCTCTCGTTTATGCGTCTTTTAGATCAAGCTGATGTGAGCATTTGACATCTGTGAAATTCTTTGGAACGTCTGCCGCAGATCCGAGCAATAACAGAGGATTTGCTTGTATTGGTCTTGTCAATGGAGATGAAAATGACGTCACACTTCTTGATTGCGGTGATGGATCTATCAGGAAACTGCTTGAGAACAATGTTGACGTTCTCTCAATTTCGAACATCTTGATTACGCATTACCACTCGGATCATCTCAGTGGCCTGACTCAGATTGTGGAAACGATGGGCATCAAAAGAAGAACTTCTGTGTTGGGCTTGTACGGACCAGGGGGTCTTCACGAATATTTCTCCCTCATTCAGAAAACAACTAACGTAGCTGCGAACAGGAAATTCGAGATCAAAATAAACGAGATCAGCGCGGGCGAGAAGATCCAGATCGGGAATTATTCAGTTTCTTCATTCTTGATGCAACATACAGTTCCATGCCTCGGGTACAGATTCGGAGGAAGAGATATTTCTCTTGCCTATACTGGGGACACCGAGCCGTGTGAAGGCTCGCTTGATCTAGCGAAAAATGTCGGACTATTGATTCACGAAGCTACTTTCCTAGAAAAGGATGTGGACAAGGCGCGACAAAGCAAACACTCAACCCCGAGAGAAGCCGCAAGGACTGCTAGAGATGCTTCAGCAAAGAAATTGATCTTGACTCATGTAAACGAGCAATGCGAAACGGAAGCGGAAATGCTGGCGGAGGCACATGGAATCCACAGTAACGTTTCAGTTGCGTACGACGGTTTGGAAGTGGATCTCTCTTAAGGCTTAAAAACTGAAACAATGGTTTGCAAGTCGGTCACATCGCATTATTCGGCTTACTTTCTTCTGGGGTTGTGGTGTAGCTTGGTTAGCATTCCACCCTTGGGCGGTGGAGGTCTCAGGTTCGAATCCTGACAACCCCATTCGTCGTTTGAATCATGAGCGCACTAGCAATGATAAAGGTGTGCTTTGGCGATGACGCTTTCAGCTATGATAGCTCATCTGAAAATTGTTCCATTCTAGCCAGAATTTCCCACGGAGTCAGTTCATTTGTATCCTGAATCATCTCTTGCATGTGTAGCGGCTCAAGAGTATGTCGCCGAGGATGACCAACAGCAGGCCGGTCACAATCCTGCCATGGGAAGAATATTGCACAATGACAGAAGAGAAGAGCGCCTTAGTTCCAACCGGGGAATGCACTCCGATAAATCATTCTGTAAGAGAGCAGCTTTCCTATTACAAGAGATGGAAGAGAAAGCACTCCTATGGAATGAAACTGGCTGAATCTGCCTTCTCCTCCTTTAAGAGAACCTTCGGCGGATCAATCAAATCTATCAAATGGAAGAACATGGAAAACGAACTCCTCTTGAAAACGTCCAAATACAACGCGTTCATGCGGATGAATCCCTGAAAGTGTGCGAACATCTTGGCGCAGAATGCTCATTCATTCAGTGTTAAACAGAGCAATTAGACTCATATTATTAGGCGGTGATTGATGGATTCTAGAATAGATTTGTCACGGGAGCTGTTCCTTATGCCGAGCAGTGAGCAATCTCATAAGTAGAGGATAAGCAATGGCTTTGGAGAGCTAGATACAGTAATTGCATTGAAACAAGCAGAAGCTACAATTCCTCAATTGAAACAATTAAAGCAATATATGATGTCCAAACAGAATGGCTTTCAATACAATTCTTGTTTTGCTCCCTAGCTTTATATTTTCTCCCCCCTCTCTCGTGTTTCACCGCCGCGCGCATACACGTCCTTAAGGCATAACGATCCACAAAGAAATATCCAATTACTCAAAGTGACCCTAGACGGCCGGGATCTGAGGGGCTTGCGGCTTCTTCCGATCTAGCCCGTAGGTCGCGGCCCTTTCCAAATTCAGGCCCCTCTTTCTGCAGATTGAAGAAACGACGCGGAGCATCGCCTTTCCGCCGAGACCTATCAGAGCTCCAGTGCCGAGCTTTGAAATAATGCTGGGGTCCCTGCCGCTTCTTCCTCTAGCGAATGCGTCTCTACTTGCAAGTTTTGCTAGATGGCGGTAGGATGCATAATAGACTGCGAGTTGAGATTCATCTAGTGTTACTGATGCAAACTCCCTGTTCTTTGTGAGTCCTAGAGGTACGTTTTGCATCGGAGTGATTGTGAATTCAAATGGCCTCCCGTCGACCTCGGAGTCGCTCATTTGGTTGATCAAAGCTACTGTCTCCCAATTATCTTCTGGAGTCTCACTTGCCTGTCCAACTTGAATAGTGAACGCTGGCCTCCAGTAGTACTTGTTCATCACATATGTACCCTGCCAGACAATCTCCTGCCACGAACCGTCAGGTCCTATCTTAAGTGGAAGAGTCTTGTTCGGCATGTGAATTCTTGCTAATCGGTCACTGCCAGTCTCGACCCCGACCTGGAGTCCTATCCAGTTGTTTGGCCCCGCTTTGATTATTTCTGATATCCTCTTCAAAAGTTCTGGATACGCCGCAGGAATGGAAATCCTCCCATGTGTCGGGTTGGAGTGCAGGATTCCCTTTGTCTGCATCACATATGTCATGAGCTCTTCAATCGCTTCAGCGTTTGGAACGAAATTCCTCCCATGATTGAACGCGAAAATCTCATCGCTGTGAAGCCAAGCATGATTAATCCCTGCTCTAACGTTGACCTCAAGTTCCTTTCTGACTTTTTCTGGAGGATAGTATCTGAGGGGCCTGAGTGTCACCTCACAAAAATCGCATCCAATTCCACATCCTCGCATGACTTCAACCATGCCTTTGACCGTTGGATTGACAATCTCAGGAATGTCTTCCAGCTTTGGAAATTGTCTTGAGAATTGGTAGCGGGATACAAATTTCGGGTTTCCAACGAATTGCTTGTGGAAACTAGCATCGAAGGTCTGGAAGCCTCTGTAGAATTCGTTTTTCTGCGAGGAATCTTGAGTTAGATATCTGAACAAATCGCAAATGATGTCGTCTGTTTCGCCTTGAAAAGCGTAGTCGATGTTTAATGTATCCAGTTCTTCAGGCCGAATTGTGAGTTCCCACACACCAGGTCCTCCTACAACGAGCTTCGCTTTCTTCCCTGCCCTGATTCTGTTGATCTTACGCATTAAGGCATTGAACTCTTCGTGAACATAAGCAGGGGCATCGGTCTGGAAGAAGACAGAGTAGGACATTGTCAGCGGAGCCAGTCCTAGCGGGTCCATCGTTGTAACGCCGATAAGTTCGGTATCCGCATCCACGAATTCCTCGATATGGTCTTCATGCGCCACGACAATCTCATCAGAGCTATACTCTCGAAGAAGCGAGGCTTCCACTTTTCTCAGAGCATAGGGCGCAAACTTGGCTCTCCCATTTTCCTGTGGGGGTGGACGTCCTTTAAGATACTTGTAAACTCTGTTTGGAAGTCCGCTTGTAGGAGCGCTTGGCAGGAAATCGAGAAGTGGGAAATTCCGATAATCATGGGAAAGGGTAGTATCAGAGACTAGCACATACTTGGCCATGTTGATCCTTACCTTGTTTTCTAACTTTTTTGCTACTTCTTAATCAAAGGGCACCGAAATCGAGAGGTAACTGCATGCGGTTTTCTCTCGAAAGTCCTTTCGATATCAACCCCCGCCAAAACTGGCAGGAATCAGCTTTTGCATGCCAACCGAGCTAAACCGATCTACTGAGCTTAGTCTTGATGCCCAAATTAAAATCTTTGCTTTCGACGATTTTGAGCGTTAAACGGTGCACAATCAAGGCTATCTCCAACTCTCAATGCCTCATATAATTAACACGCGCTTTCATTCGATTGACTGTTCTAAGATAAGCACGAATCTTCTTCTCTTCTCAAAGTCAGTGCGTAGAAGATCTCTGGAGAAGTATAGGTTCACTGGCGAATTTTTTCAGACAAGAACTATGCGGTTCTCAAAGTAGTGTCCCAAGTCAACAAGCACAATCTTTCAGCTTGATCTATTTCTTGCCTCAAGGCATATAGAACTTCATGCCTATGCCAAACGCTGATAATTTAGACTGATAAGTTGTGTTCAATTGCACATTGTCAATGATGGCTCTGAAAGTTTGACTCTTTCTCACTTTGAAGTCCAAAGGGCCGTTTTGTTGTTCCTACTTCGATTTTGACCATAACGGTGGTCGATACAGCAAGGCCCGATGGTATCGAAAATGGCTATTAGGTTACTATATTTCCAGAATGCTGAGAACAGTTCCGAAGAATATCGGGACAAGCTAGAATTAATTTGTAATTCCTTCAAGAGATCAAATGGCAAAAGTGCGATGTATCGGAATCGGAAGTAGCATAGTATCTGTAGTACGGATCACAGCTACGTTTTTCTAATCCATCAGCGCATATCGCCAATGGAAGAACTCACATTATGAGTACCCTGAAACAAACGCATTCTGTTTCGAATGCCCAAGAGTCGCTGCCACTGGCTGAACAGTTTGATATCAACTTAAGGCAGAGCTGTATAGACTGCGCGTTTGTCATTAGCTGCCCGATAGCTCAAGAAAAGGGCGGCCCTGATATCGATGTGCTAGTCGGAAGCTACAGGGTGGCGGCGTTGAAAGAGCGCTGTCTGCTCTAAATACCAAATAGTATTGCCGTCATGCTAATTCGTCCGGTCTCCACTTGTGGTTGGAGTCTGGACTCAACCGCGGACCTCAGTCCCTCTCTTATTCTTATTCCCATTTTGACATTGACTCTGCGAATTAATTTCATCGCGTCTTTGTCGGTTTGAAGATCGGTTTCAGTTAGCTCGACACCTTGTTTCATCGCTATGGTTTTCGAAATTGAATAGATTTCTCGAAGCTTCACTTCTTCGGCGCACGAGAAATGAAGTAATGCAGATCGTGCAACCAAGCAGGAATCAGGAAGTCTGGAAATGATACCGGTAGGCAAATCATCAGACTCGTTGAAAGCCAAACCAATCCCTCTAGCGATATTTTTAACATCCGCGATGTCGATGTTTAGTAGGCTTGGTACAACAAGGCTCTCGAAGAAATGAAAGATGACATTTGAAATCTCCGAGAACCAGTCATTCCTAGAAGACTCGCAGAGCACAACTGCGTCGGAGATTCTCAGATACCTCTTAGAAAAACCAAATTGAGTCTTGGGCGCAAATGCAAGCACAATTGGTCCCTCGGATCTTGGTCGGAATGAGCGCAAGAAAGAGAATTCTCTCGGCGCGCCGATAAGTCCTACCACATCAAAATCGTAGAGACGCGACGAATCCATTTTTTCTTGTTCCTGTAGAGAAGATGCCGCGAGGACCCTTATCCCGAGGGGGGAGAAGAATCTGAGAGTATCTTCAAGAGCTTTCGGAGGTGTCGTCGGCAACTTTGAGCCCAGAATAATCGCTACACGGTTGGGCCTGGTGATTAGTCGCTCTTCTGGGTCAGGGCCCTGATACATATCCGAAATCGATTCCATCGGGCTCGCCCGCCGTGGAAAGGTAATTTCAATCAGCTATCCACGGAAGGGCATCTCTCCGCCTGAGCAAACCTGCCCGGCGGAACTGATTGACCGTCCTGTGAACGAAATCAGCTATCCTCTGACGTTGCCAAACCACTAACCATGCGTCGAATGCGCCATAGGCAAAACCTGCCCATGGACCGAGCTGAGAGACACCAATCCTATATGCAAAAAGTATGCTGGCTACATCTACAAATGATGCCACAATGTTTTCTCGTGTCTCGCGAAGCAAGTCTGAGATAATTGTGATGCGACCTATTTAATTCGGTTATGAATTCCAGAACCGTACCGTTAATGCTACATTGAGATAATTTGTAACCACTTTGCCGGAATCCAAGTTAAAGAAGGGATTTATCCCTACATTCATCATCGCGTCCATACAGTGAACTAGTACGCAGGACTCGAAATCGGCCGCCGCTCGACGGTCAAGAATGGAAGTGAAGATCGATATCATGCGGGCAATCAGAGAAGGAGCAGGGAGGCCGACTCATATTATGTATCGCTCTAATCTTTCTTGGAGTGTGATGCAAAACTTCATTTATTCTATGGAGCTTCAGGGTCTTGTGATCACAAGAGATAGTGAGGGGAGAAAGGCGTATTCTCTGACCGAGAAGGGCCAGCGAGTTCTTGATACTTATCTTTCTGTCAGAAAGCAACTGGATGCACTCACTCCAATTGTGACAAGCACCTTAGCATCTGACCAAGCTCATTGAAGATTTTCGCGTGAAAGTGCAAAGCGAAAGTCAGGCGATTATGTTATCTATCGATCTCAGAAATAGAGCGTTTCGTCAGGCGAAAGATTGCCTACTGTCGAAGCGAGCGAGCAGTTTGAGATCGATGCGAGCAGAGACAAGTGCTGGAATTTCTTCTCCGAACTTTCGAATATAGCCTCCTGCATCCCGGGCTGCGAATCTGTCATACGAATCGACGACACGACCGCAGAGTTGCGAGTAAAGCTCAAAGTCGGATACCTTGCAAAGACTTTCCAAATGAAAGCGAGGTTCAAGGAAGTTTTGCCTCCGGGCCATATTGCTTTCGTTGGAAACGGACCAGATGCAGAAGTTTCTGGTGCTTTGGATATCAATCCTACAGAAATTGGGAGTCGCACATCAGTCAAATACAGTATAGAGATACGACCCATCTCTGTCGTCGGAAGGACCGCAGTTTCGATGATGGGAAAAGACTTGGTTAAGAAACAAGTGAGGCAGTTTGTCCTATGCGTGAAGGCAAAGCTCGAAGTCTAGTACTCAGGTCTTCATACGCTTGACTGTTTCTCTCAACCATTTTGTAGTTTTTCCCTCGCTGACGGAAACGAAATTCCTCATGTCGCCAAGTGACATGAATTCAACAGAGTCTATCTCGTCAGGGTTGGGGTAGTACTCCCCATCGTATCTTCCGCAATAGACCTTGCAGAACTCGTTCTCCTTATGATCTCCCAAGTCTTCTATGTACTTAAAATCAAACAGATGTGCGAGCATCGGAACCTCTGAAATCCCGAGCTCTTTACCGAAGGCTCTTTGAAGGGCAGACTCATACGTCTCTCCCTCCCTAACATGGGTGGTCGCCGAAACGTCCAGTCTGCTTCCGCCTAGCTTCTTCCCAGATCTCCACTGAAGCAGATACTTGCCATCTTTCCGTTGGATCATCCCGATAACTGCTGCATGAAGCTTGGAGGAAACGGTAAGATGCAATTTCTCTCTTGATTCTAAAGTCAAGAGCTTTCCTCGCTTATCTGAGGTATAGATCATCTCGCGTCCGCTTGCACTTGACGAATCACGCTTTCGGGAGGTCATTTGAGTATCTGCGCTCGCGAATGAATTTCTGGCTTTTGAAAAACACTTCTGTCGATTTCTCAGGAATCGTGTTCTTGCGTCTGGTTTCGAGCCTCCTTCATGGCGCGCGAGGCGGCTTTGACTGACTCGAAGATCTTTGTATACCCCGTGCACCTGCACAAGTTTCCTACCAAAGCCTCCCTTATTTCAAACTCTGTTGGTTCTGCAGTGCTGTCCAGAAGTGCCTTGGCCGACATTATGAATCCGGGCGTGCAATACCCGCACTGGAGGCCTCCAATATCAATGAATGATCTCTGGATAATGTCAAGTTCGTTGTTCTTGACAAGCCCTTCAACAGTCATGATCTCTCTGTCCACAGCTTGCATGGCATACATCATGCATGAGTAAGTCGCCTTTCCATCCACAACGACGGTGCAAGAACCGCAGCCTCCGGTTTCGCATCCCTTCTTGGTTCCAATCAGCCCGAGCCTCTCTCGGATAACATAATTGAGCGACTCAGAGGGATCGATTGCAAGTCCGTGCCTTTGGCCATTCACTTTCAGAACTATCTCCTCCAAAACTCACTTCCCTCCAAGTGCGCTCATTGATCTCTTGCATGCGTTAGTGGTCGCCCTCGCCGCAAGCACTTTAGCTAGCTGGAGCCGGTAGTCGCTGGATGCTCTGAAGTCGGAAACTGTTTTGATTTCTTTGGGTATGCTATTAGAGAATATGGTCTTGATTCTCTCTACATCGGTGGCCTCAGTACCCGACAAGGCATCCTCAGTCGATTTGACACGCATCGGTTTTTCCCCAACTCCTCCTCCTAGCACAATCACTGGCTCTGCGATTCTACGTTTCTGGTCTACAGAAAGAGAAACCCCGCAGTTGATCAGCGCCCAGTCATCATGGGTTGCGGCGAATTTCTGAAAAGCACTAGATCTTCTTGAGCCATCCCGCGCAAGGGGCAATTCTATCTCACTTACAAATTCTCCTTGTTCCAACGCAATTGCGAAATATCCAATCATGAATTCATCGATCTTCTTCTTTACGCCGCTGGGGGCAAGTCTGACCTCAGCGTTCAAACATTGCAGAGCAACAGGCAGATCCAAGAACGGAAGCGCCGTGCATATTGCGCCTCCGATTGTTGCAACGTTCTTCACCTGAGGAGGTTGGATTGAATTTAGGGCGTCAGAAATAGCGGAGAACTCATCTCTCGCAGCAAGTTCACTCGATCTGGCAAGCTCCGACAACGTTGTCGTTGCACCAATTCTCAAAAAATCTCTTCCCAAGGAGAAATATGAAAGATTCAAGCCGCTTATGTCAATAAGGGTTTCAACATCTGTGATGAGGCCCCTGTGTACGACTTCATAGATGCCTGTTCCTCCGGCAATTATCCTGCCACGCTCGCCGAGATTCATAAGTTGCCTACAAAGCTCCTGTTCCGTCTTTGGCCTCAGATAAGACTTCGGTCTGAATTCAAGCGACAATGTCGGTACTTTGATTCGTTTCTTACGCTGCAGTATATCAGATTTCGCCAAACTGTCAACAATCAACGCATCTTCTCAGAAGAGATCATCTTCACGAGATCTGCGTTCGTGATAATGCCAGTTACTTGGCCTTTCTTGGCAGTCAGGACAGCTTGAAAATGCTGGAGAAGTGGGATTAAAACTGAGATTGGTGTGTCCTCAGCTAGCATAGGGAATGCCTCGTCCATAACGTCTAGAATTGGTCTAGAAAGAAGCAACTTCGGATTCGTGACTCTCAGGAGCCTGTTGGAAATGTTTCTCTCTGATATGCTCCCGACCCAGTGATTATTTTTGTCACGCACAGGAATCTGCTTGAATCCATGCTGTTGCATTATCTGGACGGCTCGTGAGATCAAATCTGACTCTTCAAGGCTGACGACCCTTTTCATGGCGATATCTCCAGCTAAGCCAATTTGTGGGCTCCCAAAAGAATCCAGGATTTCGTATGCTTTGCGAACAAGTTCATAGCTTGGGCTAAGCTTTCTATTCTCAATCTTTGTCACGGTAGATTGACTTACTCCTATGTACGAGGCAAACTTTCTCTGGCTAAGCCCTAACTTCACTCGTCTTTTCTTGATCTCTTCGATCGGGGGAAGCATTTGGGTACTTGCACCGGTTGCACTTTGAGTCTCAATTCAATGATTCTTATAAGGAATCGCCTCGAACCTAGGTTGTAGCACAACCATGAAGGAAAGCTTTTAGCTCTCAGATTCTTGTGCGATGATATGCCTCATGGGATGTCCTGGCACGATTACAATGAATCTTTGGTCGAGAGAGGAAGGATCATCTTCGATCTTGGATTTGCAAGCTCTTGGAAGAGTGAGCTCAAATCGATGAATAAGCACAAGGTTGGAAGACCCTTTGATTTTCCTGAATCGTACATTGAATTTCTCACATTCATGAAAGTAGGATTTGACGCTCCGTATCGGTTGATTGAAGGAGCTACTGAAGCTCTCTCCGAATACATCTCATTTATCAAGAACATTTGTTTCACCCAGATTCGGAGGAGGATGATCCGTCTCATGAAGGGAAAGAAACCAGCGGAAATTATTGGAGCGGTGAATGATGGAAAGGAGCCTGTCACAGTCGTGGTTGATTCGACCGGTCTAACTACCACGAACAGAGGCTCATACATCGAGGATAAGTGGAGGAAGGAAAAGAGAAAGTTTCTCAAATTACACATTTTAGCTGATAAAAAGACAGGCAAGATCGCAGGCTTTAGAGTCACTTCAGAGCACACGGGCGATGCGAAGAAATTCGTTCCACTCGTCAAGGAGGCATCAAAGAAGAACAAGATCTCGAAGATCTATGGAGACACATCTTACGATGCAAGGAGGAATTTCAATCTCCTAGATGAACTGGAAATCGAACCTGCAATCAAGATACGAAAGAATGCTAGAACTCTATCAAGAGGATCTCCTCTTCGAAGGGAGGAAACTGTCCTGATGAAGAGGCTCGGTCTCGAAGGGTGGAAGAAACTCAAAGACTATGGAAAGAGGTGGATGGCTGAAATTGTGTTCTCCTCGTTCAAAAGAGTGTTAGGTGAAGCTATCAGATCTAGGAAATTTCTCTGCCAGAAGGCTGAAGCTTCACTCAAGGTCATGCTTTACAACAAGTTCATCTCCGTGTAGAAATGAAAAATCATGCCGAACTAGAAAACACGTCTCAAATGAATTGAATTAGGCCACATGCTACCTCGAACCTAAACTCGCCTAGTGCGAGAATCGCAGGGGCGTATTGCTCGCCCGCCTTGTCGAAGTGTTCTTGGGCGTTTCAAAACCGTTATGTCGTTCGACTCTGTTTCATGTTAATTCACCTTGCAGCGAGAAAATAAATCGCCTGCTGCCAAGAAAGAGAAAGAAGCAGATAGCCTAAATTATTATTGTGCTAATTTCTTCGCGGCTTTCAAATCCGAGAAAGGTTTGGAAGAGCACATGAAAACGCACTTGGAACTAAAGGTGGAGACATCAATCTGTCGAATGCAGGCAACGCCTGCAGGCGTAATTTAGAGAAAGCATTCTCAGGGTTGAATCTCGGCAATTCGCGCAAAATTGACATTGGTGCTCGTAGGACTCGTAATGAAAATCACCATTCTGAATACTTGTCGTGTCGAGTTCTCTCGTAGTGATCCATCAATCCTGCTCTTGCACCAAAAGATCGCCAACATTTCACGCAGGGAAACGTCAAATTTCTAAGCCATTGTTCCTTTTCCTGAGCATCTTTTCCGCGCCCTTCTGAATTTTCCATTTCTCTCCAAGCTTCTTGGATTGCAGAGGCAATTCATGCATACTTCAGTTTTTTTGAAGAAATCAAAGCTTACTCCTCTCTTCCAACTTGCTTCGTGACATTCGTCCTGTTGGAATCCACCTTTCAAAGTAGTTACACTTCCTAAAGATCATGGGATTGAGATATTCAAACAGATGGATGGGGTTGGAATAGCAACAAATCAGTCGTAGTCACCGTGATCTTAGCAGAGTATGGTCTTAAGACCAGGGGGCTGATTGTCATTAGCGCCGCTTCCTATTTTCCCATGGAATCAGATTTAAGAGTACTTGAGTTGATCCAACTTGGCTTACAAGTTCCTCAGTATGTAGAGTCCTGGCCACTTTTCTGTTTCGTATTCTCTCGCGTTTCCACCAGCGTATCACCAATAGTCCGTAGAATGAACTACCGAGAAGCCTGCACAAGACCATAATTCGCATTCAACGAGCGAATAATAGAGGCACGAGTTTTAATCAAGTTTAATCTCATCGGCACAAAACGTATATAGGGTAATTCACGAACGAACATTGATACTTGTATTCTACCGTAGGGTATCTCCTAGAAGGTGTTATAGTGGTAAAGAAGACGAAGAAAGAAGAGATAATCGAAGAACCCAAAGTCACTGATCATAAACTTGTGCCAAAGCATGAAATTCTTAATGAACCAGAAAAGAAGCAGATATTGTCGCAATTCAGTGCGAGCGAGGATCAGTTTCCTTTCCTCTTCAGTACAGATCCTGTCGCAAGGGAAATTGGGGCGAAACCTGGTGACATGGTCAAGATAACTCGGATCAGCGACACTGCTGGCGAGGCAATTTACTATAGGTATGTGGTGGAGTCGGTTTAGCAATTGCAGAGAGCCCAGAGTCAATATGATGCATGGCCTGTTCTGCAGGATATCCTTACCCGTGAGGGTGTAGCAAGGCAGCATCTCAATTCGTATAACGAGTTTATTCAAAGAGGGCTTCAGAGCATCATCGACGAGATTGGCTCGATCGACATCGAGACAGTGGGTACGCCCTACAAAGTAAAGTTCGGGAAGGTTAAACTCAAGCTGCCGCGAGTGGTTGAAATCGATGGCTCCGTGAGCAACATTCTCCCGTTGGAAGCTAGACTTCGCAACCTCACTTACGCATCTCCAATCTTTGTGGACATGACTGTAGAAGAGGATGGTATAGTCAGAGAAAACCAAGAGCAACACATAGGCGATCTGCCCGTGATGGTTAAGTCGGATCGTTGCATGCTTGCAACTATGAACGGACAGCAGCTCATAGAGGTCGGGGAAGATCCTAAGGACCCTGGAGGTTACTTTATCATCAACGGCTCTGAACGAGTCATAGTCGGGCTCGAAGACCTTTCTCCTAACAAGATTCTGGTTGATCTAGAAAGGGTTGGGGGAGTCACAAATTACAAGGCCAAAGTCTACTCCTCAATTGTGGGCTATAGAGCAAAGCTCGAGATTACGCTTAAGCAAGACGAATCAATTGTCGTGAAGCTGCCAAGCTCGCCTGTTGATTTACCACTAATCATTGTCTTGCGTGCGCTCGGCCTAGAAACTGACAAGGAAATAGCTGAAGCGGTTTCTCTGAGGCACCGAGTTCAGGATAGGCTGGAGGTCTCGTTCGAAAAGGCAAGTGAAGCCAAGACAACAAAGGACGCTTTGATGTATATTGGAAACAGAGTTGCCCATGGAATGCTCGATGAGTTCAGGCTCAGACGAGCCGAATCAGTTCTGGACTGGGGTCTTTTGCCCCATCTCGGAAAGACCAAAGATGACAGGTACGACAAAGCGATCTTCTTGGGTGAATCAGTGAACAAGCTCCTCGAACTTCGTTTGAATCTGCTTGAACCCGATGACAAGGATCACTATGGAAACAAAGTCATCAAATTCGCAGGTCAGATGATCGCGGACCTGTTTCGCACAGCCTTCAGAAATCTGGCACGGGATATGAAATACCAGCTCGAAAGAACTGGGCAGAGAAGAGGATTGAATGTGGTTGGCGCAGCGATTAGGCCAGGAATCATCACTGACAAATTGAACAATGCGATCGCTACGGGTAACTGGGGGAGAGGTAAAGTCGGAGTAACACAACTCCTGGACAGAACTAATTACCTATCAACACTTTCCCATCTTCGAAGGATCCAATCACCTCTTTCAAGGAGCCAGCCAAACTTTGAGGCAAGAGACCTCCATGCAACGCACTTTGGGAGGATCTGCCCGAGCGAGACACCAGAGGGATCTAACTGCGGTCTCGTTAAGAACCTTGCTTTGTCTGCAGTCATTTCAGTCAGTGTCCCCTCTGCCCAAGTCGTCGCAAAACTCTATGACCTTGGAGTAAAGCCATTCAAGGAAGCTGACGAGAAACTCAAAATGGATGGATGCAGAGTTTTCGTAGAGGGAAGATTTGTAGGTTTTGTTAAGGACGGCGACACGCTTGCCAAATCATTTAGAAAATTTAGGCGCGAGGGTCAGATTCATCCACACGCTGGAATTGCATACTTTGCCGCACGAAGCGAGGGAGCCACAGACCGAGTATACATCGCAACAAATTCAGGCAGAGTCTTGCGCCCGCTCATCTTGTGTGAAGGAGGAAGGCCACTTCTCACTCCTGAATTGATCAAAAGAGTTGAGGCGCAACAGCTCAACTGGAGAGACCTTGTTCAGATGGGGGTTATCGAGCTACTCGATGCAAACGAGGAGGAAAACACCCTCATAGCAATAGACTACAAACACCTCGGAGAGAAACATACTCATCTCGAAATGTACCCCTCTGCAATATTGGGCATTGCTGCTTCAGTCATTCCTTATCCTGAACATAATCAATCTCCGAGAAACACATACGAATCTGCCATGGCTAAGCAGTCACTTGGCTTCCCGACGCCCACTTATCCATTCAGCACCTACGTCAGGGAGCACCTTCTCGTCTACCCACAGCCGCCACTGGTGAAGACGAGGTCAACTTCGCTTCTGAGCCTTGACGAGCGCCCGACAGGAACCAATGCCGTCGTCGCGGTATTGTCGTTCGAGGGCTACAACATTGAGGACGCAATCATCTTCAACAAATCAGCAATCGACAGAGGGCTAGCCAGGTCAATTTTCTATCGATTATACGAGGCGGAGGCGAAACAGTACCTTGGAGGTATGAAGGATACATTCGAAGTCCCCCGTCCTGATGCGAACATTAGAGGTTATCGCGGTGAGAAGTATTACCGACTGATTGAATCTGACGGAGTCGTGATGCACGAAGCACAGGTAGCTGGAGGAGATGTCATCATCGGAAGAACTAGCCCTCCGAGATTCATGGAGGAATACAAGGAGTTCGAGGTCAAGGGCCCCTACAGGCGGGATACTTCAATCGGAGTTAGGGCGAGTGAAAGTGGAGTCGTCGACGCGGTTTTCATCACGGAAAACGAAGAAGGTGGAAAGATGTACAAAGTCCGCGTCAGGGACATGAGGATACCTGAAATCGGAGACAAGTTTGCCTCTCGACATGGTCAGAAAGGAGTCATCGGCCTTGTCGTAAACCAAGAAGATATGCCCTACACAGAAGAAGGACTTGTTCCTGACGTTATCATCAATCCGCATGCATTTCCGTCGCGAATGACTGCGGGCCAATTCCTCGAATCTCTTGCTGGCAAGGCAGCAGCAGTCAGAGGAAGACCAGTCGACGGAACTGCATTTAGCGGCGAGAACGCAGAATCCCTTGAAGCGGCACTTAGGGAGGGAGGATTTGCACCCACTGGGAGAGAAGTGATGTACGATGGAAGAACTGGCCGCAAGTTTGCTGCGGACGTGTACATAGGCGTTGTATTCTACCAAAAGCTTCACCACATGGTCGCCGACAAGATTCACGCGCGAGCTCGTGGACAGGTGCAGATGCTCACAAAACAGCCAACGGAAGGAAGAGCGAGAGGCGGCGGTCTCAGGTTTGGAGAAATGGAGCGCGACTGCCTCATTGCTTATGGAGCTTCAATGGTCTTGAAGGACAGACTTCTCGACGAGGCGGACAAGACGGAAGTGCATGTGTGTGAGAAATGCGGTCTGATAGCATACTACGACGCGAAGCAGAGAAAGTACGTGTGTAGAATAGATGGTGATAGTGCGAGAATCTCAACAATAGTGATTGCGTACGCCTTCAAACTATTGTTGCAGGAAATGATGAGCCTCAACATCGCGCCCAGGCTTATGCTGAAGGACAAAGTGTGATCTTAGAAGAGTAGGGGGTTCGAGAAAGGATATGTCGATTGAAGAGTCTATCAAATCTGTCGGTGGAATAAGGTTCGCCCTCAGCTCTCCGAGTGAGATAAGGAAATACAGCGTCGCTGAAATTACAGCTCCTGAGACGTACGACGAGGACGGGATGCCAGTACAGGGAGGATTAATGGACAACAGGCTGGGGACGCTTGAACCGGGGCAGAAATGCGCGAGTTGTGGAAACACAGCTCCTAAATGTCCAGGACACTTTGGACATATTGAACTCGCAGAACCAGTAATCCACATCGCCTTCGTGGATGACATCCATAAGCTACTCATCTCGACTTGCCGGGCTTGCGGACGTCTACTCCTTTCCCAAGATGATATTGCGGAATACAAGAAGAGGCTTGATGAAAGGTCTTCTGCCTCACCCATGCTGATTGAAATTATCTCTCGCGAGATACTGAACAAAGTCAAGAAGGCCAAAGAATGCTTTTTCTGTGGAAGGGGGCAATACGAGATCGAATTCACCAAACCGACCGTATTCCACGAAATCACAGAAAGCGGCGGGGCGACAAGACTCTTGCCCGTTGCTATAAGAGAACGGCTTGAAAGAATCACAAATGACGACCTAAGACTGCTTGGGTACGACCCATCAAGCGCGAGGCCTGAGTGGCTAGTGCTTCAGGTTTTACCTGTTCCTCCAGTCGCGGTCAGGCCATCGATAACACTCGAATCGGGAATCAGATCAGAAGACGACCTCACTCATAAGATTGTCGACATTCTCCGTGTGAACCAGAGGGTAAGAGAGAGCAAAGAATCTGGAACTCCTCCGTTGATCGTGCAAGATTTAGTAGACTTACTACAGTACCATGTTACGACTTACTTTGATAATGAAGTATCAGGCATTCCTCAGGCTCATCACAGATCGGGGCGTCCACTCAAGACAATCAGCCAGAGGCTCAAGGGAAAAGAAGGGCGATTCAGGGGTAGTCTCTCTGGAAAGAGAGTTGATTTCTCAAGTCGAACCGTCATTTCTCCAGACCCCTCGCTCGACATTTCCGAAGTCGGCGTTCCATATGAGGTCGCAAGAAAACTCACTATCCCGGAAAAGGCTTCTCCTTGGAATCTTGAATTCCTGAAGAAACTCATACTCAACGGACCCTTCAAACATCCGGGAGCGAACTACATAATCAGGCCAGACGGCATCAAGATCAGACTGGACTATGTAACTGACCTCCAGATGCACGCGGATTCACTTGCTCCAGGATTCATAGTCGAACGTCACCTAACCGACGGAGACATTGTGATCTTCAATAGACAACCGTCCTTGCACAGAATGTCTGTAATGGCACACTACGTGAAAGTGCTTCCTTACAGGACATTCAGATTGCATCCTGCCGTGTGCCCTCCATACAACTCTGATTTTGATGGGGATGAAATGAACCTTCATGTGCCACAGAGCGAGGAAGCAAGGTCAGAGGCTCTCACATTGATGCGGGTCCAAGATCAGATACTTTCCCCGAGATACGGCGGACCGATCATTGGCGGGATCAGGGATTTTCTCACCGCTGCATACCTTCTGACAAAAGAAGGAACCTACATCACAAAGGATGAGTTCACCAGCTTGGCGCTCGCTGGAGGAATGACAGCGGATCAGGAATTGCCAAAGCCGGAAAAGAGTGAACCTGAACCACTCTATACAGGAAGACAACTATTCTCGCTCTTCCTGCCCAAGGATTTCAACTACGTTCTGATCTCAAAGTGGGAAAAGAGCTCACGAGGTGCCACGAAAGATGTCGTGATCAAGAATGGACAGCTCCTTAGTGGAGTAATTGACCGTGCTGCAATTGGTGCTGAGGAGTCAGACTCTATACTCCACAGAATCGCAAAGGACTACGGAACGGAAGAAGCGAGGCGATTCCTAAACTCAATATTGAGGCTGCTCAAGGGTTTCATCACAAGATCTGGCTTTAGCTACGGATACGACGAGCTTGAGCTTCCAGAAGATGTGAGGAATAAGATCTCCGAGACTTTGGACGAATCATATTCCAAGGTGAAGGATCTCAACGAACAGTACAGGAAGGGTGCGTTGCCAGAGACCAGAGGACTCTCGCCGGAGAGTGCACTCGAGTTCTATGTGGCGAACGAGCTTTCAAGGGCAAGAGAAAAGGCAGGAAGGATTGCCGACAAATCATTCTCAATACAGAATGCGGGAATCATCATGGCCAGAACCGGAGCAAGGGGCTCTACGCTGAACCTTGGTCAGATGACAGCTGCCCTAGGTCAGCAGTCGGTCAGGGGAAAGAGGATCGAGAAAGGATACCAGAACAGGGCCTTGCCTCACTTTGCACCTCATGACCCAAGCCCAGATGCTAGAGGTTTCGTCCGGTCAAATTACAGGGATGGACTTAACGCGATAGAATTTTTCTTTCACGCGATGGGAGGGAGAGAGGGCCTCGTCGACACCGCGGTAAGGACTCAGCAGAGCGGATATATGCAAAGACGACTGGTCAACGCTCTTGAACATCTCAAGGTCGAGTACGACTTGACCGTCAGAGATCCAAACGGCAACATCATCCAGTTCAAGTACGGGGAGGATGGAATTGATCCCGCGAAGAGCGACCATGGACTCGCAGTCAACTTAGAGCGGCTTGTCGACACCATGGCGCTTTCGGCTGACGTCTCGAGGCCTGCAGCTGAATCAACAATCGAGAAGACGGTTGAAAAATACTCTGAATCCCTAAATCCAAGACTCAAGGCTGACTTGCTTGGCACACTCAAGGATTCCAAGCTTGATCCAAAATCTGTGGAGAAGGTATGCGAGCGAGTCGTCGAGCTTGTGAAGAAGAGTACCGTTGAGCCTGGAGAGGCGTCAGGAATCGTGGCTGCCCAGTCAATCGGCGAGCCCGGAACACAAATGACGCTCAGGACATTCCACTTCGCAGGGGTCAAGGAACGCGACGTCACACTGGGACTACCCCGACTCATAGAGCTCGTCGATGCGAGGAAACTACCAGCCACTCCCTCGATGGATGTATTCTTGGATGAGGAGACACCCAAGTCAAATGAGAAAGCAATACGCGTTGCAAACCAGATTAGATTCACAAAAGTAGGGAACCTGATTGATTCTGCTGAAGTTGAGCCAGCCGGAGGAATCATGCTCTATCTAAGCAAGGCAAAAATGGCAGAAAGGCAATGCACCATCAAAGACATTCAGGAGGCTATCGAATCTCCAAAGAGAGTGATTGAGGTTGACGAAAAGCGAAATATTATTACGATCAAGATTGACGTTGACTTTGCCTCTCTCCATGTCCACAAGAATAAGATCCTGAACCAAAGAGTAAAAGGCATACCAGGTATTGACCGTGTTACCGTGGTAAAGGAAGGAGATGAATGGAAGATCCAAACATCGGGTTCAAACCTCCAGAAGGTCAGGGCGATTGAAGGCGTCGACAAGACACGGACCACAACCAACAACGCCTTTGAAATCTATCAGACGCTTGGAATCGAGGCAGCGCGGCAGGCGCTAGTCAAGGAAATAATGGGAACTCTCGAGGAGCAGGGACTAGAGGTTGACATCAGGCACATCTATCTCGTTGCGGATCTCATGACAAGCAAAGGGTTCCTTCAGCAGATAGGGAGGCACGGAGTCGCGGGTACAAAGACAAGCGTTCTTGCTAGAGCTGCATTTGAAATCACAGTGCCCACGTTGGCTGAGGCAGCTGTGAGAGGAGAAACAGAGGATCTAAAGGGTGTCACTGAAAACGTCATCGTCGGTCTTCCTATACCGGTGGGAACTGGAATGATTGACGTCTTTATGCGCGGTGTCTAGAAGTAATAGGAGTGAGAGCATATGCCGGTATCATCGGAACTCGAAAAGCAGCTCAAAGTTGCTGCGAAAACTGGTAAATATCTCGTGGGCCGAAAGGAAGTTCTCGCTTCACTAAAGGGGTCAAAACTACTTGTCTGGTCGGCTTCCGCAAATATTCCAGATGAGCTCCTGAACCAGTGCAAGACCCTCCAAATTCCTGCGCTCAGGTTCGACGGGGATCCTATAGCCCTCGGCAAGACATGCGGCATACCTTTCAAGGTCTCGGTTATTGCGATCAGGTCTGCTGGCGATGCAGATCTGAATCCATTCGCGGCCTCCCAAGATTATGCAGTTCCGAGATCTGGCCTTCTCACACAGATGCCAGTTCCAAGGGTCCATTCTGAGATTCCGGAAGGCTCAGCGAAGGAGCCCAAAGAGGTCAAAGAACCTAAAAAGGCAGAATCCAAGGAATCGGTAGAGAAGGAAGAAGCTCCAAAGAAAAAGACAAAGTTATCGAAAAGCTCGAGGGAAAAGAAACCCAAGGCGAAGAAGACAAAAGAGTAGATAACGATCCGCCCCCAAATATTGTTTTTCAAGTCTAGAGGTACTGCAGCACCAATTGCCTGAGAGAATTAAACTGACGTCGGAAGAACTCGGACTTATGTCGCTATTTCAAAACGTATCTGGCGCAACAGCAAGAGATTGTGTACTTGATCCAAAGTTGGAACGAGTAATATTTGTAGTTAGCAAGGGAGAGATGGGGCTTGCGATCGGAAAAGCGGGGGCTACTATCAGAAACGTCCAACAGATGATTGGAAAACAAGTTGAGTTAGTGGAGTGGGCTGATGATGCAAGGCAATTCATAATGAACGCTCTCAATCCACAGTTTGTGAGTGATGTGCGAATGTCGGAAAAGCCTGACGGCTCGAAAACTGCAACTGTGGTTGTCGATCAAAGAAAGAAAGGGGCTATTCTCGGAAAGGAAGGGAGGAACGCAGAGAAGGCGAGACTGCTTGCAAAGCGCTATTTTGATGTCGAGACAATACACATAATCACTCCACAATGAGAAAAGAAGAAATTATCGGTCGCTATATTTTTATAAGATTCAGGGAGCAAATGTTGCACTTTGTCCAAGAGCAAGTCGCCGAAGGGCGAGTTCGCTGCCAGGAAACAGCACCAAAAGAGGCAGCGTTTGCGCTGGTCTGACAAGTACTACAAAAGGAGAATGCTCATGCTGGACAAGAAGGCGGACCCCCTAGAGGGTTCTCCACAGGCGAGAGGGATTGTCCTCGAGAAGGTCGGAGTGGAATCAAAACAGCCCAACTCTGCAATCAGGAAATGCGTGCGAGTTCAGCTCGTGAAGAATGGGAAGCAGATCACCGCTTTCCTCCCTGGAGACGGCGCTTTGAATTTCATCGATGAGCACGACGAAGTTGGAGTCCAGGGAATCGGCGGGTCGATGGGGCGAGCTATGGGTGACATTCCAGGAGTGCGGTGGGAAGTCTTCAAGGTCAACGACGTTTCTTTGAACGAATTGGTCTACGGAAGAAAGGAAAAGCCGAGACGCTAAGAGGTTGGGGAATTTGCCAGAAACAAAACTCCTGCTCTTTGAGAAATGGGACGTTTCCGGTATCAAAGTCCAGGATCCAGGACTGCAAAAGGCAATTTCACTGAAACCCTCAATTGCAGTCACGTCAATGGGACGTCACGAACATAAGAAGTTCGGGAAGTTGGACGTGAATATTGTCGAACGCCTTGCTAACAACATAATGCACTTTGGGAAGAAATATGCAAAGAATGCAGGGCGCATGGGCGGCAAGAAGCAGAGAGCGCTCAAGATTGTTGGATCTGCACTCGACATCATCGCGCTCAAAACCGGGCAAAACCCAGTTGAGGTTGTGGTAAAGGCAGTCCAAAACTCTGCTCCGAACGAGGACACAACGAGGATTGCATATGGAGGAGTCGTTTATCACGTGGCGGTGGACATTGCGCCGAGCCGACGAGTGGATCTAGCATTGCGATTCATCAGCGAGGGCCTCAGGGAAGCAGCATTTCACACGACGAGAAGCGTTGAGGAGATACTCGCCGACGAGATTATTCTTGCGGCTAACAACGATACGAGTAGTTTTTCGATAAAGAAGAAAAACGAGCAAGAGCGAATCGCAATGTCTTCGCGCTAAGCTGTTGTGGAAAAGTCACTTTTGAGATCCTGAAATTCCCAAAATTCTAGAAATGGCATTGTGTTCCATTCGCACGTACGGACATGGGTTTGTAGAATCATTCTATTTTGGGCCCTTAAGCAAATTATGAAAGCAAGAATCGTATTGAAATTATGGTTATTTTACAGACATGCTGTGTTTCCCGATTGGTCCATTTACGAATCACAGCTTTTGCTCGTTTCAACGCAGAAATCACATCGAGATTCCAAACCCATTGTTGAATTGCGCGCTTTCTAGGCACACAATAAAGGACTGAACGTATCTTGAGAATTTTTCGCTGAATCTGATTCATTGCTTGCTACCCGAGCTTCATAGACAGGTTTTCGAAAGGTTCCAACAACAGATCTAGGACAGCGCATCTTGGAAGATAATTTCGAGACTCTTGGCTAAACTCCATCGACAAGAACTTTTGTGAGTCGATTTCATTCTCAACAAGCACAGAACACTTAAAAACACAGAATCGAAGATACGGCATTACTTTAGGTGCATTTGGTAGAATGGCAGACAAGCCTCACTTGAATCTGATTGTTACAGGACATGTTGACCACGGAAAATCTACGACTATGGGTCATTTCCTTTACGACATGGGCGCGGTTGATCAGAGAACAATTGAGGAATATGCGAAAGAATCTGAGAAGACCGGCAAGGGTGATACTTTCAAGTACGCTTGGGTAATGGACAGCCTCAAAGATGAAAGAGAAAGAGGTGTCACTATCGACCTTGCCTTCCAGAGATTTGAGACTCCAAAGTACTTCTGGACACTGATCGATGCTCCAGGTCATCGCGATTTCATCAAGAACATGATTACTGGTGCGTCGGAAGCTGACGCAGCAGTTGTCCTCGTCTCGGGTAAGAAAGGCGAAACAGAGGTTGGAATTGGCGCTGGAGGTCAGACAAGAGAACACGCTTTCCTCCTAAAAACTCTTGGAGTTAACCAGGTCGTCGTCTGCATCAACAAGATGGACGATCCAATTAACGCCTACAAGGAAGAGAGATACAACGAGGTCAAGGGCGAGATGGAAAAGCTCCTCAAATCGGTCGGATTTAACTTGGCCAAGATCAAGTTTATTCCGGTATCCGGATGGGTTGGAGACAACCTAGTCAAGAAGAGCGACAAGATGCCATGGTACAAAGGACCAACTCTGAAGGAGGCACTTGATGAATTTGAAGTTCCAAAGCCGCCGACTGACAAGGCTCTGCGTATTCCATTGCAGGATGTCTACTCAATCACCGGCGTCGGAACAGTTCCCGTTGGAAGAGTAGAGACTGGCCGGATGAAGGTTGGGGACCAGGTGATTGTGAATCCTGAAGGCCTTGCCGCTGAAGTAAAGTCAATCGAAACGCACCACACCCCAATGCAGGAAGCCGTTGCAGGTGACAATATCGGCTTCAACCTGAGAGGCATCGGAAAGGGCGAAATCAAAAGAGGATCTGTGCTTGGACCAGTTTCAAACCCTCCCACTATCGCAAAGGCGTTCAGGGCTCAAATTATCGTCGTACACCACCCCACTGCAATAGCGGCCGGATACACTCCAGTTCTCCACGCGCATACGGCACAGGTTGCTGCAACAATCACGGACATTGAGGCAAAGCTCGACCCGAGGACTGGACAGCCAACTGAGGAAAAGCCAAAATCGATCAAGACTGGGGACTCTGCAATCGTGATCATAAAGCCACTTAGGTCTGTCTGCATCGAGACTTTCAAGGAATTCCCTGAACTCGGACGATTCGCGCTCCGCGATATGGGCACCACAATCGCCGCGGGTGTCGTAAGGGAAATCACCGAGAAGGGCACAGCGGACAAAGAAAAGACCAAGGCATAATTCCTCGAGCTCTTTGTTTTCCCCAGATTGCTCTTAGCTTGTCGCAAGCTCAAGAGCTACTGTAGACCAGGCGGAGCTAACATTCTGGGGGTTGTATCCTCCACCTCCCATGGCGAGAATCCTTCCTTCGCAGATTTCGTGCGAGAGAAAATGCAATCTGGATGCCCCATAGGCGTGACCTCTTGAGCTGTACTTGAGATGCGTGATGGGATCTCCTTCTAGCCCGTCAGCACCACACTGAAAGAAAATAAACTCGGGTTTAGCGCCCTTGATGAATTCAATTATCTTGTCAAATGCCTCTATGAATTCAATGTCTCCTGAACCGGGGGAAAGAGGTAGATTCATCTTTGTTCCAGTTGCATTTCCCTTCCCGGTCTCGCTCGCAATGCCGGTTCCCGGATAGAGGAACCTTCCGTCCTCATGTATGTCTCCTATTATCACGCGAGGGTCAGTCTCGAATCCGTAGAACACGCCATCCCCATGATGTGCATCAATGTCCACATATGCGATTTTTGAAAAGCGTTCCAATGACTTTGATATCACAATCGCGGCGTCATTGAATACGCAAAACCCACCTGCCTTATCTCTCCTTGCGTGGTGAAGTCCTCCAACTGGGTTAAAGAAATGATCTTGCTTTTTGCTCAGTATGGATTCAAGCCCAGCAAGAGAACTACCGACCGGGAATAAAGATGCCTCGTAGATTCCCTCAAATGAAGGGGTGTCTCCATAATCCAAAAATCCCTTTCCTATCTTTGAAGATTCCTTTACGAAGCTAACGTACTCCTGTGTGTGGAATAGTAGCAGCTCTTCCTCTCTTGCTGCTACTGGCTTCAAAATCGAAATATGCCTTCTCTCATTTGCGAGCTTCTTGATTGACGAAGAAAATAGCTCGGTTCTTGATTTGTTCAAAGGATGCCTTGATGGGAAGGAGTAAAGCAACGATTCGTACCCGAACGAAACTCCGAGGTGGCATGCACGATGCTGGTTCAAGATTTTATTCAATCTTCATTTGAGATCGGAATTGCGACTGATCTTGTGGGCGCACCGTCTCCATTTTCGAGCTTGATTGGAAAAGTGATCAGGAGTATTCTCTGATCTGCAAATTGTTTCAACTCGCTGCTCAGAGATTCGATTATGAAGATTCCATTTCCCAGAAGTGTCCTGTGGGCTACCGGTTCTGGGGCCTTGAACTTTTCAACGCTCAGAAAGTCGATCCCTACAGCTCTAACTCTCTTTGAGACAAGATATTCTGCAGCTTCCTTTGAGAGGTAGGTGTAGTTGCTGTTCACCGAGGGATCTCCCCAGAGGTCGCTTGAACCGGTATAAAGGAGAACCATGTCATTCTGTTGCACTTTTCCCTCAAGTTTCATTTTTAGGTCGGTGTCGGTTATCCCGCTGCCGATAGGCTTGTCTGATAGATCGACGACCAGGGCTTCGCCGACGAGCTTTGAGACGGGGATCTTGTCCACGCCTATCCCTCCTTCTATGAAATGTACTGGAGCGTCTGTGTGCGTGCCTGTGTGCGAGCCAAGCTTAAGACGAGTGAGGTTGACTCCGTTCTTTGCTAGAGTTGCGGCGCTTTCAAACGATGGTGTCGGGTCACCAGGATAAACGGGCATTCCATTAGCTAGCTCGTGAGTGAGGTCGACTGCTTTTTCAAACTCGTAGCGCATATGAGTTTCTCTGAAATGATTAGACGCTCTTCTTTCTTAAGAGTTCTTGAAGGTCTGAATAATGGATGTTCGAGTTGCTCGTCGAGGATGCGTGCACGTTAACACTAAATAGGACAGAAAAAATTGATACCCTCTGTTCAGATAGGGGAAGAGACCAACGATGGTACAGTTTGCGCGCGTTAAGGTTACCAGTACAAACCTCAGGGGTTTGGAAGATGTCTGTAAGGACATCATGGATATAACTGAAAAGACCGGAATCAAGACCAGAGGCCCGCAACCGCTTCCTACGAAAAAACTCCAATTGACGACGATGAAATCTCCCTGCGGCGAGGGCACAAAGACCTTCGATCATTGGGAGATGAGAATTCACCGAAGATTGATCGACTTGGATGCCGATGACAGGACTATGAGGCAGCTCATGAGGCTGCGAGTGCCTGAAGATGTCTTCATCGAAGTAAATCTTTCAACAAAGTAGCCCGCAAGCCACTCTTGTTTGAATACTCGACCGATTATTTAATCAGTTTACAAATCAATATGCAGCAAAACCGGCGGGCTGATTCAAATGAGAAAAAGTTTACACTGCGCATTTTCCTTTCAAAGCTCAGTTTTTCGACTGATCTTTTCTTTGCTACTTTTTGGCTGAGAGCCACCACTCGAGATATTCGCTCTGCTGTTGCTTTCTCTTGCGGTACTCATCGGTCTCGTTTCGCAATCTGTCTTTGATATTCACAAGTTCATCCTTCGTCACATAAAGACCGCAGCCCTTGCAAGCATATCGTTTGGTTGGAGAGTCGTAGAAAAGTGAGGCTCCACACTCCGGACACAGTTGTTCTGGCATCGCAATAAAGTATCGCAAATTCTATACATTAATACTTTTCCTGTTGAAAATTACATAAGACTGCGTTTCGCAATTCGTGGGATCAAACAGAAAACAAGCCGTGGCATGGTTATTGGCATCAAATTATCCTCTTGCCCATTGAGGAAAGGATCAGCTCCACAGCCAGCTCTGCGGTCGAGTTTTGCTGATCCAGGATGGGGTTGACCTCGACAACCTCAAGAGACTTCATTATTCCGGTCTCGGATATCATCTCCATCACGAGATGCGCCTCCCGGTACGTTATACCTCCACGCACAGGAGTCCCCACTCCTGGGGCATCGCTTGGGTCAACGACGTCCATATCAAAGCTAATGTGAACTCCATTTGTCCGGTTTGTGACCACCCTCAATGCCTGGTTCATCACTTCCTGCATACCGAGGCGGTCGATGTCTGACATCGAAAAAACGTGCACTCCTGTCTGCCTAAGATTGTCACGCTCTTTAGGATCTAATTGTCTTGCCCCTACGATTGCAATCTTTGAAGGATCAACTGATCTCTTTGGGAAGGGAGGAGTGGGAAACCATTTTTGCCCGAAACCGGCAGAAATGGCTAGGCTCATCCCATGAATGTTTCCACTTGGTGTGATGTCGGGCGTGTTGTAGTCGCCGTGAGCGTCAAGCCACAGGACTCCGAATTCCTTGTCGCCAAGCGCATTGTGCATTCCTGCAAGCGTTCCAATGGCTATTGAATGATCTCCTCCGAGCACCACAGGGATCTTTGCGCTTTTCATTGCCTGTGTTACCGATTTAGAAAGATCTAGGCATACGCTCTTCACTGCGCTCAAATATTTCGCATTAGTAGACTCAATCTTGCTCTCCTCAGTTATCGGTGTGTTTACATTTCCAGAGTCGTGAACCTTGTGACCTAATTCTCTGAGCTTCTCCGAAAGCCCCGCGTATCTAATCGCTGATGGGCCCATATCCACGCCTCTCCTATCTGCACCTAGGTCAAGAGGGACACCGATTATCTCTACACTTGTCATTGAATGGGATCTCGATTGGGAAATTGGTTTCTAGAAACGATCGATTTTGAGAGAAGGCTATTCCTCGCTACTCGGACATAATAGTCTTTGTTGACACAATGTTCACTTAGTACCGCTACACTTGGGAAGGCGAGGAAGTGCTCTGGCTTGGAGCTTTGCTCCTCATAGAGTAGGCACCAAATACTATTATTACGACGCCTATTGCTATGAGTATTGCAGGCCCGTAGAAAGCAGTCTGGATTATCCCTGCAAGACCAATGATCAAGAGGAAGGCTCCCCCGATGAGATAGCCTATCGGCGGATACCTGTAATGAAATACTCCCCAGCGAAGAGCGCCTGCTATGATCAGCATTACCCCCATTCCAGATAGAAAATACCCGAAGAATGCGGAACCTGCGATATAATGGCCATTTGAAAGAAGCAAAGTGATTCCAAGCCACACTACAATCAAGCCACCGACAATCGGCCCTGATTTGTCTCCACCTCTCCTGGCATACCTGTATTCTCTCCAGCGCATCCGCCCGTCGTGACGCGATTGGTGTTGTGTGGCGGCGCCAACAGGGTTCCCACAAGACGGGCAAAATGCTGCGCCAGTTGCAATCTGTGATCCGCACTTTGTGCAGAATCTGTCTTCGCTTGAGGACATGTCTTTCTCTCCCTGAGAATCGAAAGAATTGATTCTTGCTGGTAGTATAAAGGGAATATGCAATAGTTGCCCGAGAGCAATTTAAGCGGAAGAATAAAAGAATGAACTGGGCATGACGATTGTTTTCAATACAAGGATAGCAAGGCCATCTGATTACAAGAAAATAGTGCGACTCTGTAAGCGCGCCGTTGGCCCACATGATTATGTCCTCTCTAGCCTATCCGACACAATCGCAAGAAAGGGACTATTTCTCGCATTCTCAGGAAAAGAGCTCGTTGGAATGTCTAATTTTTCGCTGACTCTTGACAACGCGGGCTGGCTCGGAATGGCCCGAACAGACCCCAAATGGAGGAGAAAAGGAGTCGCAGTCTTTCTCCAAAAAACAAAGTCAAGATATGCAAGAAAGCTCGGGATCAGTAAGCTTCGCTTGTTTGTCCTCTCCACCAACACACCTTCTCTTCGAGCATGCATCAAAGGAGGGTTTCATCCCGTGGCCGAATCTGCTCACCTGAGTCTTAGAATGCGAGGGTCTCACGCAAAGGAAATTGCTTTTTGCAAAATCACTGACATGAAATCTCTTGAAGGACTCCTAAGATCAAGATACATTTCAAAGCTCAATGGATACGTCGGATACAAGTGGAACTTTCTGAAACTTGACAAAAGTGCGCTCTCGAAGCTTATTGCTAGCGGCGAGCTCTACGAATGTGGCGGCGTGAAATTCATCTTGAGCAAAAGGATAGAACATGAAGAGGGAGCTCACAGAGAGTTCTCACTTCTCGAGGGCTCTTTTGAGAAAGGAATTGCTTCAGTAATTTCTGTTGCAAGGAAGCTCGGGACTGATTCCCTTGGAACTTTCATTCCGTACGAGCATTACCTGATCTCTATTGCAAGGCGGCTTGGTTTCAAGGACGACTCGTGGGGTTGGCACTGCATTGCTATGGAAAAGAAGATCTGACACTGATTTTTTGCTTGTCGGACTTTGCATTGTTTCTTTGTAGATCCTTTTAGCTTAAGGATGTGTATGCGCGCGCCGGTGAAAATCGAGCGAGGGGGGAGAAAATAAAAAGCTAGGGAGCAAAACAAGAATTGTATTGAAACCTATTTTGTGTGGACATCCTGCATGAGTTCATTTGATTCAATTGAGAAATTGTAGCTTTTGCCTATTTCATTGGAATTACTGTATCTAGCTCTCCAAAGCCATTGCTTCACCTCTACTTATGAGTTGGTTCACTGCTCGGCATAAGGAATAGCTTGTTGCATGAACAGATTCTAGGAACCATCAAAATCGATCTTGATAATTTGCGCATTGCACAAAATAATCATTTTCGCTTCTTGGAGTGAAGCGTCTTGGGGATTATGTAACCAGACTTGGCGGCTTGACTTCTTGTCATGAGCTCATCCTCGATGTCAGATAATATCCTAGATCTATCCCTTGAGTAAGGAAGGCCATAACCCCCGCCTCCTGCCGTATGAACTTCTATCACATCGCCTCTTCTCAAACCAAGCGTGATTTTGATAGACAGCTCTCTGACCCTTTTCTTACTTAAAGTGCCAGATCTATCATAAAGAAGGACACGTGTCTTCGCTCCGCCGTGGCCGCCGCCAAGTCCCCAAGGTTTGTGCCTACCACGCTCTGAGAGCACAGTGAGGGTCGTTGAATCATCAAGAACCTGGTATCCTCTGATCAATCCCGAGCCTCCTCTGAAGGTGCCCGCACCTGAACTATCTTCCCTGAACTCGTACCGTTTCATCAGCACAGGCAGAGTTCGCTCTATTTCTTCGATCGGGGTGTTCATCGTGTTTGTCATGTTTGCCTGGATCCCGTCTATCCCATCTGCGTCGTTTCGTCCTCCGAGGCCCACACCTATTGTTTCATAGAAAGCCCAGCTTCTTCCTTTGTGTACTCCGCCTATCATGACGTTGTTCATTGATCCGCCCGCGGCCGCGGGAACTTTTCCTGGAAGCGCCTTTGCCAAGGCCATGAAGATTAGGTCGGCGTTCCTCTGGCTAGTCTCAACATTCCCTCCTGCGACTGGAGAGGGAAAGGTGGGATTGAGCAGCGTTCCAGAAGGAGCGCTCACTTTCACCGGTGCGAAGAACCCCTCGTTAGTAGGAATGTCGTCTCCGAACAACGTTTTCAAGACGAAATACACGCCGGAGAGCGTGACCCCAAAAACTGCGTTAAGTGGCATCCTGACCTGAGGGTCCGTACCAGTATAATCAAACTCTATTTCATCTCCACTGAGCTTGACTGTCACCTTGAGCTTTAGGTCATGGCCATCAGGGTGCTCAAGATAATCCGTCGCGATAAATTTGCCCTTTTTGGTCTCGGACAATTTCTTCCGGAGCAGCCGTTCGGCATACTCAAACGAAGCTCGAGCTGAATTTAGAAAATCGTTCAATCCGTACTTCTCGATCATCTGCAGGACTCTGCGCGTTCCAGTTACATTTGCAGCGACCTGAGCTTTCAGATCTCCTAATCTCTCATTTGGAGTCCTTGAGTTGGATGAAAATGTAGAGAGCGTTTCTCTAACAAAAGCTTCGTTTCGCATCAGATAGACAGGATTCATGATAAAACCTTCTTCGAAGAGGCTTTTTGCATCAATCGATATGCTCCCTGGCACCTTTCCGCCGACATCTGAGTGGTGCGCCTTGTTCGCGGCAAATCCAACAAGTCTATTTTCCTTGTAGAATATCGGCTCGATTAGAGTAACATCGTTGAGATGCGTCCCTGCAATGTACGGGTTGTTCACGACGATCATTGAGCCGTTTTCAAATTCGAGATCCTCTTTTTTGCAATACTCGATTACGTTCCTGAGTCCCCAGGGAAGCGAGCCAAGGTGCACAGGGATGTGTTCGGCTTGACTCAGCAAAAGTCCTTCTGAATCAAAGAGAGCTGCAGAATGATCCATTCTCTCCTTGATGTTGGGAGAGTAAGAAGAGTTTCTGAGAGCTATCCCCATCTCCTCGCTAGCGTAGAGAAGAGAGCTCCTGATCAACTCGAGAGTTACTACATCACTCATTGGCTACTCCCCGCTCTTTGTTCTTTTAGAACAAGGTTGCCATAACTGTCCACTTTCCATGACCATCCAGGGTTGACAACAGTGGTAGAATCATACTCTTCGATTATGCACGGACCTCCACCTTCCTTTCCTGGTTCAAACAGATCCCTTGAAAGCACCGAAGCCTCGAGATAGCCTGTTGGAAACCAGACTCTGCGATGAGCACTATCTCGTCTCCTAGTGCTTGCATGAGGCCCAGCCTCTTTCATCGAGAACATCGCCTTCGCCGTTGGAACAACTGCAATTAGCTTCGCATTGACAATTTCCACAGGATCATCCGATGAGTAGCCGTAAAGCTCGGAATGTCTTTCACCGAAGATAGAAGTCAGATCCTTGCCTTTTTCATATGGGATCGTGATTTCAAACGATTGTCCGCGATATCTCAGATCAACATATTCTCTTGAATTATACTGTTTGAATTCTCCCTCTTTCCTCAGCGCCGATGCGGCACTTGCTCTAAGTTCTGCAAAGTAATCTTCTGCATCTACTTCGGACGCATTCTTCAGGACAGGAAGTGAGAAATTTCTTTGAAGATCCGCTGTTAGGAGGCCATATGCGGAGAAAAGACCTGGGTGAAGTGGAACGATAATACTTGCAATTCCAAGCTCCTCAGCTAGGTCACAGGCGTGTATGGGTCCGGCGCCACCGAACGCAACCAGAGTATGCTCTCGAGGATCCCTTCCCCTTTCCACGCTGACAATCGAAATTGCCCTCGCCATGCTGTTGTTTGCCAGACGTATAATGCCTTGTGCAGCTTCATCCACCCCGATTCTGAGCTTCTCCGAAAGAAATTTTCTTATTGCACCATGAGCAAGCTCTCGATCTAAAGGAAGCTTTCCACCGAGCAGCCCCTCAGGGCCCAATCTCCCGAGCACTAGATTCGCATCTGTCACCGTAGGGCTATTTCCTCCTTTTCCATATGCAACGGGGCCAGGATCAGAGCCAGCACTGAGGGGCCCCACTTTGAGGACGCCTCCTTCGTCAACCCATGCAATAGTGCCTCCGCCAGCACTCACTTCTGCGAGGTCTATGAAAGGAGCCCTAACAGCGTATCCGCTTCCCTTGATGGATCTTCCACTGTGCATCTTTCCCGCGGCCTCAAATTCGTAGGCAATGTCGGGCTCGTAGCCAATGACAGCGCCGGCCTTTGCGGTCGTTCCGCCCATGTCGAAAGTGATTATCTTTTCAATTGAAAGTGACCTTCCAATCTCCCTAGAGGCAAGGACGCCCGCGGCCGGGCCTGATTCTATCATGAAGATGGGGTACTTTGAGATGTGCTCGATCGTGCTCGCGCTTCCGTCAGAGTTCATCACATAGATCGGGGAGCGAAAGTTTTTCTTCCTGAGCGCAATTTCGAGCCTTGCAAGATACTCTGATACGAGCGGCACAAGGCAAGAGTTCACGGCGGTTGTGCTCATCCGTTCAAATTCTCTATATTCACGATCGACCTGGCTCGAGAGATCGATATGCGCTCTTACACCTTCTTTCCGAAGAATCTTTTCCGTCTCTTTCTCGTGTTTTGGGTTGGCGTAGGAATTGAGGAATGTGATTGCGACCGAATCAAAACGCTCTCTGATGATCTTCTTCGCAGTCTTTCGAAGGTCGGATCTTGAAAGTGGCTCAAGTTCGCTTCCGTCAGAGAGCATCCTGCCAGCGACGGTGAACCTATCTCTTCTTCTTACAAGTGGCTCTGGTCTCTTATTATGCAGATTGTAAAGCTCTGCCCTTCTTTGCCTTCCTATTTCCAGAACGTCTCTGAATCCCTCATTCGTAACGAGTGCGCATCGCGCAAGACCTGTTCGGGTAAGCAGCGCATTTGTCGCGACCGTTGTTGCATGCGTGATGAGAGCGACATCGCTCGACTTATTTTCGTAATGTGCGAGCGCCCTGATAATTCCCTCTTCGAGGTTCTTCGTCGTCTGAACCTTTATGATGTCAATCTTAGGGTTATGGTTCTCGCCTTTTCCTACTTCAAATATCACAACATCAGTAAAAGTGCCTCCGACATCGATTCCAACATGGATCATCTATCGCTAACCACTTCGCTCTCGCACTAATTCATTGTACAACTTTATCAGAACTGGTTGTGAAACTCAGCGTTTCTGATTATGCAGTCCTGACGAGATTCCAATTCATTTCTGCCCAAGAAGTAGGTCTCAAATAAACTAGTTTCGAGAATGATATCTAGAGAAAGTTGAATCAAAGAACCAGTTCTCAAAAATTCTGCGGAGTAATTATGTGAAGTGGTAGCTCGTAATTGACTCAGGGCTCATGCGCAGAACACAAGTGATTCAGCGTTCTTTGAGGGATCCTGCATTTCGCGCCAATAAATCCCAGATTCTGCTTCCTGACTGCGTGCTCGCGCTCTCTGGTTGTGGCGGTGTTTCCTTTGGAGTAGCATCGCATGTCCCGGGTTGGATAGGATCGTTGAACAATTGCAGGAACAAAGCCTCCACGGGTGCAAGAACCTGAACCGTATGGAACGTATTGGGATTAGGAGTATACCCCTGATCTGAGGTGCCTGTCTGATTATCCAATGCGCCAACCTGTTGTGGGTCGTAACCTACACAAAAATCGCCTTCAGAAACTTGGCTCACTTCATACGCACTGACATTTTCGGGAGACATCGCAAGGGAGAATCCGCCTTCAAGCATTTGCCAAGTTTGCCCCGGAGCAAGCGTGAATATGAAAGCAATAATGCTCTTGTAAGAACCATCGGGTTGCTTCCATGAAACTACTGCAAGCGGAGCGGAGTTTTTTTGAATTGTCTTGTCAACAAGTGGCTCTAATTTCGTCGCAAAACCAACCCCAAATGCAGGATTGTTCTCGTATATCGGCCAGTATGCATTACCAAAATAGTATGAATTCCTGAGTAGAATGCCAGTGGCCTGCTGCGCACCTGCATTTTGGAATGTCCAAGCCACGAGACCCTGTCCTTCATTGTACCACGACCATGAAACCTTGAGATTCTGCGTTGATACCTCGACTCGCTCGTGGCTTCTTCCAATAATACCTCCAACTATCTTCGGGCTTGTTGGTTGTTCAAGCAACTCAAGCGACTCGGGCTTTTTGGGTTTTTCTGGCTCTGGCCGTTTTTGGGGTATTAGTTCATCTATTATGCAAAGCAGACATTCGCCAGTGTCTACGTGTCTTTTCTTGAGCGAGCTGCGCTCTTCCTCTTTCGCAGCGTTCCAGTAAGCCGTCTCCTCCTGAGTCCCCTCGAACTCCTTGAACCCGAACGAGCTCGTCATTTTATGACGCGCAATGTTCTTACATTTCAATGGGAAGGAGCTGTTTGACGGAATCTTCACAGTGATTCCCCAAATTTGTCCTTGTTCTTCATATTAAACCAATGTGGATTCTGAATCCCTATGGGAGGAAAATTGCGCTACAATTATTGAAAAACGAAGCTAGGACTGACAACCGACTGGCGAACATTTGGAGTATTTTTCTCAATTGCTTCTAGAGAAAAAAGGTGCTAAATGGTTGCGCTGGGTGGTCAAAGGCTGATGCTGAGAATAAGTCGTCCAACAAAGAGAGACAATAATGTATAAATGGACATAAAGCTTCCAATAATACGAACAAATGACCGCTACAGAGCGCAGTTACGCAACAAGCGAGTACAAAATTGGTACCCAAATGAGGAAGGATTCGCGGCCTTCGGGAATTGAGGATGCGCAAGAATATGGGATGGGTGTCGAAAGCACCCAAACCAACGGAATGATCGAATCCACAGGAGGAAAAATATTGCTCACCATCAATTCGAAGACCCCTAAGAAATTGATACGAAATTCGCTCTTCTTTGCAACAAATTGTAATGCGGGGATCTCGATCATCTACGAAGGAGAGCCTTCTTCCCGATTAGATGAGAAAACACCTGGTGAATACGATTCCGAATTTGCATTCACGCTGGATCAGGGAAAGAAGATGCTCGAGGCTATAGCCCAAGAAGCTGCTAGGTGCGGAGTAAGAACCACGACGAGTTTCGTATGGCACAACAAATCACGACTGAAACAAAGCCAAACCACTCCTGATCGCGGGCGATTACTTCTCGAGTACATTGTAGCATGATTTATGAAAAATATGTGGAAGTGAGATAGGATGTCTACGGAACAGGTGTCGCTCAGATGGTCATTCAACCCGGTACTCGAAATCTCAAGAATCACCTCATTCATAGAAACAGAAGTCGAACGGGTGGGATCAAACGGGGTGGTCGTCGGCATCAGCGGAGGAGTGGACAGTGCAGTCACTGCCGCCTTGTGTAAGAATGCATTGAGTTCAAAGCGTATGCTTGGACTGCTACTATTCGAAGATTCGCAAAGGGATTCAGATGACATGCGTGATGCAAAGGCTGTTGCAAGCTCGCTTCGAATCAAGACGTGCGACATGAGCATCTCGCCAATACTGAAAGCTTATGAGCAGGTTCTCGGATCTTGGGGGTTCGAAACGTCCAAGATTACATCAGCGAACATAAAGGCTCGTTCCAGAATGGTGCTGCTCTACTCACTTGCAAACCAGAAGCGCCTAATGGTTGCTGGTACAGGCGACAGGTCCGAGATACTTCTAGGTTATTTTACTAAATTCGGTGACGGTGCCGCAGACATTTTCCCTATCGCCCATCTTTACAAGACCGAAGTCCGAGCTATCGCAAAGCAGTTAGGGCTGCCAAGCCAAATCGCGTCAAAACCTTCTACTCCAAATCTTTGGGATGGGCAAAGGGCCAAGGATGATTTGCCTGCGGATTACCCGTTGCTGGACAAGATACTCACTTTGTTATATGATCACAGTGTTGATTCAGACGAGGTCTCAAAGATCCTGGGCATCTCCCCAGCAGTCGCAACTGAAGTGGCAAGGATCCTCCGAATACCATCAAGCGTCGTAAGGGAGGTATCACAATTGCATGCCAACTCTAACCACAAACGCGAATTGCCTAGATCCATTCCAAGCTGAGACGCGCGGAATCGTATTGGTGGAAACGAGAATCTGCACAAGGACTGAGGAGAGGATATGCTTCCTTGATCTATGTTTTTCCTTTCAAATGTTTGTCAAACCATCTCAAATAATGACCGAGCCTGGCAACTCTGTGTTTTGGTTTGCCGACGCGTGAGAGGTCGTGGTTCTCTTCGGGGAACAAAACCATTTCGACATCCCGACCAAGATATTTGAGCGCTGTGAACATCTGCAACCCCTCTACCATCCAGCATCTATAGTCCTCCATGGAGTGAACAATTAGCAAAGGTGTTTTGATGTTAGCAACATAGCTTATTGGAGACATTGCATCTAATTGATTCTGCCCCACGAACGGGTCGTTTCCTATCTGGTCCTTAGTGAAGTGTGGTCCGATGTCAGAGGTACCAAAGAAGCTTGACCAGCTCGCGATGCTCCTGTCGGTGACTGCTGCCTTGAAAATGTCTGTGTGGCCAACTGCCCAATTTGTCATGAATCCCCCGTAGGACCCGCCTGCAATTCCCATCCTGTCCTTGTCGATGAAAGAAAACTTCTTGATCGCAGACTCAACCATCTCTAGCAAATCCTTGAAGTCCCTCTCGCCATAATGCGCCCTGATGTCGGCGAAATCTTCGGAGTAACCATCGCTCCCCCTGATGTTTGCATAAAGCACTGCATATCCTTTGGAAGCAAAGACCTGGAGCTCGTGCATGTACGAGTTGCCGAATGCCGTCTTCGGCCCTCCATGGACATAGAGTATCATTGGTAGCTTTCCTTCCTTTTTCTTTGCGAGGAGCCAGCAGTCGATTTCAGCACCGTCGCTTGCCCTGAAAGTGAAATGCTCTGGTGCGAGTATCTCGAGTTCTGAGTAGACGCTGTCGTTGAAAGAGGTCAGCTTCTTTTCGTCGCCATCAAGAATCCTCAATTCTTGAAGATGGCTAGAATCCATCGAAACGAATGCAATCTTTCCGCGACTGACATCATAATCCTCGATACTTCTCTCTCCCGCAACGATGAGTTCTGGCTTGTCTCCAGCTTTCACTCTGTACGCGTGCACGGCGCCTCCCTCTGCCTGCAAGTAGTAGATATAATCCCCATCCCAGAGGACGGAGGTAGTCGCGTGGGCGCCCTGTCTTGCGTCGCTGTTCAGCGAGTTGCCCTTGTTGAGATCGACACTTTCTACTTTCGAGATAGCAGAGCCTTCTCTCGGCTCCAGAATCCAGATGTGACTATTTGTTGCAAAGCCTCTCGAAAGGTCATCACCGTTTATGGCGATCTGGGAATCATTCGGGCTCCAGGCAAAGTCCGAGACTGACATGTTTGATTTCGTCACCTTTGTAACGAGATGATTGTTTACTTCGAGCACGAACAGATCCGTGATGTACGGCTTCATATCATCGGTCGAAGCAAGGTACCCGATTCTCCTTCCACTGTTTGAAGGATGAAATGAGACGACATCGAAATCGCCAGATGTCATCTGTCTGAGATCTCCAGTCTCGATGTTTATTGAAAAGAGGTGCTTTCTTGTGTTATAGACAAAACCTTCGCCGTTAAACCATAGCTGTATCCGAGTTACTACCTTTACATCGTCCTTTTCTTCTTCAGGAATCACCTTGGACAAAAAGTAGATTATCTTAGAGTCGGCGGAGAAGGCTGGAGATTCTATCCCTTCCTTCCTCTTGAGAAGCCGGCGAGGCTCGCCTCCTCCAATCGCCATGATGTAGAGCTCGTTTCCTTTCTCGTCCTTCTGTATGGTTCTCTTTGAGAGGAAGAGTAGATTCTGACCGTCTGGCGAGAACCTCGGCGAAGAATCCTTTCCACCGTAGGTGAATCTCGTGACGCCACTTCCCTCTGATCCAACGATTACGATGTCAGAGTTGTATGCATCCTCATCCTTGTTTGCTTGGTGCAAGGAAATCGCAATCTTCTTGCCATCAGGAGAGAAATCAGGATGGGCGAGCGTTCTGTAAATTAGAAAGTCCTCTGGTTCGATTGTTCGAGTCATTGGGAAAGAGTCAGTCGGAATCAGGACTTATGCGTTACTCGGGTAGTATTGTAATGAGGTACATTTGTTTCTAAAAAAACTGACGTGAGAATAGGATGGGGTTTTCTTAGGGCTCTATCACTTGATTCTCTCTTTCTAGTCGCTCCGCCTTGAGCACATTCTTCAGTGCCGTGGCAACACTCTTGCCATCCGTCACCATTGTTTTTTCGAGCATCCAATCGCGAACGTTTATCCCTCCTCGCATGTTGTATCTGTCCCACCAAGGTAGGCTCTGACTCAGGATACTGTCAAAGTTGTCGCGCAAGCCCTCGTCGGTAGTGGCTGCCGGTTTTTCACTTGACATTGCAAAGATGACATACTTTTTGTGAGCACGACTGCGATTCCTGCGTGCGATTTCTTCTTTGAAACTCCCGAGCTGCGCCGGCTTGCGATAGATCCTTGCATTGATACAGATTTCCTCGCCGTCAGAGTCTTTGCCCAAAGAATAGGAGAGCTCTATTGGTCCCCTCTGCAAGAACTGGGCGAGGACCTCCTCTTTTAGGCGGCCAGTTATGAACTCATTGTAGAGTATCTGACCTACTTTTGCTTTGAGCTGCTCGTTGTCCAGACGATCGCTCATAGAGACGACTGACCTATGGGGCTCTCTCGATGTAGACTGACTCGCCTATCTGCATCCGCGGATGGAGTGAGTACCTTGTCTCATTTGCGACAAATGCGAGGTTCGCTTCGCAGAAGGGAGTCAGAAGCGGCGCTACTTCTTCGTTCTTCTTTTGCTTTTGGACTACTTGTGTCTCCAATATACTACACCTTTCTGGCTGATACGTTGAAGTACAATAAAAGAATTGCCTATTCTTTATTAGCGATAAAATGAATATGCTTTACGAAAACCGCAAATCGCGTTCGGATAATTCGAAGCATAGTGCCCTAATTCTTAGCTCAGAGATTAGTTTCGAGGAAAACATTTCACCGCTGAGCTTGATTTGATGTCCATTGCTTCCGTCTAGTCAGGGAACTAGATACGGGTGAAACCGATATTAGACAACGATGTGCTCCCTGGATCTTGTTAAACTCAGGCGGGAAGGAAAGATAATCGATCGCATGGTAGCTATATGGGTGATAGAATTGAAACCCTTTAGCAAAGCCACCTGGTTTCTTAAGTGAGAATCTTGAATAGTAAGGAAACCAGTTCACTTGGTTGAACTCACGGACCTCGAGATGGTCGCGCTGCCAGTTACGCATTCCAAGACAGGGAGTGAGATTGAGCTCATTTTTCGGGCCAAAGCACTGAAAGGTTGCCTGGAGCTGGGTCTCGCGGGACAGCGGATTTCAGCCGTCTCCATAGTTGATTCGCCAATGCTAGTCCGACAATTCCTCTCCAGCAAGCGAAGCATTGAGAAGAACGGTTTCCATAACATGCGGGGGCCAGAAAGTACCGCAAAATTGTGGTTTAGCCTTTCTTTCCTTTGAAACCTCCAGCGAAACTCTGGACCGACAACGCAGGCATGCTTAGGATCTGGATTGTTCCGCGAGAGCCTAGTTCTGCTGAGACTCTTACTACAGTCTCGTTGTTTGGGGCCTCCAGTATTGTCACAAAGTCATATGGCCCGAGTACCACGTATTGGGACACTACTTTCGCCCCGTATTGTTCGATTTCCTTGTTGACTTCGGTTATTCTGTTCGGCCTCTCTTTGACGGTCTTTCGACCCTCGGGTGTCAAACTCGATAGGAGAACGTAGGTTGGCATGTTTCTCAAAGTATACGTGGTTTCTAATAAGCAAAAATTCGGTTTCGTGAGGACTCGCTCTGAAAACCGAGTCATGGGATTTTCGGGGGATTAGACTTGTTCTGGGGCGACTTCTTTTGGAACCTGACGAACATGTAGAGACACGCTCAGATCACTGCTCTGGATAATAGGTACTATTGAATACCACGAATTGCAAACGCGAAACATTAACCCAAAGGATCGGGCCTCCGTAAACAAGTTTCGTAGACCAAGTTCGCGAGGCGAAGAATAAGGTGCACTTGACAATTGGTCCTTATCTGCTCCTTCGGCCTGTCGACAACTAGAAAGGAAGTTAAGCGTCGGCAAAGTACTTTTGAACAAACGAGATCGCCATTGTTGTGATTACTGCATGTAGTCAAAATTCACCTACACTGGAATCAGAGTGAAAGATCTAGAAAAATCGATCGAGTTCTACACGAAGCTTTTAGGCATGAAGCTTGGAGGTAGATCCAAAATAGAAGCATCGAAAGGAAAAGTTACAAACCTCGTGAGCCTTGAGGGCAGAAACCAAAAGAGGGAAGTGACGAGACGCGTTAATTGTGGCCTCGAGGTTTCCGATTGCCTGTCGAGGATTTGATTTTCTCCGCGAGATAGGAAACCAAAGATGCGCGACATGGAAAGGACGATTCCAAGTTAATGCTTCGGCTAATTAGGTGTTATAGGAGTCGCTTGCCTCTTTCAAGACCAGCAATGGCCTGTTTCCAAAGATCAATGTAACATGAGCATCGAGGCGTCCTTCAGAGTTGCTAGAAGATTTCTTCAGTCAAGGCATAGGCCATGAAATCATTTCCCTTCGTGAAGAATGTGTGACAACACAAGTGAGAAGTCTATCTCTTCGAAAAGACCGCAAAATGCTACGTTGGCTTTCCAGATCTTCTTCGCAGGAAATCTTTCAGGATTGAGTTGAATTCTTCAGGCTTCTCTATTTGGGGAAAATGGCCAGAGCCGCCAATAGAAACGAGCTTGCTATTAGGGATGTACCTGCTTAGATTGAAAGTTATCACACGCAAGATCTTGTGGCTCGTTTCACCCTTAATCAAGAGTGTCGGGGTGGAGATTCTTCTAGTATCCTCCTTCGTGAATTGCGGAGGAGGTATATCAACGTCCAGGATGGTATTGGCGTTGTCCGTCACTATCTTGCGAAACTCTTCCGGAAAGCGATCGAATGCGCCCTGTGTATTTTGAATTGTGTCGACGAAAATCTGCGCAGCCTTCTTCGAATCCCCATTCTCTTTCAAAATTTTGATTGCCCTTTTTGCCCCTACTGAGAAATTCGCCGCAGCTATTGCAGTGGAAGGATGAGATAAGAAGAAGATTAGAAGCTGCAATCTGCTATTCGGATTTGTGAGAAGGATGCCTGAAACAGCGGGTTCTACAAGCACCAGCGAGCGAAGCATTTCCGGGTGCTGCGAAGCAAAATATGCGGCAACAAATCCGCCGAGAGAGTGTCCCACAAGGTGAACCGGAGCAATGCCCAATTTCTTTATCAGTTCAGCCAGATCTTCTGAATTGTTTGCTATAGTGTCTGTTAGAATGTCTCCTCGGTTTTGATTCGGAAAGGACATCCTTCGGCTGTAAGTTAGCACTCTGTACTCACGAGACAGAGCATCTACCTGGGAGCTCCAGCTTCGATAGTCGCCGCCAATCCCGTGAACCAGAACTACGCTTTGACCTGCTCCGATGTCAGATTGAAAGAGATTTACTCCGTTGACTTCAACCATTGACATATTGTCACAAACTACTAGATCTCGCGAGGACCAAACAGAAAGAAAGAAAATGCCCGGCTAGGGAAGACTTTCGAAAATCTTCCCAGCTTCGGATTCGGAGAAAGCCTTCAACGTTTCCATTCGCAGGTTCCCCTGTGATGCTAGGGACAGGGCGATCCGCGCCATGCTCTCGTCATTCGTTGCTTCGATGATTCCCACCATGTCATATCTTCCAAATGTGTAATAAACTGCATGAATCCTTGCGCCGGATCTTTCGATGACCGTCCTCGCCGCCGCGAGCCGCTTTCCAGAATCTTTCACGTTTCTAGCACCTTGATCTGTCCAGTTGATCAGACTAACAAAATAGGGCATTTCTAATCTCAATTTGGGCCCGAGACGGCGTGATATATAGGTCTCACGCTTTTTTGATGAATTTTCTACTAGTTGGCGATGAGCATTTGTTCACGAATTGGTTCGAAGTGAAAATGGAGCTCAAATTTGGCTGCGCTGTGGGATTTGGAGCAACATCATGCTCCCAGCAAGACCAAGGGGCTCGAACGATCTACTCTCTCGGGAACCGATACGCCTGCCTTAGAAAGGCAAAGGCTAAAAAGTCGTGCAAGTTTTCAATTGGCCGAATATTGCTCCGCTTCGCCTCTATGGAAGAAAGTCTATCTAGGACAGACTTGGATAATCTACTTGATCACAAGATTAGGGCAATCACCAGACTGGCTTATGATCATAACCCTTTCCTTCATTCGTTGTTTCAAAAAGCTGGCATAAACCCTCATTCAGATATTTATGGTAGGGCGGACCTCCTGAAAGCCTACGAGAAAGGTGTTAGGACTTCGGCTGCAGACGTACAAGAATGCTACGCCGACTATGCTGACCAGATTCCAACGCTCGAAGTCTGGAGTTCCGGATCTACAAGCAAGCCCAAGAGAGTCTTAGTCTCGTCCGATGGAATTGAACGAGCAAAGAGGGGGCAGGAGAGGCTTTTGGTTGCTGCAGGCGTTTCAAATGGTCAAAGAATACTCGGGTTCCCAGCTCCTCCTCCATATGCGACGAGTTATGCTTTCCAGTGCCAAGCCTCGCTCAAGAATCTGAAAATCAGAACTCTTGTATTCCGGTTACCTACAATCACTCTTAAAATTGGACGCGAGGAGAAAGAGAGGATCGCTCGCAGCTACATAGAAATGATCGGAGAATTCAACCCTGACCATGTCCGGGGAGGTGTGTTTGCCCTTTACAAATTCGCACAGTTTCTGACCTCCAATGGGTTTGACACGAGCAGACTTTCCATAAAATCCGCAATATTCTCGGGGGACCCAACCACCGAGGAAGAAAGAAAGGATATCGGGAGGCTCTGGAATGCTGAACCATTCGACCTTTATGGAACAACGGAAGCGGGCATACTCTCCTACGAATGTCATGCGCACTCAGGCTTGCACGTGAACGAAGGCGATCTTTTCCTTTCGGCGGTCGATCCAAAGTCAGGAGAAGAAGTAGGTCAAAACACGGAAGGGATTGATCTATCTACCTGCCTTTTCGAAGACAATGAACTTCCAGGGACTTTCTTGATAAATTATTCGCATGGGGATCATATTAGAATGCTCCAAGATACCTGCCCCTGTGGAAATAACTTCAAACTATCGAGTCGGCCAAGAAGGGATTTTGAAAAGAGGCTCATTTCTGGCTTTGGTTTCGACATGAAGGAGCAACGATCAATTATGAGACGCGGCGTCCGAAAAATCGGGAAAACCCTTCGTTTACATCACCGGATTAGTAAAAAAAAGACTGCCTAGCTGACCTACAGCGCTAAAGAATGCCGCACCTCCTGACAATAAGCAACATAAGTTTGGTCTCCTCTTGTTTCCAGACCTCGCTTTCCATGTAGGTTAATGTATAGTTCTTTCTTCACGATTGCTGGTCGGCTTGAGAGAATCACTACTTTGTTGCTCATCAGAACAGCTTCAGCAATGTTATGCGTAACGAGTAAGATCGTCTTTTTCGTGTCTTCCCAAACGCGCAGAAGATCTATTTCCATTTGTTCCCTAGTCATTTCATCCAGAGCTGCCAAAGGCTCGTCCATCAGCAAAATATCCGGATCATGCATCAATGCCCTAGCGATCGCGACCCTGTGCTGCATTCCGCCCGAGAGTTCCTGAGGAAACGCTTCTTCAAATCCTGCGAGCCCAACGAGTTTGATCAAGTCGTGAGCCCTTTCTAGGTATTTGGTCTTGTCTTTGTGCAGTAGCTCGATTGGAAGCAGTACATTTTCCAACGCGTTTCTCCAGGGCATGAGAAGTGGGGACTGAAAGACTATTCCAATGTTCTTCATCGCGTTGTTTTGTGACACACCGAAGAAGCTTATTGCTCCTTTGCTCGGTTCCAAGAGCCCCGCAATTATCTTCAGAAGTGTCGTCTTGCCACAACCGGAAGGTCCGACTACGGAGACAAACTCACCTTCATTAACGTCGAAAGTGATTGAACCTATGGCATCCATCCTATCCTTCGTCTTGGTCTCATAGGACTTTGATAACTCCAGGATTGAAAGAGCTGTTGGCATGGGTGGGGCCCTCCTTATTTTCCGAGAACTACCACGTTCTTCCAGGGGACAATTAGCCTTTCTAGAAGCTCTATTGAGAGGTAGAGAAGGAACCCAATCACGATGAGCAATGCGGCCGCGGCGAAGGCGACAGGTGCATTCAGCTCAGATTGCGAAGCAAGTATTACGAACCCCAGTCCCTGTGTCGACGAAACAAATTCTGCGACGAGTGCACCAATTACAGCGAGGGTGACTGAGACTTTAAGTCCAGCAAAGATACTCGGTAAAGCCGAAGGTAGCAACGCCTTCGTCAATAAATCCAGCTTGCTGGACGTGAATGATCTTATTAGGTCAATCATTGAAGGCTCGGTTGAGGAAAAACCAGCCACCGTACTCACCACTATCGGAAAATAACATACCAGAAAAACAGTAAAGATTCTTGGAGTATAGTTAAATCCAAACCAGATGAAAAGAAGCGGAACGAAGGCTATTTTTGGAACTATTTGCATTGTGATCACGAACGGGTAGACGATTGTGGAGAAGCCCTTCGACCAAACAATCAAAATTGCAGTGCCTATCCCGACTACTATGGCTATCCCAAACCCCATCAATGATTCATAAGTGGTGGTCATAGCCTGGGTAGGCCAATTCATGCTTGGATCAAGAATTTTGTTCAGAATCGTGCTAGGCGGAGGAACAAGATAGACTGGTATCTTGAATGCTTCTACAAGAATCTGCCAGACTATCACAAAGATTACGAATACGACGACTGATGGGCCGTACCTTCTAATTGTCGGAAAGATTGATCCGTTCATGCGCTCTCGAGGAAGACAGTTTCTTGCAGAAAGTTACTTACGATGCTCAAGGGCTTTGAACAAACTCGTTTGTATATAATGACGTTGCAGCGGGAGGATTTTCTATTCCGTAACCCTGGGCCATCGTAGTCATGGTTGCGTTCATCTTTTGAGGTTCAATCCAGCCCAGAGTCAGAGGATTCGCGGTTTGATTCACTCCGGCAGGCATGGTGTTTGTTACATAAGATTCAAAATCCGCCAGTTGACCGCTCGCGCTAAGCTGCGGATTATATTTTACAAGAGATGCGACGGCATCTTCTGGGTGCTGCACCGCCTGTAACAAACTCTGCATTGTCGCTTGAACTACCCCCTTCACAATGTCTGAGTGTTGATTGATCATTGATACTGTTGTTATCAGGGCGACTCCATAAATGTGAAGTCCATAGTCTGAAAATGGAAACATGCCAAGTTGAATGTTGTTCTGGAGCGCGGTGGACTGTAAGAGAGCGAACTGACCAACACTTCCAAGAGATGCATCGGCCTTGCCCAGAGCTACCATCTGATTATAGAGCGCTGTGCTAGCATAGACGAAGTTGAGCTGACTCTCGTTGATGCCATTCTTTTGCGCGAATATCTTGAAAATTTGTATTTCTCCTCCTCCTTGAGTGTTCGCAATTGTCTTATTGTTTAGGTCGCTCGGTTGAGATATCGATGCCTTGTTGTATATCACTGCAAACGTTGTGTTTGGATATATCATTGCAACTATCCTGACATTCGAAATGTTAGAGGTGGCTGCCAAATACGTCAAGGTGCTAGAATCTGCCACACCAAAATCTGCTTTTCCTGATGCCACAGCTTCGATTGTTGAGGTGGAGCCCTGTCCTGCGAGGATCGTGAGATTGATGCCTTGGCTCTTGTACAGTCCGTGATCAATGCCATAATAAAATGGTGCGTGCGACCCCGCAGGAGTAAAGTCGAGCATCAATGAGGTGCCATGCTCGGAACCCGAGGAGGGCGAGGTCAGCACATAGCCAGCAACTGAAACTGAAACAAGCGCGATAAGCAACACAGTGACAGCGACTAGTCTTCCAACGGCATGTCTCTCGAGCAAAGCAGAGCCAAATAGTCAGGCGGCGAGCTACAAAAAGATTTCAAAATTGCATTATACCAAAAAAAGGCCCGCGCCCCCAGAGTTCGAGAAAAAAGCGAAATCCTGCCATGCAGCTACATTGTGGCACTCGGCCTTCGATATCTCGAAACACGATACCTGGCCTTGATTAGGCGGCGTTCGGTTTATAAGACATTCACAGGCTAATTCAGATTACAATTTGAATTCAGGCTCACAAGACTCCTTTTCATTTTGGCGCTCAATTAGAGCAAGGATTACAGCTTCGGATGTCTGAAGCTGATCGTGATGCAATCGAGAGAGGAGAGTTAGCTCATTGCTACAAAGTGAGGTGAAGCCTTCGCAAAGTAGCACCTCCACTCCGAAGTATTCAAGAGAAAATACAAGAGTTGTTCTTAGTGGATGGTACGGAAAGGGAAACCTTGGCGACGAAGTGATTCTACAGGCGCTAGTTTCTCGGCTTCGGTCGCAGATCAGTCCTCTGTCAATAACAGTGCTGAGCGAGGAACCAGAAGTAGTTCTGGAAAGCCATGGACTAAAGAGCATCAGAAAGACGGACAGAGTTCTGGATACTGTCAGACGGATTCTTGAAATCTCAAGAGCAGACATTTTCATCCTTGGAGGAGGAGGAATTCTCATGGATTACGGGGACTCCAACCGAAACGTCTCGAAATGGCTCAATGACATGAAAGTTGCGCAGCGCCTCGGTGTACCCACGATGACCGCCGGTATCGGAGTTGGGAAGATCTGGATCGATGAAAGTAAGAAACTCATCGCAGAGGTTCTTCCGCGAGCAAACAAGATCTGTGTAAGAGATGCGCAGTCAGCTATTGCTCTTTCTGCCCTGGGCATCCAAGGAAACGTCATTGTTGCCGCAGATGTTGCTCTCCTGCTCCCACAAATAGAGAGATTCCAGAGAAGAACACGCCCAAGAAGCGGCCCGACGATTCTAGTCTGTCTAAGACATTGGTACGTCACTCGAAACGAGACAGTGAATGAAGAGATTTTCCTTGGGATGAAATCATCTCTCGCGCGATTGCTCTCTCATCTATCATCGATCGAGAAAGCCACGATAAGATTTGTGCCATTTTCAATCAACAAGAAAAAGAAGGATGACGATTGCGTCGTTGCCCAAGATGTCGTAGATCTCATGGGCAATTCTCCCAATGTTACAATGCTTGATCACGTGCCCAGTGCTGAAGAGTTCATCGAGCTACTTTGCGATTCAGATCTATTGATAGGAATGAGATTACACTCACTTATTCTGGCTTCCGCTGCTCAAGTTCCCTGCATCGGAATCAATTATGACGACAAAGTCATGAACTTCATGTCCTCGATAGGCGCGGGCGATTGGACTCTATTGCCTGAAGAGGCAAACTATGAGAACTTGCAGAGGCTCGCCGATTCCGCACTGAAGCAATCGCACCAAAGCTCTCCTATCAGAGGCCTGATATTCGAAAGGAAGAAAGCTGCGAAGACAAATATCGATATTGCGGTTCAAATACTCGATGAGCGTCCTTCAAAGCGGATGAGACGCTACCCAGTGGCTATCTTTCTCATTGCAAAGCAACTATTCCACAGGTTGAAGAGATTCCCTCAAACGAGGCCAATGTAGTGAGAAGGGCGGAAACCACCAGAGATCATTCCTTTGCGTCTCGATTGAATGTTCACAAGAAGATGTATGCCTACAGCAAAGGAAACCTCACTCTGAATTTCATAGGTTTGAAAATTAAAGGATTGGCTTGATTGCTCTTCTCCCATGCAAAAGAATAGGAGGTCTTGAGAGACTTCTCAGCCATTTGCGGAGCAGTGGGAGAGTACGACCTTTCCACAGTCAGAGACATGGCCGATTCTCTGCGCAGAGATGGCCAGTCCCTAGAAATTTTCGAAGATCAGGGAATCGCTCTCGCGGGCGTGCACGAGTCTAGCGAGAGCAACATTGCAAACGATGATCATGGCGAGATACACGCAGCAGTGGCAGGTGATGTCTTTGTTCGCTCTCATGGAACAAACAAGCTAGGTTACGGAGCTCGAGCCATTGCCAATACTTGGTCTACCCAAAGAGAAAGGATCTCAGGATTGGCAGACGGAGCGTTTGTTTCAGTAGTATACGACTCCAGAAACTCTGAATGCCACGCGTTCAATGACTTTGTTGGCCAGGTGCCTCTCTTCTACTCGCATTTTGGAGGAGCGACCTACTTCGCTTCGGAGCTACGTCCCTTCTTGCATAGCAAGAACATCCCGGCCTTAGTCGACCCTCAAGGACTGCGCCTATTTTTTTCCTTCGGATGCGTGCCCGGGAGATGTTCGATTCTAGGCGGAGTGAGAAAGTTATTCCCAGCTAGCATCGTTCGGATAACACCGAATTCTGTCCAAGAGAGGAAATACTGGAGCATAGGAGAGGTTCGAATAGATCGTTCAAGATCTTTGAACCAAACGGTCGATGATGTTGAATCTTCTCTCTTGACGAGCATCGAAAGGAGGCTTGTCTTTGCATCAAGGCCCATTGGTGTTTTGCTCGGCGGCCTGGATTCAAGCGTCATTACTGCTTTGCTTCGCAGGCTAACAAACGAGAAGATTACTGCAGTAACGGCGTTGTTTGATGATTCGAGATTTAATGAGCGAGGGACGAGGCAGGTTGCAAGTGAAAATGAGGTCGACTTGCTCGAAGTTCCTGTGAGCCAAGAGCAAGTTCCAAAGATAATTGAAGATATGGCCGAGGCCTTCGATGAGCCAGTGTCAGACATGATCGCGAGTCCTATAGCTTTTGCTCTAATTAAAAAGAGCGGGGGCGTCGCAAAGACTTTCTTTGACGGGACTGGAGCGGATGATCTCTTTCAGGGAATCCCACACGGGTTGCGGCGTATTGATCTTGGATTGAATCGTCTCCCATCGCCTGTTGTCTCTGGTCTCCGGAAAGGGATGCAATCTTCTCATATGCATCAAGGAATCAAAAGCCATCTCGCAAGGAATGTTCCTGGTTTAGTAATGTCGCCTTTGAATGGAGAGGTGGTTTCTTGGCAACAGATGTCAAATGATCTAGCGGGATCCCTTACCACGGTGCAAGATGTTAACAAGAAAAAGAATGAAGAGATTTACAAAATAAGTACAGGTGAGGTAGTAGTACCAATTGTAAATGAGATTTCCAGGGACATCAGGGGGGCAAAACTTGATCCACAAAATATCACCGTCAAAACTGCTGTTTCGCTATACTTTGGACCCACGCATGGCTTTGATTGCTCTCGAAACAGAGCACTTTCATCGAAATATCGTGTCAGAACCATCTCCCCTTATTATGACAAAGCACTATACGACATTGGCCTTTCCGTTCCATGGTATTACAAGATGCCAAGCAATGGTTTGTCAAAGCCACTTCTTCGAAGCATCGCCATTCAGAAAGGAATCCTTCCGAAGGATGTTGCACTCTTGAAGAAAAAGGGGCTGGGTTCATCTAGACAGAGTCTTGTTGACACTCAGATGAAGGCATGGATGATAGGAGAGCTCTCGAAATGGGTATCGGAAACAATCATCGAATCTTTTGCAGTCGTAAAGCATCTATTGAACAAAGATGAGACTTTTAGGATACTCAGGAAGGGAAGGCCTTCGCAAGTCTTTGAAATTTTGTCATTTGTCTTATGGTACAAGAAATACTTTGTGGATCGACAGGTCACGATAAGAGAGAGGCTGGCATAGCCAACATGGCCGACGAACGCGATGCCTCGTTTGCGCCGTTGCTAAACAGGACACTACAAAATTTGCAACAGCGTGAGTATTTTTTATGAGCTTATCATTTACCTTGGGTAGACCCAACAGAGAGTCAGTAACTATGGAGATTAGTAATGTGCTTTGATTATTATGCAGAGGTTTGAACTCGCAAAAAAAAGGTTTCACAAGCATCACTCCATCAAAGGCAAACTCTAATTATCACAATCGCTAGAGAGCACAAGAGGTCGCGCATTTGAAGATCGGCTCCGTTGTTATTGATTGCATTAACTTCGATAAGATGCTTGCGTTTTGGCAGGAAGCTCTTCATTACGTCACGAGAGAACCTGCTGGAAATGGCTGGGCAATCCTTCGAGACCCCGATGGAAGAAACACGAACGTGTCTTTGAATCAGGTTCAGCCTTCGGAGAAGCTAGTAGGGAGAAACTGGTTACACTTTGACCTTTACACCAATGATCAGAAGGGTGAGGTGGAGCGGTTACTCAAGATTGGAGCGACCCGCCATCCCCAGATCTATGAGCCGGATGAAGACTTTATTGTGCTAGAAGATCCCGATGGGAACCTTTTCTGCGTGGTCGATACAAGCAAGCATTGATGTTCAAAGGCTCGGCAGAAAGTTAGGGCAGAACATTACCATTGAATATTCGAAATCATAAATTGCTTCTGAGGAAATCCGAAAACGTTCCTCTATCAAAGTGAATTCGTGTGGCTTCCATGGTGGCCGATGACTCGCAATTAGCCTTTCGACAAGTAGGAGTGCCCTGAATATCGATGACTGAATCGACTAGGAAGCTATGGATTCTCGGCCTTTTACTCATGACACTCGGAGCTGTCATCACAGCAATCGAATCGGTCCTCTTCGCTTTTTGAACTACTTGCAACTGTCCAGCGGGGGAGACGTGTAGTTGCCCCGCACTAACTCCGACTGCGGTTTATCTTATTCCTCTGAGCTTTGGGATATTACTTCTGATCCTAGGTGCTGGAATCTCCATACGATATTACGGACGTCATACAAGAGAAGGAGGAATACTGACTTCCCAAGAACCGCTGGAATCCAGTACTCTTGACCATGCGCCATCGTCGTTAGGACTTCTTGACGCGCAGGCTTGACTAGTGCCCTATTAACTGCCTGATATGACCTCTTATAGGCTCTTTGGAATAAGCAATCCTGATCTTGGTAACATTTCCTCCTCTTCCTCGCTCTCCAGGAAACATTCGCGTTTCCATCAATCCAAGTCGTTGTAGTTCGACGAATACTAGACCCATGCCACCTTTGACCTTCCCATATGCCGTAGACGAAGACATGCCGATATCATTTGATATCTGTGAAATAGTCCTCCAACCAGATCTATCTTCATGCAGCTTTTCAATTGTGAGATCCTTGATGAATGACTTCACAAGGCAATCGAATAATTCTTTGGTTTTCTTCTCGCTGAAATTCAGGTCCAACACCCTTGATGTGTCAAGCCTTTGAAGATCAGTTTGTGTAATCCAAAGTTTTCCACTTTGATCCGAATAATACACTTTGGGATTGAATTCTAGCGCGTCTACGTTGCTTTTCAGTTTGACCGTGTAGCTGAATGTGTCCATCTGAAGCGGCAGAAACCTTTTTCCTTCAAAGTCCATCATCCCTGAGGAAGATTCTTCGATGCCTCTCCCTCCTTTTTGGCCGTCGCTATCCAGCATCGTTCCAGAAGGAAGCAATCCTTCAATCTTGTGAAGGGTTGCAGGTTCCTTCCCGGTGTTTATCAAATCTACCTTCACAGTAAAGTGTTCGCCTGCAACCGCCTTTCTTGGAAAGCTTAGGGCGATTTGAATATTCGGCCGTTTGAGTTCTGAGAGCCTGAGGGAATCTTCACTGGACAGTTCGGGAGGCGAAAATGTCACTGGGCTTGTCACTATCTTCGGTTCACCCAACATTCCTGCTAGTGAAAGTGCGAATTCTTTTTCGCTTCTAATCTTGCCTAGAGCAGCCAGAATCTCGTTTTTCTTTCCTCTGTACCCAGAGTGATCAAAGATTGCAGCAGATTGTTTCAATATTTCTTCAGCCAATCCATAATTCTTGGCGCGAGCTTCCGGATCAGTTTCTAACGGAGCTTTGATAATGTAAACGTACGCATCGAGCACTCTTTCTGTCGCTGTAAACCAACCTACTACTTCTTGAATTCCTGCGCTGGAGTAGCAATTCGAAGCCTCGACCAAGTGTGATTTGGCCCTCTTGTAATCTTCGAGTTCCAAGCTCTGCCTGAATTTTAGCCCAAGGGCCATCGCAAGACAAAAATTCTCATTGCCCCGCGATATGAGCGAAGACTTCTGCTTTGTCGAGGATTCGTGTACCTTGGAAAAGAGCTTTGCAGCCTCATTGAAAAGATCTACTGAACTTTCCGTCTCCGCCTCCTCCATCTTCTGCCAGGCCATGCACGAATAGATCATCGCGTCTATCTCCTTCTTTTCTGATTCAGTGCCCTGTTCTTCCTTCAATTCAGTGAGAATCTCTGCACTAGAAGAGTACTGTAGCATACTCTGGGACACATCGCCCCACTTGTGGGAGAATCGCGCTTGTTCGATGAGTTTCCTAGCAGCGCAGTATTTTCGCCGCCCTGAAGCCATCTTGGCCAAAAATGTAATGCTCGCTTCTTTAGCTGTCGCAAACGACAGTGCGTGTTCTCTTTTGTTTATGGCACTCTGAGATTTAAGAAATAGCTCCTAGGCGTCGCTGAATCTCTCAATAGCCCGTTCCGTCTCAGCCAAGGCGCTATATCCTTCTGCAGTTTCGAGTTCTGCAAATGCTGAATAGAAGAAAGAAAGATAATTCCACGAGCTGGTCTTGGACAGAATTTCCGATGCGTTTCTGTAGTAATTACTCGCAGGATCGTATTTTTCGCCGATATGGGATGCTTTAGCTTTTTCGATTTCGGAGAGCGCTTTCGTATAAGTCGAGTAATCATGATAATAGGCAGAAAAGGACGGAATCTTTTGAGAAGCTAGTTCAAATTCCTTTGAAGCTAATTCGTAAAAGGAAGCAGCCGCCGTATGGCTGCTGAGGAGTGAGTGGGTTACTGCAATCTCACAATGCGTCTCAGCTATTCTGTTTGGTAGATTAGCACTTTCATAGATTCTCTTCGCCTCTTCTAGCGCTAGCAATCTCTTGTTAAGGGCATTTCTTTCACCGCCTAGCTCGTAAAGCGCCATCCAGATGGAGCTTTGTTCTTCAAAAGAAGATGCAATTCGCAGAACGGCTCCTAGTCCGTGCGATAGCTCGGGCTTTATCTTCGGCAATAGGCTCACAGCACGGAGAGAGGCAGCGATCGCCTCGTCAAGTAATTTCTTTTTCTCCTCTTTATCTAGCTCAAATCCAGCGAGTTTGAAAGCAACCGAAGCCACCTCCGCAAGAAAAACACCTTGGTCCCAGGCATAATGAGGTTGCACTTCTTCATTGATCTTTAGAGCAGATCTTGCAGCGTAGAGTGCTTGTCTCGTGAGAGTATGCTGGATTTCTGGTAGATCTTCCAGCTCAGCCTTTGATTTGAGGACTTGAGCGAGTGCAAGATCCATGTACCTTACTCTTGAGTAGTCTTCAAACCTCTTTCGTGCGTTTTGCGCGAGTTCAAGGGCCTCGTCAAGCAATAATCGTTTTTGCATTTTCTCTTTCTGGAGTGCAGACAATATGAGGAGCCCTGAGATCATCATCCAGTGGTAAATGATAAGCCAAGACCAGTGGATGCCGACGGGGATGGTGATGCTGTATCTATGGTCGAGCTCCTCGAACAGGCCTCTAATTTCTGTGAGCATCTCGCTTGCTTTTGCTGGGTTCTCTTGCTCAAACAACCTCCAGCGGATTCCAAAAGTTATCGCGCCAGACATTCCGGCGATTGCGATGTTGTCCTTCGTCTGCCTTAATTCGGGAAGAAGTCTTCTCCCGGTATCTTCCATTCTCTTTACTCGAGCGCTCGCACGCTGTGAAGTATAAAGAAGAGCTTCCGAAGCAAGCAAAGGATCAGAATACTCCCGAAGTAACTTTTCGCAACTATCCCAACATTCGATCTTCTCTTTAGAAAGTTCGTCCCTATGCTCTTCAGAATCGAAGAGAACCTCACCGAGATAGCAAAACCACGACAACAAGTAGTATGCTCTAATTAGTTCTGGCTTGTTTTCCTCAAGTTGTGAAAAGAGTCTTATTGATAGCTCGCCACAGGGAACTGCCTTGTTGATCAGTGCTTCGCACGTCTTTCTATCAAACGCCGACACGATTTCTTCGGCATAACACATCAGCAAATGGTTAGCATATTTTCCAGTTTCTTCATTTCTTGAGTCATAGCCTTTCTGAAGGCTTAGGCATTGCTCACCAAGCTTTCTTGATTGCAAAATATTTCCTTTCCATACTTCAAAATCGATTGCCGCCCAGGCCTTCACGAGCGTCAACTTGGACCGAAGGAATAATACTCGCGCCTTTAATGAGGAGTTTGAAGCGAGGTCATTCTTGTTTGTTGTGCCATCTTGAACACTCCTCTCAGCACCGTTTAAACTTTGAATCATCTCTTGGTAGGACTCGGTGGCTAGATCGAGTAACTTCACAAACTCTTCGCGACTATGTGATTGGAAAGCAGCTTTTGTGTAGCAGGATGCAATGCGTTCCTCGATTTCATTTGTTTCTTTGGAGGTTCTTTTCTTCTGAAGCAGGACTTGCGAGTATAATTTTGCAGCCTCAAGCCAGTTGTATCTCTTTTCTGCCGCCCTAGCCCTTGAACTGACTAATTGGTTAGACATTCGAAACTAACGCGGCCTGTATCCGGAATCCGCCGGCGAGCTAGACGTAATAAACTCTTTTTGTATTTAAGATTGCGATTCGGACAACTCTTTGTAAATTTTCCTCAGATTTTCCTTATGAATAGCTTCCTTGTAAGCCGGGTGCAAGTTTTTGGCTCTACGTTCTGAGAGAAACCCTTCAATCGGCAGATTTGCTACGTCGTCAATTGAAATGCCTGAAACTATCGCTTTCCGAACACGATCCTGGATAGATTCAAGATAGTCTATATCTTCTCTTAGCTTTTCCATTTCGCACGCTCCGCCGTGGCCTTGAATTATCTGATTCACATTCAACTTTTCTATTTCTTTCAATGAGCTAACGAGTTTTGCACTGTCTCCATAAGCGATGAATGGGAGCTCCATTACGTTGTCGCCTGCTATCAATACTTGAGAGTCCTTGATGTACGCCACTATTGAGTCTGGTGTATGTCCTTCAAGATGAAAAAGGTCTATTGCGATTTCACCAATAGTAATGTGCGTCTCTTGTACAAAAGTCTCAGTTGGAAGCTTGACCCTTGCTCCTTTCAGCTCTCCCGAAAAAGACTTTACTTGTTTGGGAAGTTCTGTCCTCATAAGATCACCAGATTTGACCTGCGAAATAATGCGACTACCGAAGAGTTCATTTCCAATCGTGTGATCTATATGCCAGTGGGTGTTTACTAGTGCGGATACACTCATTTGCTTATCTTTTATCTTTTGAATTAGGGCTACAGTCTCTTGAGGGTAGAACAATGTATCGAATACAATCACTTCTCTTCCAGAGGAGACTAGGATTGAAGAAACGTCGATCCCGAATGGATGCGTTCCAGAGATTAGAGTAATATTTTCAGAGATTGGTTTTTCTTGAAGCAAGACTGCCAAGACTGCGGGTCAGCATTCACTGCATAAAGCAATTTTCTTTAGGTTTCCCAAGAGCGGTGCGATAACACCCCACAGGAAGTTCAGAATCTTAGAAGCTCTACTAGTTAGGTACCATTCTTGTGGCCGGGCTATGGCCCAAAACAATTCGGTGCAGATTCTGACTCCCGTGGACAGATTATCTCTATATTTTCTCTGATCTATTTTGCGACCCCCAACTGGCGCATCATGGTACCTGTATCGAAATACGAATTCCATGTCTTGGCTTTGCCATCTTCAAAAGTGACGACGAATGCTAGAGGCAGTTTGATCTGCTTTTCGGTCGGAGGCAATCCAACGAAATCGCCCTTCTGAGTTCCGGATACGGTGCACTCTATGACCGCAGTCTCCCCGTTGACGATGAGACGATCGATCTGGTAGAAGATATCTGGGAATGCGGAAAAGAGCATTGTGTGAAAGCCAAGCATCCCCTTCTTGTCAGTCCTGCCAGTAGCCGGATTCATGTAGACAATGTCATCAGAGAGAAAATCGAGCATGATTCTTGCGTCGCGAGTTCGGTTGATCAAGTCGAAGAGATCATGCACGATCTTCGTGTACTGATTCAATGCTTCATTTGTAGCTTGCAACTAGTTTTCTTCACCTTTCTAATCCGTCTCTGAAGGGACGGAGATGGTTCCCGTAGCCGAAGCAGCTATTGTCGTGTGACTTCCGCCAACCGTTGCAGTGAGGAAAGTGAACGACGCAGATCCGTCGGAACCTGACACATAGCCAAAGGAGACCGAAACAGCACTTCCAATTATGCCTGGGAAGGGTAGCCCACATGGTGCGGGTGAACAGCTCGCCGAGGTTACAACTCCCTGAAGCGTTGCGTCTGTACTTGTGACAATGACGTGGGCTATATTGTATGTCTCAACAACTGTCAAACCAATTGCTGCCGAAGAGAAGCTCGCATACAGCACGTTTCCTGGACCATGCGGATAGTCAACGCTCATTACGAACCCAAGAACTTGGCTTCCATCGCTAGGGCAATATGCCCCCGAGGTTGTGTACGGGACGGGCACGACGCATGTGACATCCCCTTGTGCTGAAAATTGCAGTCCCCCTTTCGAAGCTGACACAGGTGTCAGTACCATGGTGATACCCACGAAGCTGATCAGGATAATCGCCACTGCGGCGGTGATCCAGAGAAATCTACCACGCTCAATCCTTTTCCAACTCTTTTTGGATGTCATCATTTTGAACATCAAGTAGCTAGGTAAAGGTGGAAAATTAGGAAAGCATTTTTCCCCCTTTTTTCCACTCCCGCAACCCATATTTTGACTCTAATGAGGTGCGTCGGCCCAACGCTATCTCTTGGAAATGCTCAAGTTCGGGCACAAGAGCGGAATGGGTGGTGAAGTAATGAGAACAAGAATAGACGCTGAAACGACCCCTGCGTCTCAGATACACTGTTTCAGAAAACGCATTAGGAGGGTAGACACAAGCGAACTCGTGCTTGATCTCATCGTTCGACTTTTCTATTTGATCTGGCCGTCTCTTCATGCCTTAGTCAGAGAGATGACCTGCCAACTTCCGCCGCTCCCTCCTCCAGTTATTTCCCATTTTGTAACGAGGTATAGACTCGTCCCTGGGAGATTGCCAACCTGAAGAGTGGCCGACTCTCCTCCAAAGTAGTTCCAGGTATATGAAACCACGTTCAGCTGGGTCGATCCAAAGCTTTGGGAGCCTTGGTTTACTGCATTAGTCAGTTGGGAATATGAGTTGGCTAGGTTCGAGGCATCGCCAAAGAAGAGAGTAAAGTAAAACGAGAAAGCGTACGCATATACCTGAGCGAATGTGCCCGTATAGTTAGCTCCTCCAGTTGTGACCATGGTCGCATTTCCTTGTGGATCAAACCAAAGAATTGCACTCGAATTGTCCTGCCCAGATCCGTCATTTGAAGTAAAGTTCGCAGCTGTAAGTTGCGTTGAGTTGATTACATAATGACCGAGAACGACGTAGCTAATGGTAATTGGTGGACTGTTCGAGGTGGTAGTTGTACTAGTGTCACTAAATTGCACGGTCATCTGCGAAAAGTTTCCAAGAAGATCGTTCATGCTTTGCAGCAGACCTGATGTGTCAAAGGGAGCGCTGGAAGAGGAAGATTGAGAGGACGACTGGGAACTAGAGATAACCTGGCCTGTGTTGGTAGAACTACTGCTTCCTGTCGCAGTAGGAGGAGGAGCCGCGGGCGTTTTTAGCCCATTTTTGAAGAGGAGAAAATATGATCCAGCGCCCACAGCTGCAACTATGATTACAAGTATTATTACAAGCACAACTGCCGCTATTCCTGCAGATGTACGATTCCTTTTCATGATAATTTTTACCTAACGCGACCTCTCACAGTGGAAAAATATATAGGCATTTTTCCGCATTTGTTTCGAAAACATTGGATATTTCCATATTGCTCAAAACAAGTTGAGTTGATCCAAAGACCTTCAGATTTAGAAAAATACCTATCGACGAACCGCGGGTGTTAGTGTCTTCCAATCCAATTGATGACGTGATGTCCCCTGACTGCCGATTGATAAACTCGCACGGAATCGATACATCAAAGGTAGATGCAAATGCTTTGGGAAAGCAAGAATAGAGAAAAGCGAAAAAAATCGCTTCACGGGATGAATTTTCTCAGATAACGCCTGAGCAGAGATTTCGACGCGAGAAGCAATGAGATTCTTCGGTATCGTCGCATCTTGTCTTGACAGCACTTTGGCAATTTGACAGAGGGCGAAAATGATAGGAAATAGCACCTTGAGAAGATTTCGGCCTAGTCATGAAGGAAAGCTTTTGGCTCTCTAGTCCTAAGATTTATGAGCCATCATAGTTTCACAACTTCTTGACCCATTCGTGAAGCAAATATTCGTAGCGGCCCCATTCAATTCGTATATGGGGAAAGACGGAAAAAGAATGAAGGAGAAAAAGATCAAAGAGATGCAGAGCTTATTGGGGCATCTCAGGTCAAAGGGATTTGCTGCCGCGAGCTCTCATGAAAGGGAGAATTGGGGCGAAACCAGGTACTCGCCTGAAAAGTGTACTCCTCTAGATCTTGAGGAGATCAAGAAATCGGATATCCTGTTAGCGATTCCTGGAAATCCTGCCTCGGGCGGAGTGCACATCGAGCTTGGGTGGGCATCGGCTCTTGGCAAAAAGATAATAGTTTTGCTTGAGGAAGGCCACACCTATTCAAACCTCGTACATGGCCTGCCAATGCTGACGAATACGGTTTTCATTCGCTACAAAATGATTGATAAGACATTCAAAGATCTTGATCGTGTCTTGGATAGTCTACTGAGATAGCTACTTCTTCATTCTGATTGCAGAGCAGACGCAGAGAGCATCCATTTTCTGACCTTACCAAGAACATCATATCCAATGTTTTGAAGACTCTTTAATCTTGATGGGATCACAAGGGCGGTTGACACAAATCCTCTTATCTTGCATGGAGTTAGTTTCATGAAGAACATGGTAAAATCCGATATTAAATTAAGAAGGGATCGACCAGATAAATCCAGCGATCAATTAAACAACATCTCGAGTTTTTGGCTCTGGTGCGTCCCAGCATTTATTACGGGTTCAGGCGTAGTGCTTCATTCAAACGGAATATTATCAGTAACTATGGCTGGGGCTGTTTACACAGTCTCTATTGGCTGGATTGGCATCGGTTGTTTCATTAATGGAAATCGATGCGGAAGAGTGCATTGCAAGATCGACGGTATTCTTTTCCCTTTGCTTAGCATTGCCGGCTTTCTGGGTGTAGTCGGACTCATTAATTTGGACTGGAATGTTTTTTGGATTACTTTCTTCGTAATCCTAGTTTCTAGTTTCTCAGTAGAGTTATTTTGGAAGAAATATGTTTGAGATCTATTGCTAAGAATTTCATCTATAACTTTCATGGATACTGGAACAGGCAGCGCAAAAGTATCACCTGCAGGTGATGATGTTTTGCAAAGCTTCGGCAAGTCTTCAAGCTGATCAGGAGTGGCATTCTTGCTTTTTATCCTCGTGACATATTCAACCTTCTGAAAGCCTGGATTAGGGCCTTAAGGCGCTTTTTTTCAATCATCATACTAATTGGGGTAGAAGGTCAAAATGTCATTACTTTTATGATATAGACCTATATAGTACGACACACCTATTACATGCTTGCGAAACCATATGAAGTTATTCCATCGAAATCACCCGGAAACTGTCCTGATCCAAAAGCAACTAGATCAGCCGACTTCACGCTTGAGAGATCTCGTTGGAAAAGATCAGAAAATGTACGAGGCCTTGGGGACCTTTTTACTCGCATACCCAGAAAGGCAAATAGGTCAACTCGGTGAAGTTAGTTCTCTCTTAGCAAAGGGAGATAGAGCTAGAGCAAATGGCAACAATTTGGCGGCACGCGCGGATTACGAAACCTCAGCCAAGATTGAGATATACAAACAGAATAGAGAAAGTGCAAGAAGTTGTATAATCTCAGCTGATGAGGTTTCAGGGAATGACAAACAACATCATGAATTTCATGAAACGATGCTGGCCGATATGGACGCGGTGATGCGGATTTCCAAAGCGTACCAGAGCTTTGGAAAGTCCATGAATTGAGATTTAGGACAATATCAAGCGTACTTCGATACGGAAACTCATCAGTTGTACATTTGGACATTTGTGTGGTAAGAGAAGATAGGCAGTGATGGCAGTTCTGTTTGATTACCAGAACACATAGATTACAAGAACTTCTATAGCAACATATCGAGTTCCGCATGATTTAGAAAATACTGACCATTATTTTGGGACACTTTGGGCATTTCCATTTACATAGAGGCAGTCAGTCTCTCTGGCTCTCTGAGGTATGGGGTGCGCACGGGTACAGGAGGACAAAGGCAGAAGCAGGAGAGAGAGGTTAAACTGGTGGGCTCTCTCTCTCGTCCACACTTATGTCTCTGCATATCAGCCGCTTCCTGTGAGCTAGAAGGCCACGTATGCGATGTCGAAATGACGCGAGAATCTTTCCAATGAACTACTGAAAAAGAGAGACAATTTACGAACTTGCAACGAAATAACGAGCAAAAGCTTTAATCAGCAGTTGCATCGCCAAACCCTCAGATAATCGTTGCCAAAATACGTCGTCATTTCAAATCATCCTCCCATGAGCTGCCCATCCGCAAACAAAACTCTCCGCGAAATCGGCCTCGCCTTGGGAAAAGATATTCCGGCGATGCTGCAAAAGCATAAGATCAATCCCCAAGTGATTTTGCACCTTGACCCGGGACACAAGATCCTTTGGGTTATGGACGCGCCCAGCGCAGAAGCCGTAAGGGATTTTGCCTACGACAGCGGACTGACCCGTTGGAACGATTTTGAGTTTTTCATGGCAAGCAGTCTAGAGGAAGTTACTTCATGGGTCGACCATCTTCCAACTATTTGGTAGAAGGGGAAAACCCGATTGAGTCGCGCTATTCTTGAAATGACTTCTAAAGATTGAGCCCCTAGTCAGAAGACCAGTAGACGTCGAGTCTACATGACAATGTCACAACTCTATAGCTGCTTTGCTGCCAGCTTGGCTTTTGACGCTTGGGCTCCTCGTGGAACTCCTACTACCACTCTAGCGGCAGTATCAGGAGTAAACTGTTTGCCATTGCACGCAGCAATGACGAAACGCGCACCGCCAATCCTGGAGTAGCTGTCTCGGAGAACGAAGAATAGAAGAGGCATGTCATCCGAGCCTCTGGAAACACGAACTGTACTTTCTAAGGAGGCTCCTTTGCCAACGTTAAGATTTCCTTTCTTATCAAAAGTGCAAAGAGCCGAGCTTCTTGGCTTTATTGACTTTTTTTTGCCTTGGTTTTCCCTTTCTTCTTCAGTGCGTAATATACGCTCAAAGCAGTAACGCCTAACTTCTTAGCTATATCCCTATAATTCATGCCTGATTCAGCAAGCTTCATGGCCTCTGCTTCCTGAGCAGGCGTGATTTCCGACTCTTGGGATTCGTCTATTAGATGATTTGTGTCTTTACCGATGCCCGCAATCCAAAAAGAGTAATCGCTTTTTCCACTTTCATTGAATTTGTCTTTGAGTGAACTTTCTGAGCCAAAAGCAGAAAGCATAAACTGGTAAGTAGGCAGCGCTAATTTAGGCTCTAAAATGCGCTTTGCCGACTGTGAAGCACTTGCTTTTTCATTTAACATGTATATTGGTATCCCATGGGCCTTTCCAACTTCATGAAATCCTGATTCGTCGTTTTTCCTTTCCGATTTCTCTGTTTGTGTCGGTGTCATAATATCACAGGCTGTTACGATTTGAGATTTCGGAGTCTTCCTGTTCGGGAATTTTGAGCATAGATTAGGTTTCCTTCAGCTTTGGGCGTAAGTCTTTGAGACTCAGAAATGCTGTCAAAGGGAAATAGACTCGTGCCGTGGACTTGAATTTCCGAGACTTCTTCTGAGGCTTTCTTCGCTTCGGTAACGCAAGCTCCTGCGTATTCCTGAGCTTTTCGAAGGCTCTTGTTAGACTTGGCACGATTGCATGAACGATGAGCAAACTTCATTGTCGAACCTCCTTTCGAATATGCTTTCACATGATCGAGCTCTGAATCTGTTATTCTTGTAATTGGCTTATGGCAAATACGGCATACATGCGAGATAGTATCTCAAAGAATCATCTTACGTGGAGCGGTTGGTGTTCGAGGCCTTCTCTTTGATGAAGCTCCCAAGTTCCAGAGGTCAAGAGCCATACCTCGACTCTAATGTTTAGGGCGTATAAAAATATGGATGTGTGTTATACATTACGAGAGAGTATGAGCGGGAGTGAATAAGAGAATATGAAAGTAAGAAAGAGAGCAGAGAACAGCGTTAAACTGGTGGACTCTCTCTCTCTCTCAATAGCACGATCCACGGCGCACTCTGTGCAAAGCCATTGAGATCAGTGGCAACGATAAAAAGAAAATCACAAAATAGAACGCGAAATCTCCTAGCGCTTGAACTGGCATGAAAGTTTCACGTGTCCCTACAATAGCGACTCCCGATGGAATACTAAATAGAATGGAAATGGATAGCCGTAACCGACAATGGAATATGCAAAGTCAACGGTTACATAAGTAGAATAGAGGGCACTCAGCAAAGTCGCCATAATTGCGACGGGGAAAGAAACGGTTGCAATTCTAATGATCGGGTGCATCAATTGCCACCTGTCTTTTGTAATCTTCGAACCACACCACTTTATCAATCGCACGACCTATGGCGATATTTTTATCTGCTCTTCCTTGCATGTAGAGACTAACGAAACGTAGAGAGAGGTTAATCTGGCGGGCCCCCAGGTCTAAAGCTTTCCTTCCTAGGTATATGGAGTGTCTTGATTTTAGAGCCCTAACTTCTTGCAGAACTCCAGGAAGCGAGGGTCATTTCGCAAGCCCTCGAAGACTGGGAGCGTCTTTATCAGGAAAGGCCATGAGTGCGTTTCCGCCGCCCTCATCAGGGCCTTGAACGCTTCATCAATATTTCCCAGTGCAGCCTGTATGTAGAGCTGTCCATTTAGGCGGACGAATTCTCTCTCGTCTTTCAATATTTTTTGCAGAATGTCTTCTGCATCTTTCGTCTTACTGCAAAAGACGTACAAGAGGCCTTGACCGACCATCCCCCAAGGTTCTGTAGGATTGATCTGGAAACAGTCGTCCAGCATCTCCTGAGCCTTGGAATATTCTCGCCTCATCATATAACAATCTGCCAAAGCAGCGTAAATCCTAGCGTTCCTCAGATTGCGCTCTTTAATTCTCTGGAGGATCTCTAAAGCTTCCGCGACCTTCCCCAATACCAAGTTCACTTGAGCAAGGGTGACAGCAGCTCGGAGCGATAAGGGATCGAGTTCATGTGCTTTCTCTAAATCAGTTCGGCTCTGATCAATATCACCGAGAGCTCCATGATTGATTCCAAGTGATATGTATGCTTCCGAGAGGCTCGGGCTGATCTGAATCGCCTTCTCGCATTCGGTGATTGATTCTCTATAATTATCTGCATACCCGAGGGCATCCGCTAAGGCTGCGTGCGCTTCCGCCAAATCCGGCTCCAAGACGAGAGCCCTGCGTGCTGCTATCTCCGCTTTTCTTATAGCGACTGTGAAGTCTTCGTACCCGTTCGCGGCCATTCTCCCCCACGCGTGGGCGAGGGCGGCATAGGAACGGGCGAAACTCTTGTCCGTTGATACAGCCTGTTCAAGCAAGGCAATGGCCTCTCTCAAGCTCGGCTCAGTGCTCTCGTTGAAGAGTTGCATAGCCCTGAGGTAAATGGTGTACGCCTCAAGCTTGCCCGGGGTTGATTCACCTCCTCCGTACCCGCTCTTGGGCATCTTTGCCTGCAGGGCCTCCGCGACTTTCCTCGCGATGTCGATTTGGATCGCAAAAACATCCTGGAGTTCTCTGTCGTAGCTTTCGACCCACATGTGTCGATCTCTCTCGGCATCAATCATCTGGACTGTGATTCGGAGTTTGTTCCCTGCCTTGCGAACACTCCCCTCCAACACTGCGCCAACTTCTAGCTCTCTCGAAACTTCTCTGATTGACTTTGGGGCTCTCTTATACTGCATGACCGAGGTTCGGGAAATGATCTCAAGTCCTTCGATTTTCGAGATCGTCGTAATCATCTCCTCTGTGATCCCGTCAGCGAAGTACTCGTCCCGGGGGTCGGGACTCAAGCTCGAGAATGGAAGCACAGCAATCCTGTTCTTACGCGAGTCCTTAAGTGCGTCTTGATTGTTTTCCCAAGGCAATACAAACCTGTAAATTTCTCTCGAAGTGTCTACATTTTTCAGCGCCTTCTTCCCGATGCTAACGAGCGGAAGCTCGAACTTATTCGCTAGCTGGTCGTAAACTTGCTGGGTTAGACAGACACCTCCGTCCTGCGCAAGAGATTGAATTCTGGAAGCTATGTTTACAGCGTCGCCCAGAATATCTCCTTCACTATTTTCTACGACATCCCCAACATGTATACCAATTCGCAACGCGATTCTTTTCTCCCGAGACAGGGTGAGATTAAACTCTCTTGACTTTCTTTGAATATCATACGCGCATCTAGCTGCATCCAGAGCGCTGGAAAATTCGACCAGAAATGCATCGCCGATCGTTTTGATCTCCCTGCCATTGTGATCAGTGAATGTTGGTCTCAGCATCTTCCGGTTCTCATCGAGCATAGCTAGGGAAAGGAATTCATCAGTTTGACCTAGAGCAGTGTAACCAACAATATCAGTGAACATTATCGCAGCAAGTCTTCGAGTCGAACTTACTGACATCTTGGGCTGCTCCATGAAGGCGGAATTGAGGGTGAGATAAATCTCTTTGGCGCGTTCCGAAACATACCAAAAAACAGAAATCAAATTAGCCGAATCAGTTTCGCTATCTTCCTGAAAAGGGCAGTTTCGAAAGACCGATTATATTTTATGACATTCGTGGTGAAAAAAGAAGGACGCGTGCCCAGATCACAGATTTCAGGCTTTGAAGAAAATTGGTTTTCCAGATGCGGGCTGATTGGTTATCTCTCCACAGCAATTCGTAGTAGAATCGTATTTTCAAATAAGGAAAAAGAGTCACCTGCGTTCCATTACGGCAAACGGAGTTCAATCAGGACCGTGTCCCATTTTCTTGCAAAAAAATCGCCGTTTCTGCTTTTACCATAGTTCCCCTTTTTTGGGTTAAACTGGTGGGCTCTCTCTATTTTCTTCCTCTCTTTCTTACTCATTCTATCTTATTCTCGCCAAATTCGTGCTGGGGAAGAGCAAGACACGTTCATTCAGTTTGAAACCTATTCAGGTTAGGCTTTATTCCGAGGCAAATCGAAGACAAGTTAGGTCATTTCCCCAAACGTTCTACTATCAGGAACAAAGGAGAAAGAGACCGCCCTAGATTCTTCCCCTAGCTTTGTGGACTGTTGCCAAAAATAGCAAGGAAATTTGACCTGGCTATTTTTCTTTCTCTTGCTTCGGCAAAGACATGATGTCTTGATGCTTTGCAAATTTTGGGTCCACGGGAACTTCCTTCATGCTGACAGCTGGCGCACCACTCCATGCATATTGCACTTCCCCATCCGACACATTCTCATTGAAATTTCCGCCGAAGGGAGGCACATAAGCGAAATCGCCTTCGTAAAGTTCATTGCTGGTTCCTTTGAGGTCTGTTAGTTTCAATGAACCCTGAAGAACTATGTAGCCTTCCTCGAAATCTGGAGGATCGTGAGTGTGGAGTGGCGAGTATGTGTGCGCTTTTCTAGTGAATAAAGCAAATCTGAAATTTTTCGGATGATCAAACTTGTAAATAGATCTCTCTAGACCAGGGAGATTGACCTGAACTGGCTTGATCTCAGTCAGAGTTCTGACAACTTTCAATTCTTGTTGTTGAGTATTAGGGATACCTAAACGCTCGGTAGGGGAATCAAACGATGGGGCCATGGTCCACGCGATCTTCAGGTTGCTGTACCCAACATTTTCAATTTCATAATCAAGACCAGCCGGAAAGTACGCACAGTCACGATAGCTAAGTGTGTGTTGATTTGCACCTGAAGAGATTTTCATGATTCCAGAAATTACAATGCAAGCTTTCTCCATTTGCTTTTCCTGATCGTCTCCATAAAGTGTTGAAATGCAACCACTTGAAAGAATGGAAACCCCGATAGCCATCCTTGGAACAAAGCCGAGATTTGATTTCGACGCATAGAGCCATCTTCTTAATGTTCCTGTTTTCTTGTTAATCACTACCGGATTCTGTCTTTTGAGAAAAGATGATCTTATTGCGATATCATCGTCTTGCATGTTAGATTTGCAAGCATGAACATCTAGAGGAACTATTAACAATATCTTGGGCGAACAAGATCAATCTGTTTCATCCTGAAAACAAATGAATGCCTATTATGATTCAAAATGAGCTGTCGCTGCCCCGAGAGAACTCTTTGACAACTGACAAGTTCAAAGGCAAAGTTGCAATCGTCACCGAAGCAAGCCACGGGATTGGAGCTTCAATTGCGAAAAAGTCTTCAAGACTGAATAATCACAACCAGTACGCTTCAGAAATCATGAGGCCAGATATGCAGTAGAATACTTCAAGCAAATAGGGATCGTGTGTAAGGAGTTGGGATTTGAGTTTAGAGGTAGAAATTCAACCAAGAATAATTCTAGAGCGCCTGATTTCGTCAATGCCTTGATGAATTACTCTTATTCGCTTTTGAAAACATACATCAGGAGAGCTATAAACTCAGTCGGTCTAGACAATTCTATTTCTTTTCTACATGATTTGCGAAGGAATACAGGATTAGTCTATGATCTTATGGAACTCTGGAGAATCAACGCTGATTATTCAGTAATCCAATCACTAGAACAATTGGATCGTAAAGACAAAAATCACTTTCTTACAGATACTTATGAGGCAATGTTATCACGAAAAACAATCCAATCACTCTTTGACAGGTTGAGATTCAACCTATCTTTGGAGGAAATAATCTTCAATACTAGAAAACTAGCTAATTTCGTCTTTGGCAAGAGTCAAACACTAGACTTTGCGCTGAAGCCTGTTGCAGTCAAGACAATATTTGACGACGATTGGGTGAAAAACAAGATTCTAACTAAATCGTATAAAGAATTAGGAATGAGCAAATCAACTTTATGGTATCAAAAGAAGAGACTTGCAATCAATAGCAGCATCAGGTTATACAATAGAACTTAACAGTATTTCATTTGAAATTATTGTTTCCATTTTGTCTCTGCTTATGAATGCACTGTTTATGCAGAGCACTCATTTTGCGTTTAATTTGCCTGTTTTCATATTCTTGAGCATAGCGATAAGATTATTCAGAGTAATTTGGCATCCACATTCACATCTACGTACAAGCCATTCATCTACAATGAAATTAGTATTTCTTGCACTTGCGAAACAACATCCAATCTCATCACTGCCGCAAAATCAGATTCAATTCATGTGTAAGCTTCAACAAAATTTCGGCTTTCGTTTTCAATTTAATGCCCAAATCGCCACATGGTCTCTGTAGTACTGAATAACAGAGAATCGAATAAGCGATAAGCGCATTAGGAACCTGGACTTTTTAAAGCACTAGATATCAGAGTGTGGATGCTGGAGGAAGATGGAAACACAAGTGTCTAGGCGATCAATTGAAGATTACTATCAAGGAGTCGAAAAAATCAAGCAGTATAGTGGGACGGCTCAGGAACTTTCCATAAGATCTGAGTTTGCGAATCTCCTCAATGTTTACTGCAAATCAAAGAATCTATTGCTTGTTCAAGAACTAGAGTACCGAACAAAAAAAGGAACACTTGTCAAACCTGATGGCTCAGTCAAAGATGCCCTCAGACTTGATTGGGGATACTGGGAGAGCAAAGACGAACATGACATTTTGGATAAGGAAATTGAAGCCAAGATCAAGAAAGGATATCCGACTTCCAATACAATTTTCGAGGACTCTCAAACTGCAGTCTTATTTCAACAGGGGAACGAAGTCTGCAGATGTGCAATTAATGACTCCGAGAAACTCGACGCATTAATGCAACAATTCATAAACTATGAGCGAGAAGAAATTAAAGATTTTCGAAAAGCTATTGAGAGATTCAAAGAAGATCTGCCTATCGTCCTTACAACGCTCAGAGACCTCATAGATGAACAAGGAAGGATAAATTCTGAGTTTCAACGTTCTCGGGACGGATTATTACTACTGTGTCAAGAGGCTATCAACCCAAAGTTAACTATCCTAGATATACGTGAAATGCTCATACAACACATTCTCACCGAAGAAATCTTCGTTACAATATTCAACGAATCACAGTTTCACAGGGAAAACGCTATCGCCAAAGAGCTCCAAAAAGTCGCGGAGACGTTCTTCGCAGGTAAAGTACGCAGAGAAACACTGGGGCTAATTGACCACTACTATTTAGCAATCAAGGCAGCAGCTTCGAACATACAAGACCACCACGAAAAACAAAAGTTCTTGAAAGTTCTGTACGAACTATTTTACAGAACCTACAATCCCAAATCAGCAGATAGACTTGGGATATTCTACACACCTAATGAGATTGTTGAATTCATCGTCAAGAGTGCTGATTACTTGGCTTTCAAACACTTCGGCAGACTCCTCTCTGATAGTAATGTGGAGATTTTGGACCCAGCAGCGGGAACTGGGACATTCATTACCGAACTTATCGAGTATATACCAAAAACAAGGCTAGAATACAAATACAATCGAGAGATTCATTGCAACGAAGTTGCAATTCTTCCATATTATATTGCCAACCTTAACATTGAGTATACATACAAACAAAAAATGGCCAAATATGAGCCTTTAGAGACAATTTGTTTTGTAGATACGCTTGATAACACAGGATTTAGCTACAAAAACAAGCAATTCACCCTTTTTGATATTGGAACCGATAATCTTGAACGTATCAAAAGACAAAATACACGAAAGATATCAGTTATCATTGGGAACCCACCATACAATGCTAACCAATTAAATGAGAACGAGAACAACAAGAATAGGGAGTACCCTATCATCGATGAGAGAATACGAGATACTTACGTAAAATTGAGCAATGCAACAAAGACCAAAGTATATGATATGTATGCTAGGTTCTATCGGTGGGCGTCAGATAGATTAGACAAGAATGGTATCATAGCGTTCATAACAAACAGGTCATTTATTGACAAATATACTTACGATGGATTTCGAAAAACCATTCAGAATGAATTCAATGCTGCCTACATCATCGATACAAAAAGTGATGTTAGAGCAAATCCGAAAATATCTGGTACAAAGTACAATGTTTTTGGAATTCAAACAGGCGTAGCCGTTATGTTCTTGGTTAGAAGTGAATCCCAAAATGGTCGGTGCTTGATTCAATATTTCTCACTTCGTGACGAACAGCCAAGAGAGGAGAAACTCCGCTGGTTTGCCTCTTCCAAGTTCGAAGAGATTGCTTTTGAACATCTAGAACCTGATAAAACCGGGGATTGGATAACGACTGCCAATAATGATTTTCATAAGCTACTTCCTCTTGTAAGTGTTTCACGATCGTCTCAATCTATATTCGCATTCTATTCAATTGGTGTATCAACAAATAGGGATGAATGGGTATTCGATTTTGACGAAACAAACCTCTCGAAGAAAATGAAGTTTTTCATCGACACCTACAATAAAGAAATGGAACGAATCAGACAAATTGAACGCACACGCAGAATTAAGGTTGACGATTTGGGTGACCTTCTACAATATGACATCAAATGGAGCAGTGCACTTAAAGACAAACTATTGCGCCATCTACAAGCCAAATTTGACAAATCTTGGATAATAGATCTAAACTACCGTCCATACACTAAGAGAAAATACTACAGCGACAAGACACTGTCAGATAGACTGACTGCAAATCACTACAAAATCTTTGGAAAGAATCTAACTAGCAACAACAAGGTCATCTGCTTTACTGGAGTAAGCTCGACAAAACCCTTTGGAACATTGGCGTCGAACAAGCTCTGGAGTTTGGATTATATCGAGAAAACACAGGGAGTGCCTTTATTTACTTACAACGGAAAAAAACGGGAAGACAACGTAACTGATTGGGCTCAGTCACAATTTTGGAATCGCTACCACGATAAAAGTATCAGCAAACAAGCTATATTCAACTATGTTTATGCAATCTTACACGATTCAGTATATCGCACTAAATATGAAGGCAATTTGAAAAGAGAACTACCTCGTATTCCGTTCTATGAGAATTTCTGGAAGTGGTCAGAATGTGGTGAGCAACTTATGAATCTTCATACAGATTATGAGGCCCAAGATTTTATTCGCCTCAAGAGAGTAGAACACAAGAATTCTACTAACAATGTTGCAAAGCTTAAGGCCGACAAGAGACTTGGTATAGTAATTCTGGACGATAGCACATCTTTAGAGGGAGTACCTAAGGTTGCTTGGGAATACAAAATTGGAAATCGCTCAGCTATCGAGTGGATTTTGGACCAGTACAAGGAAAAAATACCGAAAGAGTCCATTGTGAAAGAGAAGTTCTACACTTATCAGTTCCAAGATTTCAAGGAACAAGTGTTGGACTTGATTCTGAAGACAACAAGAGTGAGCGTTGAGACTATGCGAATAATTGAATCAATGAATGGTGAAAGTCGTTAGGTTCTTAGTATAATGTCATCACCTCTCTTAGGACATCTTCATGTAAATATATGAATAAACAGTCAGAGCCATAGTCTCAGAGCCAGAGAGACGCGGAGTAGAAGAGGAGAACAGAGGAGAACAAAGGAACACAGAGGGTAAGAGAAGAACAGAGGAACACAGAGAGAAGAACAGAGGAGAACAAAGAGAAGAAGGCATGGGGTTAAAAAAAAGGTTAAAATGGTGGGGTCGGCCGGATTTGAACCGGCGATTTGTGGAGCAAGTTAGAATACTTGCTTCGCCACCGTTCCGTGCGGTTAGCTTTCGCGATTTCCCGAGTGTCGGGAATGTAGCTCCCCAGGGTGGTAGTTTAGCACCGACTATGCGGTGTTCCTAAACCAAGCTGGACGACGACCCCAAAATAGATTGATCTAGAAGTTGCCACCTTGCCCTTTCATCTCCAAGCGTCTTTTAATGCTTTGTCGGCTCGCACTTGACAAAACTCAATATCTTCTCAAAAGATTCCGAGCTAGGTCTATCCTTGTATTCCCTGAGTAGATCAATCAGCTTGCTACGATTCAAGACACGCATTTTCCCGCTCTTGTCAGGGGTGTCTATTCCCAGGATCCTTCTCATTTTTGCCGCTTGCCATCCTCCGAGAAATAGGAACTGAGCCACCGCGGTGAGATTTGCAGGTTTCCTAACAGTGCTCGCTGACTCAAAGTCTATTATCACGATTTCAGGCTCGGTGGAATCTCTCTTGATCAGGATGTGTTTGCTCGGATTGCTGAGCTCTCCATGATCTAGTCTATTAAGATCTAGGAGAAAACATTGTGTCAAAGTATTCCTGATCATTTTCCTTGCATATATTTTCGAAGATCTGGTTTTCAGGTGTTCAAACCATTTTCCGATCTTGATCGAATCAATGTACTCCATCACAAAGAAATCCTGGCTTGAGGAAATGGCTCTTGGTCCGACTCCGAACGCGTTTGCAAGCTTCTGGAGCTCGAAATCTCGCTTCATTGAAGGTCTGTTTGCATCCACCCGACGAATCTTTAGGGCGACGACTTTGGTCTCTTTCTTGAGAGTTGCTCTTACGACCACGCTGACGCAGCCTTTCCCCAGGACGCCGTATCTTCCTATTTTAGAATCGCCTTCGAGAATCAGTTCCTTGACTCCGAGTTTCTTTAGCTGCGTAACTCTCGAGCCAAACGAGTTTAGGTCAGTCCCGGGATAGCAGAGAAGCGCTCCATGCTCTTTTTGGTTGAGCTGAGAAGGTGTCACTCGAAGCTCAGCATTACGTTTGATTGGCTCAACTGCCTGAATGACGTCTTGCCTCAAATTCAATTTCGCCTTGCACAAGAGAAACAACTCCAGATCTCAGCCACTCACGTTTCCTGTCTTTGGTGCGAAGCACGGTAACGCCATCTAATATTGAGAAACCATGATGAATCTCGTTCCTGATCGACTTTGAAAGGCCGATGCTCTCATTGTCTTTCTTACTAGTTAGCAATCTCCTTGTTACTGAGAATGCGCTTGTTGACTCTTTGTCTCTTTGAAAAATGGAAAGAGCTCTCCCATCCTTCCCTATCCAGGTTAAGACATACTTTCCCTTGTTCTTCAGGAGATAACGCTCAAGATCACCTTGCCTAAACAACTCGGGGCCGATCCTTAACATCTGGTCTGAGATATTTCTATCAAGCAAGAGAAAGAGAAACGCGCTTTCGCCTGATTCACTTGAAGCAGGAGTGCTTCGCAGAACCTTGAATCCCAAAATCTCCATTCTTGTAACAAGCGCGGAAATGCTCTTCCTAAGCTCGCCCCAGAGTATGTCATCACTCCTTGGTCTGTTGCGAAACGTGACAACGAGCGTTCGCTTCAAAAGCTCAACGTTTGAGCTCGACCGCTTAAACTCCCTTTGAGCAGGTGTGTGGAAGTATGACTCGGAGGGCTTTGAAAGAAGGGATCTAGCCCTCAGAACTAGACGGCCTGCATTTTCAGTAGAAATTGCCGTGCCAAGATTTCTCATTGTATCAACAGGATCTAGGATAACAAACGCGCTTTGGAACGATGATGCATAGCCCTTGTCAAAAGATTCCACAGACAGGACTTCACCTCTTGAAATGGTGGAAAGACCTCGAAGCACAGATTCAAAAGAGCCGTACTTCAAGACCAGCACTTCGCACACATATCCGCTGAAACCCTGAGTGCGCACCTCGGCGCCGTATACATTGGCGCACTTTACAAATTTCTTCAATAGGCGAGTTTCAAGCCTCAATCTATCGTCAAAATGCGACCTGATGTACTCTGTGTGGAAAGGAGAACGATCAGCTGCGCTTTGCCACTTGCCCTTTTCCACCTTGTAGCAGGGAACTACGTTGATCCTCGTATTCTCCGAGAAGGCCTCGACGTACGGGTGCTGCGCATAGCGCAAGTTCACCCTTAGTCCTTTCATCGCGCGAAGAATGGTTTCGATTGCCTCACCCTCTAGCTTCTCGCGCGGATATCCGACAGGGTAGAGAAGAAAATAGTCAATGTCGGCCTCACCCTTGAGCCACGTCCCCTTCGCGTAAGAGCCCCCTAGTGCGATCTCAGGAACTGTTTCAACTTTAGAAAACGAATCTTGAAGACGCTTTGTTACGTCGTAATCCACTTTCCTTAGTCTGATAGATTCTCCTTTTGAAGGCGTGACAAGCTCGGCGGCTTTCTTTGCGACGTCAGCAATTGATTTGAGCAAAGGCTTTCACTCTATTTGAAAACGTGAAGGTCGCTGTAGCTTGGGCCAGAAGGAGAGAGCGTACTCAACTTGAGCCTTAACGGGCCTATTCTAGATTTGCCATATTCATCTTTATTGTGCGCTTTGATGAACTCTATCAGAGCTTCCTTGTTCCGACCAGTCTTGACTCTCGCAATTGTGAGATGCGGGCTGAACTCTTCATGAGTGTCTTTGTGGAAGGGCCCGAGGCCTTCAAGTAGAGTGTTGACTTGCTTTGCCCTCTGGCCGATTGCATTTGCAGAACTCTGATCTATTCCAATCCATATCACGGAGATCCGCGACTCGCTGGGAAAGACGCCGATTCCATTGAATGCGACGTCAATGTCTAATGATCTCACATGACCCTCAAGGGTCGAGATTATCTTCTCTTTCTGCTCCTCATAGATTTCTCCCAGGAATCTAACCGTGAAATGAATAAGCTTAGGATCGACCAGTTTGAGGTCCGCCCCCGTGTCAGCTATCTCTTTCTGCAGAATCTCGACTCTTTGGCGAAAGGCTGCGTCTTCAATATCATATGAAAGAAAGGCCCTCATTCCAATTGAGCCTCCGTCATATGAAACCAGTGAACTAGAAAGTGAAAAGCCCTGTTCGCACAAGCAATCAATTATGCTCGAACCTGCCGAAACCAAGCGTCTCCTCATGCTTTAAAAGGAGATTCTGAGACACGGAGATAGTTGCATGTTGGTGTGACAGGGCAAATATGCTCTTTCCAGAGAGGAAGAGGTTGATTTAGAGTACGAGCCAAACAGAGCAGAAATTCAGCGAAGCAAAGCAGAAGCTTTCACGCCTTGTAGTATGCATCACCGGTATGCCGGGTGCGGGCAAGTCCACAGTTGCCGAGGCTGCAGAGCACCTTGGTTTTGAAGTATTCAGGATGGGGGATGACGTCCGCATGGAAGTAGAGCGAAGAAAGCTCACTCCGAGCGATGAGAACCTTGGGGCGATAATGCTCGATCTCAGGCAAAAGCAAGGGCCGGTAGCAATAGCGCATCTTTCAAAGCAGAGGATCGAAAAAGACGCCAAGTCAAAATTCATAGTGATAGACGGGATAAGGAACATGAACGAGTTCCATGAATTCAAGAAACTCGGCTCTGCGCTCTTGATTGCAGTTCATGCCTCACCAGAACGGCGGTTTCAGTTCTTAAAGGCGCGCGGAAGATCTGATTCTCCCACAAGCCTACAATCTTTTGAGTCAAGGGACAGGAGAGAGCTCTCGGTTGGAGTAGGTGAAACGATCGCCCTAGCGGACACCGTGATTTCAAACGACGAAGCCCTGGAAAATCTCAAGGAAAATGGAACGAAGGTCCTAAGAGATCTCAAGGCTAAGCACCACTCACAGTGAGTCGTACTTTTTAATTTGCCAATCGACTCCTACACGCCTAAACCAAAAGTAGACATTCTCGTAGAAGCTGAGGTAAAGAGGACAGAATCAAAGGAAAAGGTGGCAGAGGCGATTTCCAAAATCTTCAAAGAACGCGGAGAACTACGAGTTGAAAATGATAGAGTGCAGTTTGTTTCAGAAGACATCGAGAGCCTTACCTTCTTAAGAGATCAGCTGAGAGATAGGCACGTGCGCGCCGCCGCAAGAAGACTCTTGCTCTCAGGAATGGGAGAAACAAAGGAGACACGCCTTCTACTAAACAAGCAGGCTGCGACAGTCGGGATTGCGGCGCTTTGCGACGATCCGAGAGAATCGCCTCTTGGTCCAATAATCCTGCGCATCAAGTCGGATAATCTGGAAAAAACAATCGAGTGGATAACAAGCCACTATTCCTTGGCAGAGAGATCGTAGACCATTTGGTCACTTGCCGCAATAGTGTTGGGAAATACCTCTCGCGCCTGCTTCACAAGCTGTGAGACGTTCCTGTAGCGCGCGCTAAAGTGAGTCAAAATCAGGAGTTTCGCCCCTGCTCTTTTGGCAAGAGTTGCGGCTTCTCTTGATGTTGAATGCATGTTTTCCTTTGCCTGCTGCGCGTGATCATCCCCGTACGTCGAATCAAACACAATAGCATCGCAACCTCGGAAGAACTTTACGAGTTCCTCGCTCGGCCTTGTGTCGCCAGATATTCCAATGCGCCTCCCCTTCCTCGGCTTGCCAAGAACCTGCGAGGGATGAACAGTCTTCCCCCTGTCTGACTTTACGCTCCTTCCATGTTGCAACTTTGACCAAAGGGGCCCCTCAGGAACTCCAAGGGCGAGCGCCTTTCGCGTATCAAACCTTCCGGGTTTCTCAGTTTCCTCAAAGAGGTACGCGTAGGATGGGCGCGAATGGTTTGATTTGTTCGCAAAAACTCGGTACCCTACCTTTGATTCGTAGACCTTGCCCTGCCTGACGGTCTTTGCATACGCATTGTATGTAAGCCCGAAACCGAGAACCTTTTGGTTCAGAGTGATAAATTCGACCAAACCTTTAGGGCCAAAGATCATCAATGGTCGCTCTCTCCGATGCATCGCCATCGTTTGCAAGAGTCCCAGGAGACCGACGACGTGATCCCCATGCATATGAGTGATAAAAATTGAGCAATCCCTGTTTAGACCAATTCCGGCAGCTAGCGCGGCGCGCTGCGCACCCTCACCAGAGTCAAAGAAGACAATCGCATTTTCAAAATGAATCAACGTACATGAAAGCCCCCTTTCCTTGGTCGGGACGGCAGATGACGTGCCGAGAAACTGGATCTTTAGAATTGGCAATTCTTACCCCTTCCTCAAGACACTGATTGCCCTCGTGAGGTTTCTGTGGACGTATAGTAGATGCTGTTCCTGAAGTTGAAATGAGTTGCTCTCTAGTTTCAACTCGACATGAGAGGGGTGCATTACGATGCAGTACTTGGGATTCTCGCTGGATGAAGAAAAGGATTCAGAAATGCAATCAACGAACTCGTGCAGTATCTGAGCGGTTGCCTTGCCTTTTGTTGAAGAGGCTCTTCCGTAGGGGATGTCAGTTGCCACGGCGTCTATATTCCTGAGAGGCAGTTGACTGGTAGAATCTGCTCTGATAATCCCAAGAAAGTCAAGAGAGAACCCCTTCATGTTCAAGAGCCCGCCTCTTGCAATCCATCTAGTCAAATCAATACCAATCGAGTCTATTCCCATCACGGCGCTCTCTATGAGCAGGCTCCCGGTGCCGCAGAAGGGATCAAGGAAGAGGTCGCCTTCCCTGACCCTTGAGAGGTTCACGAGCACCCTTGCAAGCTTCGGGTATATTGCGGAAGGAAGGAAGAATTTCCTTGCCCTTGGCCTTCGGTTTCTCCATGATTGGGTCTTGTATCCATGCGTTGAGACCGCAAGCAAAAAACCCTCTTTGGCAGCTTCCGCCTGGAAGAGATAGTCAGGCTTTTCGAGCGAAACCTTCTGATTAGTTCTTGACTTGATCGCAGCGCCTAACTCACCACATTCCTCTTTACTCAACGTGAAGCTATCGACTGCAAATGTCTTCCCAGGGTCTACGAAATCAATTTCAAGTGCGTTTGCAAGTGAGAGAAGGTTCTCCGATCGAGAAACAATTAATCCGCCGAATCTGCAGTATCCAGCCCTCTCGGTTATCTTGCGCACAATTTCAGGATCAGACACAGAACTTGTTGAGATCCGTTTATCGACGAGTTCAGCCTTCGAGTCCTTGGAATAAGTCTCGACTAACGCCCTAATCTCAGCAAAAGGGAGTGTGAGCTCCTCCCCCGAGAGGACGAACATGGATCCTTGGGGATTCAATTAACGCCAGATCTAGAAAAGTTCAGAGCCTTTCGAAGTACGACGCGATGAGGGGGGCAACATCGACCTTGCTGTATTTTCCAGGTATTGTATTTGAGGCGATGAGCTCGTCTACACCAGCGGCCTTCATCTTTTCAACCGCAGCTCCCACGAGAAGCGCATGTGCGCAGGCGGCTATGACTTTCTTCGCTCCATCCTTTTTCAAAAGTTGCGCGCACTTTGCAACACTCGTACCCGTGGAAATCATGTCATCGATTATCACAGCGTCGCGTCCAGCGATGTCCAAGTTCTTATCTTCAGTGATGACCTCGCCGGTAAGTCTGTCCCTGGTCTTCTTGAATGAGACGTATTCTGATTTTAGCACAGCGGCAAAGGCCTCCACGCGTTCGCTGCTCCCAAAGTCAGGGGAGACCGCGATAGGATTCTTGAGAGTGTAGTTCTTTGAAACGTATTCTGCGAGCAGCGGGATTGCCGAGCAGCTGTACGCAGGAATAGAGAAGAGCCCCAGGCCCTGTGCGCTATGAATGTCCACCGTGACGACCCTCTTTATCCCCACAGAGCGAAAGAGATGTGCAAGCACACCAAGGCTCACGACCTCACCCTTGAGGAACTCCCGGTCCTGCCTTGCATATGCAAGGTACGGGATGACTGCGCTCACGTCCGCTCCATCCTCGCTCAACTTGTGGGCGAGAAGCAGAAGCTGGAGGAGGTGCCTGTCAGTGGGGGGATGAAGGCTCTGGACGACAATCACATTTTTGTTTCGCGTCTCTTCGTATATCCTGACCTTGGATTCGCCGTCGGGAAAATCGGTTGTATCGACTCTAGCTAGTTTTGCCCCGAGTTTTGCGGCCAATGCGGCGGCGACATCCAGGGAGGCCGGACCGGAAGCGACTAGCCATTGTTTCAATTTGATTTTATCTTTCCAATTTCCCCGTCTATAAAAATGAAATGAGCAAAGAGAAATTTTCCGACAGTCCGATCGTGTTTTCGGATAACTCTAGAGCTGATGTGCATCTCTTACATAAGATCTGAGTATTTCCGCTACGCTCCAAGCTTGAGATATGCAGCCGCATGCCAAGTGAGGAGGGTCTGCATCATAGATTTCTGAAATAGTTCCTATGCCGGCCTCCGTCATGCGCTTTTTGAACGGTTGGTATAGCTGCTGAACAAATGCGAGGACTTTTGGCTCTGGCCCGTACAATTTCAAATAAGCAGAAACATAAGCCCCGAAAAGCCATGGCCAGACGGTTCCTTGATGGTATGCAGCATCCCTCTCTTTCGGCCCTCCCACATACCTGCCTTTGTAGTTTGGATCAAACGGAGATAGAGTTCGCAGTCCAACTGGCGTAAGGAGCTCTGCCTCAATTGTTCTCAAAACATCGCGCCATCTTTCCTTTTGAAGTATTGGAAACGGGAGGCTCACTGCAAAAATCTGGTTCGGCCTTACGACTCCGTCTCCCTTGTCGTCGAGAAGGCAGTCGTAGAGACAAGATTTCTCCAAGTTCCAGAACTTTTCATTGAACGATGTCTGGGCCTTTTGCGCAAGCTCTGTAAAATGCGATTCATCGGATGCATTGCCTAATTGCTTTGCAAAGATTCCCATCGCCCCAAGCGCGTTGAACCAGAGCGCAGAGACCTCCACGGGCTTGCCATTCCTTCGCGTAACGGGAACGCCATCTATCCGCGAGTCCATCCAAGTGAGAGCAACGCCCTCGTCATCTCCTTTGACCAAACCATCCGAATCCACTATGGTGTTGTGCCTTGTCCCATGCTCATAGTGAGAAACGATCTCCAGAAGCTTCGGATAGACCTCCTTGATATAATCAAGAGAACCAGTCTCATTGTATAGGTGGTAGCACGCGTTAATGAGCCATAGCGGCGCATCAATTGCATTGTATCCAGGGCTCTGTGTGTTGTCTGACTCTGGAAAAGTGTTTGGAATCAAACCATCAGAGAGGTATGAGAGAAACGTCCTGATGACTTCCTTGGCTTCCTCCTCTCTCTTAGTCACAAGTGTGAGGCCAGGAATGGAGATCATGGCATCCCTGCCCCAATCGGCAAACCAATGATAGCCGGCCACGATAGTCTTTGCATTCGTAGATCTGCGCTTCACGATGAATGTGTCAGCGATGTTTGCAAGCGAAAGATAGAACGAGTCGCCCTGCGGAAGCCGGTTTTGGAGTCCTCTTAACCTGGTCATCTCCCTGTACCGTTGACCCTCAGGAGAGAACGTCTCCTGAGGCCGGAGAGATGCAAGAATCGAGAGCTGCATGCCATGATCGAGCTTTGCCGCAAAAAAGCCCGGATTGTATTGATCTTCCCTATCTTCCAATCCTCTCTGAGCTTCCTCTTCGTAGATGAAGTTCTTGTACCACTGACCAGTCGTGAAATATGGTGCAATATCGGATTGCAGGTAGAGTGTCGGAGAGCCTGGGAACATTCTTATCTCGACTCCCTTTGGGTTGAGAGTCTGGGCAAAGTTCCAGTCAGCCTTTTCGTGCGTCCGGGAGTGGTAATCCCTATAATTGATGATTGGGACAATCGAGAGTCGCACGCTTGAATCTGTCTCTATGATCTTGTACGTTACTATCGTCGTATTGTCGCCATAGGGCATGAAGACACTCTTTTCGATTATGGCATTTCCAACTCGGTATGTGAACACTGGATACCTTTCAAAACTAAACTGCTCTAAATAAAGAAAGCCTTGAGGATATACGGTATGCGGATATTGATTTACCGCGAGAAGATATTGTTTCCCACCAACTTCCACCGCTTCTTCGTATTTTGAAAGGAAAAGAGTCCTCATCATCGGAGGATCCAGAGATGCGACAAGTAAGCCGTGGTAGCCTCGGGTGTTGAGGCCGATCACGGTGCTCGAAGCATAGGAGCCGAGACCATTCGTGACGAGCCATTCTCGTTTTTTCCCGAGATCAAAATTCTTTGTAATCTGTGAATCAAAGACAGTCTGCATTTGATGATCAATCCGATAGGTTTGCTAGATAAAACGTGGGCTCGTGCATCTTTCAATTCAAAGGGGTCTATTTTTATCGGTTTCAAGCTGGCACCCGAAAGATGAGATTGGAATGCAGAAAAAGCAAGGGAGAGAATGCTAGAGTTTTAGGAGTCTTCTAGCGTTTTCTCCAAGAATCTTCTCCGCGACGCCCTCTTTTAGTTTCGGCCTGCAGAATTCGTTAAACTCCTTCATCCAAAGTGGAGTGCGAATCATGGGATAGTCTGTGCCAAAGAGCATCTTGTCCTTGAGGAGCCCGTTCATGTATACGATTAGAAGCGGCGGAAAGTATCTCGCGAGCCAGCCGGAGAAATCGACGTACACATTTGGGTTTCGCGTTGCGACCGCAAAGCACTCCTCCATCCATGGCCACCCAAAATGCGCGCAGACAATCTTGAGTTCTGGGAAATCCTGAGCAACGTCGTCAAGGTCTAGCGGCCTTCCGAATTTGATCTTGCAATACCCAAGGCCGGTGGTTCCTGTGTGATGCAGAACGACGAGCCCGTATTCCTCGCACTTTGCGTAAATAGGATACAACAACCTGTCATTTGGATAGAGCCCCGAGGCGTCGCAGTGGAACTTTATTCCGCTGAAGCCATAGTCCTTAGCCATCGTCCTAAGTTTTGAAAGTGAATCATCCTTCCTCGGATCAACCGCCCCGAAGGCAATGAATCTCTCTGGATACTTGTCAACGAGCGATTTGAGCTCTTCGTTTGGAAGAGTGTAGTTCACGAATTCCTTCCTTTCGACGCTGCGGACATCTTGACCAAGAACGACTGACTTGCTGACTTTGCACTCATCCATATCTGCGAGGAGATCTTCAATTGTTTTGGGAAGCAATTCGCGGGGAATGCGAAAGAAGTTAATCGCAAACTTGATGCACTCGTTTCTATCCATGAAATCAAGTGTCCACGGATGGACGTGCATGTCTATTATTTGGGGCAATAGACCTACCTGTAGCGAAAAGTTAGACCCTTTCGACCACTGTGGCTATACCCTGACCGACCCCTATGCACATCGTCGCAAGTCCATGGTCGACTTTTCTTCTAGCCATTTCATTGACGAGCGTAGTCATGATGCGTGCACCAGAGCATCCTATCGGATGTCCTAGGGCAATCGCTCCTCCGTTCACATTCATTTTTCCACCGGAGTCAAAATTCATGAACTTGAGGCATGCAAGAACCTGAGCAGCAAAGGCTTCGTTCAGCTCGACAAGACCAATCTGATCGAGTTCAAGTTTTGCCCGCTTTAACACCTTGCGTGTGGCAGGAATTGGACCAAGGCCCATGAACGAAGGATGCACGCCCGAAACTGCGGCCGCGACAATCTTCGCTTTTGGAGTCAGCCCCAATCTTTTCGCCCGCTTTGAGGACATTACGAGGCACGCTGCCGCCCCATCATTGATCCCGCAAGAGTTCCCTGCAGTCACCGTTCCGCCCTCCTTGAAGGCTGGTTTCAAAGAAGCAAGCTTCTCGAGGGAAATGTCGGAACGGGGGCCCTCATCTTTCTCCACGAGAGACTCCTTTCCATCTTTACCGAGAACTGGAACCGCAATGATCTCTTCCTTGAATGCACCCTGTTCTTGGGCTCTAGTTGCAAGTTCATGACTTTTGAGTGCAAACTTGTCCTGCTCGTCTCTAGGGATTTCATACCTCTCTGCAAGGTTCTCAGCAGTTTCTCCCATGCTGTACGGATAAAATTGCGCAGTAAGCTTTGGATTGACAAGACGCCAGCCAATAGTCGTGTCAGCGATCTGGGGATTCCTGTCAAAGGCTTTTCCGTTCTTTGGTATCACATATGGGGCACGGCTCATGCTCTCGACTCCACCTGCGATGTAGATGCTACCGTTTCCAACCATGATCGCTTGAGCTGCCTGGTTGATTGCTTCTAGCCCCGAGCCGCAGAGGCGATTTACAGTGCATCCCGCGACTTTGAAAGGCAGGCCCGCGAGGAGCAGAGACATTCTTGCGATGTTTCTATTGTCCTCGCCTGCTTGGTTTCCATCACCGAAGAGAACGTCCTCGATTTGATCTGGATCGATTTTGTTTCTCTCGACGAGAGCCTTAATCAAAAGTGCTGCAAGATCATCGGGTCTGACTGAGGAGAGAACGCCACCGTGTCTTCCTATCGGAGTCCGAATGCAGTCAACAATTACTGCGTCCTGTAAGACCTGTGCGGGCATCTGCTGGATCTTTTGCTCTCGGCAGGGGTTTCTTTAATCATTCCATTGCTCTAGGGCAAGTCCAAAAGCAGTCTCAGAATGTGGGCATCATGGAATCTTCATCAAATTCAGTTTCCTTGCCAGAGATGCCTATCTCCGGGAGGGCGGGGAAATCAATTCCAAAGTCATCCATCCTCCGCTTTACTTCAAGTATAGCGTTCTTCCAGCACTCTGTCTTTTCTTCGAGCGAGAGAACGCCTAGTCCTGCGTCCCGAGCTATACCTTCCATCTTCCTCTGGACATCTATGAAATCTGGAGGGAGTTTCCAGAACTCTTTCGGCGGCTCGTAAAGTATCATTGAAAGAAAAGTGAATCCGGCGCGGAGCTGCTTTGTCACGGTCTTCTTGTCTTCCTCCGTGAGTTTTGACGCGATGCCCTCAAGGCCGAGCCAAGTAAACGCGAGGTGTCTAGATTCGTCGCGCGCGATGTTCTTTAGAGCCTCGGTGAATGTCGGGTGTTTTGAGTGCTTGCTCATCTCGCTGAACAAAGTCGCGGCGCACCTCTCTCCCAGCATGAACGAGGAGAATATTATCGGCCAGGAGTGCCTGATGTAGGCCGTGTTGTATCCTCTCCAGTACCTGGCGCCGTTGTAATAGACCCACCTTATGTTTCGGAGAGCCGCCTCGTCGAAACTTGTCTTTGGCTTCCAGCCCTGCAGGAAATATGGGCACATCTTGTTGCAGGCCCTCATGCAGCACTCGTCGTGCCTGCACTCATCCATCACGATTGATGCAAACATCTTCTTGACCGGATCCTGTTCATGGATTTCAAAAGTATGGATCATCGCCTTTGCAAACACCGGGGGACCGGAGTTTTCGAAATTTGATAGTAATGCCCACCAATATGCCATGGCCGTCTTCTGATCGTCGTCGTAATCCTTTGGATCCAGTGAATCCCAGTTTATGACAGAAGGATTCCACGCTTCTCTTTTCGCACGCTCAAAAAGCTCGTAAAGTTTCGGATTGTCCACGGTCCACTCCACAGGGTAGATGTTAGGAAGCTCGATCTCAGGAGGATCCTTCGAGTAATCAAGATCGCCGTCCGACTTTGCCACTATTCGTGTCAGCTTGCGTTCATCTATACAAAACTTAAAAGTGTTTGTTGCATCCTATCTGTGGTTTTCCAATATTCAGCGTATCAAAAACATTGATTCGGGATGGCTTTCAAACACAAGAAATGTTTGCAAGTGTCCTAACCATGTTCAATTCAGATCGCAAATAAGATAATCATATTAAGCGCGGTGATCCTGACCACCCAAAGCAATGCTCAGTCAATTTGTCTTTACTGCGGTGCAGACAAGGATTTTACTCGCGCTTCTGTTTGAGGGCACACTCTGTTCAAGTGCGATATTGAGAAGAGTCGGAATCAGCGGGACATCTTGGGCGAAGGAAAAACAAACGCTCCTTTCGCTCGATCTCATAAGCTGCAACACAAGGAGAGAATTGACAGCTAAAGGCATAGCGCGAAAGACTGAGGTCTGCTTGACAAAGAAGGGAAGATTTGTATCGCAGAATCTCATGGTAATATCTGAACTTTCATTGACACAAGCGATTCGCTAGGCTTCATTTTCCTTGAAATTGCGCGGGCCTTTTCTCAAGGAATGCCTTTACACCCTCTTTGTGATCTTCACTCGAGCCTGCAATCTCTTGAATATGCGCCTCGTAATCTAGGGCGCCCTCAACATCAAGATAGAGCGCCTTGTTTATCGCCCTCTTAGCCAGTCCGATTCCTTTAGGGCCTTTTGCCAGTTTTTCAGCAAGCTCTTTTGTTCGGGAAACTATTTCATCTGGTTTCACAACCGCGTTGATTGCTCCGAGTCTCTCAGCTTCTCTCGCATCGATTCCATCTCCAGTGAAAGCAAGCTCCATGGCTCTTGAGATGCCCAAGAGTCGGGGCATGAAAAAAGTCGCAGCAGAGTCAGGAACAAGCCCGACCTTTGCAAACGATTCCACAAACTTTGCGCTTTCGCTTACGATCCTCAGATCGCAAGCAAACGCAAGCCCCATGCCTGCGCCCGCCGCAACGCCGTTGACCATCGCAATCACCGGTTTTTCCATGCGTCGAATTGTGAGCACAATCGGGTTGAAGCCTTCCCTCAGATCCTCTGAGAAGGAGAGTTTGGAGCCCACGCCTCGGCCTTGGAGAGATTGCAAGTCGGCTCCAGCGCAAAATGCCCGACCAGCACCAGTCAAGACGACACAGCGGACAACTTGATCCCGCTCGACGCTACTGAGAACTTGCTGCAGTCTCTTTAGCATACCGATGTCGAACGCGTTGAGAACGGAAGGCCGGTTGAGTGTGATCCACGCGACTGCGTTCTCTTGTTTCAAAAGCACTTTTTCTTCATCGGAGGCTATTGAATTACTAGACAAACTTCTTCACCTTCCCTTGAAAACAGGTTTTCTCTTTTCGGAAAACGCCTTCATTCCTTCTTCCTTGTCTTCGCTTCCCATTAGGACATAGAAATTCTTGTGTTCAAAATCCAGTCCTTCAGAAAGTGTTGATTCAAAAGCCTTGTTGATGCACTCTTTCGCGGTCTTCAAGGCAAGTGAGGATTTGGCAGCAAGCTCATGCGCGAGACTCTTTGCTTCCGAAAGACACAGCTCATCAGGAACAACTCTGCTGATGAGCCCGGACTCCCATGCCTCGCGGGCAGAAATAGGCGTGCCAGTGAGTATCATGTACATCGCCTTATACTTGCCAACAGCTCTCGTAAGACGCTGAGTTCCACCTGCGCCGGGTATCACGCCGATATTTGTTTCAGGCTGACCGAATCTTGCGCCTTCTCCAGCCACGATTATGTCACATGTCATTGCTAGCTCTAGCCCTCCGCCCAAACAGTTGCCATTCACTGCCGCAATTAGTGGCTTGGACATCTTGGAGACGGCATCAAAACGCTCCAAGTTTCCCTCCTTCAATGCCTCTATCGATTTCTGTGCGGACATTTCCTTAATGTCTGCTCCAGCGGAGAAAACTCTGTCACCTCCAGTGAGTACAATGCACTGAATCAATGGGTCCTGGTCAAGTTCGGAAAGAATTCGAAGTAGCTCTTTCATCAGCGCAGAAGAAAGAGCGTTGCGCACACTCGGCCTGTTGAGCCTTACCACTCCGACATTACCTTCTTTTTCAATGATCACAGAAGATTCTTGGAGATTCGATTGGGCAGTCATTGCAGAGTCAGTGAGGCAGAGCACACTTAAGATTGTTTTGCCTGAGAATCCTCCCCTAGCCTTTCCAATCCGAAATATTCGTAGTAGCCACCCTTGCTTCCTTTCTTTGTCTTGGGGTCGCCAATGAAACCGCTTGATACAAGTCGCTTCAAAATTTTTGGCGGTCTGAATCGCTCATCTCCAGTTTCTGAGTACATCACTTCCATGTTTCTAAGGCGTGAATCAAGCCCAACCAGATCTCCGAGCTCAAAAGGGCCGAGAGGATAACCGTAGCCCAATCGCATTGCTAGGTCAATGTCTCTCACAGATGCGATCTTCTTTTCCAAGAGCGAGCTAGCTTCAGCAAAAACGGAGAGGCCTATTCTGTTTGCGACGAAACCAGGATTGTCAAAGACATCGATTGGAATCTTGCCCAGCGCTCTTGCTGTTGCTTCAATCTTCGATACCACTTCGGGAGAACTTTCATCTGTTCGCACAACTTCGACAAGTTTCATCACCTGCGGGGGATTGAAAAAATGCATACCGACGATTCTCTCTCTGACCTTCTTGTCAAGCGATTCCCCTATCCTCGAAATGGAAAGTGTGGAAGTGTTGCTCGCGAGGACGCCGCCTGTTGCAAATGAGGCCTTTTGCATGATCTTCCTCTTTGTTTCAAGATCCTCTATCGCGGCTTCGAGGACAATGTCTACATCCGAGGCAGCTGCTTCAATCGAGTCAGAACGTACAATCCGTGAAAGAACCTTCTCTGCCTCTTCTTTGCTCAATCTTCCCTTCGCGACAGAGTTTTCGAGTCCATAGCGACCCTCACGCACGAGGGAAAGTCCATTACTCAACTGGGCTTCGTTGACATCGTAACATGATACGGAATACGCGAATTGCGCGAAGACCTGTGCAATCTGAGCACCCATGAGGCCAAAGCCGATGACCGCGACCTTGCCTTGCGGAGCACGCGCCGGTTCGGAGACCATGAGCGCAGCCAAAGGCACGCTTACTGTCTATTAAATTGAATCTTGGACGAGCTCTTCGAGCTCTGCTTCACTCACCGCCCCTATCCTGCTCGACTCGGGGTGCGAATTTCGGAACACAACATAAGCAGGGATTGAAGAAATATGGTAGCGCGAAGCTAGATTGCTGTCTTCCTCCACATTCACTTTTCCAAAAACTATCGACTCGTGCCGGTTCGCCATCTTTTCGATCAATGGATTCATTCTGACGCATGGTTTGCACCAAGGCGCCCAGAAGTCCACGAAAAGTTTCTTCGAACTGCGAAGCATTGGATCAAAATTTGATGAATTGAGTTCAACGACACGAGTCATATACACTAGGGGTAACTTGACACTCATTTAATGTTAGAGGTCAAGTAGGAATCTCAACGTTACTTGTTGTTTATTTTCTTCGATCTTCATTTGGTGATAAGTCGGAGCTTTGATTGCAGTTTTCTGTTCATGCCTTGTCAGATCGAATTTTTCTCCAAAGATTTGAGCTACAAGTCGAAAGCCTTTGACCGTTTTCGAAATTCTGCAATCGAATTTTGAGTAGATCATATTTTCAGTGTCTTGCTTTATTATCAGTGCTTCGAGCCAGGAGTAGAGAAGCGCTTCCTTGTCTTCTGCTTCTACTGTAATTTCATCAGTGGTTTCGGGTACAATTGATCGAATATCAACCATCGTGTCTTCGAGCGCTCGAGCTGCGTTTTCAAAAGCTTCTTCAAGCGTGGCTCCGTAGGACTCTATCTCCGCGTCAGTCGTGTGTTCTAGAAACTTGTATTGAACTGACAAGAGGAGCCAGCTTAAGGAGAAAGAATGCGCGCTGTGCTTTTATTACTTGTTTGACCACGGGATGCCAAGGAGCAAGCTTAAAGCTCTCTGAGACCTCCTACAGCGGAGAACCCAAAGCATTAGCTAAAAAAAGGTCTAATTCGTGAATAAATCAGCATCCCGAAGAAAAGCCAATGAATGTCATGGTTACAACTATTTCAGTACGCAAGACGACTTGCTTTAAGGCCTCTTTCTCCCCCCAAAAGCAGAGAAGAGGCTTGACGCACGCATTAGAAAGACAAAGCCATTGTTAGAATTTCGAAAATTCAAGATTCAACCGAAAAATTTCCATCTTCGAAGGAGGCGTCAGGCAAGCCGTGTGCGGCTGGCTCGGGTAAGTATTTTTACTCCTTTGGAAGGCGGGGAATGCAACAACTTGCGCCGGGGCAATGCCGGGGTTCTAATAGAGCCCGAAGGCAGAGTGGACTATTGCGCGGATTCGGTTTCAAGTGGAACCGAAGCGTAGGCCTTGAGTTTTTCTCAAGAGACAGATAGCCCGTGGCCGTTCTACGGCCTCGTCGGTTCGAATCCGGCCCCCGGCGCTCATGATTCCCCCGAGATTCCATATCCGAGATCGGTCCACCAGGCCGATTTGGTCAACGATTGAGAGAATATCGACCATACTTGATGATTGAATCTCGCCTATGGCAGACAAATAACGCAATCTCTTTGTTTTGTGGATATGATGTCAATAGAGGGTAATCAGAGTTCTTCCACTTCTATTTCCTCGAGCTGCCACATGTCTTCCAATTCTTTTGCGATGGCGTTTCGAGGAATCTCTTTCGCCGCTGCCCTTGTAGCCATTTCACTCTCAATCACTGCTACTCTCTGGCTTGTTGTCTCGCTGGCTCTGGCAAAGTCATTTTCAAGGTATTGGACTCTCCTAACAGACTCCCTGAGTTCTTCTTGGAATGTCCTAACCTCCAGAGCAAGGTTATTCTCTAGCAATTCGATCTTGTTCTTAATCTCCGTTATCCCGGCTTCAAGCGCGGTAAATTTGCCCATGCTTTCTGCAGTGTCGTTTTCGAAACTCCGAATTCTTTCATTTAGAGAGGTTCCAAGGTTCTCAAGCAAGTTCAATCTAGCACCATTCCCCGATACGTCATTTTTGAGACTCTCCAAATGTGTGTTAGTTATCTTGCTTTTTTCAGCCATCGAATCCTCCATTGTTTCGAGTCTTTGGCTTTGGAGTAGAGATTCATTGGCTTTCTCATTGGTCAAATCGTCCAGTGTCTCGACAATTGTCTGAAATCTGCTCTCAAGAATCTTGAAGTCGTTTCTGATCCCGTCAAATGCATTTTCTAATTCCGCGACGCGTTTAATGCTCAGAGAAACCTCCCCCTCTAGAGAGTTTTCTCTTGTTTTGCGCTCTTCGATTTCGGTTCTAATGGTTTCTATCTTCTCGAGACTAGTTGACAAGCCATTAGACAAAGCTTCCATCCTGGAGCTACTCTCAACAATGTTTCTCTCAAGCTTTTGCAACCTACCGTCCCTGCCTCTGCTCTCATTTTCAAGAACTTCCTCTCTTGCTTTGATCGATGCAATCTCATCATCAGCGTTCTTGCTGGTCCCGTGGAACTTCTTTGTGAGCACTTCCAGGGAAAGCGTGTTGTTGGTCAACCCAGTTTCAATGGCTTCGATTCTGCGCCCCGTGGCAGTGATCCCATGTGAGAGGGATTCCATTTTGCTTAAGCTTGATTCAATGTCCTTCTTGTAGGTCTCAAGCTTGCGGTTGCTTGCGACAGCATCTCTGGCTAGAGCCTCAATCCGATTATCATTTGGAGATATGCCATTATAAAGTCCATGTCCGGCAAGATTGTTTGAGATATATTGAGTGTTGATGGAATCAATTTTCCGAGTTCCTTCTTTCACATCAATTGAGAGAGCTTCCAGTCGAATTTGGTTACTGGCAAAGTCATCAACAAGTGTCTTGATTTTGTGATCAAGTTGACCGACCTGTTGAGATAGCTCTTCAAAACGGTTGTCGCTCTCTTCCTGTTCTTCGGACTTGCACTGCTTTTTCATAATCTTGGAGCGCCCGTGATTCCAAGCATTCATAGTCATATGAGTTCTTTTTCTTGCCACGCGTGCTCTATTTTCCCTGACAAATTTCTTTTACTGTCAATGTCGCAAAGAACGATGTTTTGCTCGCTGTCAGCTGGTATTGCGCCACAAAGGGTGTCTGTACGGTTTACTTCCTCAGAGTGGATTCCTCAATGCAATGCCGGCGCTTCTGACTTTTCGATCTTCAATCCTTGATATCAAATCCAATGATATCATTGTGACTGTGAGTGAAACGACTGTTAGCACAGGAATCCATTCGTAAGAATAGATCGCAAAATCATTGATGAATATCGAATTATAGAATTGAATTGCCAAATTGGCATAAAGAAGTGTCGGAGCATATATCAGCACAAAAGAAATAATGCTGCTCAAAGCAAACTTGCGCTGATTTCTTCGCTTTAAGCATAGAAAGAAAATCAGGGGGAGACTGATTATGCTCATTCTCGGATCAAACGAGCTCAGTACGAACGAGGCGCCTGAAAGCCTCGAATCTCTCAATATCAAGTAAAAGGTAAGAACAAGGAACATGGTCTGAAGAACTCTCGCTTCTCCTTGTTCCCACAAGCGCCAATAGCTCCAGCTCCAAAAAGTAAGGTTGGAAATGGAGGGCACTAGGGGTTGAAGAAGAGCAAATAAAAGTGTCAGAGAAAAGAAAGCAAAAACCCTATTTTCTACAAAGTCATCTTTTCCTGATATCTCTTTCATGATCTTGAAAAGAAGATATGCAATCAATGGAAGAAGCATGAACTGAAGCAGATCGAAGACTAGCAGCGCATTCGGATAATCGAAAAAAATAACCAAGGGAACTATGAAGAGAGGAAGGAAGAACGGAGAATAGCGAAAGTTCTGAGGATTAGGAATGATTGGATAGTCCTTTGAAAGATTTCCTTCATGATACACCTGTGTCGGATTGAATATGAAGCGGTACCCTGCTTCATAATACGCTGAGAAATCCCTCGCGACCGTTATGCAACCATGCGTATCGCAAAAGATTTGCGTTCCAGAAGTGTATGGAAGCGCCGACAAGAGCGTAAGACCATTTAAAATAATCAATATTGTAGCGAGAAGGAAAAAGCAAATCCTTGCAGTTTGTGGTCTCAACACAACATTCCTCTACCTATAGAGCGGCCATTTGGACAAATTCAATTTTTGAAAACTGTGGAAAACTTCAGTAATTATGGATTCATTAGTCTACTAACTCGATCCTAAACATAATTTGGGATGGCGTTGCGGACCCTCCACTCCCTCTCTTCGCTCTCGCTTTCCTATACGTAGAACAAAGAGTGATTGGTTAATAACGAGTGGAAGAGGAAACAGCACCTCCCTTAAGCTTTCAGAATTTGAGGCAGATCTGTCTGTAACGAGGCCATGCCATGAGATCTATTCCATATTTTGCGTAAATCTTAAGGTGATTGATGGATTGCGCGGTTTCCGTTTCTCTTGCCAATTGCCTTGGCACGTTAGTCTCTGAACAGTCTTTCAAGGTTGTTTGGTCGCTAGGTTTCTCCTCTTTTACCATCTCCCGCTCTTTCGCATGCGTATCTTTAAGGAACCCAAGGTGCCTAGGAATTACTCGAATTGAATCTTGCTTACTGCGGAATCAGGGTGAGCCACCTCGAGAGGTCGCTAGAATTCTATGTTGGTGTGATGGGGCTTAAGCAGATTGGGAGAGGAAAAATGAATCATGGCGGTATCTATGTCATGCTGCAGGACGAAAAGACGAAGCAGAAATTAGAATTGAACTGGTATCCAAGGGAGAGTAAGTTTCACACTGAATATGTCCTTGGTGAAGGCATAGATCATCTTGGCTTCATTGTTGATGATGTAAGAAAAATATACTCAGAACTGATTTCCAAGGGCGCTATCCCTGCTGTCGCACCGTGGCAGGAGATTAAAGGAGACGATAAGAGTTGGATAGGATTCGTAAAGGATCCAGATGGAATCTGGATCGAATTAATTAACCACTAAAGACCTTCAACCTAACAAGACAACCCAGTAATGTGCCAATGCCTTTGCCAATGGATTCCTCAAATACAGGATCAGAACTTTTTTTGCCAGTCGTCGAGTACGTCAGGCGCCGCATCATTGATCTCTGAACGTGCACAATAGCTTAGAGATATCCAAAGAGCTCAAACTAACAGCCCTAAGAAAGGATCTGTGTAAAGCACATACTTTACAATGAATTTTGATGCTTTGTAGAATGCGCGGCTTGATCCAGCCCTTATTTCAGCTTCTGAAAAAGTAAAATGTCATAAGTAGAAGTGAAAGCAATGGCTTTGGACTTTTCTCAATTTCCTTAATGAACCCCCCCTCCCCCCTTTTCACACTGGAGTACATGCTGATCCTGCTTAAGAAACAAGTGTCCACAAAGAAAGCAAGGAAAATTGGACCTTGCGCGAATATTGTTTCGAAGCTATAGTGAGTTGGATGAGAATGATCTCTGTCGTTCGCGCTTTGACTTCTAAAGGAATCTTTTTTCAAATGACCCAGCTACGAGCTTACTCTTGAGCATATTCTTGAAGTATCGAGGTAGGTGTCCCTTTGATTGATTAGAGAGAGGAATGTCATTTCTAAAGAGATTTTGCGCGCCGCCGCCACTTTTGACCTTCTCGAGTATCCTGAACTTCTATTCCAGCTCCAAGTAGTTTCTCCCTAAGTGCATCAGCGCGATTCCAATCCTTTGATTTTCTCGCTTTCTCCCTTTCCTCTAGCCAAGATCTGATTTCCGCGGGGAGTGTTGAAAGATCTGCTGGCGCGGGACTGACAACAGCGAAGATCGAATCAAAGTCAGTTAGAAGGAATGCGCGCATTAATTCTGCGCCGTCCTGTGAGACTCCTTCATCAAGGAACCTGTTCCCCTGCGTTATGAAATCAAAAACTACTGCAAGAGCCTTTGGTGTGTCAAGATCATTGTCAAGCGAAGATCCAAAATCTAATCTTGTTTTCGTAACTAGCTCTTTCACCCTGGGATTGTCTTTCAAAGTCCTTCCCGAGCTGATAGCGCGTTCCAGTCGTGATGCAAATTCGTTTATCCTCTCAACAGAAGCGGAGGCCTGTTTCAATGATTGCTCAGTGAAATTGAGTTGATCCCTGTAGCTGCCAGAAAGTAAAAGGAAGCGAAGCGACGCTCCGTCCACTCCCTGATCCTTTAGCTGCTGTATGGTGATGAAATTGCCCAGTCTCTTTGCCATTTTCTGATCGTTGATCAAAAGATGCGCAGAGTGGAGCCAGTATCTAACGAACTTTTTGCCTGTGTAGGCCTCCGACTGGGCAATCTCGTTTTCATGATGGGGGAATATGAGGTCGACACCTCCAGTATGAATGTCAAACTCCTCGCCGAGATATTTCATCGACATCGCAGAGCATTCTATGTGCCATCCAGGGCGTCCCTTGCCAAGCTCAGTCTCCCAGAAGATATTGCCATCGTTTTCATCCCAAGCCTTCCAGAGGGCAAAGTCCTCAGCTGAAGTCTTGTCGTAATCATCCTGCCTCACTCTAGCTCCTGGCTTTAGTTCCGAGACATTGAGCCCAGAGAGCCTTCCATATGGTTTGAACTTTGAGATATTGTAGTAAATCGAGCCATCCTCAGCCTTGTACGCATATCCTTTCTCCACAAGAGAACTGATCATTTTCACCATTTCTGCAATATGATCCGTCGCGTAGAGATAGAATTCTGCGCGCTCTATTTTAAGAAAATCAAGGCCCTCAAAGAACGCCTTTGCATATTTTTCTGTGACATTGCGCCGTTCAAGGTTTTGCTCTTTGCAGACCTTGATTATTCGGTCATCAACATCGGTGAGGTTCATTACTTGGGTGACATTGAATCCCTTGTACTTGAGAAAGCGGCGGAGCAGATCCTCGAAGACAAACGTGCGATAGTTCCCGATGTGAGGATAATTCCAGACCGTTGGGCCGCAGGTGTACATCTTCACCTCGGTTGGATTCAAGGGCGAGAATTCCTGGAGCTCGCGCCCCATTGTGTTGAAGAATCTGATCAATTAGCTCATGCCTAAATGAAGTAAGCAATTCAAGTAGATGACCTAAACGTTTTAGGGAGGAGACGTAAAGGCGTGTCTCTCAACATTGGTTACTTTGGAATATTCGATCTGCTCGTGATGGACCTGTACTCGTCTTGTGTTATAACATGAATCACTGGCTGGTGCTGGATTATGTAGACCGGAAGTCCAGCTGGGTCGGTCTGCCCAGTCTTCATGACTTTGGTAAGGACAAGTTTGATGCCCAAAACGTATCCATCATCAATCGAGTAGTAATTCCATTCCTCTGCAAGAGGTTTGAACCCTGTCGCCCTTCCAGTCGGCATTTGAGGTTGCATGTTGATTCGATGCTCAAAAGGGAGGATATCCTGCTCAACCTTAATACTTTGCGATGAGGAGATTGAGCCCGCAGATTGCACCATTGGTGGATGTGAAACGTGCCTCTCCTTAAGGGCGATTCGCTACCGCTTTCTTCGGATCATAGTGCGCCCTAAGGCACAATTAGAAAAAAAGAGGTAGTCTCGTCTTTCGAAGAATAAAAAGAGAGACTTGACTTAAGCCATCTTTCCGATTTTGAACATCTTGGTGCCGCAAGTCGTGCAAGTTCCCGAGACGGCTGGTCGGCCATTTTTCAGCTTGACTTGCTTCGGATTCTTTATCTCTCGTGTCTTCTTACACTTTACGCAGTAGCCCTGCACCATTTGTGGTCGTTCGCAAGCCTTCGTGATTCATATTTAAGTTAAGCGTGAGATCGTGCTCAAATGCGCTTGAGCTTTAAATATTCAAACCGTCTAGTCAGTGGTTTAGAGCGGGAAAGAAAGAGAAATGGTCAGAAGATTGAACGCCCCCTATTTTGGGAAACGGTACATCGGGAGCTCAGAAACAAAGATTCTGCATGACATGGACAAAGAATCCGAAAAGTGCAAAATAGACGCAATTCAAAGAAAACACATTCAGATGTTCGAATGGCTCTCAATACCACTTGATATGGAGTACAAAGGATGCCAGTTCTGCATGCCCGAATATGAAAGTGGAAAGTCAACTCGTTAGATGAGGTGGGGGTGGGATTCGAACCCACATATCTGCGTCGGGCTTTTCGCCTTAATCCGCTTTCGGCTTGAAATCATCTGCAGGCGGACGCGTGACCTCTCCGCCACCCCACCAAAGCGGTTTTGATCGTCAAGCTGCTTCGGCTTGCTATTTTGTCTTTATGGGACCTACACGAGCAGCGCAAAGAGCACTATCGTCGTGACAAATACGATTGAGATCGTGTTGAGCACTTTGATCAATGAGTTGATCGCAGGTCCAGCCGTATCCTTGAACGGATCGCCAACCGTGTCTCCCATGACCGCCGCGGCGTGCACCGGAGTCTTTTTCCCGCCATAATTTCCAAGCTCGATGTATTTCTTCGCATTGTCCCAGGCCGCCCCGGCATTTGTCATGAGGAATGCAAGGAAGACTCCAGAGACGACGCTCCCAATGAGTAGTCCACCGAGCGCAAGCGGGCCGAGAACGAATCCGACGAGCAATGGAGTGATTACGGCAACGAGTGCCGGTGCAGCGAGCTCACGAAGCGCGGCAGTTGTACTGATGTCAACACACTTTGCATAATCTGGTTTAGCCTTTCCTTCCATGATTCCTGGAATCTCCTTGAACTGGCGCCTAACTTCGTTGACCATCTTGAACGCAGCGCGCCCCACGGCCTGAATTAGGAAACTAGAGAAGTAAAACGGCAATAGCCCTCCGATGAAAAGTCCTACGATGACAAGAGGATCGGTGAGGGTGAAAGAAAGCGATTGTCCCGCAACTAGGTGGTACTTCGCCATGAGCGATGTGCTTGCCTGAATCTGGTTGTTCACAGTGCTCTGGAACGCCTCGAAGATCGAAATCGCCGCGAGTGCAGCGGACATTACTGCAAAGGCCTTTGTAGTTGCCTTTGTGGTGTTCCCGACTGCATCAAGCTCGTCGGTGACTTCTCTGACTCCACTCTCGAGCCCTGCCATCTCGACTATGCCATTTGCATTGTCAGTGATTGGTCCAAAGGCGTCGATTGACATTATTATTCCAGTAAGGGAAAGTTCGGCCATGGTCGCAATCGATGTACTATAAACTCCAATCAGCGCATTTGAGCCGGAAACTGTGTATCCGATATAGTATGAGATTATGATCGCAAGCACGAGCACGACCGCGGAGGGTGCAGTGCTTTGTAGTCCTGTGGAGAAGCCGGCTAGAAAGTTTGTCGCAGCGCTCGTCTGGCTTGCCTCTGCTATGAACTTGACCGGCTTGTACTTGTACGATGTAAAATAATCTGCTACCCTTTCAATTGCTATGACGACAATCACCCCGACAATGGCGCTTGCAAAAAGTGCGTATCCAAAGTTGCTCGTCCCAAACAATAGGTATGTGGCAGCAAAATCAATTATGATGGCAATCACCGCCGAAATAATGAGAGCAATGTTGAGCTCGCCCATTGGGTTTTTCTTGATCGACTTTCTGATGTAGAAACCACCAAGGATAGAACCCAGAATGCCAGCGACTCCTAGCAGCAGTGGGTAGACGAGGAGTTCGTTCTTTGTTATGAGCGAAGCAATGGAACTTGGAATCGATTTGTCGCCCATTACTAGTGCCCCAAGAATTATCACAGCGATGGAAGTCACTACAAAAGACTCGTAGACATCAGCTCCCATTCCAGCACAATCTCCGACGTTATCTCCCACGTTGTCTGCAATCACCGCTGGATTTCTCGGGTCGTCTTCTGGTATGCCTGCCTCTGTTTTCCCAACAATGTCTGCACCGACATCAGCGGCTTTTGTGTAGATTCCACCTGAAACTCTCATGAACATGGCGATGAGAGAAGCGCCAAATCCCAGTCCTGCGATTACAACAGGATTTGAAATGATCACATTCTGGTATGCAAGATAAAAGAGGGATACTCCGAGCAGCCCAAAACCTATAACAACCATTCCCATAACGCCTCCTCCTCTAAAGGCTAGGGTTAGAGCACTACCCAGTCCCTTTCGCGCCGCTTGCGCAGTGCGCGAGCTTGTCCTGACGGTCGTGGCCATACCGACGTAGCCCGCGATCGCGGAGAGCGCCGCACCGACGATAAAACCAACTGCCACTGCTCCATTGGATCCAATTCGCATGTCAATGAAAACGTAGATCAGGATCGCAATGACTGCCGCCACAGGTCCGATAACCTTGTATTCTCTGTTGAGAAAAGCACTTGCTCCCTGCCTCACCGCGTCGGCAATCTCAACCATCCTCGGATTGCCCTTGTCCTGAGCTCTCACATTGAGCAAAAGAATCGAGGCATAAACGAGACCAATCAAAGCTCCTGCAACAGCAATCAGTCCATAATCTAGACTCAAATTTCTAACACTGCCCCTAGATGATCTCCGAGAAATATTCACTCAAGCGAATTTTGTGAATGCAACCGCTTGTTTGGACTCCCCGTTATAAGATTTTAGAGACGATCTGAAGGTTCGGCCAAGAGGGCATGCTCACTCTTTGTCACATGCGCATTTCTTCTCAATTGCAGGCGCTTTCTCTCACGGATAAGGCCGTTCTAGCCTCTGTTTGGCTAGCAAAGATTGTTTCAAGCTGATAATTGATGAGAGGGCCCATCCGGACTGTTGTAGGCAGGATAGTCTATTTTCAACTCTCATTTGGGGTGGTCAAGTCTTTGAATCATTGCAGTCACGATGAAAGGTAGCAAGGTCGTGACCTCACCGAAGACTGTTACCTGTCTTGCCTTTGTCGAAACTTTCCCCCAAGAGATCGCTTCTCTCACCTGTGCACCTGAGAGACTGCCATCATATTCTGTGGCACTCGTGATGTATACTGCATAGTCAAGTCCGTTTTTGAATTGATTCCACCAAAGCGTGTGATGCTTTGATATTCCCCCACCGAGCATGAGAGCACCGCTCTTCTTCGCCGAGTACACAATGTCTGAAAGAGCCTGCTCGTCTCCGAGGAGATCCAATTTGAAATCCCTGTGTGTCTGGTAAAAGAGCCACGCTTGGCTTCCCACAGCGCCGTCTGTTATACCGGGAACGAACACCGGAATTTTGTTTTTCGCTGCCCAGTGCAATATTGATTTCGGGTCCTTCAATGACTCGCCCAATCTCTGGCACAGGAGCTTAGTGCTCGGCTCCTTTTCCCCATTTTTGTACATTCTATTTAGGACGCCCTGAACTTTTTGCTCAATAAGAGGTCCGTAGTTGTCCCTTGGAACGAGCACATTGCCTAGCCTATGAATTCCCCGCTTTTCTAAATTCACGTCGTCCATTGAGAAATCCCCTCCTGAAAGATACGGGCGATATGCTCTCGCGATGTCATGATCTAGAGTGCCACAGGTCGTGATTATCACATCGCATAACTTCCTCCTAACGATCTCTCTCACCACTCCTCTGTTACCAGTTGCGATGATCGCCGCAGGAAATGAGAGAAACTTGAAGCATTGTGAATCCTTGCACATGCGCTCGAGTATATCGACCGCGTCTCCGAGGTTTCGAGCTTGGAAACCTCCGGCAAGCGACATCTGACTGAAAATGTTACTCACGGAGACATCTTTACCAAGTTCAATGTCTCTGACAGGGGGAAAGCGAGATCTGCTTTTAGATGCCAATTTCGTTACGCCCTTTGCTTTGCGCTTCTTTTATAGTTGATTTTAGTGGAAGGACAAAAGCGACTCTAGCATGCCTGACTACATGGAAACTTCAGATGATCTGCTAAGGCTGGTCATACAGCCTCGGCGGGTGGATGCACACAAGGGCGACAATGGAGTAGTCGGTGTTGTAGGTGGAAGCAGGATATTCCATGGCGCGCCTTACTTTGCTTCGATCTCCGCCATGAGGGCGGGCGCAGATCTAGTCTATCTTGCGGCCCCAAAACTCGTCGCGCCTTCAATAAGAGCACTGGCGCCCGAGTTGATAGTCTTTCCACTAGCAGATGCAAAGCTCACAAGAGGCGCGGCGGATGCCCTTCTAAAATGGCTCCCGGAAGTTGACAGCCTCGTCCTCGGTCCTGGGCTTGGGAGGCAGAACCTTGATGGCGTAAAGAAAATCGTGGCTCAAATCTGCCTTGAAAGAAAGATCAGGATCTCGCTTGACTCAGAGTCCCAGAGCAGGGAAATCTACTCTCTGATCAAGGGAAAGGGGTGCATCACGACCCCGCATCCGGGAGAGTTCAAGAGAATTTTTCAGGTAGAGGTTGGGAACACGCTTGAGCAGAAAATCGAATCAGTCAAAACAAAAGCGTTGGAATTTGGCATTACGATTGTCCTAAAGGGACACGAAACGGTGGTCTCAGACGGCGAGAAAGTATACGTTAACACAACCGGAAGCCCTGCGATGACATGTGGCGGGATTGGAGACATTCTGTCGGGTGTCATAGGATCTTTCATTGCATCTTGTTCTGGAACGGACACAAAGGCAGTCGAAATAGCGGGCGCGGCATCTTACGTCGTTGGAAAAGCAGGATCAAGAGCCGCGGATTCAAAGGGATTCCATATCGTGGCAAGTGACATCTTGGAACAGATCCCATTTGTCTTGAAACCCTTCGACAGAGTTTCTTAATGGCAAGGGGGTTCGGCCTCTGGCGAAACAGGAAACCTCTTCGACCGAGGAACGGAGTGGATTCGGTCTAAGAGAGGACTGGCAGTCCATCGAGGAAACTCTCAGACAAATCATTCCAGTTTACGACAGGGTGAATAGATACATCTCTCTGGGAACCGATCTGAAACTCAGAAGGGATGGTCTTGACGCCCTTGGCGCGGCAATCCAACTCAGTTCCTTCTCAATTATCGATCTTGGTTGCGGTCCTGGAAAGATGACCCAAATGTTGAAGGAGAAGACAGTTTGTGAATCAGTGCTTGCAGATGCGCTTCGACCAATGATGCGCGTTGCGAAGGAAAGGAATCCAGATTCCGATGGACTGCTTCTAGTCTATGAGAACCTCCCTTTTCGAAAGGAGACCTTTGAGGCCGCGATGGCAGGCTTTGCTATACGAGATGCAAGAGTCCTTTCGCTTGCGCTCCGCGAGATTCATTCACTCCTCAAGCGGAATGGTTACTTTCTCATTGTCGATTTGTGCAAGCCCGATTCAAACATCAAGCGAGGTCTGATAAGCATCTACTGGCGTGTATTTGCTCCGCTGATCGCGTTGTTTTCATCAGGCAGGTTGGGTTTAAAATTTGCCGACCTGTTTACTACCTATAGAAGGCTCCCAAAGAACTCAGAATTCGCTCAGTTGATCGCAGAAAGTGGGTTCACAATCTTCAAGAGAGATTATAGAATGCTCGATGGCGCATGCGTACTGCTACTCAAGAAAAGCTAGAACCACAAATGCTTTCTCTTCTTCTTTGGATCAGGAATCGGATCGATCTCATCTGGGAGAACTGCGACATGTGTTCTCCTGAGTGTTGAGAATCTAAACGCCCTCTGCATCATCTCCGTGTTTCGTGCGCTGCCGAATCGCCCTAACCTATCAACAGCAATTACTCCCGCTATCCCCTGTCCGATAACATCGCTGAGAGAACTTATGGACGCGTCGCATGCTGTCTGCGCGTCCGCTCCCATCCTCATAAAGTCGCAGACAGACTTGCAAAGGCAGATTCGAATTATATCTTCGCCCGCCCCTGTTGCAACTGCAGCACCGGAAGAATTGTCGGCGTAGAGCCCTGCACCGACAACGGCACTATCGCCGACGCGACCTGGAAGCTTTAGCCATCTGCCTCCTGTAGAGACACCAGCGCACAGCTTCCCAGACTTGTCAATTGCGACCGCCCCAACGGTGTCTGACTTGTCAGCTTCGGAGATATTCGCCTTCCCTAGATATTTCCTCAAGAGAGTAAGATTCTTCGGCCATGTTTCGACTTTTCCCTTAGTCATCTTTCCAATATTCTCGCGATATTGCCTAACACGAAATGCGGCAGGCTTCAATTCTGACTGTTTCATTCCTACAGCGTTGGCGAATTTTCTCACGTTATCGTCGCCGACTATGAGGACGTGATCTGATCTCTCCATCACTCGTCGAGCAAGGGATATCGGGTTTTTTACCCCATTTGCAGCTCCAATGGAGCCGCAGCTCAGATAGCCATCCATTATTGAGGCGTCTGTGCTGATTTTTCCCTCGAGAGTAAGGCATGCTCCCGAACCCGCGTTGAAGACAGTGGAATCCTCAAGTACCTTGATCGCTACTTCGACCGCATCTGTTGCAGAGCCCTTCCTTCGAAGAACGGAATAGCCGGCCTCGACGCTCTCCCGAAGGACACGCCTCCTTTTTGCTATATCTGCCTCTGGACTGAGCGTAAGTGAGCCTGCACCTCCATGCACAACGATTCCGAAATCCGTCAAGATATCTCAGGTTTCTTCGAACAATTCTTTGTTTTTATTACTCTTTTTATTTCACCCAGGGTGAGGAGTTGCGCATGCCCAAGAATAGGAACGAAGTTTTCGCGCCAAAGGGCCTCCTCAAAATGTTGATCCTGAAAATTGCGTCGTCGCATCCCGTGACAGGGGTCGAGATAATGGAAGAAGTTCCGCGGATGACTGAAAATGTTTGGGCTCCCAGTCCTGGCTCTGTTTACTTTCTTCTTGGCGAAATGGAAGACAGCGGTCTACTGATTCACGTCCCAACCGGAGAGAGCGGAATCAAGAGATACGTCTCTTCCGAGAAAGGCAAGGTAAGTCTGGATTCGTTCAAGCTTGACGCGCAGAGGAATTTGTACAAGCAGATGATCATGCTTCGCATACTTTCTGATCTCGCTGAGAACGATTCGATTTCTGAAGCGATTTCTTCCCTTACGAAAAAAGTTACTTCATGAAAGCTGACACTCGAACATGAAGCCAGAATACTTGTTTGAATTAGACAAGGCTTAAATGGCACAACCAGAAGATTTTTTCACTATATTGCAGGAAGCTGGCACTGTACTTCATTTGGCTAAGAGCGGTCGACTAATCATCAAGGCAGCTTCTCAGGTTCAAGACGGCGTATTCTTGGTTGATGAGAAAGGAAGGCGCGCAGGCAGAGTCATGGAAACAATTGGACCAATATCGTCTCCTTATCTCTCCGTGCAGCCTGGAACTGATAGGATCGAGAGAATAGTAGGGACGAAGCTTTTCATTTCTGAATCATCACCACGCCACTCCTCAGGCTCGAAGAGATTCAGTCAGTTCCGCAGCAATAAGACGGGAACGCAAAAGGAAGCCTACGCCCGGCGCCGTGGTGGACAGAGGAAGGGCGCCCACTAAGCAGAGACGATGTTTGAGTTGTATAGAATCAGAAAAGGAGATAGCCCGCGACCGAGTTCACTTACTGAGTGTCCGAGCTGCAGGGGAATGTTGATCGGAGACTTTGAGAAGGGAGAAACACTCTGCCCGAGATGCGGTTTCGTGACATCAGAGCAAGCAGTCGACCAGACTCCGGAGTGGAAGTCGATGGACTACGAGGAGAGGATGAAACAAATGCGCGTCGGGCTTCCCAGTACTTTTGCTCTTCATGATTACGGGCTCAGTACAGACATTTCTGGAGACATGAGGGATTCCCACGGGAAGTTCCTTGACCCGTACAACAGACTGACTGCACAACGGATGAAAAAATGGCAGAGCAGGATTCGAACTTCTTCATCTGGTGAGAGAAGTCTTTCGATAGCTCTCTCAAAGATATCGGAGGCTGCGGATGTCCTCAGGCTTCCCTCTTCGGTCGTCGAGGAAGCTTCCCACATTTTCAGAAAGTCGGTAAAAGCAAGCGTCTCGAAGAGCAAATCGATCGCTGGCATGGCTGCAGCCTCGCTCTATCTCGCATGTAGGAGGACAAATGTAAACAGGTCTTTGAAGGAGATCTCAAAAGCGGCCGGAATCCAGAGCAGGGCTGCGGCGAAATACTACAGGCTGCTCATCAATCAGGTCGAGAACAATTACGTTCCACCCCCGAGTGTTCAGAAGTACATTTCAAAGCTTGTCAACAAGGAGAAAATCAATCCTAGAGTTGAAAGGCTTGCTCTAGAGTTGGCCGAGAAAGCAAACGAAAGCGAGATTTCGAGTGGCAAGACGCCCGCCGGACTGGCTGCGGCGTACGTTTACATTGCGTCTGTGATAGCCGGAGAACATATCCCTCAACGTGAGATAGCAGAGTACGCCGAGGTCACAGAGGTTACAGTGCGAAACAGATGTCGCGAGATTCTGGAGAATTTCGTGATTAGGCAGAGACTCAGAGCAGTCGCTTAACTCTCCTCTGCATTCACTTCCACACTCTTTATTTTGCTTGCAAGATCCAATTTCGTCTTTCTGAACTGATAGGAATATCGACGTAGTACGATGAAAACGATGCAAAACACGAATTACCCTTCCAGGGGCTTGTGGCAAGATCTAGTACAAGCTCAAATGAGAATTTGTGACTTGAGGGCGTTTCAACTGAATAATTGCACCATAGTTCGAATGAACGAATATTTTCTTTGAATATGACGGTGTTATTGAACAAGAGCCAAAAAAAGGATCGGGAAAGAAACTCCTCCGAGCATGCACAAAATAACTCTTAATTTGTACATTCTTCGGTAATATTTTGTCAGGATTTCTTCGGATAGTTTGGTCGTCAGAGGCCAGTATCATCAACATGAGACTGATAATTTTACACTGCTGTACAATAAACACTTTAATCCTAGTTGCGGGTATGGACTTGTCATTCCATACTTATTGCGGTGAAATGAGTGCCTGTAGCAGTCTCCAAAGAAGAAGATGACCTGCTAGACCTCACTTCAAAGGTCTACAAACATGTCGTCGAGCATGGTGCTGATGGCGTGCTTCAAAGTGAGCTCTGGAAAGAACTTACCCTGACTAGCAGAGATGGGTCACGACTTGCGATTAGACTCGAAAGAAGAGGGATGGTGCGGCGAGACAAGATCCTAGACGGAGGGCGATGGACTTACAAACTCACCCCTCTCAGGATGCCTGTACGCATCCAGTCTATTGAGCAGGCGCCGTGCATAACATGCCCGTACGAGTCAAAGTGTTCCCTAACTGGCGTGGTCAGCCCTCTTTCCTGCCCATGGATACACGAATGGGTGATCAAGGAATTCAGAGACTCCATATCTCCAGAAATCGCAAACGATGGGTTGAACATCCTTCGACCAGTTGCGACGGCGCGGATGAAATAATCCTCAGTATTCTTGAGTTTTCATTTCAGGGTCTAGAGTACAGATCTTTTTCAAACCCTCTTACCTTCTCCTTTTCTTGGAGAGGACGCGAATTGAGGTCGCAAAATTATGAGATTAGATCAAGCAAAGAGAGATCATTATAGAAAGCGCGCACGCGAAGAAGGTTACCGAAGCAGGGCCGCATTCAAACTCAGACAGATGAACGACAAGTACCATTTCATGAAAAGGGATTCCCGAGTGGTCGACATTGGATGCGCTCCTGGAGGATGGCTGCAGATATCTGCGGAAGTCGTTGGAAGAACTGGGATGATTGTGGGAGTAGATCTCGATCAAGTGGAACCACTTTCAAAAAATGTGAACATACTCGTTGATGATGTCACGTCACCAGGTTTTGCTGACCGGCTTCTCACGACTTTTGGCAATTCTAAAGTAAACTGCGTACTTGCAGATCTCTCTCCGAAACTTTCCGGCATTTGGGACATGGATCATTACAAGCAGATAGATCTCAACATGTGCGTAGTAGATCTTCTTCCAGAAATCTTGGAGACTGGAGGTGCAAGTGTGATGAAAGCATTTCAGGGCGATCAGCTCGAATCGCTGATCCAGAGACTCAAGAAGAGCTTTCAGAGGGTCGAAATTTCAAAGCCCGACGCGAGCAGGAAGGAGAGCAGCGAGGTGTACCTTGTCTCTTTGGGTTTCACTGGGCAAGTTCTCGCACGGCCGACTGAAGAATCCCAATCGGCGCATCAGTCCGAAGAGCCTTTGGATTTAGTCGAGTCCGACTGGCAAGATGCCCAGTAGATCTCATTCTCTCCATCACATCAGTTATTTTTGGTGTTCTTATCCTGAGTCTCTCTGACAGAGCGGTAAGGTCATAATACAAAGGTATGTCAAGCTCGTCAGTGTGGAAGAGTTGCATTTCTGATCTTGACGCACAGTTTTTCACAAATTGCTGCTCCTGGATCTTTCCAATCCAGCATGGCCCACCGATGGAAAGTAAGGAACGCTTACCCATACCTTCCTTTGCGCATTGGGGACAGTTGAGCCCCTCGCTCAAGATGGGTTTCTTTGGTTCTCGTAAACGATGAGAGAAGAATTCATCCCTTGCCATCACTGTCCTGTATCCGCAAACAAAGCAGTGTAGCAAAAACCCAATCTCCTTCTCGTTCTGTCTAGAATAAGCATTGCCCACTTTGATCTCTGCATATGCCCGGAAATAATGCATGTCGTGATGACAGAAGAGTGGACGAATGCCTGTCTCAAGTCTCATTGCAGTGAGGGATAGCAATCCTAAAATGAGCCGCATTCCGACTTCCTGGGAGTAATCCGTTCTTAGGGAAAGCCCAAGATATTTTCGCTGCGCTACCTTGGGGTAGACCCCGCAAAGAACAGCTGAATCAGTCGCGGTGACAGATAGCAGGCGACCATCCTTTACTGCTCTAATACCACAGTCAACGAAATCGCTCGGTGTTCCAAAAGGATCGATGTCAACTGAGTCAAAACGCTCTCCATTATTTTGGTCGCGAGAGAGCAGGAACGCGCATGCTTCTGACTGCGAGAACATGCACTTGCTTTCGATCCCGTTTAGAATTGCGGACGTCCTGCCGAATTCTAATGCCTTTGAGTTTGTGTCGTTAAGGAATACTTTACTGAAACTATCAATTTCTCTTGCGACTCTTACGCCTCTTGCTCCTGTTCCAGAAAGTGCATCGGCAAAGGTGAGATCCTTGACTCCTATGGAATCAGCGAATGCCTTGTAACACACGATTGAAATGTCCCGAACGAGCTTGCCCTTCGGGTTGAAGAATGCGGGGAGCATTTTCGGTTCGGAAAGAGAGGGAACCGCGAGTAGAGTATTCCCCTCTTGCATTGTCAGGCGCTCCATGTGACTTTCTTCGAACTGTCTCAAAGGAACAGTCTTAAATGAGAAGTGGTCGTCAGGCCATTGGGCCTTACGATGTTCCAGGCACACTGTTGTCATGAATAGGACGGCACTAATGTTTGAGCGAATCATTGCCTAAGACGAGAGTGCGCCTCTTCTTGATCACTGGAGATCCTGGTTCGGGAAAGACGACTGCAGTATCGAGAATAATTCTAAGCATCAAGACAAGGGGCTACACTGTTGGCGGCATGCTCACTCGGGAGATTAGAAGCCACGGTGAAAGGCTGGGATTCATGCTGGTTGACTTGGGCACTGAGGAATCGGCTTCTCTCGCATCGTCTGAAAGAAAGCTTGGACCTAAGGTTGGCAAGTATCACGTCGATCTCAACTCTCTTGCGACCCTTGGAGTAAAAGCGCTCAAACATGCGAGCGAATTTTCTGATCTCATTGTATGCGACGAAGTGGGCCCGATGGAACTTTTTAGTCCTGAGTTTCGCAAGGCCGTGATTGAATCAATCCTGAACTCCTCAAAGCCATGTCTTTGTGTTGTCCATAAGCGTCTTGCAGACACACTGATAGACCAGTTGAAAGCTTCCATAGAGGCAAAGATATTCGACGTGACTTTTGAAAATCGGGAAGAGATTCCCACGCTTGTATCAGAGGAAATACTCGACCTTCTTGAGGGAAGGACAGCGTCTGTTGCAAAGAGCGTCAGTGATGCTAATTGATAATCGCTGGGGTTGACGACGCTGGGAGAGGCTCAGTACTTGGTCCCCTCGTCATAGCGGGAATCGCAATCGAGGAATCGAAAATCGCAGAGCTTGTCGAAATCGGAGTCAAAGACTCCAAGCTGCTTACACCAATGAGGAGAAGGAAACTCTTCAGAGAAATTAGGGCTCTTGCCCAAGTGACCTGGACAAGGATCGAGCCTGAAGACATTGACAACTATGTCTTGAATGGAATGAGGCTCTTCAGGCTCAATTATCTTGAAGCAAAGCACATGGCACTCGTCCTAACTCGCCTGAAACACGACGTTGCTTACGTTGATTGCTGTGACACGGATGAGAAGAGGTTTGGGAGGCTGATTGAAAGCCTGATCGATGATGAGAACGAGAATAGTGGTCAGCGTGCTACAAGCTCGGAGCGCTCTAAAACTAAGATCATGAGCGAACACCACGCCGACAGAAAATACCCTGTCGTCTCTGCTGCATCGATAATCGCAAAGGTTACGAGAGACTCGTGCATTTCGAGGCTGCACAGAAAGCACGGACTTTTCGGCTCGGGCTATCCGTCCGACCCCGACACGCTTGAATTTTTGCGAGGATTCATATCAAAGTCGCAGAGGCTCCCAAATTTTGCAAGGACTTCATGGAGGACAATAGACAAGCTGAATCGCGAGTTTGAAAGAACTCTCACAATAGACGATTACGCGAAATCCTGAGTCTTGATCTTCGAAATTATCATCGCGTGGTTCCTATCGTAAGGCTCAAGGTCGATTTCCTGCAGAACCTCAAAATTAGCTTCTCTAAGTTGGTTTGCCTGCTCCTTGAAGACTTGGCGCTTGTCTTTGAGCGCGTCAATGCTGCTAGCCTTGACTACTAGAAACAACACCCCCTCCTTCGGTTGAAGAAATCGTCTGCAGTTGGTGATCGCAATCTCGGTCTGATTAGGTTGAGCAATGTCACAGTACACGACAGATATCGTGCCGTATATCGACGGGTATTTTTCAGGCTGTCTCGCGTCGGCGATGATAGGAACTATGTTTGCCCTATATCTTACAATATTCTCCAGAAACTCTCTTGCGACTCTTGGCGCAACCTCGACAGCAAAGATCCTGCCATTGCTTCCCACAATATCCGAGATGTGTGAGACGGTCGTTCCAGTTGAAGCGCCAAGGTACAGGCAGCTGGTTCCCTCAACAAACGGCATGATCTCAAGACCATTCAAGATCGCCGCTGAGAGTTTGCTCCTGAATGGATCCCAAAATCGAAATTCCAGATTCTGACCAGCGAGGTCTGCCCTTGTCAGCCGCTCGCCATAAAAAGTCCTGCCGGGAGTCGCATTCCTTGTTGCAAGGAGCCTTTTGTTTGGATTTTTCGGGTCAGGTAGTCTGTAGATGCCTTTGAAAATTTCCTCAATCCCTTGAAGAGCGGTCATCCGCGCTTCCTCTGCTTGCCGGATTTCTTTCTCTCCTCCCACTCTCCTCTGCCTCGACCGCGGCGTTCCCTCTCAAATCGGGGAGGGGTTTCAGAGCTTCGTCTCTGCGGAACGTATTGGGGCCTTTCTTTGGGTGGCTCTTTGTATTTGACCTTAATCTCGTCAAGTCTTTCTTGGAGTGATTTGCTTACGGATTCGTCCTTTGTGCCCCTGTAGGCGTCTACTCGGGCAGCGATTGCTATCTTACCAGCTATTGATCTTGCTATCTTCCCACGCTGCCACTTGGGAGCGCTGTGAACCGCCGCATGCTGGAAGAGTATTCCATGCTTTGGGGGCCTTGAGCCGCTCTTGAGAGCACGATATAGCGCCTTTTCAGCCCCTAGGATCTGTATGGTGCTAGCAGGCATCATCGCGAGTTTTTCAAGCCCACCTGCCCTAGCTATGAGTCTTGCCCCTATGGAAGCTCCAGCGACCGCGCTAACGTTAGGCGCGACTTGCCTCATCGTCCTTTCGACATGAGTCGCAAGCTTATCCCGAAGTGAAAACAGGTGCTGGGCCTCTTCGGCGAGCTGTACTATTCTTGCAATATCCTCCTCCCTCAGCTCGGCTCCCCTAGATTGTCCTGCCGCACTGAAGATCGCCCTGCTCTTGTTCTTTGAATACCCCATCTGCTCTAGCTCATCTTCGTCAAAGTTGCTTCGAGATTTGAATGTCAGCACAAGTTTGATCAGCGAGATATTGTCGTCAACCATCGAGGTAAGCTCAGGAAAATGCAGCCCGTACCACTCTCTTACTCTCGAGCTCACGATATTGGCGGTCTTGTCGATTTCATCGAGCGCCTGCACCGATTCCATCGCTTGGAGATCTGGTTTTGCAGACATCTCGCGAATACGCAAGGTGGAAATTTCAAGCGAAACATTGCGAATGGCCTCTTCGGCTTGTTGAGGCGACGTGGCCAAACCCGAGGTTACGATGAGATCGACCTTTTTCATACCAATCTCGCGAGAATCGGAATCTGGAATCGCCTCAACCTTTATGCCCGATTGCGCGAGTGCATGAACCAGTTCCTGGTCCGCAAGAAGTATCGCATCAGGGGAGATACTGCCCTTTAGCCAAGACGACTGATCTTCGCTCAAGGTACCTGAGCTTGAATCAAGAAAGCGCTTCGACTCTTCGCCCCCTGCAAACTGCAGTTTCGAATATGGCTGCTTTTTTTCGTCAAGCAGCAAGAGGCCGAGCTCGCTCACGATGAGGAAGAATCTCAAAGGTAGTGCGAATGAAACGTTTAAACCGAGTGTCTTAAAGAGTTTGGTGAAATCCCTGACAAAAAGGCGGCTCAACGGACGTATGGAAAAGAAAAGAAGATCAAAACCATCGTTGAGTCTGGAACGATCTGATTCTGCAAGCGATACTTCATCTATCGATGTGGACCTATGTGGGTTCAGACTTCGCTCGCCAACGATGATCGCATCGGGAGTTCTCGGAATATCTTTCGATCTGTTCCCTAGGATAATTGGGAACGGAGCCGGCGCAATAGTTTCAAAATCGATAGGGCTCGAACCGCGGGAGGGATATGAGAACCCGACTATGACCGCAACTGATGCGGGCTACCTAAATGCAATAGGACTAGCAAATCCTGGCGCAGGCGAATTCTCGCACGATCTAGAGAAGCATAAAGATAAAGTCCCACTGATAGTGAGCATATTCTCAGACTCGGCAGAGAATTTCGCGAAACTCGCTTCTAAGCTTGAACCGCATGACTTTCTTGCTTTTGAACTGAACTTGTCCTGCCCGCATGTAAAAGAGGTTGGCTCAGAGATTGGAAGTGATCCCGGTGAAGCGGCCTCTGTTGTACGTGCTGTGAAATCAGTCGCTCGCAAGCCAGTATTTGCAAAAATGCCAGCGACGATCCTCAATGTACCGGAATGGGCAAGGGCTGTCGAATTAGCAGGAGCTGATGCAATAGTCGCGATAAACACGATACGCGCAATGAAGATCGATATCGAAAGCAGGAAACCGATTCTTTCTAATAAAATAGGAGGGCTTTCGGGTTCTGCAATTCGCCCAGTCGGAGTGCGTTGCGTGTACGAAATTTTCGAAAGCGTCAAAATTCCAGTGATAGGGGTTGGTGGCATTGCAAATTCAGATGACGCAATCGAATACCTTCTTGCGGGTGCAAGAGCCGTCCAGATAGGCAGCGCGATGAGCTCAGGATATCTGCAAACGTTCAGGAAAGTGAACGAGGGGTTGCGCGACTATCTCAATGGCCACGGATTTTCAAGAGTTGAGGAGATTATCGGGCTTGCGCATGATTGATCTGATCAGAAGCACACGAATCCAAAAAGTCGTTGAGGAATCATCTAACGTGAAGAGTTTCTACTTTAGAGATGATGAAAGTATGTCGTCTCTTCCCGGGCAGTTCGCGATGGTATGGTTGCCTTGCGTGGGGGAATTCCCGATGAGCCTTTCTCTCCGCTCTAGCAATGGGCTTGTCAGTATTGGAGTTAAGGCAATGGGCGAAGGTTCCAAAAAGTTGTACGAGTGCAAGGAGGACGACCTAATCGGCATTAGGGGGCCTTATGGAAACTATTTCGACCTCGCTTCAAAGAAAATGAAGCGAGTCTTACTTGTGGGAGGAGGCACGGGAATGGTTCCAATGGTCGTTCTCGCAAGTGAACTCGCAAGGAGGAAATTAATCCGAGCAAAAATGGTCGTGGGGGCAAAGACAAAAGACGAGCTGCCGTTTCTGAAAATCTCAAGAAAGCTTCTGGGAAGAGAGAATATCTTTCCATCAACCGATGACGGCTCGCTCGGATTCAAGGGGCTTGCGACGGAACAGGCTGAAACAATGATCAAGGAAGAAAAGTTTGACCAGATATTTTCTTGTGGGCCTGAGAAGATGTTATTTTCCCTACATGAAATCGCAATCAAGTACAGAATCCCTGTTCAATTCAGTCTCGAGAGGATTATGAAGTGCGGCATTGGGATCTGTGGTAGTTGCACGATCGGAGACCTCGTACTCTGCAAGGACGGTCCAGTGCTGGACGACAACGGATTGAGCCGTGCGAATAAAGAGTTTGGAATCTCCCATAGAGACAAGACAGGCACTCTTGTGTTAGGTTGAAGAACGCAAGGTAAGGCTTATAGATGATAAATCCTCCAATTCACTAAGAGAGGTATTTTCTGAATGCCAACCCACGGTTCACTCACAAAGGCAGGCAAGGTCAGGTCACAGACGCCCAAGATTCAGGGGCGCGTGCGTACGGGACCGATTCCGAAGGAGAGGAACAGAAGGACTTTCGTCAAGAGATACTCTCAGAAGCGTAAACCCGGCCAGAACTGGATTAATGTCTAACATTGACCTACTCTCTGCTTATTTGATATTAACTAGCACTTTCTGAGAAATGAATTCGTTGTTCCGTAGCCAAAGCCATTCAAATATGGATCTCATTCTTGAAGGAAGTACAATGGATCCTCAAACTCATCTACCATCCCCAAGCGTCTTTGCTTCGCAAGAATTCTTGTCATCGCTTTAGCATGAATTCTGTCATGCCAGATAAATCGCCTAAGGATCTTCTTAATCGTCCATAACTCGTTGTCTCTTTCAAACAGCAAAAAATTGTTTTCTCTCAGGAATATTTCCTTCAGAAGAGCGAGCCCTCTTTCGCGCGTATCCAAGAAAGCTTCTTCTCTTATTTCAGATTCTATTCCCACTCGCGACAGATAATATTTTTGAGTTCTGTTAATGTGCTGAAAAATCTCTCTGATCGTTTTTGGATTTTCGCCATGGAATGTCGCTCTAATTCTTTCTGTATCCACCCAATCTTTGAACGCTGAATCAGAAAATATCTTGAGCGTAGTGTCCCCAGAGTATCTAACGATATCGCAAAATTGCGCGAACTCTCACATACTCATCTCCTTACTATCGGCTTCCAGCAAAATCTCGTTGTCCGCATCTTCAACATTCAATGAACAATTGTGCCTTTGAATCGTCGAGACTTTGTATGCCGGTGTCTTTCCTACTCCAAGCCAACGTAGGTAAGACTCTATTTCTCGATCAACTTTCGAGACAGCCTCTGATTCAGACCTTCCCCGCACGAACGCTCCTGGCAGCTCAACCAGAAATCCAATCCAACCTTTGCCGTTTGTCTCAAAGCAAAGCGAAATTGAATTTGGCGGATAAATTAAGGATGTCAATACTAATACGTGACTTGGCTCAACCGAAAGTTCTGACTTTCCAGTTGCTATATCTCATACATTTAAACCCATGAGATGATATCTCGGAGAACGTATCATTGGGCCTTACTAACGCCAATCCGAGAATCTGTCACCAAGGGAAATCCCGCCGCACATCGAGCTGCTATCGACAGGAAATTACAAGAAAAGAGATTCAAACAGAACTTATAGAAAACGATGAATCTTTGTGTCTTTCAGAAAATGACTTAGGCAGAAGCTCTTATTTAATCTCTGACAAATGACGAATCTCATAAGTAGAGTTAAAGCCATGGCTTTGGAGCTTAGATACAATAATTCCAATGAAACCATAGGAATCTACATTCCCTGTATCGAAACAATTGAACTCATACTGGATGTCCCTATAGAATAGGTTTCATTATAATTCTTGTTTTGCTCCTTAGGATATTATATGAAACAGCTATCTTCATGTTTCACCGGCGCGCCGGAATGCCCTTAATCTATAGAGCCCACAAAGAAATAACTGAAAGTTCAACTCAAGCAAATGGCTTATTCGAGTCATGCTTACATCGTCAACGTTCAAATAGAGTGCGCGAAATAAATGATACTGCGTGCGAATTTACAGATGGATTTATTCCGAATACAAATGATTGTCAATCGAATTTGCGATAAGTAAGTGTATTGCAATCAGTGCAATGATTGACCAATTTGCCCGATGATTTTTTTGTTCAAGCAACATATCTGATGACATTACTCTTGTTTAATAGTCAAGCGGCTCGTCATAATAGGTGTCAGAATCCTCACTCTCCCAGTGATCTGTGTAACAAACAACAGTTCAGAAATTGACAGAACGAGCATCACTCCGATTGCCAGAAGATGGCTTGAAGTTTCAAAGAATGCAATTGCATATCCTGCAATCGGTATTATGAGCAACGTGACGGAGAGCGCAAGCGATTTCACGAGCCGCTTTAGGTCTCCACCAGCCATTGGACTGAAACCTTTTGACTGGCCAGGTGTGGCGCCAAGTCCTCCGAGATTCCCCATGTAGAAAGAGACCTCTGCCACGCACGCGGCATACATCGCAGGAAGCTCAACGAAGGGGATGAGAAGAAGATATGCAGAGGCAAGTTCTCTCGAGAATCCTATCGCAAGTAGAGCTAAAGGAACGGGGGCGAAAGTCAATGTCGCAAGGAGCGCCTTTGAGTTGACGAGTTTCTCTGTCTTTATGGGCAGCGACAAGGTATACTCTAGTCCGACGTCTTCCGTGCTCAATAAAGTCGAGCAAATCATCACACTGAAAGAACAGCCAACAACGGTGCTTACAATCATCGCGGATGCATGCATTATAGCAAATTGTGACGTGACTATGGCAAGAACAAAGACCACGAAGAATGGAAGTGCGTACAAGAGCGCGATAGATGGATTCTTCGATGCAAGGCGAATGTCCTTGACCATGTGTGCGATGAGTGAACCCCTGATCTTCAGAGCAAGATCCTTGGCAGATCGGCGCACCACTTTGATGTCCTTTCCACGAGCGATCTTTGATACAAGATGGAATGTCCTTCTCCCGACAAGAAATGCAAGCGGGACATAGCTCACGGATGCAGCATAAGCTAGAATCGCTATGAGAAAAGATGCTGACAAGAAACCGCTACTTGCGGGCGCTGAGAGAGAAAGTAGAGATGGATAGACGACATTTGCGATTACAAGGCTGATAGGAAAGGGATGAAAGATCAAGATGAACATTCCCGGCTGGTATGCATTAGAACCGACTATGCTATTGATATAGGGCAAGATGTAGCTTATCAGATCGAAGAGGAAGCCAATGCTCAGCGCACCAAACCCCCATGTGACTAAGAAAAGCAACCGGCCTAGTGAAGCTCTCTTGGATCTTCCCCCACGCGCTACGTTTCTATAGAAGATGCCCGAAAACCAAAGCGCTGCGGCTGCAGCAAATATCACATTGAGCAGTACGGCAACTATCATTAGAGCGGTTGGTATTGCCGAGCGCGTTAAGAGCCAGACGGCAAGAACCTGAATCATGCCGGAGCCAGCCGCAAGATAATCGAAAGTTCGAATGAAGGAAAACAGTGCAACAATGGAAAAGTCTCTTTCGCTTAAAGGGAGTGCCGAAAGAAGAGAGAATGGCTCTGAGTTTGAAAACGAAGGTAGTATCTGAAGGGAGTAAAACACGATGTATGCCAGACTAATTGCAAGGCTCAGAGATATTGCACTTACAAGGGACTCTGGCCCAGGCGTCACGACAAAATCAAGGAAGGGAATCGCAGCCCCTATTGTACCAAAGACCGCAAATGCTCCCTTGCTGATCTTTGCACTCCTCATAATCATCGTGAAGAGCCTGTTGAGATTCATGCCTTGGGTTCCAAGTCCTTGGCTGGAGCCTCTGCTAGCCTGTACTGAACGGTATGCTACCTCGACGTATGGAATGCGGCTCAGCTTCCAGGCCTGACGTAATCTCAAATTCTCCCCTGGCGGCTACACCAATGGTTGACGGACTGGGAATGCTTCTCGCAGTGTTCTGACTGTCTCCGCGATCTCTTCTTCCTCATTTGTGAGCTTGAGAAAGACCTCTTCGAGAGTTGCGACACCTTCATTGCTTACATTTGCTCGGGGTGTGTAAAGTGCGCTCGCCTTGCTCCTAAGCTCGTCAAGAGTGCCCTCCGCCACGAGTTTACCCTGATAGATGATTCCAATTCTGCCGCAGATCCTTTCAGCGATCTCCATGATGTGAGTGGAGAAGAGAACTGCGCCTCCATTCCGCTGCGCATGAAGTGAGATTAGGTCCTTGACTATCCTGCTGCTGCGAGAATCCAAACCGTTCAGAGGCTCGTCAAGAAGGAGAAGTTTGGGGCTGTGCATGAATGCGGCGACTATTGATATCTTCTGTTTGGTTCCCATGGAAAGTGTTGCGATGGGCGAATCGTAATACTGCTCGAGGCCGAACGCCTCTGCAAGCTTTGCGACTTTTTCGTTAGCAGATGTGCGATCTATGCCTCTTATAGAGGCTACAAACTCGAAGAAATCTCTTGGACTAAGAGAATCATAAAGCACATTGCTTTCGGGAACGTAGCCTATTGCAGATTTAACTTCGATTGGATTTACCGAAGGATCAAGACCCAAGACTCGGACTGAGCCGGAAGTCGGCTGCACAATGCCTGCTATGATCTTGATCAGCGTGCTCTTTCCCGCACCGTTTGGACCAAGAAGACCGTAGACTTCGCCAGATCTAACCTTAAGATCTATTCCACAGAGGGCATTAATCGAATCAAATTGCTTTGTGGCCCTAGAGATTTCAACCACTGACTCTTCTGCAAGCCGGGGCCGCGCAGGATAGTCTCCTCTAACCTCCATTCTAATCAATAATCTATCCGCAGTTCGGTTACTTTTGCGGTGTGAATCCGGCGCACAGACTCAGGATCTATCTTTGAAACTTGCGAGAAGAATCAGTGACTTTTGACATTTCGCACTTTCGAGAGAAGTGCAGACGCAAGAGGACATCGTACGCAAAACCTGTCAACCTAATAATTATTGGGATCTTGAGCATCGTTCTCGACGCAATTGAGCCGACAGGGCTGAGCCCAATCAGTCGTGGAATCGCACGTGATCCACTTTCGATCCTACCGTCTGAGTTGAGAATATGAAACGACCTGTGCAATAAGTCCTCTGGCACGTCGACTTTGAATCTGACCGCCTCCGAGAGATCTGCAAAGTTCAACTGGTGGCGAGTGTCGAGGAATTCGATGATTCTTCGGAATCTCCTGCAGACCTTGCATTGCGAATCATAAAGCACTACAGACTTCTGAAGTTGCTTAACTCGCAACAAGATCCCGAAAACCCAGCTCTTCTTCCTTCATACTAATGTTTCTGGGTTTTTTGCTTTTGCGATCCTTTTGTGGGTTGTGCGCTAGCTGCAGCTTTCTCGCCTCTGACCGTCGATAGCATCTTTGCAACTTCAGAGATTGCCGCGCCTTTCTTGATCTGAGCTCTTTTCTCGATGCTCACGTATCCGCTTGGAGACCACATTCTCTTTGGGTGTTTGACCGTCTCGGGCTCGGGACTGTACCCTAACCTCTTAGCAGCTTCGATGAGTTCTTCAAGCTTCGGGTCTTTGACAGCTCTGTCGAGTGGAATGCGTCTTCCTTTCTCCCGTGAAAGCGAGGAGTTGAAGTAATCGAGCCAAAGAACTTGGCGCTTGTAATCCTTCAATCCGCGATCAGATCGGGTTGAATTTGGCTTGTGATAGAATCACTTTGCAAGTAAGATGGCGTTGATAACGCCATCTTGAGCGGGCCTTGAAGTGACCTTGGCGTTACCCAGTTCAGTGTCGATTAGGGCACCTCTCGTGATGACTCCACGTCTCTCATAGTCACGGTTTGCAGGATTTCTCAGGACCTTCGTTATCTTCACCTTCTTTGTGGTTCCTGACGCGTTGTCGCGAATGTTTACAAATTCCGCTGCCCTGAGGGAATCCTTAAGATCTCCTCCTCGCATCCTTCTCTTGTAGTTCTCGGTTGCTCCGAGAATAGTTTCTGCGGCATAACCGTCCTTCTCATGTGCTCTCCTGCTCCTCAATCTTTTCCTGCTTCCACCGGTGAGCTTCCTCTTTCTCAAATTTTCAATGGGTTTGACCAATTCTAATCACAATCGATCTGTGCGTAACTTGTTCTAGAATTTGAATCGATTAATAAATCCTTTCGAGGTAATTGGGACCTCTGTACCTGATACGCAATTTGGTGATAGTATTCCAAAGTCATCTTTCAAAATCAGTGAATCCAGTAATGGCTTCGGTCAGTCATCCCCTCGTTTCTTACGCTATTCCAAGTAATGAGCTCAAGAAAGGGCCTCGAAGCATAAGGCAATAACACAAATGCCTATAGTTGGAATCACAACAATCATCCCCAACGCGAACGAAAAAAACTCGTCTGTGTGTCGTCTGGATGGGTGCACGATTTGTAAGATTGGGAAAGTGAGTTTCTTGCACCCTGCTCCCCGAACTATCTACCCATGACTCTCAAGTTTGAAGATCGCCCTCTCCCTTCAAATATAGGAAATGACAAATTCACCATTTGGCGGAAACAATGCAACAGGTCTTGGTGGCCGTAGATGGTTCAAAACATTCCGAGAAGGTTGTCGATTATGCATGCAATCTAGCTAAACAATTGTCAACAGGCATAGTCCTCCTCAGCGTCGTGAAACTTCCAGGCGAACCTGAGTCGGTAGCTGCGTACTCGAGAGCAGAAAATAACCCCGACGCTTATGCGGATTACTTGAAGGAATTCATGGAAAAATCTGCGGAGAAATTTTCAAGGATGATCGAGGTGACTGGGATTCCTTTCAAAAGCATCGTTGGATCTGGCAATCCTGCCCAATCCATTCTTGAGACTGCGAAGCAAGAAAACGCAAGTGTGATAGTTGTTGGATTGACAGGCCTTCACGGTCTCGGGCGCATCAGATCTCTTGGTAGCGTCGCGAGGAGGGTGCTTGAGAACTCTTCCATACCAGTAATAGTCGTACCATAGCACTCTGATAGTTATCATCCATCTGAAGAGATCAATTGGGTGATCGTGTTCGAAGATCAGGCAGGCTGCGGTGAGGCTGGGATCGCTGTCTCAACCTGCTGGGCCTTTTGAACCAAGCCCTGCTTTGCGACCTGTTTCCTTTGCTGCTCGGGGTCGCGGCTCAATCCAAAATAGTCTGCAAAATTCGACGTTGTATTGAACACCCTGCTACGCCCTCGTTTCTCTGCTTGGACGAATCCTATCTCTAGTAGATCCTTAAGATGAGAATAAACTTGCGAACCTCTTCGTTGGACAAGTTCCAGGGTGCTGACTGGCTGCAAGTACACAATGAACGAAAGAGTTCTGAGCGTAGCGGTTGAGAGGAGAGGCTTTGTCGCAAACCTTTTCGCAACCGAATTGAATTCAGGCTTTAGCTGGAGTGAGTAGAGAGGCCCTTCAACCTCCTTCAATTCTATAGCGGAGAAGGTCGTGTTGATCTTCCTTGAAAGGTCTTTCAACAGCTCCGCCAGTCTGCGCTTTGATGTTATCCTTGCCGCTTTTGAGAGCTCATCCAGACTCATCGGTCTCCCAGATGCGTAGAGTGCAACCTCGATTCGCGCCTGTGCCTCCTTCGATAAGCTTACCAGCGCCTCTTCAATACCCTCAACCTGTTCCTGAGGAGTAGATGTCAAATTACGAAATTCCTGCCTAAATGTTCACAGATCATACAGTAGTTACTGGAACTCCGGAAATAAGTATGTCATCATTAGGCGTTTGATCTAGAAGAACAGTACCTTCCATAGCAAGGAATAGAAAAAAAATGAAGAACTGCGCTTTTTCAAGCGCGTCCTTCCCAGCCGAAAAATCGGAAAACAGAAACGTGCCTTTCTCCCTGATGACGCCAAGCACATTGATCCGGAATTCATTGACGAGCTCTGAGATCTTGTTCAGGAATTTGTCAGGCTCGAATGTTATTACGGGTTCCAGAATGAGATTTTGCCTCTCATTCTGCTTTCTCTTTCCCCGGATAATGTCCTCGAGTATCGTTTCAAGTGTCGAGATGAGATCTTCAACAGAGGTTGAGTAGATTTCCTGTCTAAATGGCATTTCAAGCAGTAGGGGTACATCCCCTGCGAACTCTGAGCGGGACATCCTTGCCTCTTTGATCTTGTCGAGCAAGAAAAGTGTCTCCACCTTGAGCCTATAAATTAGGGCTGAGGATAATGCAGCCGACCCACACAGCCTGAGGTCGAGAAACTCACTCTTTGCGATTAGATCGAGGAACATTGTAAGCAGTCTTTCAAGATCCACTTCCCATGGCTTGCTGATCCTGTTCCCTTCGGGATTTAGCAAGAGGTTGAGAGGAGGCCTTGAAAGTTCGCGCTTTCTCTCGGTGAATTCATCCAAGGTTGGGCTATCGCTACTCAGTGCGGAGCTCGACCTCCATTCCAGTCCTGTAGCGGATGATCTTGGAGCTGCCCTGAGACATGTAGACTCCGATAACCGAATTTGCCTTTGAGACGACGGTGTCCTTGAGGCTCACGATAATGATCTGTGAGAAACTTGAGCGCTCTGCGAGTATCTCTGCGAGTTTTCCGGAATAGTTGCTGTCAAGATGCGCGTCCACTTCGTCAAACACGTAGAAAGGAGACGGGAAGACCGCCTGTATTGCGAGGATAAATGAAAGTGCTGAGATTGTCTTTTCTCCTCCGCTCACCGAGCTCGAATCTCTCGGCAGCTTTCCAGGGAACTGAGCCATGAGGAATATTCCGCTATCGAAAATCGAATCGGGGTTCTCAATTTCGAGCCATGCTGAGCCGCTTGTGACCTTTGAGAAAATCACTCTCAGTTCCTTGTCTATTCGCTCAAAGGCTTCCATGAAGACCTTTCGTTTCTCTGCCTCGATGGTCTCGATGAAAGTGACAATGGCATTTCTTTCCTTTTCGAGGTCATTCTTTCTGACTGATGAGTACTTGTAGTTCTCAAATATCTCCCGATAGTTCCTGTCAGCGAGAAGATTTACGTTGTTCCGCAGGCTGTCAAATTCGGCGTTAAGCTCCCTTAGAAGGTCTTCCGCGCCCTCGAAAGCTTCTATTGGCTCGCTGTACCCAAATAGACCAAGCTGCCCTAATAATGTGCGCTCGCTTTCGTTCAACCTGTCCAAGTCAAGGCTTGATCCAATCTGCTCCCTCTCTGCGGAGGAGATCCCCTTGCGGGTGGCATCTTCTTCGGTCTTCATTCCCTTGAGCTTGTAGTCGATGGCATCAAGCATAGGTTGAAACCTATTTGCCTTTTCAAGAGTCCGATCCTCTTCTGCTTTGAGATCTGCAAATTTCGCCTCAAGCTCGCGAAATCTCGGCTCGGTCTCTGTGAGAAACTTCGACTTCGTTGCAACTGTACTTTCTGTTTCAGTGACCTGCTGGTTCAGCCTCTCCAGCCCTGGTTTCTGGTTGTTCTCAAGATCCCCCTTCACACGTGTAATGTCGGTTGTAATATCTCTGATCTCCGACATTACGTCATCGAATCTTGATTCAAGATCCATCTTTTTTCTGGTAATCTCTGAGTTCTTGGCTTCAAAGGCGCTCAGATCCATGCTTGCGATTTTCTTAGAAAGGCGCTCGCACACAAGCGCTTGCTCTTCGAGATTCTTCTTTGCCACATCTATGGCGTTTCCCATTCTTGAGATATCTTCCTCGACTGCCTTTTGCTTGACTTTGAGAGACTCGGAAAGATCTGCGTATTTCGCCAAATACTGTTTCGAACTGTCGATCTTTGCCTCGACCTTTGAGATGCCAATGTTTCGACCTTGCTCGTCCTCGATAAAACCCTCTGATTTCAGTAAGAGCTTCGAGAGAGACTCTCTTCTATTATCAATTATAGATCGTAGCGCACCGAGCGTCTTCTTGATTCCTTCGTAGCTTTCTTGCTTTCCCAGTATTTCGTTGATTCTCGCGTAGCGTTTGGAATACCCAGTCTCGAATGCAAGTATCTCCGGTTCGAAGACATCTCCTTGGAGTGTAACTGCTCTAAAACCTGCTCGAGCTACTACGAAAGCGTTGCGCGGTGAGTCGACAATGATTGAATCACCAAATAGAAAGTTGAGTATTCTCCTTACTTTTGCATCGCATGAGATGACCTCTGTGACCGAGGACACGACGCCGTCGATAGCCGGCGTGGGGCTTTCTTCGTCGAAAGCGCCAACTTCGCTGATTGGTATGGTTGTGAGCCTTGAGATCTTGAGTTTCCGAGCTGCTTCCGCGACCTTGATCAGAGACTCCACATCGTCGACAACGACTGCATTCAACCAGTCTCGACCGAGTGCGGCGATTGCATGAGAGTACTTTTCTTCATAGTTGATAAGCGACCTCAAGGGACCGCGGTACCCTCTTATTGCGCTTGACTCGCCCAAGCTTTCCAGTCTAGTCAGCGCGATTTCTTCGGCTGCAACATTCTCAATCGCTGAGAGGTCTGAATCGTATTTCGTGACTGCATTTTGCGTCTTTTCAAGGATGAGCGCAGCGATGTCGAGCTGCTGCTCCACGCGTTTCCTCAATTGCTCAAGCCTTGTTCTCGTATCTTGAATCTGACTCAGCTCGCCTCGCTGCGAAAGTAGAATCGACTCAAGTTCGTGAATGCTCTTTGATGCCTCAGAGAGGTTCTCCTCGTAGAACTTCATCTTTTCCTGAACGGAGAAAAGCCTATCTTGGGCACTCCTCTGCTCCGAGAGTAGCAGGTTGAACCGATCTTTCGCGGACTGGAGCTTTTCGTCCTCGAGTTCTTTCTCTTTCCTTACAAGTCCTATTTCGTTTCTCGCAGAATTGAGTTCAGCCTCAAAGCCAGTTCGCTCTGCATTAAGTTCCCTTTGGGCATTTTCGAGTTCTTGCTTCTTTCGCTCGGCTTCTCTCAATTTCTCCTGCAGTGAGTTGATTTGGAACTCCGCCTGAGATATTCGCGCCTTTTGGTCTTCGAACATCTTGGAGATGTAGGGCGAAACTTGTCGCATTTTGTCAAGATACTCAGTCGCATTTTGCCTTTCCTTCTTTAGAGCGTTAAGATCATTTGCAACAGCGCCTAATTCGGCCTCGATCTTTGCGGTTCCGCTGTCCATCGCGGATTTTATCAAAATGCTCCTCTCAGATTCAAGCTGCTCCGCTGCTTGTGCTATCTCTGAAAGGCGTGACTGGAGCTGAGAAATTTTTGCCGCATGCTCAGCGGCCGCCTCCTTCTTCTGCTGAACCATTCTTCTTACTGTGTTCAGTTTCGTTGATGCCGCGGCTGCTCGCAGCCATCTGATCTGATCTTCTAGTTGTTTCAATCGCAACTGGTCGTTGCGTTGCTGCTCCAGGAGCTGGACCCGATCGCGTATCTCGCCGATCTTCGCCATTGCGACTTCAAGCTTCACGTCCGCCTCCTTGAGTTGGGTCATGGCCTGCTGCTTTTTTTCGTCAAACTGGGCAATACCAACCATTTGCTCGATGAGCTTTCGCTTCTCATCTGGAACTAGCTCTGAGACCCTCGTAATCATGCCTTGGAGGACAATGTTGAGCCCTCTTGACGCAATTAGCGCCATTTCGAGCAGTTCTGACAGGTTGTTACGTTGAATATGCTTTCCGTTGAGCGAATAGGTACTTTCTCCGGTTTGCTTCAATTCTCTCGTGATCGTCACAGAATCGGCGTCAAGGGGTATCCTGCGGTCGGAGTTGTCAAACTGGAGGCTGACCTTTGTGGATGAAGGTTTCTGCTCTTCGACTGCACCATCGTATATGAGAGCTTGAAGGTTAGGGGCCCTGAGAGTCTTTGCACTGTTCTCACCCAAAGCAAACAAGATGGCGTCAAGAAGATTGCTCTTACCTGAGCCGTTCGGTCCTGTGATGGCGACGAACCCTTTCTCTACAGGAGTGCTGAGGACCTTTGCTCCCATGGATTTGAAGCCACGCGTCTCGATCTTCTTTAGATAAACCAATGGCTCTAGACAGGCCTCCAAAAACTCTCCCGTGGGTTCCTTATACTCCCTAGGCAAGGGAGTGACTTTACCGCTGGGAGTAGCAAGAACTTTGGCCTCCCAACAAAGATTCGCAATGTTAAATCTTGTGGCCTTGAGTCGAGAGCTGATCAGTCAAGAAATTTAGGTCCGCTGTGGCAAAGTTCTGTTTCAAAGAAATTCTTCCTTGGTACAAATTCTCTAAATGATTGGAGAAACTTTTTCTTGGTCTTCTTGGGAACAAGGCAGTGGATAGCATTCCCAATCATGTTCTGAGTTGCTCCTACGGCTCCCAATCGCTTTGCTTTGTCCGCGAGCTTCAGAAGATCGGGGGTTGCGATTCCGGTAAGCTCGGCAAACTGCCGTGAGTGATTAAGGAGAGACTCCGGTGTGCGTTCGCTCAATACCGCGTCCAATGTCGCTCTTCCATACTCGTTCACTTTTTGACGTTTCCCATGGCTTTGTAGGACAGTGGATTTCTCGATAGGACCAAACCATGCGCACACGAGAGTGTATTCGTTGTGATCCGCGAGAAGGGCATCAACTCTGCCGACCGAGTATGAGCCTGGTTCTACCACTAGACCCATCGCGCCGCTTCCGGAAATTATTGAAATTACAGTGCCGAGCCCGGTGACGCTTTCCACCTCGGCGCAATGTGCAAAGGCCGAAGCTTGCGCAAGGGTAAGATGCAGATCGAACAAATCGGAAAGGGCAATCACCGTCCCAACGGCACCGGCACCACTTGTTCCAAAGCCTGAACCTACCGGGGGTTCTATCCTGTGCGTGATCTTAACTGGGGGGAAGCCGAACTCGCGCCTCATCAATTCAATTGCTTTGAATGTGGTTCTCGCTTGAGGCTCTGCGGTTCCATTAATCACTACTGTATCGGCTTTAATCGAATCTCCACTTTGTGCTCTCGTAGTATTCCCTCTTGCGATGACAAAACCGCCACCCCTTGAACCGATCCGAAGAGTGTCGGTGATCTTGGTTCCATCGGTTTCTCGATCGCATATCTCAAAGAAACTTGAGACAGCCGAAGGAACATACACATCTCTTGAAAATCTGGATTTAGACATCTCTTTCCATTTTCGCCTTAACGAAGCGATTTGGCGGTCTTACGTTGTGTGTGTTACTTGTTTCGGCATCGGTTTTGGGACAAGTGCCCCAACGACTATGACAGCAACCGCCGAAATAATGAAAAGGCTTGCCCAAGCCAGCGATCCTCCATATCCATTCACTATATCCTCTATTCCTACGAAACCTGAGAAGAGTGCAATCACGAGAGCAACAAGTACAAGAACGGCGACGATTATCGACCATGTATATACCACTCTCTTGCTGGGGCTCGCGATCTCCGGATAATTTCCTGGAGGAGAAAGTTGGCTTGCATATGGTTTGAGATACTTCACAATTGGTGGAACAAAGACTATGACGAATGGAAACATTGTTCCAAACCAGAAGAGCAAAAGGCCTACAAAAAATCCTGCGCCCACGCTCATAGGAATCGTCGGGAATGGATTCAGCGCTGAAGTTGGAAGGAAGAGTGCGCCAAGAATAACAACGCCTGCAGCTGCGACCGCATTTCCTACAAATAGACCTGCGGTTGTTCCTAATACAAACCCTCTCCATTCGCGGAGTTTCTGATACACCCAGCCGAGAACTAAGAAACCAATGAAGTTTCCGAACCCTCCCGCTCCAACCGCCCAGAGGAATGTGCTCCGCCCTTCTGGAACCAGCGTGAGCATGTCCCCAATGAAAGAACCGATACCTGCTCCTAAAGCCGCAGGCAGCGGCCCCACAACGAGCGCAAAAAAAGCTGGAACTATAACTCCAGGGCGAAATTCGCCGATGCCGAAAGGTGTGCTAATGAAACTAGTCAGTGCGTTGACCATCGCGTAAAGCGCCGCGCAAACAGCGGCCGAAGCCACGAGAGTGGCTCGGCTCCTTTGGTATGGAGTCAATTCCAAGCGCCGAATCAATCGAGCAATATATTAAGAACATCTCTAAAATATCTATAGGTCTTTAGATATGCAACTTCGTAAGGTGCAGGAGATGGGAGGAGCAACGCTGCTTGTTTCTCTCCCAAAGGAATGGGCAAGGGCAGCCTCTCTCAAAAAGGGTGGGGTTATCTCAATCGAGAATTCGGGCGATGGCGGACTGTTGCTTTATCCTGCAGGTGATAGTTCAGTGTCGCGCACAGAGAAGGAAATTGAGATCGAATATCCCTCTAGGTTTGACGCTGCTGGGCTTCAGAACGAGATCACGGGAGCATATTTACTAGGATACGATCTGATCCACATCAGGGGAAAATATAGAATCGCCGCAAAGGACAGAGAGGCTATAGTCTCCTCTATCAAGGGTCTCATCGGTCTAGAAGTAGTGGAGGAAAATGCTCAGAGCATCACATGCCAGTTCCTCGTGGACAACACGGCTGTCGAGCCAAGCAAGATATTCAGAAGGATAAGCTCGATCGTTCGCGCGATGATTTCAGATTCAGTAAAGCAACTTTCATCCGGAGAGTCCATTGAATTCGAATCGGTTGCGCAGCGCGACGATGAGGTAGATAGACTCCATTTTCTGCTCGTGAGGCTTATCCGGTCTGCTGTACGGGATCCCAGATCTGCGGGAAGATTTGGACTGAGCTCGATTGATTGTCTTGATTACAGGGTCGCGGCAAGCTCGCTTGAAACAGCTGGGGATTATGCTGTCGAATTGTCGAATGCGATTGCTGATTTGGGTCAGGTAGATGCGAAGGTGGGAGACGATCTTGCACAAATAAACGAGAATCTCGATCTCATCCAAGACGGAGCACTTCGGAGCTTTATCGGGAGGGATTACACGATAGCGCGCGAAGTTCTTGGCAATTGCAGAGAGTTTGAGAAAATGCTCACAACTTTTAGGACCACTAACAAAGCTCTTGGCAATTTTGCCCGCCTCATGCATCTCGCAGACATTTTCGAACGAATAGTCAGATGTGAGAGGGACATTGCAGACTTGGTCTCCCCGATGAGGCCTGCTTGAAATTTGCCGATTGAAATTAATCCGTTAAGGTTATAAAATATATCCAACAACATGGTTTATGCCTTTAACTTCTGACGCGCTTGTCGAATCCGCGTCTGCTTCTTCTGTAATTAGTTTTGAGGGCCGAAACTCTTCGAATTCTCAACAGGTTAGAAAGTTCATTTTCATCACGGGCGGTGTCATGTCGGGGCTGGGCAAAGGCATTACTTCGGCTTCAATTGCCAAACTTTTGCATCTCTCAGGTCTTGCTGTTAGTTGTCTAAAGATCGATCCGTACCTAAATGTTGACGCAGGTACCATGAATCCGATCGCGCATGGTGAAGTCTTCGTGACCGACGACGGAGGCGAGACCGACATGGACATTGGGAACTATGAGAGGTTTCTCGATGCAAACCTGACAAAGAAGCACAACCTCACCACAGGCGCTGTTTACCTGCAAGTGATACAGGAAGAGCGTGCTGGGAAATACCTTGGCAAGTGCGTGCAGATCATTCCGCATATCACAGACGCTATCAAGGCAAGAATCAGAGAGCTTTCTTCAGCATGGAATGCAGAGATATTAGTGGTGGAATGTGGTGGGACTGTGGGAGACATTGAGAGCCTTCCATTCCTCGAGGCGTTTAGACAGATGAGGCTTGAGGTGGGATCAGAGAACTCCCTCTTTATTCATGTTACGCTAGCTCCAGTCCTAGAGACCGTTGGGGAGCAAAAGACAAAGCCCACCCAGCATAGTGTTCAGGAGCTACGAAGAATTGGAATCCAGCCTGATATTATTGTTGTTAGGTCAGAGAAAAAGCTGACGAAAGAGGCAAGAGAAAAAATTTCGCTTTTCACAAGTGTTGAGCCCAAAAGTGTAATTTCGAATCCAGACGCCTCTTCGATTTACCTTGTTCCTGAGATCCTGAGGTCCGAAGGAATTGTGGAAACAGTCTGCAATAAGCTCCGAATCGATTCAAAGGCTTCAAACTACGAAGCTTGGCAGAAGATAGCTGAGACATTCACAAAGACAAGAGATATCGTGAAGATTGCTATGGTGGGCAAGTACGTCGCCCTAAATGATAGCTACGCTTCAGTCAACGAGTCTCTGACTCATGCTGGAGCACAGCAGGGATATTCTGTGCAAGTCACGGGAGTCGACGCCATGGAGTTTGAGAAAGATCCGACTTCGATTGAGAAGTTGAATGAATACCATGGAATCTTGATTCCTCAGGGATTTGGGAAGCGAGGAAGTGAGGGTAAGATACTTGCCGCAAACTACGCAAGAGAAAACGCAATTCCATTCCTCGGGCTCTGCTTTGGATTTCAGATGTCGATAGTCGCATTTGCTAGACATGTCTTGGGACTTCTCGATGCAAACTCCACTGAGCTCAATCCGACAACGGTTAACCCTGTTATCGACCTTCTCCCAGAACAAAAACAAGTAAAGGACTTGGGAGGATCGATGAGACTTGGTGGACATGACATTTACATCGTTGATGGAACTCTTGCCTCGAGAATCTATCAGAAACAAGTGATCAGGGAGCGGCACAGGCATAGGTACGAATTCAACCAAAGCTATCGCGCAGCTTTTGAGAAAGCAGGGATGCACTTTTCGGGATACAGTGACAACGGGCGCAGGACAGAAATCTTGGAGATACTGGATCAGCCGTTTTATTTCGCGACGCAGTTCCACCCTGAGTACATCAGTCGGCCAGGAAGGGCCGAGCCAAGCTATTACAACTTTGTCAAGGCGGCAATAGCGCGGAAACTAGCTATACTTGCTTGAATCCCAGCTCTACAACAAGGCCGCCTTTCACAGTCTTGCTGTCTGCAGCACCGCAGAGAAACCTGTTGCCAGGATTGCGCCCTGCGAAGGCAGGGGTTTATGATGTGCTCGTTACGCATTCCTGCACTTTCGCAGCGTAGGCCAAAGCTCATCTTGGATGGATTCTTCTGTGACAACTAGCTGCCTACCTGCCCTAATCAGAGTACGACCTCTTCTAAGAGGAAAGAATCTTCCTATCTTGGTGCAGCGAATGCCCTTTGATACAAGTGTGTGAATCACTTTGCTTTCGGTCTTCGAAGAGCAGGCGATGAGCAGCGCACCTGAACCGATGAGCCTGAGAGGATCTATTCCCAGTGAGTCAGATATCTCTCTTGTCGCTGGATCGACGGGGATGATATCCGATTCAAGCACAAAGCCAAGATGTGATGCGAGGCCCATCTCAAAGACCGCACCGATGACCCCTCCTTCGGTCACGTCGTGCATGGCGTGAACATGGCCTGTGGAAAATGCATGCTTTGCATCATTTACTATGCTCAGACTCCTGATCAGATTCCCTCCGCGTGTTGCCGCAGAAGAAGAAACGGATCTAGCTACCTTCGGAAGATTCGCCAGTATCGATGTTCCCTCGATACCAGCAGTCTTGGTCATCAGGATTGAATCGCCAGGTTTAGCATTTGCAGCCGTCACGAACTTGTCTCCAGAGCCAAAACATGTGATCACGATGATTGGCTTCACGAGTCCTGGTGTGATCTCAGTATGGCCTCCGGCTACTGTTATTCCGAGTCCCTTTGCGGTCTTTTTGATTTCTTCGATGACTCCTATGATAACTCCTGTCCTTGTTCTCGGAGGGAACATGGCAACCATGCTCAACGTGTCTGGCATGATTCCACTGGTTGCGACATCATTTGCGCTCACATTTACGCCATGCCATCCAATCCTCTTCTCAGTTCCTGTTATAGGATCAGAAGAAGAGACAAGAAACCGTCCTTTGCTTCTCGTGACGCCTACATCAACTCCAACGCTAGGAGAAACAACGAGATTTCCACGTTCGAAAGAGTCAAGCATCGGCTTGAGGAAATCGATTGGAAGCTTACCTTCAGGAAGCTCGGTTACGTTCTGCAATTGGAAAATACCTCAGGTTGTCAGGTTCTTAAAGCGTTCAAAGTCATGAGCACAATCTTGGATTCTTACTTGTGTCTTTTGTTTGGGGGCAATGACGGCTTGCAGATAAAATAGGAGCTGCGAGAACTCATGCAACACCCTTCCTCAGCAATGAGCGATTTGGGACCTTCTCAAGTAGGAGATCAATTTCCAGACGAGTGCTTCAATCGCGTTTCATTCTCTGAGAAGGGCCCTCCTGACCAACGATTAAAAGATTGATTATCTTTGGCAATCAGGCTGACATGGATCAAGGAGGGATAGCATCTGTCTTCTGCAGAAATAGCTGCGAAAGCGCTCCCCAAGCTCGAATCTGGAGACATTAAGGTGTTGGGAGCGCTTGAAAAGTCGATTTCTCGGTTTGAGTCAATACCCTTCCCAGTGCTTTTGAAGCTCACAGGGCTCAGCTCGGGGAAACTGTTATTCTGGTTAGGACGTCTTAACGCATTCGGTTTTGTGATCAAGACTGAACACGGGTACAATCTTGTTTCAGCGGGTCTTGATGCACTTGCACTTCATTCTTTTGTAAAACTAAATCTAATCTCCGGAATGGGAAGGTCCATTGGAATGGGAAAGGAGTCTGATGTCTTCCAAACCATCAATGAAGCGGGAGGGCGGTCTGTTATCAAATTCTACCGAATTGGGCGCATAAGCTTTAGGGCGACTCGGCTTAAGAGGTCATATTCTAGTCCAGAGAGCCAGCACCAATGGCTTGCGATCAATATTCATGCGGCACAGAAAGAGGCGGAAGGACTCAGGATGGCAAAAGAGGCGGGAGTTAGAACTCCGGATCTCATAGCAAGAGATAGACATGCCGTGCTGATGGGTGAGGTCGAAGGAGTCATGCTTCATGCCTGCGGGAAGGAGGACGTTAAAGATCCCAAAAAACTGTTCGCCGAGATACTTGAGAACGCAAGAAAAGCCTACACAAAGGCGGGGATTATCGATGGTGACCTGAGCGAGTACAATATTCTCTATGACGGCTTTAACCCATGGATCATCGACTGGCCACAGTACGAAAGGAGGAACCACCCAAACGCGAAGGAAATGATTTCCCACGATGTCGGAAACATTGTTTCGTTTTTCAGTAAGAAATTTGACCTGAAACTGGACAAAAAGAAAGCTTTAAGGTACGTCACGGGCGAGTCCGAAAAGATCTAGACTGAAAAACCGTCCCCAATCTTGATGAAAAGGACGTTATTTCCCCGGATTACGACCTTCCCATAAGTTGCTGAAGGATTGCCGCCGCTGTATTCTGTGGCATCCACAAGTATCACATTCATGTAGGGATCGACGTTTGTCATCTTCCCCCGGTACTCGAGTTCCATTTTAAGCCGGATCGAAACTTCCTTGTTCACTGCTTTTTGCAGTGCGTTTAGCGGCCTTTTTGCCTGTTGTGACAAACTGTCTCGATCCTTTAGATGTTGCCCGATGGCTCGCAATGCGGGATAAAAACCTATCCAGATCTGGGATCAGGATGCCGCGTCGTTTCTAGATCTGTACTACAAATGATTTTAATGCTACATTTTCAATAGTTCCAAACTCCGAGAAATTGATCCGGTCTGATTTCCTTTGTCGCTACTTGATTCCATAATCCAATTCGCACTGAATGTTCTAGATCAGTCGGGCTACTTTGGGATATTCTTTCTCATGGTCCTTGAAAGCGCGACTTTGCCAATACCGAGCGAGGTAGTGCTTCCCTTGGCTGGATATCTTGTGTATCAGGGACACATTGAATTCTGGCTTGCAGTCATCGTTGCAAGTGCTGGAAGCATTGTAGGTACTCTGATCGATTTCGGATTAGGTTACTACCTTGGTCGTCCCGCAATATTGCGCTATGGGAAGGCGGTGAGACTAAATGAGAAGCACTTGCAAATCAGTGAGAAGTGGTTCGCAAAGTACGGGCCAATCACTGTCTTGCTTGCTAGGTTTGTCCCACTGATAAGGACACTAGTCGCTTTTCCCGCTGGAATTGCAAAGATGGGCACTGTGAAGTTCATCGTTTATTCGTTCGTTGGAATCTTCGTCTGGGATGCATTGCTAATATATTTGGGAGAGCAAGTCGGAGCGAACTATACAGCGATAGTTGATAATCTTCACAACTATTTCACGCCTATTGAGATAGCAGCATTCATCATTGCTCTCCTTGGAATGTACCTGATATTCAGAAGGACAACAAAAGCCGACGAGATTCTCCAGAAACAGGGAGAGAGTACAGAACAGACAAAGTAGGACAACTATGTCATCATTTGGAGTTTATCCTGCTCAATCTGCCGGATGTAATAGAAAACGTACAATCCGATTGCAAGAAGCGTGGTACTCAACTTGGTTGCAAACACAAGGTTCCAAGGAGTCTTGGGGTTAGGGAACTGGTTTGTCAAAAAGTCCGGATTGAGTATCCCGAGCAAAGAATTGGTAGATATCTCAGCTGTCCAAATTGCAAAATTGTACATTACTTCGTAAGCGGCCAGCGCTGCTCCGACGAATGCGACTAGCTTGATGAACGAATATATGGTGTTTGAGCGTCTGAGAAATATGGGCTTTCCTAGCTCAAGGCCTGAAAAAGTTAGACCAAGCGCGGCCGCCATCAATATCGTAACTGGTTTCATAGTAACTGGGAAAACTTGAGGCGATGGAAACTCCACGTTGACTAGTGTTGCGCCAACAACATCGATGTGACCCAGAATCGCGGCGACGATTCCATATGAGGAAATCAATAGTATTGTAGCAGCGCATATGACACAAATAACTTGGTATATTGCGTTACGCGCTCCGACTTGTCTCATCCACTCTCCAGGCGTCTGCATAAATGAACACGTCAGGGTTCGGTGGGTTGGGGGTTAAAAAAACAATTTCATCTCGGAGCAGCGGCGGCGAGTGAGGTCTCGGAATACTTCTTATGCAGAGCGTCAACAGTCCTCTTGTTTATCCTTCCCTTATGCGGCACGAACCCCCCGCTGAATCCATTGGGAATATGCATGAGTTCGTGGAGAATGACCTTCTCTCGTTCAACGCTGTCAAGTTTGTCAAATTCTTCAGAAATCACTTCAACAACATAGTTTGGCCGCAGCCCCAATGCGTCAAACCAGATGCGCCCTAATCCATGGATCCTGGCTTGCACTCGACGGGCTTTGCTCCCCTTGGACCTGTAAAAGTGTAGCCTATTTTCGTCAATATGGCTGAGGCTCAGAGTGTTGATGATTCTTCTCGCGCTTTCCTCTACATCAGGAGCTTTCTCGTACGAGATCAAGGAAAGAGATCAGTTCCTAAAATAAATGTGATGGAAACAGGGCGGTTTCCCAAGGGAGGCTCTCTAATACGCTGAAACAATGTCCTTCATGTCGGCTATTCTGACTTCCATGCCAAAGCGGTCTTCCATCTTTTTCATGGCATTGTAGGTCTTGAGCATGAGCGGCAGATGTCTCACCATGCTGAACTTTCCGGCGAATTTGAGCTTGATCATATCATAGACGTAGTTGAAGTACTCGAATTTCTTCAGGACTGCTTCTCTGTATGCGGGAAGGTCGTCGAGATTCTCGCATAGCAGCTCCGCGCATTGGAGGCTTGGGATTATTCCTTCTCCAAGCAGAGGAAATACAGTTCCTATTGATTCACCGCAGCCTACTACGTTTCCAACGTAGAAGGGCTCGCAGTACTTGGGAGGAGAGATTCTGATCGGGCGCCCTATTTTCTTCTCTATCTTTCCGGGATTCGCTTTATTGAACTCATCCAAGGACTCGTTATGTCGTTTGTAATAATCACCAGCGCCCACGTAGGCTGAACCATTCTCGAGCGGGAAGTACCAAAAATAGCCAGCAAGCCCTTTGAAAGGTCTGATGAAAAAGTCCTCAAACGGAACACGATGTCCATCATACGACAGCTTGTATTCCACACAGGGAATCCAGAGGTCTTCCTTCACCTTTGGGAGAAAAGCCCTATGAAGGCTCGTGCAATCAATGATCATGTCGTATCCTTCGTCCTTCAACATCGAAGGTGTTGCCTTTACCCCGAATCTGCCCTTCTTCCCTTTAGTAAGATCGACTTCAAGCCGATGTTTGTCGTATGTCACGAGTCCAATCAGAGGTATAGTTCGCGTCTTTCCATTTCCCAGATCAACAGACATTTCTTTCCCCCTGAACAAAACGTACTTTTCAAAATCAATTCCAAGTGGCTGCATGATCTTCGACAATTCATTCTTTGAAGTCCCCCAGGCGCACACGGCTTGGAATTCTCCTTCGCGCTGCATCTCGAAACCCGTAACATCATGTTCGTTGCTCAGGCGGTTTAGAAGGTATGACCCAGCAACTCCAAGCCCGACGACTGCGATTTTCAAGTCTCATTCAAACTCTCAACGACATGATTGTGTAACTTTATTCCTGAGCAGGATTATTTCAGTGTTGCATGGCTGTCCGCTCAAAGTTAAAATACATTCCCCGCTTCGCTTTTCGTTCTGAAGTTTCTTTGTCTGAAGCAGAGTTCGGGCTCGCAGCTGTCTATCGTATAATCAAGAAGTCTGGCGCGGAAAGAGTGAGTAACGAAGCAGTCGAGGAGCTGCGCCGAGCCGTCGAGGACATTGCGGTGCAGGTGGCAAAGCAGGCGGTCGAACTTGCTTCCCACGCAGGAAGACACACAGTAATGGGCTCGGACGTGAAACTAGCTACAAAGACAGTCATTCGTACTTAGCTCCGGTGGTGTAGTCCGGCCATCAATCACTTTGCGTTTCTCAACGCAGGGAATTGAACCGGAAAAGCATAGTGGCCTCTCGTCTTCGAATTGGGAGAAATTTCCACTGCGAAACTCCAGAGTCACTGACCCGGGTTCAAATCCCGGCCGGAGCACCTCCCAAAACATCAACGCCCCCCAAGCAACACTCTATGTTTAATGAAAAATTGTTTGTCCGGTATGCATCGAAGTTGGACCACTAACCCAGTTGGACCGTTGCGATAGCGGTGTCTCCTTCCATGATTCGAGAGATGTGGCCTTTACCAGTTGTGTCCTCTAAGAGTATAATGTCTCCAGTCTTGAAGTGGAGTGTTTCACCGTCACTTACTGTAATTTCAGCCTCGCAAGCAAAGAATATCACGTATTGTCGATGCGGAGATGGATGCCAGTCGCCGTACCAGCCTTTAGGCAATATCAAAGACAAACCTCTTGGCAAAGATGTACTCCGAGACATTCAGAGGTGGTGCATGTGGCGCCAAATTGCTCTGACTGGTCTCCGCTACTTGATCTTCAAAGTGAGACTCTCCCCAGAGTCAGTGTAAAGATATGTGTTCTGCATACTTGAACGGGTTCTAGCACTCGTGACTTGCGTCATTCAAAGAAAACCTGAAGCTATTTATGGCATACGAGTGAGCGTTACAAGATGTGGATTTTGAGGAAGTTCCTAAATGAAATAAAAATGGCCGCCCACGAATCGTGACAAGATTAGGGCGACCTCTTTTTTTATGCGATGCTTCCTTTGTTTCTACTGCGTCGCTGACTTTACCTCTTCCACAATCAATGGGTCGGTTGTAACAACCGGCTCACTTGTCGGAGTTGAGGATGGAGTAGTTGCGGCTTCACTCTCAATGACCGACGCGATTGCAAATCTCGGACCAACGCTTTCAACCCTGATTCTGACCTTGTCTCCCACTTTTGCTCCCTTGACGAAAATGACAAAACCTTGCATCTTTGCTACACCATCTCCCCTTCTTGAAAGCTCAATGACCGCAACATTGTATTCTTTACCAGCTTCTACGGGCCTTGGACCATCCATCGATCGTCCTCCACCATATCTGCTGCCTTCTGTGAATCCTCCCTGTCCTCTTCCGCCACTACTGCCGTATCTGTTCCCTCGATCTCCTCTGTTTATGTAACTCATTTGTTCTAATACGCTACTGAAATGATCAAGCGTTATTCTTAACATATAAGGGATTATGAGAAGGTGATGCCTTTGCAATGTAAACTCGACATTGCGAAGCGATCGCGTTAACGGGGAAGACACTGTAACATGGGGCAACTCGCCTGAACCCAACTCTGAGAGCCCCGCGTTCTGCCTACTTCTTCTCTAGGTTGGGACAACCATCTCTGGTAATAGGGTTGGACGATTTTCAATTTTGGCGATCGTGTCCTAGTGTTAAGTAGTACATGGGTCAGATATTACGAATTGACCAGAGCAATCCAAAAATGACGGAATCTGAAACGGCAACTGATGAACGCAAAAGGGTGGATTTGGCAGGGGCTTGGAATAGGTACATACGAAGAAATTGAGAGAATACTTCCAAACGACTACCATCCTCTCCTCGATCCCAAGGAGACACAGGAGGCTGTGTTTGCAGTAAAGAACTACATCGAAGAAAACCTGTGCAGAGAGCTCAATCTTATGATGGTACAGGTGCCTTTGATGGTCGATGTTGAAAGCGGGGTCAACGACTTGCTGGATCGCGACGGGTCCAGAACTCCGATTCAGTTTCACATCAAGAATGATTTTGACAAGCACCCAATAGATGCGCAAGTGGTTCAGGCGGCAAAGTGGAAGAGGGTCGCCCTAAGACAATTTGGAATGTTGAGCGGAGAAGGGATTTGCACCGACATGAGGGCCGTGAGAAAGGACTACTTTCTGGATCATGACCATGGCGCGTATGTTGATCAATGGGACTGGGAAAGAACAATCTCTCATGAAGATAGGAATCTAGATTATCTCAAGACAACAGTCAGGAAGATATGGAAGGTTTTGAAGGGCGCTGAAACTCATGTCCAGAATCTATTTCCCATGCTTAAGGCAAAATATCCGAGTCTTCCTGAAGAAATCAGTTTCATCCACGCAGAGGACATACTCGAATTGTACCCGGATATGCCAAGGAAAGAGAGGGAAACCGCTACACCGCAAAAGAATCCTGCCTTGTTCATAATTGGGATTGGCTGGACGCTGAAGGACGGCTATCCTCACGAGATGCGCGCTGCTGATTACGACGACTGGGTCACAGAAACAGTCTCGGAGGATGGAAGACCTATGCATGGATTGAATGGAGACATCCTTGTGTGGAATCCTGTCACAATGCGAAGGCACGAACTATCCTCTATGGGAATATGAGTGAACTCGGAATCGCTAAGGAAACAGCTCGAAATAACACACCAGCTTGAATGGCTCAAATTGCCATATCACCGAGGTATTATGAACAATGAGCTTCCGATAAGCATTGGCGGCGGCATCGGTCAATCCAGAACCTTCATGCTGCTCTTGAAGAAGGCTGCATTGGGAGAAGTGAGTGTCAGCGTTTTGCCCAAGATCTTGAGAGAGATGTGCGCGAAGAAGAACATTCATCTTCTTGAGTAGAGATGATAATATCGGAATCAAGAAATGTGAGGGGGTTTTGGCACCCTCTTACGAAGACCGCTAGTTTTCCGAGTGTTGGCTTGATCTATGGCCAGATTCCAAGCGTCCTTATTGCCTCTGAAACTCTTCCAACAGCAAGAGCAAGAGCGCCATCTCTCATTGGGACATTGTATCTCCTCGCTGTTTCAAAGGTACTCTTGAAGGCTGAAACCATCTTCTGCTCGAGTTTCTCATTCACTTCAGCTTCAGTCCAATGCTCGCGGTTCAGGTTCTGCACCCATTCTAGGTAGCTGACAGTCACTCCTCCTGCGTTTGCCAGAATGTCGGGCACTACCAAGACTTTGTTGTTTTCGAGTATCTTGTCGGCCTCGGGGGTTGTCGGCCCGTTTGCGCCTTCACAGACAATCTTTGCCTTGATCCTGGATGCGTTTCTGTCAGTTATTGCATTCTCGAGTGCTGCGGGAATCAGAATATCGACTTCGGATTCCAAAAGTTCCTCATTGCTGATCTCTTGCGTGCCTTCTAGACCTACGACAGAGCCGGTCTTGTCTTTGTGCAACTGCACCTTACGCGGATCAAGACCTTGTTTGGACATTATCCCGTCTTTGGAATCGCTCACTGCGACGACTTTCACGCCAAGTTCCTTCAGGAACACTGCACTCCATGAACCAACATTCCCATATCCTTGAACAGCGGCAGTTGCGCCCTTGAGATTTAGCTTCAGAGAACGCGCCGCTTCTCTCGCCGCGATTACACATCCTCTCGAGGTCGAATTGAGTCTGCCCTCAGATCCTCCAAGTGAGATTGGCTTGCCTGTCACGACTTCTGGTACTTGATACCCGTGAATCTGGCTGTACGTGTCCAGTATCCAGGCCATCGTTTGAGGGTCGGTGTAGACATCAGGCGCAGGCACATCCCTGTAAGGACCGATGAAATCCGCAATGGCAGAGGTGTACCTTCTTGTCAGCCTCTCCTTTTCGCCTAGCGACATGTTCTTCGGGTCACAGACAACGCCGCCTTTGGAGCCGCCATATGGTATGTCTACGACTGCACACTTCCATGTCATCCAGGCAGCGAGCGCCTTAACTTCATCCAAAGTGACATTTGGATGGTATCGTATTCCTCCCTTGAAGGGGCCCCTGGCATCGCTGAACTGAACACGATAGCCCTGAAAGTTCTTGACTCTGCCATTATCCATTTTTATTGGGATTGAGACACTTAAGATTCGCTTTGGTTGCTTTAGCATCTCGTGTGCGTCAGAATCTAACTTGATTAGAGAAGCAGTATTCTCAAGCTGCTTCATCGCATTCTCGTATGGGTTAGGCGCCGAACCTGAAACCATTGGCACTCTTGGTACACTCCTCTGAACGGTTGTCATAAAATACCCCAGTGGTTTATCTGCTCGAATTAGTATAAAACCTCACGCATGATTCTCATTCGTGATAACGATGGAACTATTGTCGAGAAGTATCTTCCTTTTGGCGAGTGTAAAGAAAAGAGGGTTCTTTCAGATATAGCGGACTACACGGCGAGGAGTGTCAGAGTACCTTCGACGTGATCCAAGTAGCGTATTTTCCTGATTATTGTCTCTTTGACTTCTTCTGGTGTACTGCCTTCAATTTTTGCCAGAATATCGTAAACTCCGTAGACCACGTGAGCTTCCGCCACATGCTCTGTCTCACGCAGCTCCTTGAGTAACTCAAACTCAACTCCCGACTCTGCATCTATCAAGACGAAGGCGATTGCCATGACCCTCAAGGGTCGATATGAAGAGCATGCTTGAAAAGCCAGATGACGATTCTCACAATTGAGAGTAAGCGAGCAGTCAAGACAACGAGTGCGCCAGTTCAGTCTACCTAGACTACATTAATGGCAGTCGTATTCGATTTCGATTCGCTTCAGATTCGAACGATTCGCAGATCGAATTATGTTTAGAGTTGCTCTTCTGATCTTTTCTGTGACATTCGATAAGGCTTATTAGATTACATCAAACCTAACGAAACAAATGACGACAACTCTCTCGGAGTTTGTCTATTTTCCTGACGATGAGAACTGGTCAACATGGATGACTAGGATCATTGCAATGACAAACTTTGGCGGAGCGGATTTTGGAGAAATTCATCGCGCTGTCAAAGGACTCAAGACAGGTGACTATGAAGGTTGGCACAATAGATGGCGTGGAATGGCCGAATATGTCGAAGGGCTTTCGAGAGTTGCTGAAAATACAAATCACAAAGTGACTGCTCGCAAATCGTATCTTAGAGCATACACCTACTATCGTATGGCTCAGCTGTGGCAGCAAGATTCGATGAGCATGATTCCTCTGCAAATGTTTGACAAGATGCTGGAGTGCTACACAAAGTGGGCAGAACTCTCAGTCCCGAGAGTAGAGCGTGTGGAAATCCCATTTGAGGGAATCAAGATGCTAGGGTGGTACATTCCACCAAAGGTGAAGATTGTTGCCAAGAGTCCAATCATGATATACTGCGGCCCTGAATCAATGGATTGCGGCGTCTTAACTTTCACTGGACCTACAGAGGCCGCCGAACGGGGAATCGCGACACTAATCGTTGATGGGCCGGGACAGGGAACGACTTTGCGGTATAAGAAAGTATTCGGAAGGCCTGACTTTGAAAAGCCATTTTCAGCCATGGTTGACTATCTTGAGACTAGGCAAGACACAGATGCTTCAAGGCTTGGTGTTTTCGGCTCTGACATGGGCGGGTACTTCTCGGTGAGATCTGCGGTCTTTGATAAGAGAGTTAAGGCATTAGGAAACATTACTGCATGTTACGACGTCTACACTGATCTCTACTTGAATGCAAGAGAAAACCACAAAGCCGCGCTCCACGCATTTCTTGGAACCTCCGACCAGGACGAAGCGAGAAGAAAGCTTGTGGATTACACTCTTAATGGAATAGCAAACAGGGTAACATGTCCTCTATTCGTGATGCATGCTGAGGAAACTGCCGTATATCCGGTGGAACCTGCTTACAGATTATACAGAGATGCAAAGGGCCCGAAGGAGCTCCATATTGTGAACGCAGGCCACACTGTCATGGACAGGCGAATGGAATCAATTTCACAGGCCATGGATTGGCTATCGGATCAACTTTTCAAACATGGTGGAGCTTGATTTCTTGAAAACGGCAGTTATGAGGGAGTTCGGAGCACCTCTAATGATAGAGGATTTCCCAATGCCGAAATTAGGAACAAACGATGTCCTCATCAAGGTCAATATATGCGGCGTCTGCTACAGCGACGTCAAGATCTGGACTGGAAGGTCAAGTGTCAAACCTCCACTTCCACATGTCATGGGGCATGAGATCGGAGGCATAATTGCTTCATTGGGGCAAAATGTGAGTGGCCTAGAAGTTGGAGACCGCGTGATTGTCTACCTCTACGACACGTGCGATAAGTGCCAAGCTTGCAAGAGTGGCCGCGACAACGAATGCCCCAACATGGGTCCTTTGCTTGGATTCACTCGCCACGGCGGCTTTGCAGAGTACGTCTCGATCCCTTCAAAGAATGTCTTCAAAATTCCAAAAGAACTACCTTTGGAAGATGCCGCCTTGTTGCCAGATGCCGTCCTCACTCCATACTACGGGATAGTCGAGAAAGCAAAAGTGCAATTTGGAGAAACTGTGATGCTTCTCGGAATGGGAGGGCTTGCCCTCTGCGGAGTCCAGATTTTGAAACTGATGGGTGCAAAGGTCATTGCAGTCTCGAGAACGCAAGACAAGCTTGACCTCGCCAAGAAATTCGGCGCCGACTATACAATTACCAATTCAGGAATTGACCTTCCTTCGGAGGTGAGAAAACTTACCGATGGAAACGGAGTCGATTGTGCTATCGATTTTGTGGTGAATGGAACCACTCTTGAGCAATGTGTGAGGTCATTGAGGCGAGGCGGGAGAACCCTAATGCTTGGATATAGTACGGATCCCCTGCCTCTCAACACCTCGCTCCTGATGGGAGCACTGGGTTGTGTGATGTCATCACGATCAGGAACTCGAAAGAATTTGAGAGACATTATCAGACTTGCAGCCGAAGGCAAAATTAGAACAGTACTCACTGAAACCTACGATCTTTCCTCGATTAACACTGTCCTTGGTCGTCTTGCAAAGAATGAGATATCAGGCAGAGTAGCTGTTAGTTTGTAAATTAGAGCAAGCTGAACCCATGACTCCGCGTCCACGTGTTCTCTTCTGGCCACTGGGAAATCCTGAGATCGAGACAGCCCAGGAAGATGCAAGAAGGGCTTTGGGAAATCTGAAACAGGCAAATCTAGACATCACTTCGATAGAGAGGATGACCTGGTGGGAACCTACAGAGATCTCGAAGCTCGCAAGATCCTTAAAGAAAGAAGAATTCGATCTCGTGCTCATCTTCTCGGCGACTCATGGCACAGTGAGATGCATCACGGCGGTCGCAAAGCGATACAAAATCCCTACAATAATCTGGGCAATCCCCTTGAGGTATTCGCTCGCAACGAGTGGGCTCGCGAGTTCATATCTTCGTGAAAGGGGATATTTTGTCAGGCTACTCTGCAACGAGCCAACTGACGAGAAGGTGAAGATCGAGGTTGAAACTGTCGCGAGAGCAGCTCGCGCGAACAAGGAGTCGAAAGAGTATAAGATCGGAATAATCGGAATTCTTTCTCCACTCATGATTTCGCTTCCATACAACCTTGCCCTGCTCAAGAAACGGCTCGGTCCTACGACAATTGAGATCAGTATGCCTTCTCTCGATAGGACTCTCAAGTCAGTGAAAGGGAGAGACGTTGAGAATGCAGTTACGGATATCGAAGCAAGGTATCCCGTAAAAGTCAGCAAAGAAATGCTTGCAAAGGCAGCAAAATTTCAATTAGCAGTTCGAAAAATAGTCAAAGCGAACAAACTCGACGCAATCGCGCTCGAATGCTGGACGAATATCTTTCCAAAGTACGGTGTGAATCCATGTCTCGGACATCTGGATGATCTCGTAGTTGGATGCGAGGGGGATGTGGTGAGCATGAGCGGCGCTCTCATTTTGAAAGCAATAAACGGAGTGAACCCGTACCTTACGGACATTCTTGCGGTAGATGAGAAGAAAAACATGATAGAGTTAAGCCACTGCGCTGCCCCTATCTCGCTTGCAAGAGACCCCTCGGAAATCAAGATCTCAGACCGCACTGACAAGAGAAGTGCTGGGAAGACTGCATTCGTCAATTTCAGCCTCAAGGCCGGTCCCGTCACGCTCGTTAGATTCTACGGAATGAATCTTGACAAGATCCACATGACTTTTGGGGACTTGAAGAGCACTGGAAATTACTGGGGAGGAATCAGCCCTGTGGTCGAATCCAAGGGAAATGCAGCTGAATTCTTGAAGAACATATCCGGTAACCACTACCTGATAACTTATGGAGATGTTCGACCAGAACTACGTCTCTTTGCAGAATGGAATGGGTTGCAAGTTAGAGAAGATTGAATCCAAAGAGTGTCTTACACAGTAAGTCTTCCAGTATGCGGTTCAGTGTTGAACATGGCCTCCAATGCAAATTGCTGAGAAAATTCAAATGATCTAAGAACCTTAGGATGGCTTGCTTCGACGAATTCGCGTCTCACTCATTAATATAGAAAAATCTCTGTAGCCGGCGCAACAGAACGCTTTTTTCTGGGATGAAGCCGTTTCAGGCTCCTTTTAGCTTGCGCACCTGGTTTCAGGGTGTCTGTTGAACAGCGTGCGATGAATCGGCCTACTGCTTATCGTTGCGATACCCGCGATGTCTGACCAACTCCAAAATAAGAGAATTTAACTACGAATTGCACTTTTTCTGAGGCGTTGCGTCATCCTAAGAAACTTGAGTGCATGAGGATCGGGCTCACAGGTTCGCCCGGCACTGGCAAGAAGACTGTCGGGGCCGAGCTCTCAAAGATAACCGGACTAGAGCCAGTCTCTTTGAATGACTTTGCAATCAGGAATAGAATCGGAAAGTGGTCTCACGGAGAATTCGTCGTCGACATTGAGAGGCTTGGCAAAGAAAGGCTTGACACTCGCGGAAAGATAATCTATGGACATCTTCTCCCATATGTTATCCCTAGTCACAGTCTCGATTTCGTCGCCATACTTCGATGCTCCCCCAAAGTCTTGAGAAGGCGTTATATCTCAAGAGGCTATTCAAGTTCCAAGATGGAAGAGAACATTGAGGCTGAACTACTCGACATCATTTCCTTCAAGTGTTTAGAATCCTACAGGAAGGAGAAGGTTGCGGAGTTCGATACCACGCGCTCGCGACTTCCCCACAATGTCGCTCGCAAAGTACTTGACACAATTAGGGGTCAAATTCCTGCGCGCTACGGAATAGTCTCATGGACTCGAGATGCCTCAAGGTCATCAAAAAACCTGAGAACTATGCTTCATTCTATGGAATAATTTGCGCTAAAGAGGCACTTGAGAAACTGCGATAAGTCAAGGTGTCGTATTTGCTGGGGGAAAGGCGGAGCGCATAAATAACAAATATAAGAACTAACACGGGCCTTTGATACCTAGCCAAGGGCCATTCCTATTTAGGTAGGATGAGCACGGCAAATGGTTAAATCGGATATTTGGGTGACTAGTCAAAGTTATGCAACCTCAAGGAGAGGTTGACCTCGAGGCCTTAAGCCAGAAGATCGACGCTCTCGCGACACAGCGTTCCAACTCTATCAATGACTACAAGCGTCTTGATCAGCGGAGGCGAGAAATCCGGAGGGAGATACGGGAATACACCGAGAAAATCAATGTCGATAGAAAAGCACTCGACGAATATTATGAGAAGATCTCTGACTTCAAGGCGGTAAGACGTGATATTCTTTCAAAGATCCGGGACATGAAAACAAAGTCCTCTGAGGTGGAGAAAGAGCTAAGACAATTCGAAAAGAACCTCCCAAGAGAAGGAGATGTCCTGAACGAACGTCTCAAGAAGGTAGAGTGGAAGCTCCAAACCGAAAGGCTGACTCGCGATGAAGAAAAACAACTTGTTGGGATGGTGAAAGAGCTTGAAACAAAGCTCAAGGTGTGGAAAAAGGCACACTCTACGAAAAAGGAACTTTCCGGCGTCCTTGACCAGATCCGATTGCTAAAGAAACAGCTTGATGAAATGAACTCGTTCAAGTCAGCCAACGACCCCGAAGTCAGAGCAAGGCATGAGCGTGTCGCGACGATGATGAATTCAAGACATGAGCTCTTTCAGGAGATTGAGTCAATCAACAACGAACTTGTCACGATTGATGCTAACATTGTAAAAGCAACTCAAGACTTGGACACTCTGAGAGCGCAAAGGAGGATGCTGGTTGAGGGAAGGAGAACTCGAGATCACGAGTCAAGCAGAGCAAGAACCAGAGAACTTGTTGAAAGGGCAAAAGACGATGCGATGAAGAAGTTAGAGCAGGGCGAGAAGCTGAGTTTTGATGAACTGAGGTTAGTTTACGCTGACGACCCAGAACCGGTCAAGTAGACGTTTAGATCTCCATGCTGAAGACACAGTCGGGGCAATTCGCGAATAGTTGGAGGGGTGCTCGAGTTGTCTAGTGAGGACTCCGAATCTACAAAGACGCTCATAATCTGTGTCGATAGAGACAATGATGTCGGTCTTAAGACTGGAATCCAGACCCCTATTGTCGGGAAGGACGCATGCCTTAATGCTGCTTCTAGACTGGCAATGGCAGATCCAGAGGAGGCTGACGCAAACACAATATTCGCCGCAGTGAAGCAGTACGACGAACTCATGGGCAAGGGGCAAGAATGCGAGGTGGTGGTCGTCGGCGGAGTTTTTGAGAGGGGAGTCGAGGGCGACAGGAAGATTAGAAGAGAAGTAGCACAGACAATCAAGGGGTATCCTGCCAAAGAGTCAGTGATAATTTCTGATGGGGTTGAAGGCGAAGAAGTGGTGCCAATAATCAACGCGCTAGTCCCGGTGGTCTCAATCAGGCGCGTGATAATCAAGCATAGCAAGTCTGTCGAAGAATCTTACGCTGTTCTCGGGCGCTACTTCAAGATGCTGTTTCTGGACCCTAGGTATGCACGGTATGCTTTAGGCGTTCCTGGCATCATCTTCATAGGAATTGTTTTGATTGATTATTTCTTCGGGCCAGGTGCGGTTCCACTTGTACTGATTGGATTAATAGGAGCTGCGTTTGTCATAAGGGGGTTCGACGTCGACCGTAGAATAGAAGGGCTCCGCAATCTTACTTCGGCTGGATATCTAAGGTTACTCGGCACGACGACATCGGCTTTCATTGTGCTGGCAGGGATAATTGCTGGAGTGACTCCTTTCTTCACCCCATGCCTAGGTGACGTTTGCCCAAATCCAGCTGCCGCCATAGCAAACTTACTTGGCCCTAATCCTTCGTTCTCGACTGTACTACTTTGGATGCCTAAAATTATTGGACGCTTCATTGAGTATTCTCAAATATACGTCTGGATAGGTTTAGGATTGTACATTATGGTAGCTCTTGTATTCAACATACTTAGGCCGAAATCTAGGCACATTATAAGAAATGTCATCGCATTAATAGTGCTCGGCTTACTGTATCCACCAGTCTTCTACCTTTCGGAGACTCTTGTTAGCAATGCTAGTTCGCTTGACCAGTTCGTCGCGATCTCGATGTTTGCTCTCGCCGTGACTTTTGCGGTTGCTGCGTACTTGTATTACCGGATAACAAAGAGAAGGGAATATCCGAAGGCGATTCAAGTCTGAACGTACTTGGAACGTCCTCCTTGGTTAATGCTCTCCAAATCAATCAATTCTCATTTTAGCTTCACATTGATCAAGAAATATGGATTCCAGTAATATGAAGCTGAATTGAACTCGCATTTCTATGCATTGGACTTTATGAGATATGGAACGTAGATTGCACTTGAAACGGACTCAATCGAGCATAAATCGTCGCAGCCAAGTGCTAAACAAGTCTTAGCCTCACCTTGGCGCTCCAACTCTTTTGTGCTTTCAAAAGTACTCAATCTCGATTGTGGTACTGAGCGCTTTGGGTGATGCATTGTGCTATTGTTTCGCAACTTGCGTAACGGTTGGGGATTCCGAAAACAGAGTCATATGAAATCAAAGCTTCTTGCAAATGCCTGAGCCCGCTTGCCTTATTTCGGATGTCTAGCAACCCAGAGCAAACATGTACAATGACAGAACACAGTCCAGAAAAATCCCATGGAAGTAGGCTTGTCAGAGAAAGATTTGCGTTGGAAGAAAGAGGATTCACTGTTTCAAATAAAGATATAGCAGTGTCGTAGAGACTCACAAAAGAGCCAAATTAGGAATTGATCGAGAAAAATCAAGATAGTGTAGAGAGTAAAGAATCTGTCTCGACGCTTGATCTTAAGGCAGAGAGAGTGTCTACGGGGTCAATGGCATTTGACGCTATTCTTGGTGGTGGCATTCCGACCAGTGCAATAACGGACATTTACGGCGCAGCCGGCACAGGAAAGACGCAATTTGCCTATCAATGCGCACTGATGGTTTCGCTTGGAAGATCAGGCGAAGACAAGGTGCGCGTTGTCTATGTGGATTGTACAGGTTCGTTCCGCCCAGAACGGATCGCCGAGATGGCTGAGAAAAGAGAGCCTTCCAGGGAAGGGGTTAGCATTCTTGAGTCGATTTCTTCAATCAGAGTGAGAAGCGTCTCTGAACAACAAGACACAAACGAGCGAATCCTTTCTGGCACCGAATTCTCAAATTGCAAGTTGATCATTGTAGATGATGTAACGAGAAACTTTGTTTCGGAGTATGGGATGAAAGAGTCAGAATTGATTTCTAGACAGCACAAACTTGCGATGTATACAAGGAAGCTTGCCTATCTTGCGATTTCCAAGAACACAGCAGTACTCCTGACTAACAGTGTGAGATCTAGAATGGCACTCGGAGAGGGAGAGACAACGGGGAACATCATCTCACAATTTGCCCTATTCAGAATACACTTTCGGAAGGTCGACAACATGAGATCTGCAGAGATAGTCCAGCCTCTTGTACGAAACCGAGGGTGCAAGTTTGAAATAGAAAGCAGAGGAATAGTTCCCTAAATGATCCCGACAAATAGCAAAGTATTGTAGAGAATCCAGAAGAACAGAAACATCATGATATAGGATCCGATTCCCTGAGTCACCATTTTCGTTCTATCCTTTTGCATAATACCGAGCCCAAGCGCGTACTTGGCAGCATAGTATGACGCAATGTAGACAAAGATAGCCACATAAAATCCATAGTACGAATTTGGATTGACGGTGGGCGGAGTCGTTCCGACGAAACCTATGAGCCCTGATACAAGCCCAGCCAGTGCTCCTAAACCGACACGGATCCACGCCAGCATCTTTAGACGGCTCCGAATGAAATTCTGATCTACTGGCTGAACCACAGGAGGCGGCCCGCTGCCTGACGGATTAGGATTTGAGCTCAAAATTGATTCAATCTCCTCGTGTAGTCATTCTATCTCGAAAAACGCATTTCTAAGTGTCAAACGTGCTGAAACCCTTGCTCTTTTCTGCTTCTTCGAGCACGACATCTTTTTAGCATTTTGGTAAACAGAGAATCATACCTCAGAGGATTGTATTCGGAAGCTGTGGATTCACATGGAAATTTCCGCGTGGGAAATCGACATTCTCGCTAGGCGAATCAATTCATCAATTTCTGGCTACTCTTTGAGCACCGTTTACTCGATTGATCAAGGCGCGCTTCTAAGATTGCGCCACGAGACAAAACACGAGCTATTGATTGCAATCTCCTCATTTGCAACTTGGCTAACGACAAAGAATCTGGCCCTTCCCCAGGCTGAGCCCTTTGTAACAAAGATCAGAGAAACAATAGAAAGGACAAAGCTGACAAAGGTTGCGCAGGCAGGGGATGAAAGGATAGCAGAGTTTTCTTTTGAATCTAAAGACGGGGAAAGGAATTCCCTTTTCGCCGAATTCTTCGCTGGAGGCAATCTGGTTCTGGTAGATGAAAAGGGAATCATACTCGAAACAGAAAAATCCCAGCGCTTCAGACACAGGAGCATAATTGTAGGTGAGAAATACGAGCTTCCGCCTTCGAGAGGGGTGAGCCTCAGAGTTCTTACTAGAGAATCGCTACGTTCTCTCGCTGAAGCTTCGCTCAAAAGTCACGAGGGCTCCCTCACCTTGGTAAGGTGGTTTGGGAGAACTGTCGGCACATCTAGAAAATTCGTCGAGGAGATATTCCACAAATCAGGAGTAATTTTGGATATTCCGTTTGCGTCGATTTCAGACAAGGAAATAGATTTGCTCGCTGAGGCAGTAGAGGATCTGAAAAAACGGCTGGAATCAAGCAACAAAGGGTACTTGCTTCTCCCAGAAGAAGATCTGGAGGAAGATCAGGAAGTTGACGTATGCTCTCTTATTCCCAGTACATGGAAAGCACTCGTCGAGGAAAGAAAGGCGACTATTCAGGAATTTCCGACGCTTAGCGAGGCTCTCGACGAAGCACAAGTTCAAGCGCTTGTATTAGAAAGAAGGAGCAAAGCATCTAAGGAAATCAGATCTAAAGCGGAGGAGCTCGACAGTGCCATCTCAAAGCAAGATGTTCAGATAGTGAAGAACAAATTGAACTCGGAAGAATTGAGAAGAATTGCATCGGAGCTAATGCAGAGCTACCCTGAGAACATGGATGAGATGCTAGTGAAAAAGCTAGAGTTCATTGGAATCGTGGAAAGAGATGCCGTCAGAGTTGGGAGTTACAGATTCGTCAACGAGCCCAGGGCTTTTGTGTCATCTTTCTCGAAGAGTAGTGCCATGGCTTCCAGATTGTTTGATGAAGCAAAGAGACTCGAATCGAACAACCTCAACATATTTCGCAGCAGAGAGGATCTATTGCGAAGGAAGCAAACATTGCTTGATCAGACAAGAATCTCAGAGGAAAGAGCAGCTAAGCGAATAACACTTGAGAGACGCACACGGGAATGGTTTGAACGTTACAGATGGTTTCTCACATCAGATTTGCGGCTTGCAGTTGGAGGGCGAGACAGCACGTCGAACAGCATTGTAATCAACAAGTACACCGAAACAGGAGATGTAGTCTTTCATGCTGATATTCATGGATCTCCTTTTTTCGTCCTAAAGACGAAAGGAAAACAAGAGAGTGATTTGGGAAGTTCGATTGAGCTGGAACTTGCGCAGGCGACTGCAAGTTTCAGCAGAGCCTGGAAGGATGAGCTTGGTTCTGCCGATGCCTTCTGGGTACGACCTGATCAGATAAAGAAGAGTGCACCTTCAGGTGAGTACTTGCCGAGAGGATCTTTTTTCATCGAGGGAAAGAAGAACTTTGTGAAACATGTCAAAGTAGAGCTGGCACTGGGTATAATGACATCAGACAAGCTTCCACATGAAGGCAATGAGCCTGCCCCAGATTCAAGGGAACAAATGGCGCAACCAGTTGTGATTTGTGGGCCGGAAAAATCATTATCGGGATACTGCATCGCTCTTGCGAAGATAGCTCCAGGAAAAGAAAAGAGCACAGCTATTGCGCGCAAAATCAAACAAACGCTTGTTGGAAGAGTAAGAAATGAGGGACTAAAAGAGGCAGTGAAAAAGATGTCGATTGACGAATTCATTCGGGTCCTTCCATCAGGAACATATAAGCTAGTTTCAGAAAAACAAAATGGTTAAGAGTTGCTACAAGCCCACAATTATCACTGGTGATCCATACGAAGCGCATGCTAGATACAACTTCAAATTTCGTTCCCGTAGTAAGAACTCGCATTCTTGTCCGTGAAGTGATGAACAGTCCAGTCATTACTGCTTCCGCAGATGAAAACATCAAAGAGATATCTGACAAGATGACCAGTTCTAGGGTAGGTAGCGTGGTGATCACAAAGGACGAACTTCCAATTGGAATAGTTACAGACGGAGATATCGTAACCAAAGTTGTCGCAAAAGATGTGATTCCGAGCAAAGTCAACGCGTCCGATATAATGTCCACGCCCGTTCACATGATAGAAAGCGAGAGGGAGATAATTGAAGCTGCGCGAGTAATGAGGAGTTCGAAAATAAAAAGACTCGGAGTGTCTTACAAACACAATATGGTCGGAATAATATCAATATCTGACATTCTTGCGATTACTCCAGAACTATTTGATATCATTTCTGAAAAGGCGCGAATAGTCACCAACGCCGCTACTCGGGAACCAAGCTATCTTGCGGGATACTGCGACCAATGCAATCAATGGTCTGACATGCTTCTAGAGATGGACAACAAATTCATATGTGAAGAATGCACGACTGGCAAAGAAACCGCGGCCGAACCCGAAGAGGAATCAACATAGAAAGATTTCTCCGGTTCGAAAGGAGAACTCGTGGCAACTCATGCTTCAGGCAATGCAGAGATCCCGAGAAAAAAGATTGGAACCACAATTCCTTGTTGATGGAATGCTCGGTTCCCTCGCCGTGAAGTTGCGCATATTGGGCTTTGATACAATATACGACAAAGAGTCCACAGACAGCGATCTCATGAAGATCGCAAGAGAAAGCAAGAGGATTCTGCTGACTTCGGACAAGGGATTGATTGTACAATCAAGACTCTCTCGCCTACCTTGCGTGGCACTGGTCCAGAGAAACGACGCGGAGCGACTTGCTGAGCTACTGGACCAACTTGGAATATCGAGAGTCGATACATCAAAATCATCACGCTGCTCTTTGTGCAACGGCCAGCTTGAAATGGAGGGAACTGACGACCTAGCAAGGCAGATCTATCGCTGCTTGGATTGTCATAAGAAATATTGGAGGGGCTCGCACTGGGATAAACTCGAGAAGCTTTTCGAATTGGTGAACTTCTATCTTTCCAGCAAAAAGGGTAATGCAAGAGGTTAGCATTCGTTGGCAACCTCTCAAAAAGATCACGTACAGAAGCTTTTCAATCAAGGAGACGGGAAACTACTAATATCTTTAGCAAGGGATTCAATTGAAGAATATCTCTCAAACTCACGCCTCACGATTCTAACAAAGATAGCAAATGATCCAAGGTTCGAAATCAAATTAGGTTGCTTTGTCACGCTTAAAAAAAACGACAGCGAGAAATCGCTCAGGGGTTGCATTGGTTTTCCTGAACCAGTGTTCAAGTTAGCAAAAGCTCTGCCGCAGGCTGCAGTAGCTGCGGCAACAGAAGATCCTCGTTTTCCCCCAGTTCGCCATGAAGAGTTAGGCGAGCTCCTGACTGAAGTGAGTGTTCTCACAGTTCCGAGACAAGTTCAAGTGAAGTCCCAGAAAGACCTTCCGAAACTGATCGAACCAGGAAGAGACGGGCTGATACTCAAGTGGACATACGGCTCTGGATTGCTTCTTCCACAGGTCGCAAAGGAGTATAAATGGGACTCCGAAGAGTTTCTTTCGAATTTGTCGATGAAGGCGGGTGCGCCTCCCGATCAATGGCTTGTTCCTGACTCTTTGATCTACAAATTTCATGCTCAGGTCTTCGGGGAAAGGTCACCCAACGGCGAAGTTGTGCTGGAAGACTGACGCCCAAAATGCAAGTAATCGGTCTTAACTCGGTCAGGTCGGTAACCGAGGCCAGAACGCAGTGTTAAAAATGGCCTACGAATCAATGCGTCGTAAAGAACTTTTCCGAGAGCGAACGGCAAACTCGCAGTTACTTCAAAAAGGAGTGCCAAATACTAGTATTGCAAAGAATCTACGCATCTGTTTTTGGTTCAGGACTAGGGCATGTAACTCGTGTTCATGCAATCGCAGAAGAACTTTCGACTGATTCATGCGCCGAATTTCTATATTCTTCGTTTGACGAGGCTTATGATTATCTGAGGCGTCAAAAGGAGCGGGTCATTTTTGCGCCACCAATTTCCATCGAATGGAATGTCGCGGGTGGTGTCTCCGTGATGGAAACAATGATCAACTTCCCGAGAGCTTTTTCGGACTTTTCAAGACAGGTGGAGTTCGAGGACAGGGTTATCTCGAAATACGATCCAAAGTTGGTCATTTCGGACTCGCGACTTTCCGCTGTGTTCGGGGCAAAACGACGGTCGAAGCCAGTTGTTACGATCCTAAACCAGGTTAGGGTACTCTTCCCTCCGAGATTTAGGCACACCTTTGTTTCAGAGATTCTTGAGAGATATGAGGCCGATATTCTTGGGCTAATGTGGAGCTTGAGCGAAGAGATTCTCTTTCCTGACCTTCCTCCGCCTTACACGATAGGTGAAGCAAACATTGCGCGAACAGATTCCGCAGGCAAGGTGAAGTACATCGGTTTCATGATCTCAAGGGGGAGGATTGCAAATGAGCGTATCGAGAAGGTCAGATCGTCACTCGGAATTGACGAGCGGCCAACGATATTCGTCCAGATCAGCGGACCCAATGCATCGAAGAAATCATTCCTTGATCCTGTAATCGAATGCGCAAAAATCCTCGGTAGGAGGTGTAATGTCGTGATCTCGAAGGGTCTTCCTACCGGGTCTGCCGAACCTGTCAGACTATCCGGAGGAGGTTGGCTCTACGATTGGTGTCCGACCAAAGATGAACTTTTTGCAATAGCCGATGTGCTTGTAGCGCGATCTGGACACACTACTATTGGACAGTGCATCAACTTGGGCAAGCCTGCAGTCCTTGTCCCAATTTTCAACCACAGTGAACAGATATGGAATGCATCGAAATTCTCAAGGCTTGGACTGGGTGTTGAGATTAGATCGGAACTGCTCAACACGAAGAATCTCGAAGACGCAGTAAATTCCTGCTTGGAGGATTCAAAATACGTAGCCGCAGCTGAAAGACTGCAGAGGATTTCGGAGCCTCTTGATGGAATAGAACGCGCCACAAGGGTAGTCAAGACTTTCCTCTAAACGCCCCAATTATTCCCTTCTGATGGCAGTTTTTGCAATTCAGTCAAAAGAATAGAGAATCTCTTCGTCGGTGCGGTGGTAGTGCGCGGAGGCCGCGACATTCCAACGCTCGCACCTTTTCTGATGCCTCGGGCAGATCTCTTGGCACTTTGACTTCGTTTGTGGCATGGAAGTTACTGCGAGATTACCTTAATTGCGACTTTTTCCCGAAACCGCCTGACGTTGAGCGGTACTTCATCTGCCCTGACAGCGTTGTTATGGAATAGGAATGTTATAACCTGCACTTCTACAGTCCATGAAAAGCGCGTACTCCCCAACTATTTTTTGTGTATTCTAAAACGGTCTTATCGTTCGAACTCTTTTTCAATTTCTGAAAGTGGTAATGTCATAAGTATAGGATAGGCCCCTCCGACCGAATTCGAAGCCATGGCTTTGGAAGCTGTGATACAGGGATTCCAAAGAAACAATTGAAAGCTACAATTCCTCAATTGAAACAATTGAAGCAATACATGATGTCCATATAGAATAGGTTTCAATACAATTCTTGTTTTGCTCCTCCACTTTTTATAGTGATGTACCCTCCTCTTTTTCACCCGTGTATGTGTGTGTCAGTCCTTAAGGAGCAAATGATCCACAAAGAAAGAAGAAAATATTCATGCTACCATCCGATCAAAAGTAACCTTACAATCGCAAAGCTAGAAACATGATTTCAGAAAGAACCGTATCCTTCAACAATTATATGAAAAAATGAGCGGCGAGGAAAGCAAGCAGCGATGTAAGAGCGAAGAATTCAAATCCACGACAAATGGCTTGACAGAAAGCGGCAAAAGTACAGGATCAGAAGATGCGAGAATCTGAGCAGAACAGTGCAGAGATTAGAAAGCGCAGTCACACAGTGAGGGAAGCGCTTCAGGCTGAGGGTGGAACGCAGGTTGCAATCCTGGGATGGGTTGCGACAAAGAGCTCGATCGGCGGGATAAAATTCGCAACAGTGAGAGATGGCACAGGTTACATCCAGGTCGCATGCAAGAAGGATAGGGTTCCAGAGAAAGCTTTCGGAGAATTTGAAAGGGCGACAAAAGAATCTGCAGTGTGGGTTCTCGGAAGCTTAAGGGAAGACAAGAGAGCGCCTGGTGGAAAGGAGATATCAGCCTCAGACTTTGCGATACTTGCACTCGCCGAGATGTGGCCTATCACAAAGAGCGCAGCGAAGGCCTCGTCTTCTTTTCTTTACGATATGAGGCATCTTGCGATTAGAGGAAAAAAGGCGTCTGCAGCAATCAAAGTTCGAGCTCATATTGTGTACGCCGCATTTGATTATTTTGTAAAAAGCGGATTCACACTAATCTCTGCACCGAGCATAGTCCAGAACGCCGTGGAGGGTGGCTCGACCCTTTTTGAGATCAATTACTTTGACAAAAAGGCGTACCTCAGCCAGAGCGCGCAACTCTACGAAGAGGCGGCGATACTGGCTCTTGGGAAGGTATTCATCTTTCAGCCCGCATTCAGAGCTGAGAAATCCAAGACTAGCAAGCACCTTACAGAGTTCTGGATGATAGAGGCAGAACAAGCCTTTGCGGGTCAAGAAGACAACATCAGGCTACAGGAAGCACTTGTCAAAGCAATGGCCGAAAGAGTGCAATCCGAATGCTCGGAAGAGCTAAAAACGCTGGGAAGGAGTTTCAAAGTGCCTGAAGTGCCATTCCCGAGGATAACTTACGACAAGGCAATGGAGATTTCTTCAAAGAGTGGGATTCAATTCGAATGGGGCGAAGATATCCCAACAGAAGCAGAGAAACTCGTCTCGAAAGAGTTTGATGTACCGTTTTTCATTACAGGCTACCCTTTGAGCGCTCGAAGTTTCTACCATATGACCGAGGAGACGAATGACAAGGTCACAAGATCAGCGGACTTGATCGCACCGGAAGGATACGGGGAAATTGCAACTGGTGGTCAGAGGATACATGAGTATGGTTCATTAATGAAAAGAATTGCCTCGCAGGAGCTCCCTAGCGAATCTTTCTCTTGGTATCTGGATCTTAGAAAATATGGTATGCCTGAACATTCCGGTTTTGGGATCGGAGTGGAAAGAACAACTAGATGGATGTGCGGATTGAAGCACATCAGGGCAGCAAGCCTCTTCCCCAGGACAATAAGCAGAGTGAAGCCGTAGCCGAAATCTCAGGAACATTAATAACGGCTCTTCGCTCATTTCTTTCAATTTAACTCTGAGAAAGATGCCAAGAGAAAAGGAGGAATCTCATAAAGAATCAAAGGATGCTTCGGCTCCGAAAGAAGATCTCTCGGCCTCAGATGTCGAGATCGATGAGCTTGAAGGCGTTGGCCCGGCGACAAAAGAGAAACTTAACAATGCTGGTATTCTCACGGTGATGGATCTTGCCGTAAAATCTCCAAGCGAGATAGCCGATGCGATTGGTTCAGATTTAGCTAGAGCAGTTGAGCTCAGCACAAAGGCAAGAACCAAGCTTGTGGAGCTCCACTACTTGGAAGATGATTTCGTATCCGCTTCTGAGATTTACAAAAGGCGCAAAGCGATTGATAGGATAAGCACTGGAACTAAGAATCTTGACGACCTTCTCGCAGGAGGAATAGAAACGCAAGCAGTCACTGAATTCTACGGCGAATTCGGCTCTGGAAAGACGCAGATCTGCCACACACTTTGTGTGATGGTTCAGCAACCAAAGGAACAGGGAGGGCTTTCTGGCAAGGTTGTCTACATTGATACCGAGAACACGTTCCGGCCTGAAAGGATAGTAGGGATCGCACAAGCTCGCGGTTATGAACCTGACGCGATTCTCAATGGCATAGTCGTCGCAAAGGCCTACAATTCCTCTCATCAGGAGCTAATACTTGGCGAGCTAGGCGCCCGAGTCAGAGAGTTCGGAGTGAGGCTCGTGATAGTCGATAGCGCCGTTGCACACTACCGCGCTGAATTCCTCGGACGCGGAACCCTTTCGGAGAGGCAGCAGAGACTCAACAAGTTCATGCACGCTCTCGTAAGAACAGCAGAGATCTACAACCTTGCTGTCGTCGTGACAAATCAAGTTCAATCGTCGCCAGATACATTCTTCGGAGATCCTACAAAGGCCACAGGTGGACATGTAGTGGCGCACACAAGTACTTACAGAGTATATGTCAGGAAAACCGGGAAGAATAGAGTTGCGAGAATGGTTGACAGTCCCTACCATCCGGAGAGGGAATCTCTTTTCATCCTTGATGAAAGGGGAATAGACGATCCACAAGAAGAAAGTTCCACTAGAAGAAGGTCATCATAAAGTCATTTGATTTTTGTAATCTTTTTGCTTACGTTTGAAACATTGGAAACTTTATAACTGCACTTCGAAGCGTAGTTGGCGAACAGACTAATGCGTTCCCGTAGTATGGCTTTCCTAGCGATTGCCATTCTGCTTCTTTTGCTTGTTCCTGTCGCAATTAGTATCGGGGTAGCAAACCTCGACCTGTCCGGTGGCAGGATGTCCACACTATCCCTTTCGCCTAACTACACAGAGAGCGTGTCGCTATACTTAACCTCGGCTGAGACTTTCTGGCAGGCTCAATTTTCCGGAGGAAACATCACATTGGCTTCTCTGAATGTTCCTTCGAGTGTGACCTCATTTTCAATAACACTGACCCACTACCAAAAGTGGAACTCGCAATTCGAACTCTTCACGAAATACGGCTTTCGACTGTTGGGTACTTACGAGCCTTTGCCAGATGGCGCGTTCCTTGTTATCAACGGCTCTTCACAAACCGACGCAGCGAATCTTGCCAATTCCCTCAATCAGATGTTCGGTGTGAACTTTGTACCATACTCGAGTTCTTCTTCGAGTTTCGCATTCATGACACCTTTGAGCTTCCAGACCGAAGTTCACGTCTACTTCTGGAAGCTAGTTCCCACCTATTACCAGGGATTCGCAGGGCAATTCACAGAGCAACAGCTAGAATCTAACGACCTTGCTTTCTATAGGCTATCTTACTCTGCTGGAACCTATTCCATTGCGATTGGAGGCCTAAAGCCCCTTGTCAGCACTAACTTTTTGCTGTACAACCAGCTCGGTGTTTCGAAGAGCTTCAACTATTCCAGCTTTGCGTCGAGCTCAACAGTACAGGTCAAAGTCCTCGGAGGTTTGATCACAAAGACCAACTCCACATACGTTAACAACTACAACAATTACACCGCCTATATGTCAACGAATTCCACGCGCGGTACGAACACAGTGGTCCCCAACTTGAATGGAACATTGGATTTCTCATTCCCGACCATTGTTGCTTACAGACAAATTCAGACACTTAATCCAGCGACGAATCAGAATTATAGTGCAAGCATCGTCGTGATGAATGTTAGCCCTAGCGGCACTCCAGTTGCAAACGATGTCACTGTTAACGACACCTGGCTTAACACATATTCGAGCAATTTCAGTGTCACCCAGGGCAAACCCAGCGGAAATCAGAACCTCACTTCCGGACAGAGCATGACTGTCGCATACGAATTCAAAGTTCTGCATGGATCTACCGGACCCTTCAACATTGGGCAGATTCCGGTCAATTACAATTTCTTGGTAGGAAACAAGACAATAAACTCGCAGATATTTCTTAACACTGAAACGCTATCGATCAACGGAACAGGTCCTGCGATTGAGGCCATCGAGACGCCCAGCACCGCTACTGTCCAATCCGGACAGTCGCTGTCGGTAAACGTGACAATAACAAACAAAGGGAATAGCGTGGCCTTGAATCTTGCGGCGGCGAACCAGACGAAAGCCAATCTGGGCGCGGGCAGCACTTGGAGTTTCATATCAACCTTCGAATCGTCCGCTTTGACCACGATAAACTCAACGGTATTGTACACTGTCTCGTGGCTGGGAGGTACTGCTCAAACAAACTCAATGAATGCGCCGAGCAGCTTTGCCTCCCCCAGTTCGCCTGCCTCTTCAATCTTCAAGTCGGTTGACTTTTTCAAGAGCTCGAACAGTGCAAACGTTACTCTGACGATTCTGGATAACTCGGCGACCTCAATTTCAAACCTCACTATAAGTGACTCGATACCACTGGGGACCGTCTTTGCAAGGAGCTACGAACCCAAGAGTTTAGGATTTTCTGGCGGGCTGATCTCGGGAAACATCTCAACGCTCGCAGCAAACTCGAACATGACATTTACCTATTCTTTGAACATCACTCAGCTCGCTGAGAATTATGTTTTCATGCCTGCCAATGTTTCGAGTTCGTGGAACAATGAAGTATTAGCTCATTTTAGTCAGGGCTTTGGTCTTCCTCTCGGTGTGAGTACTACAAAGCAAATTTCTCCCGCCGATGGATTCCAGGGATCAGCGGTCTCGATGCAAATCGGCGTCTCAAATCAAGGCACTCTTCCTATCTACGACGTCTCTTTGAACCCAACTGGGGATACCTTTCTCACTCTACTAGGAGGCGGTGGCGCATCAAAGAATATTCTGCCTACTGGTTCACAGCTAAACTCCACGCTCGATGCAAATCTAACCGGTACGCCAGGATCATACAATTCTTCTTCGAGCACTGCATCGTTCATCTTTGCAGGATACAACCAAACTGCGACGAGTAACACCTTCAAGGTGACCATATTCCAGGATCTTCAGGGAACGATGTCTGTTGTCAGCGGGAAAGTGGAAGAACTTCACAACATTGTTATCATGATCGAGATTACCAATCCTTCCAACCTGACAGTTTCGAATGTGGCATACAGCACTTCTCTTCCAAACAATCTGAATCTTGTTTCTGGTCAACTAAGTTTTGGGAATGCTAGTCTCGCACCCAACGCTACATTCAAGAACAACATTACCATCTATACGAATCTCCCTGAGCAATACAATTTAAACGGCGGGACTCTGAAGTTTGAGTACAATGGACAAAAGCTCAACGGGCAAACCAGCGGGTTAAGTCTCAGTGTTGCCGATGATCTGACCATTAGGTATGGAATCCCTGGGCTCATCGGGATTGTGATTGTCTTGGCAACACTGCTCTATGTGAGAAGACTCACAAGGCAGACCAAGACTTAGCTCTACATCTTCATATAACTCATCCAAGCTTTCGATGTATGGGAGCGATTTGTCCAGGTCATCGAGTTCTGGCATCAGCGACAAAACAAAACGCGTACTTCAAGATCTGGGACTGACTGATTACGAGATTAAGGTCTACCTCGCGCTCCTTGATAGGCCTGGCAGCCAGGCAAGTGAGATCGGGCACTCCTCCGAAGTTCCTGTCTCAAAGATCTACGAAGTGCTTGCCAACCTTGAACGAAAAGGCTGGGTGGAATCCGAACAGAGCAGTCGTCCAGCTAAATACTATCCAAAGTCTCCTTCCACCGCCTTGCAGGCTTTCAGGATGAGGCTTGAAAGAGAACTCAAGGCAAATGAGGAATATCTACTTCAAGACCTCATGCCAAGATATCAGAAAAAAGAGACACAGGAGCGACCAGAAATCTGGATCATCAGGGGAGAGTATAATGTCCTTGCCAAGGTTAGGGAGTCCATAGACCGATGCAAAACCGAATTGCTTGCCGTCGTTCCTCCAGCCCTAAATGACGTGATAGATCTCGTGATACCTACACTCTATGAAATTCGAAAATCTGGGATCAAGATTAGAATTATGATAAGCAGTGAGGTCAGCGCTGCTTCGCTCAAGAATATTTCGGAGATAGCAGATCTTAGGTTGAAAGAGAATATGTTCGGCGGGGGAGTGATATGTGACGCGCGGGAAGTTGTACTTCTTCTCGGAGGAGGGACGCCAAACGCAATGGAGAGAACCGACAGCGCACTGGCCATCTGGTCATACCACGTGGGTCTTGCATCGTTTGCAAAGAACTATTTCGAATTTCTATGGGCCGAGGCCTCTCCTCATACTCAACCCGTGCAGAAGACGTAAACCGCTCTATCTGTCTCGCTTTCCTTCCACAAAATCGAGGAATGCTAGCTTGGCCTCGTTGTAGGGCATCTGCAAAGGAGGATGCTTGAAGCAGTAGGCGGAGATGCTCTCGAGCTGCCCGGAGATCTTACGGTCGAGCGCAAGTTTCGTCCCCCTGATTGCGTCTACCATAACGCCGGCGCTGTCGTAGGCGTCAACGACGTGTAGCTTCAAGTCGATTGTCAGTGGAATATTTCCAAAGTATCTTCCCTTGAGCCATACGTAGCAGACTTTGTCGTTGTCAAGGAATGGAACATAATCACTCGGGCCTATACGGGTCGGCACTTCATATGGCGACATGGCACGCACTGCACTTGTCTTGCTGATTCTTTTATCTACAAGTCTAGATTCCTCTAGCATATTCAGAAAATCGGCGTCGCCACCAATGTTGAGCTGATACGTCTCATCCACTTTTACGCCTCTGTCGACACAGAGCTTCACAATTGTCTTGTGTAGAACAGTCGCGCCGAGCTGACTCATGACGTCGTCGCCAGCTGTCGGCAGCCCTGCCTCGGCAAATTTCTTCTGCCAACCTGGATCCGATGCTATGAACACGGGCATCGCGTTGATGAAAGCCGCGCCTGCTTTGATAGCTTCGTGGGCGTAGAGTTGCACAGCATTTGTGCTTCCGACAGGTAGGTAGTTCACAAGTATCTCCGCTCCTGAATCACGAATAGCTTGGGCAACAGAATGCACCTCAGGCTCGTGAGAGATTTTCACCACCGGTTTTAGGTACTTCCCAATGCCGTCAAGTAAAGGACCTTTCTGGACCTTAACGCCGAGTCTCCTTACCTCGGTAATCTCCACTGTATTGTTTGGCTTTGCGAAAATGGCCTCAGACAAGTCCTTGCCCACTTTTTCCTCATTCACGTCGAAAGCCGCAACGATCTCGATGTCGGATGGCGTGAACCCACCTAGATTGTACTGAGTAAGCCCGACTACTTCTTGAGGTGGTCCGTGTTTCTCATAATAGTCAATGCCTTGAATAAGTGCGGAAGCACAATTACCTACTCCCGCGATTGCAACCTTTACCTTTGGCATTTTTTTCACGTATCTGTTGGATTCGAATTCCTGAGAGTGAAGCTAGAGCGAATCTGAACTGAGGAGCGGAATCACATTCGAGCCCAAGATTTGCCTTTAAAACATTTAGCGTGCTAGAAGCAAGCACTGACGTCTTCAGTTCTTTGCATATTCGATTCTTCGATTATTTTTTATATTCTGAGTCAATTGAATCGATTCTAATCACAGACCGATTGCGATGATCGAGGAGCTATCAGCAGGCGCCGTTGTATACCATGAAGACCTGATGAAAGGGAATCGCCGTTATCTCGTTCTCCATTACCCTGCAGGTCACTGGGACTTCCCAAAGGGCGCCGTCGAAAAAGGAGAGACGGAACAACAGGCGGCACGGCGTGAGATATTAGAAGAGTCGGGGCTCAAAATTGATTCTTTCATTCCAGATTTTCGAAAAAAAATCGAATACCACTATAGAAGATCGGGGGGATTGTCTCACAAACAAGTAATCTTCTTTCTGGCTAGGTCGGATCTGGATGAGGTGAAAATATCATTTGAGCACTCTGGTTTCGAGTGGTTGAGCTTCGAGCAGTCGGTGAGGCGTCTCACATTCGAGAATGCCCGTAATGTTCTAAGAGAAGCTAACGATTTTCTCTCCAAGCAAGGAGAGATTGGTAAATCTCCCTGACTGCTTGATTTGGGTCTCCGCTTTCTACAATGCTTCTACCAAAGATTAGATAATCGGCGCCAGCCTTCAATGATGCTACTGGGTTACCTCCCTGCGCACCGCTCCCTGGTGAGAAGATCTTAATCCTGCTTCCGAGGAAATTTCTTGCAGCTAGTATCTTCTCGGGTCGTGTAGTTCCCATCACTACTCCGTCTGCTTTCCAATCCCTGGCGTGCTCGAGGAAAAGTTCATGGATTGTTTCTCCTTTCTCGAGCCTAAGACCGTAACCTTCCTCGGCTCCCCTGTGACTCATATAAGCAAGAAATATGACGCCTTTGCCAATCTCATGCGCCCTTTGCAGGACAACATCCAGCGCTCCGTTGTAACCAACGAAAGGATTCACTATTACTGCGGAGAATCCTGCCTTCCACAAGTACTCCGTTGCGACTCTATTAGTGTTGTCGATGTCATTCAGTTTGATGTCCGCTATCGAAGGCAGGCCTCTTGAAGATATTGTTCGGTTCAACTCTCGTAGTTCGGAAATGGAGAGAGGTGTGATGAGATGAAAGTTCAGTTTGACTGCACACAGATACTTACTCGTCTTGTTCACTATGACCTTTGCGTCGGTTAGAAGTTTTGAAGTGTCATCCCTATAATCAATATCCAGAGCAAGAATTATCCTAGACTTGCTACTTCTAGCTCTTGCTTCAATATTCTTAATGAAACTAGACCGAGAACGCCTGCTCGCTGGTCTTTTCGTACTTTGATTCTTCAATCTATCTCAACAAGCGGGTGGCTCTGTGTCAACCTGATCAGCTTGACATACAGGTTCCCGTGCTCGTCAGTCTTATTCGTGAACAGAGCGTCAGCTTTTGTCATCGAATACTTGACAAAGTTCTGTTCGGGTTTTTGATTTTCTTCGTAGTAGAAGAAGATTGATGCCTCTTCATAGTCCTCGATTCGCGTGAATGAACCGACTGCCCATTTGCCGGCACTTGGAAAGACAAATATCGGAAGCGGAGGCTCCTCAAAGAGAATCTTGTACGATGCCACTTTCACTAGACTAACGAGATCCTTGACCTTGAGGGAGAGGAACTTTTGTCTATGTGAGCGTTTTTCCATAAGACTCTCTTTGAGTCCCTTTTCGAATACTTGTGGGAGCTTTACAAGTTCAATGATTGGGGCGTGAACCATCGCTGGATTGCCAGGCGACTCTTCCAGCACGACTTCTTCACCATTTGTCGTTGTTCTGTAGCCAAGAAAAGGCTTAATCTCTTCAGTGTAGGCGTAGTAAAATATAGGCGTTCCAGCAAAAAGATCAAGCTGGGTTGAAATCATTTTCTTTCCGTCGGCTTCAAGTGCAAAAAGTGGAAGTGGAGTTCTTTCAAGGGCGCATGCGAGTCGCCCCAAGTCATTGAGCCCTCCGACGGGTATGAACGCAGGAGGTCTTATTGATTTGAAAGTTTCTTTCTCTCGTGGACCGGAAGCCGGCAAATTGCCAAGTCTGTTTGGTAAGATATTAGATAAGGTTTAGCACCGATAGGCTGACATTCACTGCAACTTAAGATAATCCGTTAGAAGGGAAGAATCCTGCGAAGAAAGAGCTATTCTTCTTCCTCTTCCTTTGTCTGATCTTCGCGAAGCTTTACAAATTTCAGATTACCTTCATCGCTAAGCAATCTGTATTTCTTTCGGATTCCCTTTGTGTGCATGAAGCGCTTGAGGTATGTCCTCACTTCAGGACCTCTCACATGTGTTCTGTCGCTCTTATCATCAAATGAAATCTTGTCTCCATTTCTCTCAGACTTTACCGCGAGCCTTGATTCAATAAAACCTGAAAGTTCGTCTTTCAGGTCGCCTTCTAGATCCGAAACATCTACACTTAACATGTTCCCACTATTCTTTTGTCCTGTCTATTATGTCATCGGCGTCGGGGCCTGTCCCGATGTATGCAACTGGCACCCCTAGACGCCTTTCCACATCTTTGACAAATTCGCTCGCACCCTTTGAAAGCTTTGCGTACACTCTCACATGTGCTACTTCCGGATAGACCGTGTCAAGCTTCGTAAGAGCCACTTGAGTTGCAGAATTGAGCATGACAGATCTTGTTGCGAGTTCAAAATCAAATGGTGCTGCGCGGCGTAGCCTTCCTGTCACACTCCCATACTCCTCCCATCCGCGCTTTACAGTTTCTTCGGCCTCAAGTTCTCCTTCGAGAGGCCCTGAGCCGACACGAGTAAAATATGATTTGAAGACGATAATCACATCATCCACTCTTTTCGGACCGATGCCCACATCGGAGCAAATTCCGGAAGCGCTAACATCCTTACTTGTCACAAATGGATAAGTTCCATGATACAACGAGAGCATAGTGCCTTGGGTTCCCTCCACAAGAACCATTTCGTGCCTATCGAGTGCTTCGTTAACTGCGAGTGTGACATCGCCAACGTAATCTTTGAGAAGATGCTCGTCACATGCGAGTCTACCGACTCTCATCACCCTGTCGGCATTCGCAGGACCAGTTCCAGTCCCAGTGGTGCCTATCTTGTCCTTGAGATGCCCTCCTCTGTCGATTTCGATATGCCTTTGCTCTATGATGCTGCAGTTCCGATCTACTAGGGTCCGATTTGCGCTCTTTGTCTCTGCAATTTCTTTAAGAAGTATCTCGGGGTTCACAAGCACTCCAGCACCAATCATGAGCCTGGTCCTCTCATTGACCACTGCGCTCGGAAGCATTCTGAGCTTGAGTGTCTTTCCCTTGCATACTACAGTGTGTCCTGCATTCGGGCCGACCCCTCCCCTCACCGCAATCGAAGGATTACGTTTCAAGGCGATATGAGAAATGATTTTCCCTTTGCCTTCGTCGCCAAAGGCACCGCCGACGATAATGGAACATGGCATGAAAGAGGTTTTTGATCCCGCGTCGAAGTGAGACGCGTTAAGAGATCCTTTTTTGAATCGCTTAAAACAATTCTTATCTTCCGTATCTTCGGCTTCTTTTCTGATAAGTCCTTATTGCGCGCATCAGATCGATCTTCCTGAAATCCGGCCAGTACTCGTCTTGGAAGACAAGCTCAGAATATGCACTTTGCCACAAGAGAAAGCCGGAGAGACGCTCCTCCCCCGAAGTCCTGATCACTAGGTCGGGTTCAGGATTTTCAAGGTGCGATGTGTAGAGGCTTTGCTCTATCGTCTTCTGAGTGATCTCTTCTGGCTTTAGCTTGCCATCCTGCACGTAACTAGCGATCTTCCTAACAGAGTCCACAATCTCGGCCCTTCCTCCGTATGCGATCGCGATGTTGAGATAGTGGCCTGAGTAATCTTTTGTCTTCTCCTCTAGGTTGTTCAGGAGCTCGCGGATTTGTGGAGTGAGCAATTCCCATCTTCCTATTGCCGTAACCTTGATTCCATAGCGGGGAATGCGCTCATCTTTGAGAAGTTTCTCAAGCCTTTCTCCAATCAGCGCGAATATCTCGTCTAACTCCTCATTAGATCTTTCAAAATTCTCGGTGGAAAATACGTAGAGCGTTATCGTCTTGATCCCGATTTCGTGGCACCATTCGAGAAGGTTTTCGACAGTGTCCGCGCCCGCCATATGACCGAATTTCCTTGCGGCAAATTTTGTGTTTGCCCATCTTCTGTTCCCGTCGAGAATAATTGCAACATGCTTAGGTATCTCGCCTTTTTTGATCGACCTTGAGAGGATCGCGCCGTATATTCTGTAAATTCCAAACAGAGAGAGAAGAGACGGCATTTTAGCGAAGTATCTACCTTGAAATGTTATGTCGCAAGGTTCGAGGGCGTCGCTTTGGAGGGCATAGATAGGGGTTTATTCGAGTTTTGTATATTCGATTTCCTTTCGCGAAACCAGTGAGACACTTTCGAGTCTTTCCTTTCCCATGCACTACAATTCCCAGCTCTTGGTCGATATAACGTTTGAGACGAGAATTACAATCTTTGAATCCTGCCATATGCTCAGATTAGCAGACTTCAACTGTGTGTTGAAAGATTTTCAGACCTTTGCATGAGAGAGTGAGAATGAATTTTCGGGCATTTCAAAATTCCAGCTCTGCAATGTTGAAACAACCCTCAAATGTCGCCTATTAGGAAATTGAATATTCTTTGCTTTCTTTGTGGATCCTTTGCTCCTTAAGGACTGACACACACATACACGGGTGAAAAAGAGGAGGGTACATCACTATAAAAAGTGGAGGAGCAAAACAAGAATTGTATTGAAACCTATTCTATATGGACATCATGTATTGCTTCAATTGTTTCAATTGAGGAATTGTAGCTTTTCTTTGTTTTCATACATGAATTGTATCTAGCTCTCTAAAGCCATTGCTAGAATCCAAAGCCATTGTTTGATACTTCTACTTATGAGATGTCTATTCGAAGATGATCTCCAACATGATACTTTTTCTGAAAGACGCAAAGATCGCCTTCTGCTTTTGCGCTTTCTTTGGTTGACAGCTTTGAACAATATAGCATCAAATGAGTAGGAAATCTTAATTGACGCTCAAAAGTAGCTTTCATAATCAAGCAGTTATTGCGCAATAGCTATCTTCTGATGCGCCATCGGATTCGCTTACCTGGCCGCGCATAGCCTAAAGTCAACTTGGTTTACGAATCTGCTCAGTGATTCCACCTTGAGCTCAATTGTGACTTTAGGCCTTTGTTAGAATAGCTGCAAGCAATGAAATAACCAGACCTTTGGGTTCAAGCGAAGTCTATAAATCCGAATCTTCAGAGTCGAGGATCAAAGTGGGCTCGTGGCGCAGACTGCTTTTCAAGAAATTGGAAGCGGAGCGAAATATGGATAGCGCGGCAGTGCCTTTGAGGCGTCGAGCCTCCTATGAGCGCCAGAGAAAGCTGTAGGTCGTGGGTTCAAATCCCACCGGGCCCGCTTGTCAGACTCTTCATCTCGAGCTTATCTTTCGTGGACAGGAGATTTTCACAGAGGGTTTTTGCTCGAAATAAGAAGCCCAAATTATTCGTCGATTCTAAACTAAAGAGATGAATTAGTGATCTCTATTCTCATGCAGTCAATATAACAGAAGTAGCCATGGGAGTGCATTTGGTGATTGGCTCATGTGTTTGAATTCAGTTCCTATTCGTGCGTACATTGTGGCGCAGTTTTCACCTGGAATTTTCTCTTCTTTCACAATCAAGTCTTCATTACGAATCCAAGTAGCCCAATGACAATCAGATATCTAACCGAGCTTTCACTCTCTATTGATCTCTTCATCAAGTTCTATTTTGTTTCTATTAAACATGTGTGGGTTCAGCTAAGACTAGTGAGAAAAAAGGTGTTCTAGTGGCCGTGATGAGGATTAGTAACAGTTGTACTATTCGTCGTTGTGGTAGTGGTGGTCACTGTGCTGGTCAAGTTAGTCGTTGCAGTGTACGTCACTGTTGAAAGCGCCGTCTCTGTAGCATAGAAAGTCGACACTTCTTGCGTCACAATGGTCGTACTATTCATGATTATTGTACGCAAAAATGTATTGTGCATTGTAACTACGACCACTGTTGCATTTGCATTGGTTTGTGGCTGGCTATTTGCTCCCAAGTAGAACCCAACGCCACTACTAACTACTGCGGCTGCGAGTACCGTGGTAGCCAACAAGACCTGAACGGCTTGATGTTTCTTATTCTTTGAATTGAGAGCAACACTTTTCGAGTAGGAGACCAAATCAAATCACTCAGACAAAAATCTCTTGATCCAGACACATGCATCTGCCTTTTGAACTCTTCCCAAATCAGTGCAAAAGGATCTGTCCAAACATTTGTATATCGGCAACCGACATAGTAGTTCGAACTTCGCAAAAGAACACAACTAAGAAGGAAGAGTCTTTGCCCTTTTGTACCCGGTCCGGGGGAAAATCCCACTAGTTCACTAATTGCTCTGCTTCGCCAGAGCAGATCTGTCCATTCATCGGTGTCCTTTGGACTCGATTGCACTGATTCGATTAAAATAGGAGAATCCGTACAAATATTCGAAGGATAGCGCAAGTTTAGTACAAAAATAGAGCAAGCTATAATACTCACGATGAATATTATTCACTCCAGTGAATGTGCGTATGAAGAAGATAGAGGCAGTCGTCAGGAAGGAGAGATTTCCGGACATTGACGAGGCTCTAAAGGCCATCGGGATCAGCGGGCTCACTTTCCTCGATGCCGAGGGGAGGGGTAGAGCAAAGGGAAGAGAGATGCTTTCAGATCGAGGCACCAGAACCTATCGCCCAGAGTACGTCGAGAGGACAAAATTGGAGATAATCGTCAAGGACGCTGATGCTCAGAAGGTAGTTGAAGTAATATTGAAGCATGGAAAAACTGGTGCGATAGGCGATGGTAAGATCTTCATCTGCTCAGTCGATGAAGCATATGACATTGCATCTGGTGAGACTGGGGACAAATCGATTTCAGTCCAAGCTCTTGAACCCTCGCAGTTTGTGGTTCATCGCTAGATGCTGTTTCCTCATTTAGAATTCCGGCATCTCCTCCTTGACGACTGAGAGGACAATGTGAGTTTCCGTTCTGCTCACATTGGCTATGCCCTGAACGGTCTTGCAGAACTTGCTAAGTTCCGCGGTTGATCTGAATCTGCCCAGCACAACGGCATCTATTGCTCCGGACACGTCATATACAGCATTTGCCTGTGGTATTTGAGCGAGCCGTTCTTCGATCTCTGGCAGCCTTCCTCCCACAGTAGAGATTTCGGTTATGGCAGTGAGGGTCAAACCAAGTTTCTGATAGTCAAGAATTGCAGTATATCCTTTGATTATTCCTGCACGCTCAAGCTTCTTTGTCCGTAGAAGTACGGTGGAGACTGAGACGCCAACATTCGATGCAACCTCGTGATAAGATTGTCTTGCATCGATCACATATTGTGATATGATCTTTCGGTCAATGTCATCAATTTGGGAAATCGGCCCTAAAATACGCAGCCCACTCCTTCAATAAGCAAGATTGACAATCCTCAGAAATCCAAGGACTTTCCTGTTGTAGATGCAGGATGCCCATATCTTTGTCGCAACGGGGTTTAGTGACTTTTGCGCAGTAAAAGGAAATTCGGCCGCCCTGCGAAGAAGGCTTCTAATCATTTGACCCTGTTTGCAGCAAAGTCGATAGCACAACACGCGAGTAGTTGACAAAGATGCGGGAGAATCCATAAATATGTAGCCCTTCAGCGCATTGTGCCATACAAATGACCAATATTTATGCATGTAACGCAACGTATGAGCGACTATCAGTTCGAACATCAGAATTTGATTTTTCCGAACAGTCCTATCACTTCAAGACTTTAACGCAGAGAGTACGCTTTGAGTTTAATTTCAGAAAGGATTGTGGTAAGCTCGCCTATCAATCGTCGAGAGGAATGCTATCTCGGAGGATGATCTAGGTTGGCATCATTGACTTCGTACGCAACGTTCCACATGCCAAATATTGGCAAGAAGATGTACATCATACTTGCAATCTCTGCAGCTGTCTTCATCATGTTGGCCCTTATGCCTGTGGTTCACGCGACCAATTCTACAACTCCTGCCCCGAACCAGACTTATCCACCTTCGGCATCAGTTCCCTCATGGTTTGACAGCGGTAGCAATGCTTGGATGCTCACCGCAGCTACGCTTGTAGGTCTCATGAGTTTGCCAGGGCTCGCGATATTCTATGCCGGACTAGCCAAGAAGAGATTCGTTGTAAACACGATGCTTATGATATTCTACGCATACGCGGTGGTGCTTGTGCTTTGGTTGTTTGGAGGATACAACTTTGGTTTTGGATATCCAGCAGGTTTGAGCATTGACGGTTACGGAATCCTTGGCATTCCATCATCCGCAATGGGTGCACTGTTCATGGGTTCTCAGGCTGTGGTTGGACCTACAGCTTCGACCATCAATGTACCAACATCAACAATAGTATTCTTTCAATTCGTCTTTGCGGCAATTACCCCTGGATTATTCGTCGGGGCTGTAATAGAGAGAATGAATTTCAAGGCGTGGATGGTGTTTGTTCCCCTTTGGTCTTTTTTTGTGTATAGCCCTCTAGCATACTGGCTCTTCGCTGGCGGCTGGTTGAATCAATTAGGCGCCGTTGACTTTTCTGGAGGGTACGTGATCCATCTTTCAGCTGGAATAACAGCTCTCGCTGCCGCTCTCGCAGTTGGCCCACGAGTTGCTTCAGAAAGACGTCTTAAACCAAACAACCTGACACTCGTGCTGATCGGAGCAGGGATTCTCTGGCTCGGATGGAATGGATTCAACGGAGGAGACCCTTATGCCAGTTCAATTGACGCTGCTATAGCGGTCCTGAATACCGAGCTCGCAGCAGCTTCAAGTGTAATTGCTTGGATGTTGATGGACATGAAATTCATCAAGAAGCCCACACTGGTCGGCGCCACTACTGCGTGTGTGACTGGACTTGTAGCGATCACACCGGCAGCTGGTTATGTCAATGGGTATGGCGCTCTAATAATAGGAATCGCAGCCGGTACAATCCCATGGATTTCATTGAACAAGCTCGCACCGAGACTAAAGCTGGATGATGCGCTTGGGGTTTTTCCAGCACACGGCATCGCTGGACTGACCGGGGGATTATTGACTGGTGTTCTCGCAGATCCCGCAGTTACCAAATACATTGATCCAAGCCTTGTAGGTGCAGTCTACGGGAACATTTCCGAGCTGGGCATCCAAGCACTGGCTGCGGCAGTAGTCATTGGGTATGTGTTCGTGATGACCTACGGAATCCTCAAGCTGATTGGACTGTTCATTCCTCTCCAAGAGAGTCAGGAGAAACTGAAGGTAGGAGACGAAGCAATTCACGGAGAGGTGGCCTATGACTATGCCTAGGTGTAAAGACTTGTGGGTGAGAGGGTTGGTGGAGGGACGATGACATCTGCTCGCGGAGGAGGATCCGTGAAGAAGGTAGAGGCGATAGTAAGGAAAGAGATATTCCCCGACATCGACGAAGCCCTAAAGGAGGTCGGAATCAGCGGCCTGACCTTCTCTGATGTTGAAGGTAGAGGCAGAGCAAAAGGAAGAGAAATGCTCTCGGATCGAGGAACCAGAACCTACCGCCCAGAATACGTCGAGAGGACAAGACTGGAAGTTCTGGTCAAGGAGGCGGATGCGCATAAGGTGGTTCAAACCATAATGACCAACGCGAAGACAGGTGCCTTTGGGGATGGAAAGATATTTGTCTCTCCAGTGGAAGAAGTATATGACATTGCTTCGGGCCAGAGTGGCGAGATGGCGCTCTAAAACTTCGGAAGCTCTTCTTTGATCAAAGCTAGGACGATGTGAGTCTCTGTCCTGTTGACGTTCGGAATCGCCTGAATCGATTTAGTGAACTTGCTGAGCTCACTAGTTGACCTAAATTTGCCTAGAACAATTGCATCAGTTGCGCCAGCTACGTCGTAGACAGCTATTGCATTGGGAATCTGGGCAAGCTTTTTCTCAATCTCAGCAAGCCTGCCGCCAGTTGTGGTGATTTCAGTTATCGCAGTTACGGCGAGGCCGAGCATTTCGTAATCCAACACTGCCGTGTATCCCTTGATAATTCCGTTCTTCTCAAGTTTCTTCGTTCTGTCTTGAACCGTCGAGACCGCGACGCCTGTCTTCTTTGCTACTTGATGGTAAGACTGCCGCGCATCAGCCAAATACTGCTCGATGATCTTCCGGTCGACCTCGTCTATTTCAAACAAGTTGGGGTATCACTGGAGCCTTAGATGTGCCACATTATAATAATAATTAAATTAGCGATTTGGAGTCGGAGTTTCGTCAGAACAAATCAAGCGACATCGACAATGCAAGAAACTCCCACTTCATTCCTCAGAATCTCAAGCCTTTGATTCGTGCAAATTCTTCAAAGACAAGGATGGCGTTAGGCGTGAATTTTTCAGGATTCTTTGCAATCAGGCGATCTAGTTCGTTGATTTCGACATATTTCCCCTCTTCGACCACTGCATTTTGAATTACCTTCCCGTGAGCTCTGTTTCTTGGAAGCCGACTATGCATTCCCACTCTTTCATGCCCTTGTATTCGCATTTGGGTGACAATAATTTGAACAGTTGCACAAAGTCTGTGTCAACTACAAGTTCTTCTATAACTTCCCTCATCGCGGCTTCTAGACCAGTTTCTGCAGAGGATATTCGTCCCGTGCAAACCACTGTCCAGCGTGAAGGATACCACTCTGCGAGATCTGACTGTCTCTGAATATAGACTCTGCATTGCGAATCAAATAGAACTACTAAGATCGCCTTGTATAGAATTCCATTTCTCGTACAGTCTCTGAGTGGTTTCCTACGACCCTATAATTTTCATCCAATATGTATGAATGTTCTTCGGTAGTCGTTCAGTTGTTCCACCACGGTGTGTTTAGTTAAATTGTTGCTGATATGCGCATAGCTATCGGTTCTTGCTTTTGTTGGATGAGAACCTTGGAGAAGTTTCTCTCGACGTGATCTCATTTTGACCGCAGTGATCCAATTTGCCAAATTCGGAGAATTTCGAATTTCTTTACTTTGCAGTGACTAAATCTGATTCCGTGTACGGAGTCCGAATCTCTATTCAGACTGCGCACGCGTTATCTTAACTCTTATGTGCACTGGAACGCATGCGGAGGATCAGTAGCGCTTCAACTCAGGGCGGCCTCGCTTTTTGCATCCTATGTTTCGCAATATTTCTTTCTCTCAGTCCTGTACTTCTCCAATCCGTGCAAATGAGCATGAACAGCGGTCTCTCGGCTCAGAGTCCATCGCCTGGAAACACAGCCAATGTCAATCAGTCATACTGGTACGAGGGAGGCTGTTCCAACAATACTCTGGACTACAAGAATTCTGGCTTGCGAACATTTATCGAGGTCAAGCCCCAATTTATTCAGGCCTTCTTGGCCTTCTGGGTGAGCGAATCGTTCTCTAACGGGCTTTGGGCGCAAGTGGGCTATTACATCTTTCACGGTTCTACGCCAGTTGGCTTCTACCAGATCTGGAATATTACTAGCCACAAGGAGGTTTCAACAAGCACTACTTCTGTGTCCGTCGGTGTGCACAGTTTTTCGTTCTCTCTAGACTCTGGGACGATCGACTTCAGTATCGACGGCAAATCGTTCGCGTCTTACAACATCGGCCAAGCTAGTCCAAGTCCTTCATATCCTATCTGTGCTTTATCCGAAGAGGGGTATTCTTCTTCTTCCTTCCCCTTCTCTTCTATCTCATTCAAAGTTGCCATAGAAATACTAAAGTCAGGTTTTTGGACTAGCGTTATCTCCGCGAGTTCCTTTGGAAATTCGTGGGGAATTCAGGGCAACGATCAAAACTCGAGCATCCCGCAAAATCAGATAATCGTTGGGAGCAACCTAAACGTGATTCCAACTTCTTCGTTGCTCTGGACCTAGAAAATTTGTAACATGATGTAGCGATATCCGAAATCGATGCAATTTATACTATGGCTATCATGACATTTGGCCCCCAATGGAAACTGGGGTTAAGAATCTGTTGTTCTAGACTAGTTGCAATAGATTCTGGATTCATCTGCTTTGGTTTTAAATTCATTATGGTTTTAAGGTGCATGAACGCCATTACTAAGATTGCGGGGAAAAGGCACGAATTCCGGGTACAGATTCCAACTCGAGGGCAAGTGTTACATTCAACAATGAGTCAAAGTAAGAAATTCACAAGATCGTATATGTTTGCAAGTTACGTGACAATAGCGGTAATAGCAATTCTTCTAGTTCTCATCGTAATGGTACATCCATTCGGGGCAACTCCTCCTTCAGCGCCTCCACCATCCACATCTTCAACGTCAAAGATTACTACGACCAACACGACTCCTGGTGGCATCCAAACAGGCCAAACAACACAGATGACTACTTCAACTATGACGAGCACATCTAAGACAACTTCCACTACACCTGCAACAAGCGCCTCAACCACCACGAGTACGAATACGGCTGCGACAGTTGTCGTTGGAACCACTCAAACAAACACTGCGGTATCGTCGACGACTTCAATGACAACCACTAGGCCGATTCAGGGAGTACCAGAATTCCCATTTGGAATAGTCTTGGTTGCAGGGATATCTATGGCAGCTATGCTTGTAATTAGAAATAAGAGCCTCGGAAAGCGAAACTAATGCGGAATACGGATCTCCAAAACAATGCTTCCCCAATAACAAACTGAGATCTATTGCTTCGGAACGTATGCGCTAGAAGTTGCGAGCTGCTTGTTAGAAACTTAAACTACGCACGTACTAAACGGCCGTCCTGCAATTTAGGCGCTGATTGCCTTGGACTGATGCTTGAATCTTAGTTAGATCTCCTTTGCTATTTTGATGTCCCTTGTAAACTCTCAGATGCTCCGAACACGATCTGCTGAAACGTAATCGAATTGATCGGGCGAAATGTCACTCTTCAAAAGATTGACTAAGGTTACGAATTCCCTAATTCCATTCGAATGTTGACTTGCCATGGAATCGACCTCGTCTTCGATGCGCTGGACAATCAAGTCATTGAAACTTTGGTCGACGATTGTCCGATTCCAAGATGCAACTAGCTATTGTGAGAACTCGGCACTATGAAACTTCTGATCCGATCGTTGATTTCGGAGGTCTCAGTCGACCTTACTAGAACGAGAGAAACGACGATGTCTCTAGCGGGGAGCGGAATCAGAAGTCTTTTGAAATTCTTCCTCCCAATCACTATGAATTCTGTTTCCGAAAGCACATCGTCAAACTGCTTGGAAAGGCCTACTAGGAGCGTAGACCAAGCGGCCCATCTCCTGGCCAGATTCCTATCAGCACCAAGAACGTCTTTGACGGTGGGCCTGATAGCGCGAGCAAGAAAATCTCCACTGTAATCGACAATGTCCACTGCAAGTATTCGAGAGTCAACGTTGAGTATGTCCTCGCTAAGCTTTGAATAGTCTTCCGATCTTTGCATAATTTGTCGAGCCGCGAGCTAACTGGCCATACATCCTAGAGACGCATTAAGATAAGTCTTACTTTAAGGCAATCAGAGGATGATTACACCGCTGATTATGATAGTATCTCGATCGAAAGTAGATTTTCTTGTGCAAATATGAAACAAGGATATCCCCATGAAGAACATGTGCTAAAGTTCAAAACAAGTGGCTGAGAATATCTTCACTATCTGCTTTTGGCTGCAATGCGGTTGATTATCTCTGCCAAGCGAAAGTCGAAATTTGAAAGCCCACCTACATCGTGAGTAACAAGATCAATTCTTACCCTGTTGTAGACATTGAACCACTCTGGATGGTGATTCATCTTTTCAACTTCAAGGGCGACGCGTGTCATAAAGCCAAAGGCCTGGTTGAAGTCGGCAAATTCGAAGTTGCGCTGAATCTTTCCCTTTACGATTCTCCAGCCCTTGATTTTTCTAATCTCTTGGCCTATCTCTTTCTTAGAGAGTTTTCTGTAATTCTCTTCGTTCTCCGGCATGGGCGCAAATGGAGCTCCGCTTTCTATAAAATCTTCGCGCCTTCTTTTGCTGCGGTGGCGGCATGTTTTCTCTTGGGTTCACGGTCAAGAATATACACACATGAGAGCCTCCAAAGGACTCTATTGAGTAACGGCAACTCTTTTTATTTCAATGGATTTCAAGATCCAATCAGATTGAGTTGGTCGATGATTATATCGAAGAGGCTTGCTTCTACCTCTTCGAGAACAAGGTTAGAAAGGATGAGATTGCCTCCGCGTTCAACCTGACATCTGCTCAGGTCACGAGAGCTATAACCTCATACAGCAAGAAGATTTCGCAGGGAAAAGCAAAGTACGAAGTTGATGCAAAAGAGTTCTGGTCCAAGAACTACAGAGAGAGCTCCGGGGACGAAAGAATCACCCTAGTAGACGAAAAAGGAAGATACTATCACGGTTGGAAGGCTGAGCTCGAGAAACTGAGTTCTGAAAAAATAATCGAACTGCTGGTTGTGAACAAACAGTATTCGGACAAGCATCCTTTATCTGAATTCTCGAAAGGGCATGCTGTGATAGGATACGATCCACTTGTCCCCCTCAGAAACATCAGGAGAACCGTGGTTTTGCTTGAAGAGATACTCGCGAGAAAAGAAGATGAGATTCCCCAGGAAGACAAGAACTTCTGAATAGGACTCGCTGCTGTCCTACCATCGAAGAATGCTGAAGCGTGATTGACATACTCTCAGCTATGTTTGCATACAGCTTGGTTGCTGGCTTCCAGAACGACAGGGAATTCCTTTTGTACGATCCCACGTGCTGTCGTTAAGCAGGCGAGGGTTGCAGAGCCTGGTCAATTGCGCGGGGCAAAAGCCAAGATATTTGCGCGACACTTAAGATCACCTCTGTCCATAGGGCAGAGGTTATGAATCGAACAGGCTTAACAAGTGATAGGGCATCCCGTCCCTTAGGGGTTCGTGGGTTCAAATCCCACCCCTCGCACCTTTCAGCTCCTGATTAAGGCTTTTGATTCACAGTGTATAGCCTCTAGTAGTTTCTGTTAGACAAATAATCGCAGAGCTCGTCGAGCCTGTCTATCGCCTTCGAGCGGTCCAGTTTGGAGAGCAGCTCTTTTGCTCTCGATGTGTATTCCAGAGAAACTTTCCGAGCATGTTCGATAGATCCGTATTTCGCGAAGAGAGCTCTCGCTCTCTCAATCTGCTCGGCTTCATAACTGCCTTTTCCAATGAGACCTGCTATGAATGCGCGTTCATCTTCACTACAGTTCTTCAGAGTGTGAATCAACACAAGATTTCTTTTACCGCTCTTTAGGTCAGTGAAAGAGGGCTTTCCGAGCAGAGTCTCGTTCCCTAAGAGATCTAGGAGGTCGTCTTGGACTTGGTACGCCATTCCAAGAAGTTCGCCAAATCGGTAAGCATCATCCAAAATGCTCTCACCTATTGTGTCTCCACCACCTATTATCGCACCACTTGCTGATGAGGCGCCAATCAGAGCGCCCGTTTTCAATCTAATCATTTGCTCGTAATCTATTTCAGACAGGTTGTTTGCTCTTACCATCTCCAAGTCGAGGAATTCTCCCAGAGTCGCTGCCCCGTACGATTCACCAAGCATGTCAAATAGTCTGCCAAGGGTAGCGCTGCTTGTTTTCATCGCTGCATATTCCGCAAGCTTCTTTGGAACTTGGAAAAGAAGCATGTTTGAAGTGAGTATTGCCTTTGGGATTCCATACTTGCCTACTATTGACCCTTGACCGCGTCTAGTAGCCGAGCCATCAATGATATCATCCTGAACTAGCGCTGCAGCATGGGCGAGCTCGTAGGCAACCGCAATTGGAATTGCCTGCTCAAAGTTTCCTGAAACTGCTTCGCACCAGAGCAGTGCCACAATGGCCCTGACTCTCTTTCCTCTGGTGGAAAGGGCTTCCATTACAACAGTTTCCAATGGTCTCACTCCCTTGTAGAGATGAGAAATCTCAATGTTTATCGTCGCGACATATTCGTCAATCCAAGCTGGAAGCGATGGGAGATTAGAATCTGCCACATTTTCACACTCTTGTGAATGTTTTTCTGCAACACCTAGCCATGATTCATGGCCTACGAAGCAGAAGAGGCAGCAATTTCATTTAGCCATTTTGCCGATTCATGACCTTCGCGGAGTGAAGTTGCTTTCACACCAAATACTGGATACACTCCATCTGGAATCTCTGCTGCTCTCTCAAGTACTTCTTTAGGGGTCCCGATAAGACAAAACTCTTCTAGGAATTCTTCAGCGATAGTATTTGCCGCCTCTTTTGAACCGTGCATTGCAGTGACCGAGCGGAGTTTTTCTACCTGTTCGGGAAAACCGAGCTTGGAGAGATTCTTTGCATAATAGTCCCCCATTGAAGAGATATAGAAAGACAAGTATCTAGACAGCTCAGCGCGTGCGAGCATCGCTTCCTCTTGGGAGCGAGTAACCCTGAGAGGCAGGTACGCAAAAACCTTCTTTCCTAATCCATTTGATGCTTGATTTACAGTTCTGACACATTGCCTAAGTTTGGAAAAAGGGTAGAGGGCCACAATCGCGCCGCTCGCAATCTGCCCAGACAACGCGAGATTCCTCTCCCCTATTGCACCTAGCAATATTTCGATCTCGTTTGCCTGCGGCTTTGTGAATAGTCTGAATCTGTCAAGCTTGAGGATGCTGCCGTCATATTTTGCTTCTTCCCCACTGAGAATCTTTCTGATGACGTCAATGTACTCCCTTGTCCTTTCAAAGGGCTTATTGAATTCGATTCCATGCCATGATTGAACGACTCCTCGGCCACTTGTTCCAAGCCCTAGTACGAATCTTCCAGGAGCTAACTGGTTCAGTGTGGCACAACTCATTGCAATGGTTGCGGCGGAACGAGAAAAGATGTTAATCACTCCGGTTCCGATCTTGATTTTATTTGTTACGGCCAAAAGGTATCCAATGGTTGAGAAGGCTTCGAGTCCCCACGCCTCTGGAATGAAGAGATGACTGTAACCCGTTTCATCAGCTTGTCGTGCTATTGCAGTCAGTCCCTCGATTGTCGCACCCCGCCAATCTATCGTGACTCCGAATCTCTCAAACATCTCTAATACTGCCCGAATCCGCGCCCATATAATCCATGCCAAGCATTACGTGATCAAGGTCTGCGGTCCCGAAAAAACAGCAGTCCAATACAGGAGACCGCTCTCCAAGTTTTCAAAATCCTATCCGTAGAATGGGGTGTCCAGCACGCCTGAATCAGCTTCCTTTTTCTTCGGCACTTTCAGCGCGTTTATGGTTTCAAGCTCGACTTCAACGTAACCCTTGGTGCTTTGCACTGTCGACTTGACTGCCTCTTCCAATGCTAGTCCCTTCTTCTTGACCAAGATTTTGATCGTATGGTAATCGAGAATCTGGATTTCGATGTTGGGTTCCATCTTTCTCAATGCTGCAAGTCCTTTTTCATAGCAAAAGTCATTATTATATGTAGCATAGATTTCGCCCTTCTTTGGCTTAGGCATAAACACAGAGAGCAAATTGCTTATCTTTAATCTTATAGTCCCCATCAGACAATTTACAAGCGCGTTCATCTTTGTCTTGGAGACAGTTTCACTTGCTAATCCTTTAATTCCCAAACAATACAGGTCGAGAAACAAGAAAGAACAAAATGAAAGTATTGGTGACCGGAGTAAACGGTTTTGTCGGAAAACACATCGCTAGATACTTGCGCGGGAAGGGTTTCGAAATCCTTGGGCTCGACATAACTAAGGGTGCAGATGTCGTTGGTGATATAGCAGATTCCGAATTTGTCTTTGATGTGGTCGCAAAACTAGATTTCGACGCAGTAATCCATCTCGCGGCACTTGCTGATATCAAGAGAACTGTTGAAGATCCATACACTACATACAAAATAAATTGTTTCGGAACGCTGAATCTTCTAGAAGTCGCATCAAGAAAGAATAGTTCGAGGTTCCTTTATGCATCCAGCGCAAATGTCTATGGTGTCCCAGCTGACAGACCAGCAACAGAGGTGACACCGTTCAACCCGCGACTGCCGTATGACTACAGCAAGGTCGTTGCGGAGATGTTTGTACGAAGTTATGGAATTCACAAGAAGCTTAATGTTACGATAACGCGAAGCTGGCTTCTCTTCGGAGAATGGGAACCTCAGAATAGAGCGGTGCCCAGATTTGTTAGAGCCTGTCTTGCGAACCATAAGATTCCACTCTTCAATGGGGGTAAAGATATTACGGATCCGACATATGCTGAAAATTACGGCAGAGTTGCGGAGTTGATACTAACACGAGATGAGGCAATCGGGGAAGCTTTCAACGTTGGCTCGGGAAACAAGATGACAGTAAGAGAGATGGCGGAAAGAATAAAGAAAATAACAGATTCGTCGTCGGATCTAGATCTTTTGCCGCCACGAACAGAATTCGAGAATGAACCCCAAATCTCCTATCCCAGCATCGAGAAACTCCGCAGAAGTCTTGGGTATGAGCCCATCGTGAGTTTTGATGAAGGCATTGCGAGAGTTGTAAACTGGGTCAGAATCAATGGGTAGCTCCACATTCGAAAAGAAAGATCTTCTACAAAGAAATCTTATATACGCAATGCGAAAACTCGTCTAGTTGCGATTTCAAAATGGAGTATATTTACGCCGCACTTTTGCTTCATAAGGCAAAACAGCCCGTGAACGAGGACAATGTCAAGAAGGTTGTTTCGGCAGCGGGAGTTACACCGGACGACGTAAGAGTAAAGGCTCTAGTTTCCGCTTTAGGCGAAGTTAACATAGACGAAGCACTAAAGAATGCTGCTGCGGCTCCAATGGCTGCAGCTGCCGCTCCAGCTCAAGCTGCCGCGCCCGTGGCAGCTGCGAAGGGCAAAGAAGAGGCAAAGGAAGAAGAGAAGAAGGAGGAGCAGGCACTAGAAGGTCTTTCTAGCCTGTTCGGCTAAGCACCAATTCGCTGTGCCTGCAAGCGCAGAACCATGTGCGCTTTTTTCCTCTGCGTATCTTAGAGGCCTCTCTGGCAGACATCGGACGCTAGTAATGGATCGTCTTTTGGTCTATATGATCCCTAGCAGGAATAACATAGAAATCCAGAGCGGAATCCCAATTGCAAGGCCGATAAGTAAGCTCCCTTTGAAAATCTTGTAGCCGTCAAGAGGAGGTATTGGGAGCATGTTAAACGCCCCAAGACCTATGTTGAGTCCAAAGCCATACAGTCCTACTAAAGCAAGAAAGGGATCAGTCGCGAATAGAAATATTGCAAAAAATATACCCCCAAAGAGGAGATTCAGCCCAGGCCCTGCTAGAGAGATCCGAAGATTCTCGGCGTCAGGGTTCAACTGGCGATACGTGCTTGAGTAATAACCGTACCCATAGTATCCTGCGCTTGCTGGAATTATGTAGACTGCTCCCGGCGCTCCAAACAAAAATGGGAATCCACCAGTAGCTGATGCAAGACCTGTGATGAGCGCAAGCACAAGTCCCCATGCCCACAATCTGAAATGCGCAATGTACCCGTAACGGATCGCGACAAATTTGTGACCCATTTCATGCAGTATGAAGCCAGTGATGGTCGCAATCAATACGGCAGCAAACTTGGCAAGATTGAAGGCTACATTGTTGCCCCCGACAGCGCTGAGGATGTATGATAACCCAAATGCAAATGAGAGGACGAGCCAAGCAACTACGATGTCTCTTATCTCGTGAGGTGCGAACTGAGAAGATACTGTCATCGAAGAAATTCCTGCCAATTTTCTTATTGAACTGTCTTGATGGCTTGCCCTGCTCTCCCAGTTTGAGTGAAGATCATTCCCGAGGATTGGAAAGACGGTTCCTGTAACCGCATTCCGGGCATTTGGCAAAACGCTTCTGCTTTCCTATATATACCCAATCATGTCCGCAGTTTTCACATTTCAAGCTACGCGCAAAAAAAACCGCGCCTTAGATAAATGAAATATTGCATGATGATTTGTATGGCCTTACTGCAAACTGAAAGAACTTTTCAAATGCAACCCCGAGAAGACTTAATATCACGACTGAAATTTAGCTTGCAAAGGATGAGTCTGGAAGATTCTGCCAGAAGATTAGCCAGGAGTTTGGAATAGATTTTGTCAGCGGTTGGAAGCAGAAGATTTAGCGAAGAATTGTTGGGAATGGTTGGGAGAAGAGTAAGCATCATTACTTCCGAGGGAAAGCAGTACCAGGGAGATCTTCTGGGGATCGACGAGAAATTGAATATTGTGATGGGACAGGTGACAGGGTCTATGGAAGGTAGTATCAAAGTAGTGCTCAATGGCGCGTACGTGAAGGAATTAGTGCTGCTTGAGAAGCCTTTCGACTTGAGAGCGCTTAATGACAGGCTGTCAAGAGCTTTTCCAGGCATGACAAAGCTGAGGGAGGACATTGGCGCGATTCTGGTTATGGATTCGATAAAAGTCACGGAAAAGGGAGTAGTTGAAGGGGGCGATCGGCTTTCAGCAACTCGTGTCAAGCAGATTTTCGAAGAGTTTGCTAGGGAAACCTCCCAAACCAAAAGGTAAGAAAGACCTGGGCTTTTTTAGCTCACCGCAAGAGTCGACATGACGCTTTCTGACCGCGGCAAATCTCTTTAATTTCGCGGTGCGGGCCTTCGCTTTTCTCGGAGACAAGATTGTAAACTTGACCAACTTTCAGGATGCATACTTCGAGATCAAGGCTACTGATATGGGGGGCCGCATTGGAGCAATCAAGACAAAGACCTCAGAATTTGAAACACCATCTCTCCTTCCAGTGATTCATCCGGTGAGGCAGGCTGTGCCATGCCGTGAAATCTGTTCGATGGGTTATGAGGCTGTCATGACCAATGCCTACACGACATACAGGAGATTGCGAGACAGAGCACAAGATGGTATCCACAAAATCATTGATTTTGAGGGATCAATAATGACGGACTCGGGTGGCTATCAAGTGCTTGAATTCGGATCAGTTGACATCTCGCCTGTCGAAATGGCAAAATTCGAAGAGACAATTGGATCTGATATCGCAATCATTCTGGACTTACCAACGGGGCTAGATGTCACAAGAAAACATGCAGAAGCTACTGTTGAACTGACTCTCAAGGCTGCAAAAGAGACCAAGAGCATCCTCACGCGTGACGACATCATTTGGACACTTCCTATTCAAGGAGGCCGATATACGGATCTTGTTGCAAAAAGTGCGAAATCATCGGCCAAGATGGACTTTGGTTACTACGCCCTCGGTTCTCCGGTTGAGGTGATGGAGGATTATAACTTTTCCCTACTAGTGGAAATGATCGTCGCAAGCAAACGGCATCTTCCCATGAACAAACCTTTCCATCTCTTTGGAGCGGGACATCCGCTCATTCTGCCTCTTGCAATTGCTCTTGGGTGCGACACGTTTGACTCAGCGTCCTACATGCTCTATGCAAAGCAAGACAGATACATCTCATCCGGTGGGACAATTCGTCTCGAGCAACTAGAATATCTTGGTTGCTCCTGCAGAATCTGCTCTTCGCACAAGGCAAACGAACTCAAACACCTCTCTAAGGAAGAAAGAATCGTTGCACTTGCAAGACACAACCTGTTCATGCTGAAACAGATCATGGAGGAAACCAAGCAGGCGATCTGGGAGGGAAGGTTATGGGAATACGTTCAATCAAATTCCAGAAATCATCCAAAGGCGCTTGAAGCTTTCAGAACTGCGGCTCTCCTCGAGGCAAACGGAGTATTCGAAAGGGGGACTCCAGCTTTCAAAGAAAGGGGTCTTTTCATTTCGGACGCCTTTGACTTGAAACGACCTGAAGTGGCAGGTTACAGGAAAAAGCTCGGAGAACTGGATATCTCTTCGAAGAGGAACCTTGTCATCTTGCCAGAGACCAAGACGAAACCTTTTCTTCGCTCGAAACTTTATCATGAGATCTCAAGACTACTTGGTTCGAATGAAGATTGTCTCGTAGCTTTCACTTGTCCTAATTTCGGACTGGTTCCCGCAGAAATCTCGGACATCTATCCGCTCTCGCAAACAACCAGCGCGTTCACAAGCTTCCCGGAATTTGATCCGATTATTCACAGGAAGAAGTGGGATAGAATCAGCATTCTCTCATCCGATGGTGGACCAGTGAAGGAGTGGCTGAAAACCGAACTCGCCTCTTATTCGGGGACAAGTGCTGGACAACCCAGATGGAAAAAGAGAGGTAACTCAAAGAACGTTGAGACCATTGTTGAGATGTCAAGAAGCTACAAATCTTTCAAGAAACGAATGGCAACTTACGTATAGATTGACTCGGACTTCGTAATCTTGCGTTCTTGTTTCATGACATCACTCTCAACTACTTCCGCACCTTTGAGCAGGGGCTCTATGTCGACTTTGAAACCGTAGCGCTGTGAAAGAATTTCAATTGAAGAAACAGCTGCTCTGGGATCAATTCTTTCTGTGCTGGAATAGGCAAGCACTGCATATGCGGGAAAATCGTGGCATTCAAAATAGTTTAGCATTATTGCAACTGGACCAACAATTATCTGTTCGTCTTCGAGAAGTTTTGCCTCCTTCAAGATGCCATCTGGCTTGAATTTGCTCGTATGCACAAGCCTGTACGAAGAGTCATCTGTTCTTAGACTTGCGTCAAGCCCACCAACGAGTGCCACTTCTTTGAAATGCGCCATTGTTATCCAAGCAGAGAGGCTTCTGTAGAATTCTATTTCGGCGCCCCGATAAGGTGGCACTTCGACTTTGAATATGGTGAGATTGTCCTTCTGGAAGAACTCGTATGGAGTTACGAGTCGTCCATGATTCGCGGAAGAAACGGGCGAAACGGTCTCGGAATCGACAAAGGCTATGCGTTCAGCATCAAGCTTCTGACTGAGATACTTCATAGTCCAGTATCCGGCATATCCGATTCCGTGGAAACCAGTTAAGAGGACCATGTCATCAAACTTGGCGGTCTTCGGTATCACTTCGAAAGTCATTTTCGAACCTGTTTCACTATGTCTGAGGGCAGCCGTGTTGAAAAGTCTTCAGGCTAGCAGTTGCTTCGTAAATCGAATTTAAGGTTATGGAAGAAGTGTAGAACAGTCAAAGTCCCTTGCAAAACAATCATTACATAGGGTAGGTACGTTATTCGCATCAAGACATAGAAAAGCAGGGTTGATTACAAATGGAGGTTACCTTCTTAGGCGGAGCAAGAGAGGTAGGCAAGTCCGCAATACTCGTGAAAGGAAACGAGACAAAGATTCTCTTGGATTACGGCGCGCAGACCGGTCGTGAACCATCCTTTCCGATGCACGTCCAACAGAAAGATGTTCATTCGATTCTACTCACTCATGCACATCTAGATCACTCAGGAGGAGTGCCTTTATTCTTTCTAAGGGAAGGGGTGAAACTCGTGACAACCGGTCTTACGCTCGAGCTCTCGAACCTTCTTCTTGGGGATTTCATCAAGCTTTCAGGCTTCTACCTCCCATTCGAGTACATAGACTTGCTAACCATGACAAAGAACACTCAGAAGATTTCGATCAATGACGAAATCGAAGTGGGAGGAGAATTCAAAGCGAGATTCCCGAGCTCTGGACATATACCGGGCGCAACAACAATCATCTTGGAACACAAGGGAAAACGCCTTCTTTACACTGGCGACATTAATTTGAGAGAAAGCCAACTGTTGAAGGGGGCTGATCTTGACTTTGGCGAACTTGACGCTGTCATCACCGAGAGCACTTATTCTCAAGTTGAGCATGACCCGAGGCCGAAGATCGAGGATGATTTCGTCAACTTCGCTAGAGAAGTCGTGGAGCGTGGCGGGGTATTATTGGTTCCCGCATTCTCAGTAGGGAGAGCGCAGGAGATCGCATGTCTTCTTAGATCTAGGAATTTCAGACATACCGTTGCCATGGACGGCATGGCTTTGAAGACAAATGATATTCTGTTCAGGTATCAAGATTCTCTTCGAGATCCAGAACTCTTTAGGAAGGCTATGGAGAGTATCGAAGTGGTATCCGGATGGAGTCATAGGAAAAGGCTTGTCAAGACTCCCTCAGTGATAATCTCGCCAGCAGGGATGCTTGCGGGAGGGGCTTCCGTTTTCTACAATGAGCACCTCGCCACGCAAGCAAGAAACGGGATCTCGATAGTCGCTTTCCAAGTTCCCGGGAGTCCAGGAAGAACCCTTCTCGACAAGGGACTGACTGTAATAAATGGGAGAACAACCCCAGTCAAGGCCGAGGTGCGACGGTTTGATTTCTCTGGGCATGCAGGGAGATCCGAACTGCTTGAGATATTCCAACATGTCAAGGGATCACCAAGAGTTTACGCAGTCCATGGAGATGGCCCCTCATGTGAAATGTTTGCCCAGGAGATTCACGAGAAGTATGGACTAGAGGCCAGCGCCCCCGCCATAGGAGACAAGATAATTGTCTGATGAATTTCAAGATACAAGAAAAAGGAAGTTCGCTGCAAGGAATCAAATTGCCATTCTCCCATTCGAGAACATGAATTTCTCGCAGTTCAGGGAGAGTCTTGATGCTGCCTCACTTATATTCGGTCTTGAGGCGACATTCTTGTCAGATTTCTATCTTACCTGCGACGCATCAGAGGAGGAGAACAAGAGAAAACAAAGAGACGCCATGCGAGTCATAACACTGGCAAAGGATCAATTAGAGGAAGCCGCTGAAGGAACGCGATACCATCTGGTTGTTGCAAATCAAGATCTTTTTGCAAGAAACCTCGGTTTTGTGTTTGGGTTGGCGAATAGAGAGATGAGGATTGCAATGATGTCTATCTTCAGATTGGTTCACTGGCAGGAAGATCTCACTCCTAGTAGAATGCAGGAGAGAATTTTGAAAGAAGCCTCGCACGAGATAGGCCATCTGCGCGGGCTGGGTCATTGCCCACGACCGTCATGTCTGATGGCCTTTTCCAATACACTTGAAGAGGTAGACGAAATGCTCCCAATGCTATGCATAGAATGTTCGAAGAGATTAAGAGCAGTCGGGATATAGGCTACTTTTGCTTCTCTTCCTTCTCTTTTCGCTTAGCTGAGTATTCTACCACCTCAACATCTTTCATGGACTTGAGAAGGTCTTCAGCCTCATCCCCGTTTGTTGAGTAAGTGTAGAGATATTCAGGCGTCCTAAGCTTAATCTTCACACCAGACGTTGACCTCGTCACGCGGCATTCCTGAGCCCGCGAAGCCAATTTTTGGAATTGTTCTACATCGCGAATTTGTCTCGGCATTGCTATCCCCCCAGATACTGTGGAAGACTTATTGTGCGACGGCCCATCTTTAAGCATAGCTTTAGAGATTAAATGTAGGTTCGTTTGAAAAAGTTCGGAAAGGAACCTGAAACCTAGTTCGGATTCCTGTGCTTTGTGGGTTTGATCATTTCAGGTCTTTCTTCGACGAACTGCGCAGTTTCGGTGGACCCTTCCATAGCAGTCGTTGATGCCGTCCCGCCGGCGATGACCTGAGATACATCGTCGAAGTATGCTGTACCGACGAATCTCTGGTGCTTGACCGCGCTGTAACCTTCCTCGACTGACTTGAACTCTTCGCGTTGCACTTTGACATATGCAGGCATTCCATTCCTCGCATAGTCCTGGGCAAGTTCGAAGATCGAGTGATTCAACGTGTGAAAGCCTGCTAGAGTGATGAATTGGAACTTGTATCCCATCATCGAAAGTTCACTTTGGAATCTTCGAATACTATCTTCATCGAGATTCTTTTCCCAGTGAAATGAGGGCGAACAGTTGTATGCGAGCATCTTGTCTGGGTACACTTCGTGGATTCCTTGAGCAAATCTCCGAGCTTCTTCGAGATCTGGTTTGGCTGTCTCGCACCAAATCATATCTGCGTATGGTGCAACTGAGATGCCTCTTGCTATCGCAGCTTCGAGTCCTCCCTTCATCCGATAGAACCCTTCCGGAGTTCTCTCACCAGTGAGGAATTTTCTGTCGCGTGGATCGATGTCCAGTGTTATGAGATGAGCGCCGTTTGCGTCAGTTCTCGCGACAATTAATGTGGGGGTTCCCATTACATCTGCAGCAAGTCTCGCGGCAACAAGTATGCGGATGAAATTTGATGTTGGGACAAGAACCTTTCCGCCAAGATGTCCGCATTTCTTCTCTGAAGAGAGCTGATCCTCAAAGTGCACGGCCGCTGCTCCTGCTTCTATCATTGATTTCGTGATCTCAAAGACGTTCAATGGTCCTCCGAAACCGGCTTCTCCATCTGCGACGATTGGAACAAACCAGTCTGTCTTTCCCGCACCACCCTCCGAATGCTGTATCTGATCCGCCCTTTGAAGTGCTTGGTTTATTCTCTTAACAACATGGGGAACGCTGTTCGCAGGATATAGACTCTGATCAGGATACATATTCCCCGATAGGTTCCCATCAGCAGCTACTTGCCAGCCGCTCAGATATATGGCGCGCAGTCCTGCCTGAACCATTTGGATTGCTTGATTTCCAGTGATGGCGCCGAGAGCAGGAACATAGGGTTCAGTCTCGAGCATTTTTCGAAGTTTTTCCGCACCTAGCTTCGCAAGCGTTTGTTCCACTACCAAAGAACCTCGTAGTCTATACACGTCCTCCGCTGTGTACGGGCGCTCGATGCCTGACCATTTCTCATTTCTCCACTCTTGTTCGATTCTCGAAATCGCTTGTTCTTTGTTCTCCATCATTTTGCTTCTTTTCCCCCATTGCGCTCCAATTCGAGCAGGTGTTCGTAAGCCACAAGAGTCAAAAACTCAGGAAAGTCTTCTGCGGTTATCATCCTGCCGAAGAGCTCGCTTGCCAGCTGGTACTGCCCAGCGTAGAAACGCTCCTCTCCAAGATGACCGATCAGCTTGTCGAGTTCTTGACGCATCAAGTTACGAACCATGAATTCCGTGACAGGCGAACCGTCTGAAGTTCGTGCCTTATGATTGATCCACTGCCAGAGCTGTGCTCTACAGATTTCGGCGGTGGCGGCATCCTCCATCAGATTGTACAGTGGAACCGAACCTTTTCCACGCAGCCAGGCCTCCAAATACTGGATTCCTACGCTGATGTTTGTCCTAAGACCTATCTCGCTTATCTCCCCCAAAGGAACAGACAGAAGATCCTTTTGTGTCACGATTGCGTCTTGCCGCAAACGTTGAATCTGGTTTGGACCAGTCATTTCCTTGTCAAAAACCTCCTTCGCAACTGAGACGAGACCGGGATGAGCTACCCATGTGCCATCATGGCCTGCCCGAACTTCGCGTTCTTTGTCTTGTTTCACCTTCTCGAAGGCGAGAGTGTTTGCCTTCTCGTCATTCTTGATCGGTATGAATGCAGACATGCCTCCGATGGCGTGTGCACCTCTTCTATGGCACGTTCTGATCAGAAGATCGACATACGCGGAAAGGAAGCCTATGTCCATCGTCACCTGAGATCGGTCTGGCAGAACAAAGTCAGACCTCGACCTGAATTTCTTAATGAAACTGAAAATGTAATCCCATCGCCCACAGTTCAAACCAGCGGAGTGCTCCCTGAGCTCGTAGATTATCTCATCCATTTCAAATGCTGCAAGAATTGTCTCAATGAGTGCGGTGGCCTTTATGGTTCCACGAGAAAGACCAAGCTCCTCCTCAGAGGCAAGAAAGATATCGTTCCAAAGACGCGCCTCTAAGTGGCTCTCCAACTTTGGAAGGTAGAAGTAAGGACCACTATTTTTCTCGACGAGTTTCCTCCCATTGTGGAAGAGGAAAATTGCAAAATCGAAAATTGAGGCGGAAACCGGCTTTCCATTAACAAGAACGTGCTTTTCCAGAAGGTGCCATCCACGCGGACGGACAATGAGCGTGGCAATTTTTGGGTTAAGAGAGTAATCTTTGCCTTCTGGACTGGTGTAACGGATCTTTCCATTTATTGCATCCTTTAGATTGATTTGCCCTTGGATTGTCTCGTGCCAAGTTGGAGATTGCGAATCCTCAAAGTCTGACATGTATGTGCTTGCACCAGAATTGAACGCGTTGATCACCATCTTGATATCTCCAGCAGGACCGGTAATCTCGACTCTCCTGTCTTGAAGATCAGCTGGTATAGGAGAGATTTTCCAGTTCCCATCACGGATGGACTGTGTCTCCGCTAGAAAATCCGGAAGGCTTCCTTTAGCAAGCCTCTCTTGTCTTGTTTCCCGTGCTTTGAGGAGTTCTTCCCGCTTCGCAGAAAATCTCTCCGCCAACAAGGAGACCAAATTCAACGCCGAAGGTGTCAGTATCTCCTCGAACCTCGGACTCATAGGCCCAAGTATCTCGACGTTTGGATTCATCTCAAGAAAAGTCGCCATAAACGAGAGCCAACTCTGGTTCAAATACCGAATGCGAAAACGATTGCGGCCTTGCCTTACTCGGCTGTTGCCCGGATTCCCAAATTGTCGAGTCCCACTGCGCTCTCCAACCAAGAATAGCAATCAGGGCACACGCGAGTGTTGACTTCGGGCATAAGTGCGGACTCTTGCGCACAGAACTTGCATTCCGTATCGAAAGCATAGCTTTCTCGATAAGTTATCATAGGCGTCATTGGGCAGAGGGAGGAATAAAAGTCGTATGGAAGATGCGGATGCCCATCCTACGAGTAGATATTTGGTCAATACTATACATATTATATGTAAAGTCGGATACATTTATAGGAAGTGCTTGTATGAGCCTCGACGAACATGGAAGTCAGGAAACTTCAAACCACTGCGGCGGGCACATTCATAGTTACCATTCCGAAAGAGTGGGCCGGGAGACTAAAGATGGAAAAAGGGGATCACGTTTCTGTAGAACTTGAAGAAAATGATATCGTGATAACTCCAACTTCCTCGAGGCCCATTTCTCAAACAAGATCACTTGCGATAGATGATTTCAAAGATCAGAAGCTATTCGAACTTTGTATAACTGCTTCCTACATTCAGGGACACGACATCACCGAAATAATCTCAAAGGACAAGATACTACCAGATCAGAAGCGATGGATTAGACACGCGGTGGAAGGCCTGATAGGAGTGGAGATTGCTGAGGACTATGCAAATCGGGTGGTTCTTCAGAACCTCGTAGAACCTTCGAGATTCGAGATGGACAAGCTTCTGGAGAGGTTCTCAGCAACTTCAGAAGCAGTCTTTCAGGATGCAATCAAGGCTTTCATTGAAAACGATCTCACACTAGCTCAGGACGCTTTTGAAAGAGGTGACGAGAGCACCAAGCTCTATAGACTCCTCATGAGGCTCGCCCTGCTCGCGGCAAAGAACAAGAAGATCAGAGATGAAATGAAACTCGGGGACTTCTCGACAGTTGCAACTAAAATAATTGCGATTAGAGAGCTCGGGAGAATGGCATATTATGCTATGAGGATCGCCCAACATGTTGGAGAAATTGAAAAGAAGCTTGACGACAGCATAGTTTCTCTCATCCAGCGAATGACGAGGATTACTATCGAGATGCAACAACAGGCTGCAAAAGCACTGCTTACAAAGGATCTCGCGCTAGCCAGCTCTGTCATTGATAGAATGACCCAGGTTAGAAAGTTGTATGAGAGTGCTCACGCCATTTCCATCAAACAGAGTGAGAGAACTTCGCTTTCGCTCTCGCTTATTATTAGAGATATTAGGGCAATTGCTGGCTATGCAATTGCGTTGGCTGACGATGCCGTGCTCGGAGTCTTTGCCTGAGACTGAACAGTCGGAGGATCCGACCTGGTTAGTCCACCTTTCTCAAGTTCACGGGTACCGAACTTCTTGATTTGCCTCAAAGCACGGCCAATCTTCCCCGGCTGCCCTTCTACAGTACTCCTGTTTGCCAATTTGGCCAGAGTATCTTTCAGATGTTCAGGTCTACGAGACTCTATGCTTTTTCCGCGACTTCGTTTACTTGGTGCCTGAACTTTGTCAGCATGGCTTTCTCCAGCAACGGTATCGATATCCGATATAGAGTCCCTTCGCGCTCTTCTTTTCCTCGAATTTTTCTCTTTCGATTTGGTTGCTGGTCCAGATTTAGTATTATTTCTTGCCCCCGACCTGGAGTGTTCCTTGAGTGATTTCGCTTTTAATCCTGCTCTCTTTGCCTTCTTCTTCGCCTTCAAGGCATTCTCCTTCTCCCTTCTGCGAACTGCCCTCTCGCGTTTTTTCTTTTCTTTGGCCTTTTTGCGCTCAAGCGCTATCTCCTTCTTCACTGTACGCATGAGTTCGTTATAATCTGGAAGCTTCACCTCTGGCTGAAAGTCACGGCAGAATTCCCAAAGAAACTTTTTGCCATGCTCAATTACACATACCTCTCCGAGAGTTTTGTATCTCGCGCAATCCACGCAGTTGGTTCCCAAATCTTTAGCTTGAGTTTCTTGAATTTCCAAAGTCTGACTTTCCCCGACGTAGCAGTCGATATGTATAGTTCGCGCCGGTCAGGAAGTCTCTGACATTCACGCGCTCCCTGAACACTGATCTGCCCGATTCAGCCAACTAGTTATTAGGCCTTGCGCATCAGGAAACTCTGCTTTCTACTAACCCAAATTGCAAATCGCTATGTCTCGAACCTACTTTATTGGAAATAGGATGAATATCATGACATCCCAAACTAAATGGCTTGCGACGCTTGCGGAGAGATCTTGCGCATAATAGTATGTAACCCCCCACACCGAGTCCACTATGAAAGTCGTGATTACCCACAGCGGATTAAAGGTGACAAGATGAATTAGAGCATCAACAAAGGCCGAAGCAAAGACTGCGCCTATGGCAAGACTCCTTCCCTTCCTTGCGAGAAAATAGTTCTGGAGCGAACCTCTGAAATATGATTCGTATCCGAGCGCATCAAGGACAAGTATTGCAATTTGCAAAAAAAGGGAATGCGACGCAATTAGTGAATAAATCGATGTCTCACTGGAAGAGGAAATACCAAGAGGGTGCAGTGCTTTGATGCCATAGTTGCCGATCAGGAATAACCCGTACAGCCCTCCCGCAGATATGACTCCAACAATTAGGTTACGCCATCTAGGTCTGAAAAGTCCAGAGTACCTGGTCAATTTATACGTGATTAAGATCATGCACGTAGTCGAGAGGAATGCTGCTGGGAGGAAAAGATCTGTGGGAAGAAGGAACATGGCACACATGGAACCGGCGACTATCAAGAATCCAGAGAAGTTGGCGGCCTTGCGATTCTTACTGGTTACACTCCCTTGCGTCAAGTAAGATCGCTCTGTGACGGCTTTGAAAGCTCTTCATCAAGAAGACTCAGGAATTCGTCGAACTGGGCAACCTTGATCCTGGCTCCAGCCGCACGTGGGTGTCCTCCGCCTGAAGTGCCGAAGATATTCGAGATCATCCCCATTATCTTGCCGAGGTCATGCTTTGATTCCTCGCTCGCACGCATCGAGATTTCGTAGTAGCCAGGTTCTTCCTCACGGAAGGCCGCGCCGACTGGTACTCCGAAAGCACCAATCAGGAAATTCGCGACATTCCCAGTTGATGATTCTTGCGTCTTGAAGTAAGCAAAATTCTTCATTCGTTTTCCCTCCTTTCTGACCTTCTCTATAAGTGCGGCGGAGTGCGAGGCAAATTCCTGAGCATATGCCGCCGCATCGGTGATCTCATGAGAAAGCTTCTCACTCGCGAGGTCCTCAACAATCTCAAGGAGATGGGAATTGCTTTGGGAGCCATCCCTACCGATGATCGCAATTGAGAAAGCAAGTAGCACCGCTTCGTAAAGAAGGAACTGTCTATCGAACAGTGAAATCATCTTTCGTGCGAAGGGCTGCAAGTCAAGGTAATCAGTGATGGCGCCGCAGCAGGCAAGGATCTTCATATGTGGGGATATTGAGAGCTTTTCCTCGTATTTCCTATACACAAGCATAGCTGCACTCTCCTCAGTAGAGTGGTAAAGGTCAATCCCTAACTTGTTGAGCTCTGCCATGAATATAGGATCTAAAGGGTGGTGATCGATATAGTGGACTTGCCCGAATGCTTTCAATCTATTCACTTGAATTAGGAAATCTGGGAATGTGGTCTTATTGAGGCCCAAGTCGCAAATGAAAACGTCGCCGGCTCTTGGAACATGTGAAAGTGTCTCAACCATGTCGGAGTAATCGGTAAGAAAAACCTGTGCGCCAGTCATGAACCGTATGAGCGCGGCGCATGCGAGGCCGTCGGCATCTTTTCGATGCGACACCACGACTACAAGAGGTTCGTCTTCTTCACTCCCTGTCTTTCTTTTGACAACTGTCTCCATGATGGTATCAGGCCTTCATTGAAAGTAGCTCTTCCAGATCTGATCTAGTGTCAACGTCGAAAAAGATTTTTTCATTTTTCATTTCGATCAGCGTTAGTATTTGGTTGTGGCTTCTCACGATCTCTATTGCACCAGTGTCTCCTTTGAGATTCAGTATCTCTGGGAAAAGTGCTCTTGGAATAATAACAGGATTCCTTGGTTCACCTTCGAAAGCGAGTGCTATGATTCTATCTTTGTGTCTCACGAAAGTGCCAATCATTTGGTCAAGTTGTTTTGAATGCAAGAAAGGTTGATCTGCGACCATGAAAAGTGTTCCCACGCAGTCTTCCGGAAGGTTAGAAATTGAAGCCTTCAGAGAACTCGATAGTCCCTTTCTGAAATCCTTGTTCAATACAATTTCGGCCCGGCCTATCTCGACTTTTCCAGCGATTTCGGATGCATCGTGTCCAACTACGAGATATACATAGTCTGCTTTGGATCTGTTGGCAGAATCTAGAGCTTTTTGTATAAGCGACTCTCCACCGACTCGCGCAAGCTGCTTGACTCCTCCAAATCTTGTTGACATGCCCGCAGCGAGCACAATGCAAGCTATCTTCTTCTGTGCTGACATCACGAATCTCATATCGGCATCCAATCTATTCAGTGGAACTTGATAACAGAAGAGCAGACTTGACGAAACAACTTAATCGGAGCGACCAAGGATTCTCATCCCCCAGTCTTGTACATCGGACGCACATGCTTCAAGTTCATGGATTCCTCAAGTAGCGACTGCACACCGGGAGCCTTCAGTTTGGCGCTCTTTACCAAAAACGTTGATATCTCTTCATCGGTTGAGCCATTGCGCAGCAGTGCCCCGACATCGTGTTCGTGATTGTCGAAAAGGCATGGTACCAGTTTTCCATCTGCTGTGAGCCTTAATCTGTCACAGTCACTGCAGAATGGCTTCGTGATTGAAGTGATTATTCCAAATTCTCCTCCGCCGTCAACAAATCTATAGTTCATTGCGGTGCTACCCTGTTCCCGCTCTAAGGGAATCAATTGATATCTTGACTGTATCCTGCGGAGAATCTCGTCGCCAGACACGACTTTATCAATACCCCAAGTTTTCTTCCCATCGAATGGCATGTACTCGATAAACCTCACGTTCAGGCCCTCTTTGTAGGCCATCGCAGCGAAATCAAGAATTTCATCATCGTTATATCCTCTGATAATTACCGAGTTTATCTTGATACTGTCGATTCCTACATCTTTGGCTGCTCTAATACCTTCGAGAACTTTGGTATGCGCGTCTCGCTGGGTGACAACAGCGAATCGAGGAGCTCTCAGGCTGTGAAGGCTGACTGTCACGGAATCAAGTCCAGCTTCCTTTAGAACACGAGCCTTTTCCGCAAGATAGAACGCGTTTGTGGTGATTCCAAGTTTTCGAATCTTTGGCAGAGATGAGAGCATTCCAATCAGTTTCTCAATCCCTTGTCTCACAAGGGGCTCGCCTCCAGAGACGCGAATACGATCGACTCCGAATTCGGAGAAGATGCGTGCAAGCCTTGTTATTTCCTGAAAAGTGAGAACCTTGTCGTTCGGCAGCCATTCGGGGGTCTCCGGCATGCAAAAGCTACAGCGAAAATTGCACTTGTCGATCACCGAGAGTCTAAGCTTACGAGCGACTCTTCCGTAGGAATCGATGAGCCTAGGTTCGGAAGATGGTATCATGGTGATCCTGACCGAACTCTGAGTTTCCAAATAATAAAGGTTGACGGTGCCATTCGAGTTCGCCATAAAAAAAGAGCTACAACCCCAGCGTTAATATCAGACAATACCGTTTGTTGCGTCTACTAGTCATGTTCTTTGGTGGCAGAGTTTAGTTCTGATCAAAGAATTCCTATCGATAGAATCTGACGGGCATCTGAATCGAGATAATGATTGAAGAAAATGGGCACCGCGGAAAACAGCGGCAAAACAGGATCTCTTCCAACGCATATGTGCTAGGAATGATCTTCACGTTAGGTGCGGCCGGCCTTTGGGGAAGTACGTATCCTGCGATTAAGATAGATCTTCTTTTCTACAACGTTTATGAAATCTCGATGCTTAGAGCGGTCTTTGCGAGTTTAGCATTATTCGCATACGTGACACTTTCAAAGAAGCAGTTATGGTTCCTTCCACGGGATCGACACGTGGTTGCTCTCTTGGTCCTGGCTTCCTTCTTGGGAGCAACTGGCTTCTGGACTTTGCTGAATTTGTCAGTGTTCTTTGTGGACCCTGACACATCTTCTTTTCTTGTAGCTCTCTACCCGCTCATTGCAATCATGCTAGCATCTTCTCTCCTGAAGGAAAAAATGACTGGGGCTAAGGCCACGGGTGTTACTCTCGGAATCTTAGGAACATTCGTAATTGTTTTCTTTGGAAGAGGCGCACAGATGACAGGAACGAATCCTGTGCTTGGAGAAGTAGCAGCAATCATGTCAGCATTCTCATGGGCAGGCTACATGATCATTTCGAAGTTGCTGATGGGGAAGAGAGATTCGAAGACTGGTGCAGTGCTGAGCGCGGAATACATCACGTTTATGACCTTTCTCATTGCGATCATTCCGACTCTCATCGTTTCAGTATTGACTAGTCGCCTTGTTTCGGACCTTACGAAAACGACTTTGGCGGCGCTAACCCTAACACTATATCTCGGAGTGATGACATCCGCATTTGCATTCGTAGTGTTCAACGTTGGGATGAAACTTATTGGAGTCAGCCGTTCGGCTGTGAACCAACTACTATTCCCTTGCGTAGCAGTGATAATTTCCTACTTGTTCTTGGGCGAAATTATTAACCTGGAAGAGATCGCAGGCATAGCCCTAATAATCGTGGGCATAATAATTGCACAGATAAATGCCAAAGGTTAAACTAAATCTATTTTGAAACTGACCGATTCTGCGCGAGTCTATGAACGTACTCTGGCTTCGCTGGAAGCTCAAGGAATTTAACATCGAAATCCGAAAGAGCATCATCGATGGCATTCGTTATCGCCGCTGCAGTGGGAATCGCGGCACCCTCACCAAGGCCCTTGAACCCGCCCAGGGTAAGCGAGGGGGTCTCAATTGAGTCAACGACGACCTCTGGCATAAAGTCGGCTGTTGGTAGCAGATAATCAACGAACGTGGAAGATGCTAACTGTCCATCGCTGGTGTACACAAGCTCCTCAAGCATCGCTCCTCCTATCCCATGAGCCAGCGCACCATGAACTTGCCCGTGTGCGGTCATCGGATTAATCAAGACACCGCTGTCGTCTACGATGAAGTATTTCATTACTCTCACAAATCCTGTCTCAGGGTCCACCTCTAGTAACGCAAGATGAGTTGCATAACTGCATGTTGTAGGCGCATCAGGTTCATAGAACGAGATGACATCGAGTCCCGGTTCCATCCCAAAAGGAAGCTTGCTCGAAAACCTGATGGCAACATCTGCGACCTCTTGGAATGATATTTCCTTTCTTGAACTCTTTCTCGACGAAATCATACTATCGCGGATTTGAAGGTCCTCTGGAGGTTCCTTCAACAGGTGGGCAGCGATGGCTAGGATCTTGTCTTTCAACCTCCTCGAAGCCTTGATGCAAGCGCCTCCTGTCGTGACAGTCCCTCTGCTTGCCCAGGCACCAAACCCGTAAGGAGCATACTGAGTATCCCCTTCGTTGACCAGGACATCATCAAATCTCACTCCAAGCGCATCGGAGATAACTTGGGCAAAGACGGTTTCATGAGCCTGGCCCTGGCCTGCCATTCCGAGCTGAGCAGTTACCTTTCCGGAAGGATCTACAGTGAGCCTGCATGATTCCCATCCACCAACCGCCCAACCCAATGGCCCTTGAAGTCTTGACGATGATGGAGCGGTGTACTCTACATAGGTTGCAATTCCGAGGCCCAGGGATCTTCCTTCTTTTTTCAGACTCTGCTGAAGAATTCTTAGCTCCTCGTACTTCGCAAGCTTTAAAGTACGTTGCAAAACCTGTTTGTAATTTCCTGTGTCATAGGTAACGCCGATAGGCGTTGTCCACGGCATATCAATGGCGTCTATCATGTTCTTAAGCCGTATTTCCGCAGGATCCATTCCAAGTTTCTTTGCAATGATGTCCATCATTCGCTCGATGACATAGGCGGCAACAGGTCTTCCGAACCCTCTGTGGGGGCCGCATGGAGCTTTGTTTGTGACGATGCACCACAAATCAAAATCATAGTTGTGGATCCTATAAGGCCCAGGTATCGAGGCCGACGTAAGCATCGCTGGCTGCACCTCGGTCCAAAAAGTACCCGAACAGCCGAAATCAGCGACAATTCGGTCCTTCACGGCGAGGAGTGTTCCGTCCTTCTTTACTGCGCATCGAACATAGTGCACTTGCTGCCGCTCATGGCCCGCCATAAGCAAGTGCTCCTTTCTATCCTCGATCCATTTCACTGGGCGACCTAGTTTCATTGAAAGAATCACAGTTGTGACTTCATCCTGAAACACCGCTGATTTAATTCCGAACCCGCCACCAACATTCGGAGCTATCACCCTGATTCTGTGCTCCGGAAAATCAAGGGTTTGTGAAAGAAAGGTTCTCAGCACATGTGGAAACTGTGTAGACGCATATACCAAGAGTGTATTCTGGTTTCTATCATGGATTGCAAGGATAGCTCTTGTTTCAATCGGTGTAGGGGAGTATCTGTTGCTCACAAGTCTTTCCTCGAACACAAAATCAGCTTCGCTAAATGCGGCTTCAGTTCCAACACTTTTGTGTTCATCATGAAATAGGACATTATCGCCCCAATCTTCATACAGAAGACTGTCTCCCTTTGATCTAAGCGATTCTTCTGCGTCTATCACAATAGGAAGAGGCTCGTATTCAACATCGATTAGCTCAAGTGCATCCTCAGCCACCGCTCTGCTTTCTGCTGCTACTGCTACGACCGGTTCTCCAACGTAACGCACCTTGTCGGTGGCCAAAGAGAAACGCTCTGGTGTTCGCATGCCTGGTTTCTGCATCCAATAAACAAGATTGCGAGCTGTCTCTCGGCCCGTAAGAACATAGACCACCCCGGCGAGCTCTCTTGCTCTTGCGACATCGATGCTCTTTATTCTCGCGTGTCCGTAGGGGCTGCGAAGAAACGCCGCATAAACCATGTTGGGAAGCTTTAGATCATCGGTATAGTGGCCGGCACCCTTGAGAAGTTGCAGGTCCTTTCTGGGTTTGATGCTCTTTCCGACCATCAATTGCTCCTCTAGAAGCTGTGGAACGGCCTGTGTGATTGTCTCTGGCAAAAAAATCGATCAGAAAGAAAGCATGTCGATCGGGCATTAAAAATTTCTGCTCATATGTTCGAAAAGAGAAATTCTAAGCTTGAGCCGAAGTCGCTGCTTTTTCTGCAGAGATTTGCTCAAGAGATAACGCGTATTCCACCATTCTATCTGCTATGCTTAGATCTGTTGAGGTTTGAGCCCCTTTGAACTCAACCGTACCATTGACTTCGTGGACGACATACTCTCCCTCTCTCTCCATGACATCTACTCCCAAGATTCCACCTCCGACGGCCCTCGCCGCTCGGAGGACGATGTCTTCAAGCTCGGAGGTGAGTCTGCAAGGTTCAGTGCGGCCTCCCAACGCCACGTTTGTTTTCCACGAATCATCCGCAGCGTACCTGTACACAGAGGTCACTACATCATCTCCAACAGCGATGCAGCGTATGTCACGAGGGGGCCTCTTGATCATCTCTTGAATGTAAAATATGGTCTGCATCGAATCTGCTTGTTGTTCTCTCATTTCTATCAGAGCTTCTGCAGTTTCCCTGTCACGAATGGGTACAACTTGCCTTCCCCAGCTTCCGACAATCGGTTTCATGACACAAGGAAAGCCAATTGTCTCAATGGCTTGCATCGCTGATTCGGAAGAAAATGCAACGACTGTCTTAGGCGTTGCGATGCCATTTTTCGAAAGAATCTGACTTGTAAGAAGCTTGTTACCACAAAGTTCCAGTACTTCACTTGAATTGATGATTCTGATACCGTGCGCTTCGAAGGTCGAGGCGATGTTGAGCCCACGATAATAACTCACACAGCGCCCCAGTACGAGCTCAGGTATGGAATCAAAGCGCGAGGAGTCGAGCGGCAGCACCTGCATCTTCGCATCAATCATCTGCGCAAGTGCGCCCCTGCTTTCCAGCCTTGATGCGAGCTCTTTTTCCTCCCATCTGATTCTGTCATACAAGATCCCTATTGTGGGCTTGTTCATTCTCCCCAATCCTCCTTCACGCTCTCAGCAGTCTTGATAGTGACAGTTCCGTTTCCAAGCGATGCTACCTCATAGTCAGCGCCGCAGTCAGGGCAGGATACGATCTCTCCGATTACAGCATCAACTTCGATTTTTACTGATGCATCGCATTCCAAACATTTCGCCTCCATCTTCTACTGTTTCACCTCCTCACCTTTTTCTTTGTTAGTTACCTCTTTCTGTGCTGATTTGTTCATCCTCATTGCTTTGTTAGCTAGAATCTTCTCAATCCTAGAATCGAGACTCCTTCTGGCTTTGGTTAGCTTGCGATCTATCCTGTTCCAATCTCTGTCTTGATCAACCAGGCTCCTCTCTCTTCTTACACATGCAGCAATCACGAGTTTGGGGTTTGGTGCGCCCAGAGCTTTCCTCTTTGACAAGACTCGCAGTGGTTCGATTAGGGACTCTACTTCTTTCACTGTGATTGGAACCCTGAGAATCCTCGAAAGATCACGCTCGCCAAGGCTCCTGAACAGGCTGGATTGATTTTTTGATGCTGCATATCTGACAAGTGAGGCGACCCTAGAGTGAGCTTCCCTGAAAGAGAGGTGAAATGCGGTGACCAAATAATCGGCAAGTTCCGTAGCATACAGGGCCTCATCAGTCTTGGTCGCCTCTTCAAGAACAGTCTCGTTGAATTTGAGATTTCGAACCATCTCTCCGAATACAATGAGAGAATGAAGCGCTTTGTCAGTGGTGCTCCACAGATTTCGTGAAAGCTCCTGGAGATCGAGATTGTATGTCAAAGGGAGGGATTTCATTATTCCTAGCGCGCCAACGAGGTCGCCGATCGCTTGGGCCGCCTTGGCCCGAACAATCTCTGGAACCACAGGATTCTTCTTCTGTGGCATCAAGCTCGAGGTGGAAGTGTACTTGTCTGGAATCTCTACAAAGGAAAACTCCTTGCTCGTCCAAAGCACCAGTTCCTCAGCAAACTTGCTGAGGTCATTTAGGATCTGGGCGCACACGTAAATCGCTTCGGTCGCAAAATCACGAGACGAGACTGCATCGAGCGAGTTCTCCACGACACCAGCGAAGCCAAGAAGATATGCAACTTTCCTTCTGTCAACATCGAAACTACTTGAGGCAAGAGCACCTGCACCCATTGGAGATATGTTGGTACGATTGAAGCACTGCCTCAGCCGCTGAATGTCTCTTTCGAGAGCGTCAAAATGCGCAAGCAAATGATGCCCCACAGTAACGGGCTGCGCTCGTTGCAGGTGAGTATACCCGGGCATGACAGTTGATGCGTGACGCTTTGCTTGCGAAATCAGCGAGGATTCCATCCCTATCAATGCGTGTGCAATCTGGCTAAGCTCTTTTCGCATATCCATTCTGATAGCAGTTGCCACCTGATCATTCCTACTCTTTGCTAGGTTGAGCATTCCCCCGACATCCTTGCCCAAGAAGGAGATCACGAAATATTCCACATTCATGTGGACATCTTCAAGGACCTTGGAGAGCTTGATGTTCCTCGGAATCCTTTGCAGTGCTCGAAGCAAACTTCTTGCAACATAATTGTCAAGAATCTTCTGATCCGAAAGCATCAGCACATGAGCTGAATTGATCTGCACAACCGCTTCGAGTAGTCTTGGATCTATGTCGATCGAGGATGTGAACGCAGCTACACTCTCATCGAACTTGCCAAGCCTTCCTGCATGAAGAATGTCCTCTGACTTTTTTGTCATATCTTCAACACTCAAGGCATGCATTAGCATTTTGATTCACTTTCTTGCCTAGATTGCAACGATAGCTTGGATTCAAGCAAAGAGTCAACCATCGATTCTCATCATATGTAAAGGGAGAAGTAAACCAGGGCAAGCCCAGTTCAATGCTCGCCCTTCTTAGGGCGGGAGGGGTTTTTCGAAACTGCAACAGCTGGTCTGTCTTTCTTTGCTTGGGACAATGAGTTGAGCAGTTGCTCGCTTGCCACTCTTGAAGGAAGCCCCCACAGTTCAATGAATCCTACGGCCGCGTTTTGATCGAAAGTTGATGTCGCATCATACGTCGAGAGCTTATGGCGGTAGAGTGAGTTCTCGGACTTGCGGCCAACAGGCCTCATTGTTCCTTTATACAGCTTCACTCTGACGGTACCATTGACGCGAGACTGGGTTGCTTCGATAAACTGATCCAATGCAAGTCTCAAGGGTTCCAGCCACAGGCCTGAATAGACGAGCCACGACCATTCTTCCTCAACCTTGGACTTGAAGGAGAGTTCATGCCTAGTCAAGACCAGCTTTTCAAGATCCTTGTGGGCCGCAATTAGTGTCAAGGCTGCTGGGCACTCGTAAACCTCTCTCGATTTTATGCCAACGAGTCTGTCTTCAACATGATCTACTATTCCAAAGCCGTTTAGACCTGCCTTCGAGTTTACGAAGTTGATCAGATTAATCGGATCGGTCTTCTTCCCATCGACAGCTACAGGTATCCCCTTCTCGAACTCAATCTCGACATACTCTGCCTTGTCGGGTGCGTTCCTTGGGGTAACGCACCACTCGAACGCTTCTTCTGGCGGTTCGGTGTAAGGATCTTCCAATGGCCCGCTCTCAATCGACCTGCCCCAGAGATTTTGGTCTGTCGAGAATATCGATTTCTTTGTTGAAATTGGTATGCCGTGCTCTTGCGCATACTTGATTTCGGCATCTCTACTTAGATTCCATTCTCTCACTGGCGCAATCACCCGCAGGCTTGGGTTCATTGCTTTGACAGTGACATCGAATCTGACTTGGTCATTCCCCTTTCCTGTGCAGCCGTGAGCAACAGCGACTGCGCCTTCCTTCTCTGCAACTTGAACAAGTTTCTCTGCCAAGAGAGGTCTGGCCAATGCCGTACTTAGAGGATACGCTCCTTCGTAGAGGCTGTTTGCCTTTATGCTCTTGAAGACATAATCCCTGACAAATTCATCTTTTGCGTCAATCGTATAATGATTTACCGCGCCGATCCTTTTTGCTTTCTCACCGATGGCCGCGAGGTCTTCCTTTTGGCCTACATCAACTGTACAAGTGACCACTTCAAGCCCATACCTCTCCTTGATCCACTTTATTGACACTGATGTGTCGAGACCTCCGGAGTATGCTAGTACCACTTTGTCGGACAATTGTGCGTCTATCGCGTGACTCAACTTCTGCAAAATGCTTTTATAACTTTCGGTCATCACATTCAGATATCAGTCATAGATGACCTGTATTGGTCAATCAAGATTCAATCTCTAAAACAGTAAAACTGGTCTTAGACAACGACCTCTCGCTTCAAGATGCTCTGAGCCGTAAGTACGGGAACTATACTGCAATCGCACGGCTCATTAAGCCCAAGGTAGAGAAGGATCTCGGCCGCAAGGTGAATTTCGAATCGCTCATCACATCAGTCAAACGCGTCAAGCCACGACTCCAGCTGGCCCAGCAGGGAATTGAGGGAGTCCTGGCGAGGAGCGTTGTCAATGTCAGGACAGATGTGGCAAAGCTCAGCGTTGAGAAGAGCAAGCGCTCGCTCGAGTCAGCAAGAAACATGATGGCCACATATCAAGAGGAATTCCTGCAAGTTTCCGAGAGCAACAGCGCAATCACCATGGTCTTCGATCAGAAGTTGCTCAATGACATCCATAAGAAATTCAATGATGACGATGTGCTTGACGAACAATCCGATCTTGCGGCCATCATAGTACACAGTCCAACTGAAATAGTCAGGACTCCTGGTGTAGTGTTGTCGATTTATGCAAGAATCGCAGAGAATCACGTGAATATCGAGGACACTGTCAGTTGTTTCACGGACACAATTGTTGTTATAAGAATGGGCGAAGTCGCAAGAACCTTTTCCACACTAACGGATCTGATATCAGAATGCAGGATGAAGATGAAGAAACACAGCAGGGGAGAGATACCAAGATGACAACGTCAATGACTGCAGAGACGCAATCAAGAATCTTTCCGAAGGATCTCCTGAGCTTAGGAGAGCTTGAGCCCAGGGAATTCACTGCCCTCCTTGATCTGTCGGATGTGTTCAAAGCAGAAAGAAAAACACGCAAGTTTGTGCGCCAGGTTCCTGGTGCTTCGCTTGCTCTAATCTTTGAAAAGCCCAGTACCAGGACTCGCGTCTCTTTCGAGGTAGCAATGTATGAGCTCGGAGGACATGCAGTAGTTCTGAATTCACACGAGATGCAGATTTCAAGGGGAGAATCGATTCAAGATACTGCGAGGACACTTTCGCAATTTTGCCATGTGATCGCAGCAAGAGTCCTTTCCCATGACACTTTGATATGCTTCTCTGATAATGCTTCAATTCCTGTGATAAACGCTCTGTCTGATTTGTACCATCCATGTCAGACTCTGTCTGATGTACAGACAATCAGACATTTCAAGCGCAATCTGAGAGGAGTCAAAGTGGCTTGGATAGGCGATGGCAACAATGTTTGCAACTCACTATTGATAGGTTCAGCGCTTTCAGGGATGAAGATGACGGTAGCATGCCCTAACGGATATGCCCCACTTTCCGAGGCACTCAAGATCGCGAAGGAAAAGTCAAAGGACACCGGAGCAGAAATCACAGTGATAGAAGATGCATCGGAGGCTGTGCACGGCGCGGATGTTGTGGTGACCGACACCTTTGTCTCGATGGGTAAAGAAGAGCAGAAAGCAGAACGAATGAAGGCATTTCTCCCTGATTACCAGGTGAACGAGGATTTGATGTCAAAGGCAAAACCTGATGCAATCTTCATGCATTGCCTCCCTGCCCACCGGGGTGAAGAAGTTGCTCAATCCGTGATTGATGGTTCGCAATCGGTTGTTTGGGAGGAAGCTCAGAACAGGCTACATGCCCAAAAAGCACTCCTTTACACTCTCTTGAAGAGGTATCCTAGAACAGGCTCGCACGACAAGTTGTACCGCTAATTATTTCTTCTATCGGAGATCAGTTTCCACACTCTTTCCGGTGACATAGGGATTGTATTGACATCTGCTTTGATGGCGTCTGAAACTGCATTGGCAATCGCAGCAGGAGCTATGATTGTCGCGCTCTCCCCGATTCCCTTTGCGCCTAGAGGGTTTATCGGTGTTAACACACTAGTCGAAGAGACAGTCAACTCATGAGGCATATCCCCAGCTGTGGGGAGCAAATAATCGATAAATGAACCTGTGAGCAATTGCCCGTGCTCATCATAAATAATTTCTTCAAGCAATGAAGCCCCAATTGCTTGGGCAACTCCGCCTTGGATCTGTCCTTCCACGATCATAGGATTGATTTCTCTTCCGCAGTCGTGAACACTAACGTGCTTTAAGAGTCGCACGCTACCAGTTTCTGAATCAACTTCAACTTCACATACGTGCGCTGCGTAAGAGGTCCCGAGCCCAACGGGGCTGAAATAGACTGTGCTCTCAAGACCTGGTTCCATGGAATCAGGGAGGTCATGCGCAGTGTATGCTGCATGCGCGACTTCAGAAATGGCTATCTGCTTTTCATGATTAGATTTAGACCTGATGACGCCATCGGAGGGCACGAGATCTGACACATCGTTTTCCTTGAGCAGGTGTGCTGCAAGTTTAATCATCTTCTCACGAACCTTGCGCGAGGCGGACAGTACCGCGCTCCCTGCAACAGCCACGCTTCTGCTCCCGAAGGAGCCCTGTCCATAGGGAGAGCTATGCGTGTCCCCATGAAACGCATAAACATCTTCAAATGAAAGCCCTAACTCGTCTGCGCAGATCTGAGATACAACCGTGTTGAATCCCTGGCCATGTGGAAATGCCCCCGTTGTCACAGCTGCCTTCCCTGACGGATCGATTTTCACTGTTGCGCTGTCGTATCCGCCAATCGACACACCCAAGAGTTCAAACACGAACCCTGGTGCAAACCCTGTCGTCTCAGTATAGATTGAAACGCCAATTCCGCGGAACTTTCCCTGATTTCGAGCCGCGAGTCTTCGTAAAATCATCTCTTCATAATTCGCAAGATCTAGAGCTTTCCTCAAACATGCTGGATAGTCTCCAGAATCGTAGATTCCTCCCGATACTGTCTTAAACGGCATGTCTGAAGGCTGAATCAAGTTCTTGAACCGAAGCTCGGTGGGATCTATCTCAAGCTTCTCCGCTGCCATGGAAACTAGGCGTTCGACGACGAATGCAGCTTCTGGTTGCCCGAATCCCCTGTATGCGCTCAAGCTTACCTTGTTTGTGTAAACTCCTTTTGCTACTATCGAAAAGTTCGGGTACTTGTAGGGACCGTTCAGGGAAATAGCGGTGATGAACCCGGCCCCAGGAGTCAATGTATGAAGATATGCGCCGAGATCGCAGACAGACTTCACTTTGAGTCCAGTCATTTTCCCATCAGCAGCGAATCCTGCCCAAGCTTCAAGTTTTTGCGCGCGCGCATGAGTCGTTGCAAGAAAACTTTCCTTTCGACTTTCAATCCATTTGACAGGGAGGCCACATTTTAGAGCGAGAAGTGCCACCGCTATTTCCTCGCCGTATATCTCGCCTTTGACACCAAAGCCGCCTCCCACATCTGGCCCAATCACACGCACTCTATTTTCGGGCAATTTAAGACACGATGCAAGAAACGTGCGAAGAACATGGGGCCATTGTGTGGAAGAGTAAACAGTGAGAAAGCTCTGTGGACCATCTGGTATGGCTACCACTCCGCGCGTCTCCATTGGTGAGGCCGCAAGTCTAGAAATATCGAACTTGCCCGAAACCACTACTTTGGCGTCTCGCAGCGCTTTTTCGACGTCTCCTGTCGATATTGGAACCTCAAAACACACGTTCGATCCAATTTCCTCGTGAATTGTCTGTTTTCGTTCTGCATTCGAGGGGTAAAGAACAGGCTCCAAAATCTCATATTCCACTTGGATCCTCTCCATGGCATCCTCCAGAGAATCGCGGGTGCGCATTGCTATCACTAGAACTGGATCGCCGACATGCTTGACCTTACCCTGAGCCAGAGCATAATGTTCATGAAGTCTAGCATGCGGAACCCTCCAGAGAACCGGCACTGGATTGGTTTTTTCTCTTATTTCCTCTGGCATTATAATCGCGACCAGATTAATATCCTGTTCAACCATGGAAACATCGATTCTCTTGATTTTCGCATGAGGGTAAGGACTGCGAACAAATCCAGCGTAGACCATATTTGGAAACTTGAGGTTATCTATGAACGAGTCCTTGCCCATGATGAGCCTTTCATCTTCGACACGAAGAACTCGAGAGCCTACAAGTTTCGATTCCGAAACCTGCTGCCTAGGCTCTTGAGTTATGATTTCGTTTTTCCTTTCAACAACTTGCATTGGGGCCGGGCCTAGCACATGAACTTTGAAAGTCTTTGGCTACGTGACTGCTCTGAATTATTTTCTCTGGCGGGCCGACTCTAAGCAGATGCCCTAACTCCTCAAAGGCTCATTCCCTGATATGCATTTTTGCGTGTTCTAGAAGTTCCTGCTGACCCTTGAACTGGCCCCCGCACACTTTGCATCTGTATATCTGTTCGGTGGTGACATGGGTCTTGGCATGTTCAAGAAGCTCTTGCTGCGTGCTGAAGCTGTTTCCACAGGCATCACACTTGAAGACCTGCTCAACCCTCATGTGCGTCTTCGCGTGCTCAGACATCTCTGCTTCGGTGTTGAAAATTGCACCGCATGTGACGCATTTGTATCTACTTTCTGATTTCAAATGAACTCTGGCATGCTCCATCACCGCCTCGCGCGATGAAAAGACTGCGCCGCACTCTTCGCATCTATACGTTCTCGATCTCAAAAAGAGCATACCGACAATAATTCCCATCACGATTCCGAAGATCACATGGAGGCCCAGGCTCGCTCCGACAAGGGACGCGTTAAACGATGATGACAAAACATTGACAGATAGAGAAACCGGAATGAAAAGAACGACCCAAACTATGAAACCAGCCGCGGCCCCGAGCTCCAGGCTTCTGATGAACTTGCTCGCTCTCAGGATCTGTATCTTGGTTGTGACTATGCCAAAAATAGCTCCAATCAATACGCCCGCAAGAATATTCAGAGCCCAACCCGCCACAGTTGCAACCGCGCCGCTCATCCCAGTCACGGCGACAAAGAAGGGGACCTTTGCAGCAGTAACTGGCAACGCGTACGCAATGACTCCCATCACCACTGCTGCGATGAGGCCAGCGATTGCGCCATTAGTAAGCGCCTTGGATGTCGAATATATTATGCGACTTTGCACAATTAGGTCAGAACGAACCGCTGGACTGTTAAATAAATAGATAACCATTTGCGCTTCTCAAACTCAAGTCTTGTTGAGATAATCAGGAGCGCCGGTACCTGATTCATGAGAACCACTGTCAACGTTGAGAAGTGAGAGAAGGTACGTGCAAGTAATAACCCTCTTTCTGTTCTAGGCGGGATTCAGCTATGCGGCCTACCTGGGTCTCTTGCGGCTATCATTAAACCCTGTTTGGCCTTGGTCCCCATGGGACAACCGTTTCATTCCGACCCGGCAGGCTCAGCATTTCTGCCTCATAGTGTTCACCGGTTTGGATTTCGTTTCTGTTTTGTTGCCAGCCATCTCTAGCTGCGTCTCTCGACGCCATGGCTTGCCGCGTGGACAGAGGAGTTTCCTCAGAAGTACTCCGAGACCCGCTCGCTTGCTCGTACCAATTCAAGATTCTAGTTGGCGAGTGATAAGGCTTGCCGTCTACCTGAATTGACGATACAGAAAAGACCGGCACTGAATGCCATATTATGCCAAATATGGGAAGTATGAAATCTCGATTTCTCTGACTTCCTCCAAAGACTTTGCATTCGAATAGTCGTTGAGCACATCCCCATTGAGTGTGAGGAAAGTTTGTCCCCACTTGTATATTGCAAGAAACCTCTCGGCCTGATCTTTGAAGCCCGCGATGTACAGGCATGCAGATACAGCTTCAAGTGAAGTCAGGCTCCCAATCACTGCATAGTTTGTGGGATTGCCTGCGAGGAGCGCAGGAAGCCTTCGCTGAACACCCCGGAATCTCCTTTCAAATACATCCTGAGCGTGGCTCCACGAGCAGTCGATCACCACTAAACCACCGCTCAGCATATTGGATCTGTCCGATTTCAAAAGAACAGTTTCTGCTGCGGGGTTGAGAACCAAGGATCTCTTAGATATGTGTCCACTGGAAACGCGTTTTGCGAATCCCATACGTCGCATTTTTGCAGATGTGCATTTCGCTGGATCATCTTGATGCATCTCATATGTGAATATCTTTGGCACCGTTCCCGCGTTTTCCAAATCAAAGCAACAACTCCCGTTCTAACCAGTTTGATACTAACTTGGCATCCTTACGCTGAAAACCTTCCGGCCATCGCCGAAACCATACTTCTTTCAACAGAATACTTGGGCAACCCAAGAGAAAAACTATTTAATAAGAGTCAGACACGAAAGTAAATCGTGACCTCACAAAATTTGCCGATGGCGTTCGTGCTGATCAATGCAGATCTTGGCGCAGAAGAAGAACTTGTGCGAGAGCTGCGAAGCATTGAACACGTCAAAGAAGTCTATGTGGTGTACGGAGTTTACGATATCGTCGCCAAGATCGAAGCTGACACCATGGAGAAGGTCAAGGAAACGATAACATGGAAGATCCGTCGCCTTGAAAAGGTGAGGTCCACCCTAACTATGATTGTTGTCGAGTCATAGATTCCAACCTTCCTGACTAACTAATATCATGATCCAAAGATTGATGTTGCGATCTGGGTAATAGGTGACGGTCTACTTGGAGCATGCGGCTTAGTAGTTTGAGGATTTTTCATATCGGTATTGACGACACCGACTCAGCCGATGGAATGTGTACCACCTTCCTGACATACAATCTTGTGCGATACCTGTCTCGTTTGCCGGGCTTCGTTCGTTTGATAGATTATCCAAACCTCATCCGGCTCAATCCCAACATACCGTGGAAAACCCGAGGAAACGCTGCGCTCGCCCTCCACATCGAGACAGATCTATCAAGAAGCAAGCTGTTTGAAATATGCAGAGAACACGTGGATAGATTTGCTACCAGTAAGAAAGCGAATGCAGGCCTTGTGCTTCATGAGGGCGAAGTGGTACCACAGTCGGTGTGCGATTTTGCCAGACGCGCTTTGACTTCCGTATTGAGCATCAGAGAAGCAAAGGATCTTATTGAAAGGACGGGGATGTCATGCCACGGTCTCAGAGCGCAACAGGGATTGGTCGGCGCCCTAGCTGCAATTGGTAACCAATTGAAGAAGGACTTTACCTTTGAACTCATCGCATACAGAAGCAAGACCCAGATCGTTAGGAAAGTCGACAAATCCAAGGTTGTGAGAATGAGCCGCATGACGGCGCCAGCCACATTCAACTCATACGATGAAGAGAACGACAGGGTTCTGATCGTTCCGCATGGGCTAGACCCGGTGCTTCTTGGAATAAGGGGTGAAACTCCTTCGGCAGTCAGAAGCGCGTTTCGATTGCTCGGGCCAATTGAGAATCTATTGGGTTACATGATTTTCAGATCTAACCAGGGCACTGGTGAGCACTTGGAGGCATTGCTTGACCTTGGCAATGTGCGTGCGTATCATTCGGGAAAGGTGGTTGGTACGATTCAATCAACTCCGAAGGCGCAAATGGGTGGTCACGTTTTCTTCGAACTCGCAAATGAGGAAGGAAGCATTACTTGCGCTTGCTACGAACCTACGGGGAAACTCAGAAACTCCGCTCTGTCTCTAATTGAAGGTGATCTTGTTGAGATCGGGGGCGGCGTAAGAAAATCTACATCAAAGCACCCGAAAGTACTAAACGTGGAATATATACTGCCAGTAACCCTTGCAGATCACGAGGTTCTACATAATCCGAAATGCACCACGTGCAACATCTCTATGAGCTCAGAAGGGCGAAGCCAGGGATTTAGGTGCCCGAAATGCAATGCCAAAAGTCCCTACCAATCTAAGACGAGAACGCTTGTACCCCGCGCCATTATTGCGGGACGAGTTTATCTTCCTGATTTGAATGCTCATCGACACCTGAGCAAACCTCTCCAAAGGCTCCTGCTACGAACACACGGAAGATTCCAAAACAGGAACCTGATAAAGAACTGGATTAGCGCGGGATAGTCTATTAGGCCGAGAAGAATTAGAATGCAGAATCAGAAAAGCTGGAAACTAAGGTAGGCTTTCGTCCCTACCTATTTCTAATTTCTTCAACTCTTGCTATTCCTGTTGTTGACCTGCAGAACCTGAAGATGTAGTTTCGGCGAATGACGGCTGCGTTTCTGTGAAAGTCGCTTCGGGGACAATCGACTTGCTACGCGTGCTCCTTCTTTTCCTAGGAGCTACTGAAGGCGTTTCTCCGGGTAGTCGTTTGGCTCGGCTTCTTCGCTTTGGTCTAGGTATCACGAGTACGGTTGGCGATGCACCCTGCATCGGACTAGTCATATTGACCAAAGCAGTGACGTCAGTGGGAGTTGATGTACTCGATGTGGGATTTACTTCCTCCGGAAATGGAGCTGGTGCTTCTTGTAGTGGGGCGCTCGCGACGGGAACATTCGCCGCATTCACTGCAGGGATTGGCAAAACTTGCGTCGGAGAGTTGCTCGGCGCGTGGTCAACCGAAGTGAAAGGTTTAGACGCACTCTCCTCATGTGAAATTACTAGTTGAGATTCATCCGATTGTGTAACTTGAACTGAACTTGCACGCTTTCTCCTAGAAACAAGCGCATACGCTGTTATGGCTATTGCAGCGGCGACTGCTGGAGATCCTGCCAGAAGTAGCAGTGTTTCGATTGCCATCATTCCACCAATGAGTGTGAGACTCGAAGTGATTCACATGTAAATGCGGGTCAAAAACTGTTGACAATCAGCATTGATTTTCAAACAATATGAGACACTACGCAAGAATCGGAAGTCAAATGATCTGGAGGCTAGTGCAAAGCAAAAACAAGAGCCACGGAGATAAGAAATATCATGATCGTGAGTGCCTTTAGGGATTTTTCAGCAGGCGCAATGAGCTCGGCAGAAGTAATAGGAACGTGCCCGCCAGAGTCGAGTCTTAGCGCATCGACTGATGCAATGTTTCTTCTCACAAGCCGAGCTTGAGTGCTGAGTGTTTTCTGGACAAATGTCAAGAGAGCAACGGCAAATGCCATCAACAAAGCTGCCGGTGTAAGCGTCAGAGTGTTGATGAAATATCCCGTCAAAAATGGGATTGATCCCCACGAAATGGCAAAGATCGGAGTCGAATGTAATTTGCTGTGAAACGTCTCAAGGTTATATGTGATTGCAAAAAATGATTCAATCACAACTAATGCAAACAAGAAGATTGACAATGTGATTGTATAGTACAAACCAATCGCCATTGCGACTGTCAGAGCGCTGAGCCCAATTGCGTACAAAGCGCGCATTGATAGTTTTGTCTTCAGGGGATTGCCCATTGTCTCGTCGAGCGCATGAGCACCTATGCCTAGACCCAAGAAAAATGCAACCATTGTCGCAACAGACCTCCCTAGAAATATATGTGGTGACAATGCAATGCCAAGGAGGACATAAGATAGATGCCAGAATGTGTAAGGAGCGTGGAGCAGATTCAGGAAATCGTATAGTTTCCCACGCTTCTCCATTGAATACCAGGAGGGCTTCAATGTCTTTCTACCAACATATCAGATCCTTCGGCGTGTTTGAGCGACGCATAAATCGATTTCTTATCTCTTCTTGGCAGAAACTAGGGCGGTAACACCATGTGTCATTCTTTTGATGAACGGCTCCTCAAGACCCACTTGCAGCATCGTGGTTCCGATTTGTTCAGGTTCGCGTGATCTTTGAATAGAGTTCGCAAGATAGAGGAAAATAGTGCTCCAGTGCCGAGAGATGATGAGCCCTATTGCGGGAAGTAGTCTGAAAATATAAAAGTAGTAAAATGGTCTAAAGTACAAGTTCCTAGGTCTGGCAAAGTCTAGGCTCATGACTTTTGATCCTCTCCTTGTGCATCTTCGCATTTCATCAAGTGTCTCTCTTTGACTGCTCACGTTCCGCATAGCTAGGCTTATTGATGAAACATCAAAAACATCAGAACGTAACGGAAGATTCTCGGCTCGTGCTTGAATGAAATCTACGTCGCAGATCCTATGCCGCGTGAGTTCCTTCGCCCTTTGAAGCATTTCTCTAGTTACGTCAACGCCTATGACATATGAGCCACTTTTCGCAAACTGAAATGTCAAGAGGCCAGTTCCACATGCAATGTCCAGTACCAAGTTTCCCTGTTTGAGATCTGCCTCCTGAATCAAGCTCTCGCGCCAATAATTATCTCGGCCAAGGCTAAGGATTTTGAGAAGAAAATCATATTCGTCGGGACCATCTGAGAATAGTCTGACAATATAGCTCACTTTCCTGTCGGGGCCAAGATCGCCGTTGCCCACTGGATCTTTTCGTTCGACTTGGCTTTCTGCAATGCCGAATTGCTTCATGAAGGCCTCATTTTTTGCAACCTTTACTTGGATTTATGCCTAGAGTCTCATTTATGGCTGTCAAGACATGAGTGAAGATGCCTAGTCAGATGATCTGCACTTTCTTTTGCGGATACTTGTTCCTAAAGCAGCGCAGAATGTACTCCTGTGAGAAAAGGGGAGTCTGGGCACTCTCTTTCAAAGATTAGAGGTATATTCCCAAGCATTCCAAAGAGTAAGTTTCTCCTATGATTCTAAGGAAAAAACATTACCAAATGGTAACCGCTGTGTACAATGTCGCACGGAAAAAATTAAGCTTTGGTTACGTTTTTGTTCAGCACCTTTATGCAGCAGGGTTCAAGCATGAAATGAGTCCAAAGCCATTGCTTCTCTACTAACCATTTCTCTAGACCAGCTATGAAAAGATCTTCTGCATGGATGCGCTTTCCACAAGGCGCAAGAATTCATTGTGTACTATGAGTTCTGCTTAATCCGCTTTTTGATTGGGGGGCGATTTCAATCTGTTACAATATTCTTTTGGGCTTTCGCGGCTCTAGGGAACCCCTACTGATCTTGCCCCCAGAATGGCTTAATTACCACGCAACAGTGGTAAGTGCTCATAATGAAGGTTGCAATCGGCTTTAACTCGGACCTTCCTGTCAGGCAGATTGTCCAGCATGCGGTCAGAGCTGAAGGGCTAGGCTTCCATGGGTTGTGGTTGCATGATCACTCCTTTGCTCGAGACGCGCTATCATATTTGAGCGCAGCTGCAGAGGCCACGTCCAAAATGAGACTAGGCGTGGCCTGCCTGAGTCCATACACTCGGCATCCTGTAGTGCTTGCCATGTCCATGCTGACACTACAAGAATCTAGCCACGGTAGGGCGATTCTAGGTCTGGGAACCGGCTTTCCGATGCGGCTAGATCTCATGGCAATAAACCACGAAAAGCCAATTGCTGCTTTAAAGGAAGCAATTGAGATATGCAGAAAGATCTGGGATGGACAGCGCCTGAGCTATCAGGGAAAGGTCTTTTCGCTAAAGAATGTAAAGTCGATTCCGGGGAAGGCACATTCGAACATTCCAATATACATCGCCGGCTGGAAGAGGCAGATGCTGGCCCTTACAGGGAAGTATGCTGATGGCTACATTGCAAAGGGCGGCGAGTCACGTCAATCGCTTGCTAGAATTGTCGCCGAGATAAGAGCTTCTGCACAGCGCAACTCTAGGAACATTACTGACCTTGAGATCGCTGCGTATATGCTCACGCTCGTCTCGAAGACTAAAGATGAAGCCCTGCGGTCTGCGAAAAAGGATACTTTTGTGAACTATATGCTCTCAGTTCAGGATGATTATCTCTACGAAGAAACTGGAATCGATCCTGCCTTAAAGAGACCTGTTGCGGAGAACTATTTCAAAGGCAACCTCTCAGAATCTTCCTCGCACATAACAGATGAAATGATCGAATCGTTTACTGTCTGCGGAACCGAAGATCAAGTTCGAGACAGAATCGAAGATTATGCGGAATCGGGGCTCAACCTCCCGATACTACAGCCAATTAGCATGCAGGATGAAGACATTGCCAATGTGATCAAGGCGGGCAGTGCAATCATTTCGGAAAGGGCGGTTGCCTAAGTGCATCACTTTGCTAGACTTGATTTCTCTTTACTACCATTCTTGATAATTGAGTAGCTAATTCTCTGCTTGTCTTTCTGTCCCTCTTGCACCTCTATCAATTTACCTCGATTCTTGAGATACTGAAGATGCGCAAGAGTTTCCATCAAGGCCGCGCGCCGTTCCCAGGCACTCATCGAATCCCAAGATCCTGACATCCAATGCAAGCCTATTGCGACTTGATAAGCCGAGAGACTATCTTCTGAAGACTTGTCAAATATAGAAACCGCTTCTTCAAGCCTTTCGCGGTGATGCGCGAGTATCTCGACGATTCTATTTTTCAGATTCGAGAACACATACTCGTGGCTAGGTAAAACTGGACCGACATCGAGTTTTTCGATGCTCTTTAGAGAATCCATGTAATCACCTAGTGGATCGCCGTTGTATCTCGGGCTGAGAGAAATATTCGGAGTTATTGTCGGGAGCACATGATCTCCTGAGAAAAATACCTTGGAACCAGATAGATCGTATAGACACAAATTTCCTATCGTGTGGCCGGGCGTGTGTATTAACTGGAATCTCCACTTTTTGCCCACCTGAAGTATCTCGCCACCTTTTGCGATGAAATTGGGCTTTGGTGGTCTGAAGAAGCTGAGCATCTTGAGCGATGCATCTTTCACTGCAACAAGCTCAGAACTTGGCATCCCATGCACTCCTAGGAAATTGTGAAGCTCTCGCATGAACTGTTCGAACTCGTTTCTAGTATTCAGAATCCAAGCGGCATCTGCCTCGTGCATTATCAAGCGTGAGTTGGGTGCTTCGTGTCTGATTTCTTCAGCCAACCCGAAATGATCCGGGTGCAAATGCGATACAACAACGTTCTCGAGTTTGCTCAAAGACAGGCCGACAGAACTCAGCGCTTGCTCCAAAGCTTCTCTGGCTTCTTTACTTGACCACCCAGTGTCTATCAGCAAATTGTGCTTCCCATCAACAGCGAGATAAACGAAGACACTGCGAAGAGATTCTAAGGGTATCGGAATAGGTATTTGGTAGAGCCCAGGCAGAATCTCGACTGGCTCAGTAGTTTTCAATTCTAATCCATCACACTTCTCTAAAGATTGATCTGAATGCCTGCATTCTAGGGAAGTTTTTCGTGTTGACTCTATGACGAATGAAATGCGTCTGTTCGCGTTTTGCCTAAATCAGGAGATTTTTGTCTCCGAATCAAGTTCTCAAGAAAGTACTCTCCAGCGCGATACGACGTTCTGACAAGTGGTCCAGATGCTACAAATTCAAAGCCTAGAGACTCTCCTATTTGCTTGAATTCTTCAAACTTTGATGGAGCGATGTATTGCTCGACAATTAGATGCCATTGGGATGGTCGAAGGTATTGTCCAATCGCAAGAATGTCCACTTTCGCCTCTCTTAGATCCTTCATGGCCTGCTCGACTTCCTCGTCGGTCTCCCCGAGCCCAAGCATCAACGAAGATTTTGTGTAGATGCTCCTGTCAAGCTCCTTGACTGTTCTTAGAACGTTCAGGGACTGGGAATAGCTAGCCCTGTGGTCCCTTGCCTTTGATTGCAGTCGCTCCACAGTTTCTAAGTTGTGCGCAAAAACATCAGGATGAGCATCGACAAGGGTTGCAATAGACTTCACGTCGCCCTGAAAGTCGGGGGTTAGCACTTCAATCAGCATCTCGGGGCATTTGTTTCGAGTTTCCCGAATCGTCTGAGCAAAGTGAGTGGCCCCTCCATCGGGAAGATCATCTCTGTCGACAGAAGTCAGAACGACATAAGTGAGATCCATTTCTTTCAATGCGGCTGAAATCTTGACAGGTTCAAATTCATCCACAAGCTGATGTGGATTGCCGCTCTTCACAGCACAGAATCTACAACCCCTAGTGCATACGTCTCCAAGAAGCATGAAGGTTGCCGTTCCGCCTCCCCAGCATTCTCCGATGTTCGGGCAGTGAGCTTCCTCACAAACAGTGTGTAAACCAAGGTTTTCAGATAACGACTTTATCCTCTTGTAGTTATCCCCAGCTGGAGGCCTGACCTTTAGCCAATCCGGTTTCACGAGATGCATTGTTTCCTCCATGGCGGTCACCTCTCCTAATTCTTCAAACGGAATGTTCTCCTCGTGAGGCAGAGAAAAAGATTGCCATTATGGATCACTTCAACGCGTTTTGATTCTCAATTTGAACTTTGGTCCAGTGAATTTGAAAAATCATGCCATATTGCTAGAACATGTTGCAAGAAAATAAGGTTAATAACGGATTTCGAACTATCTTTCATTTGAAATAGATGCCCGCCATCAAGATCGTGTCGACCCCGCCCGGCCCAATTGCAAAGAAGGTTGTTGCAGAAACCGGAAAGTTGCTCTCTCCTTCCATAGCTCGTTTCTACCCACTAGTAATTGAAAGCGCGCATGACTGCATAGTCAAGGATGTCGACGGAAACCAGTTCATCGACTTTAATTCGGGAATCGCTGTTCTAAATGTAGGATCAACAAATGAAGAGGTTGTTAGAGCGGCATCTGAGCAACTCAAGAAATTCACTCATTACTCCTACACAGATTTTTACTATGAAAACATAAATCAACTGGCTACAAAACTTGTAAGCATATTTCCACACAATGGAAAAGGACGAGGCAAAGCTGAGCAGGTGTTCTATGGCAATTCCGGGACCGAGGCCATTGAAGCAGCCCTGAAATTAGCGCGGTATGCAACAAAACGCCCGCGATTTCTGTCATTTAGTGGCGCATTTCATGGAAGAACAATGGGATCTGTTTCACTCACCGCAAGCAAACCCACGCAAGTAGCCGGATTCTCTCCACTTATTCCGGGAGTAGACCATGTTCCTTTCCCGTACTGCTACAGATGTCCCCTCAAGCTTGAGTATCCAAGTTGCGGATTCGCATGCATCGATTATATTCAGGAGCAGTACTTTGACAAATATGTTCCACCAGAGGAGGTGGCGGGTTTCTTCATTGAACCAATTCAGGGCGAGGGCGGTTACGTCGTTCCGCCTGACGATTATTACAAAGAGCTCTTCAAGAGATTTGGCAAGTATGGCATCCTCTTTGTAGACGACGAAGTGCAGAGTGGAATCGGGCGAACAGGAAAGTGGTTTGGCATAGAGCATTTCGGCGTGGTGCCTGATATGATAGCTGTCGCAAAGGCTCTTTGCGGCGGACTGCCCATCGGTGCCCTAATAGCAAAATCTGAACTAATGACGTGGGGTCCTGGTTCCCACGCGAGCACATTTGGAGGCAACCCGGTTTCAGCCGCGGCAGGTCTCGCGACGCTTTCATTCATTGAGGAGAACAATCTACTCGAAAACGCGAGAAAGCAAGGAGAGTACTTGAGAAAGATATTCGAGGAATGGAAAGAGAAGTACGAAATTATTGGCGATGTCAGGGGAAAGGGTCTCATGATTGGTATCGAGATCGTCAAAGACAAAAAGTCAAAAGCTTATGGTAAGGAAGAAGCCAACAAGATAATTGACATCGCGTGGAAAAAAGGGGTTCTCCTTATCACTTGCGGCAAGTCCACGCTGAGGATAGCTCCTCCTTTGACCATTACGCAAAAACTCATTGATGAAGCGGTGGAGGTGATAGAAGGCGCAATCAGAGAGGTCAATCAGGAGGCACTCAAGTACAAGTAAAATACTCCTCCTTTGATGTCTAAAACTGGGCGTTATTCGTGTTTTTGGGCCACGAAGTAAATGCTGGGTGAGTGCTCCCTATATTCTATGAATGGAGACGAATACACCCCTGAAATGGAAAAACCTGATTCTGAGAGGAGTCTTGAGAGATCGGACTTTGAGTAGAACTTGAGCTTCATGTTATCATTGATCAGCTCGCTGACACCTCCCTTTTCAAAGAGATAGTAAGCGTGCCAGTCAACCAAGTCTGGTTCTATCTTCCTGCTCAGATTTGCACGGATCACTGATTTCCCTTCGTCATCGAAGAAAGAGTCGATGAATGGCTCGTTCAAGAGGTTCTCCTTTATTCCCTCAGAATTCTCCACATCAAACACAAATAGTCCAGCAACTTTGAGAATTGACCTAACTTCTGAGAAAAGCGCTCTGACTTGCTCGTGACTCAGACCTGCAAGGCTCCAATACATGCAGATTGCACTGTCGAAAGAGCTCTGGCGTAGTGGCATTTTCAGAAAGTCTCCAAGAAGCACTTCGGATCCTGAACCAAGCTTTCGCAATTTTGCAGACGCTACTTGGACCATCTCTTCACTTGCATCCATAGCGTAGAACTCGCGCTTTGAATCAACTTTCAAAGCCGATTGCACTAGTCCACTGATGTGGTTTCCAGTGCCGCAGGAGATATCTATCACATTCTTGCAACCATGTGATTCTAGCAACTTTTCGAGCCATCTTGTTTCCAAAGCATAGTCTCTGTATTGACTTTCGAGCTTATCATAGTACTTCGCGAAATCTGTGTAAAGTTTTGGAAGTTTCTTCATATTGATGCGTTCCTCTTTGACTGATTGACTCAGTAAATCATTCTGTTCGAGATCTCAAGCCGGCTCTCGTTCGTGAGAAAAGCAGGGCCGCGCAATCTGCGTCTCTTCGCGACAATCAGAGCGAGATACTGGAGGGCAATTGAATAATAGATTGCTCGCTGCAAAGGTTGTTCACTGTCTATGCGAATCGGTATAAGATAACTCCTAATCTTATTCTTGTTTAGCAGCGAATCAAGCGACGTCGCTTTCCGATCTTCTCGTCCGAGACCTAGAATTATCACTCGCTCCCTACTTCCCTTGATGGAAAACAGATTCAAATGAGAGAACTCTTCCGTGAGCTGATAATCGGCATTTCCTCCAGTGAATTCGAATATCTTGGCGGCGCCGTACAATGCTATCGGGTAAAAGGGTCCGCTGCCAATGAAATGGTAAATTGAATCCGGGTCATCAGGAATCGTTCGCGCCCAATTTCTTGCATCCTTGATCATTCCCTTGACATTGAGCATCTCGAGATTCTTGAATAACGTCGCACATGCAAGAATAGAAGTCGTGAAACTGTTAGTTCCAGGAGTCAGTCCATCGTATTTTGAGAACTTGAGCTCAATCAAGCGTGAGCAGGATCTTGCAAGCTCGCTGTCGGGATTTGCGGTGATAGCTATTGTTTCTTTAGCACCGTGATGCCTGGCAGATTTTGCTGCCAGGATGTTGGCTCTTGTCTTCCCTGACACAGAAACGAAGAATACTCTCTTGTTTCTGATGGCATTCGGATAAAGAAGAATATCATATGGGTCAAACGCGCGCAATCTGAATTTCATGAGTCGTTCAGTGAATTTGACGCATGCAAGAGAGTCTCCTGCTCCACATAGGACCGTGTCTTCGGGCTTTACCTTCTCGATTCCGAGGTTCTTCATGTACGAAACGTACCTTATCAGATCGGTCTCTTGAGACTCGATCTCGTTGAGCATGGCGTTAAAACCGCCGATCGAAGTCGTTCTCCTTGAGCTTGGCAATTCTTTATGGCTCCCCCTTGAGGATCACGTAAAAGGACTTCCTGACCTCCGCGACACAGGCCATTATAATTCGATCTAGTCTGATGAATCTAGTTTCGAAAAGATTGAAGAATGAAGCAACTTCATTGGTCTTCCTCGATGGTAAGAGTAAGCCTATCGCAAACTTTGCGTTTTCCAACTGTTTCGAATTCTTTCATTTAAGGAGTGACTATTACTGGAACAGAAGGCATTATCGCCTCGTTCCACTGTATCATGGTTTAGCGAAGAATAGAATTTTGCAAAAACTGCTGCTACCATTCTTATTGATTGGCGCATTATTACGTTGTCAATAACATGAGTGCCTCTGAGCATAGAGCCCAACAACGCAATTTTGCGTTTATCAATAAGAGAAGGCTCCAAGAGCTAATCTGACCTAATTCCATAACCTACTAAAATAGAGTTCTTCTGTTTGATTTCTAAATGAGTGTGGGGTTATACAGAGAGAAGAGGCGGGAGGTGGGATTCGTTCGCTTTCGCGACCGAAGTATCCATATTTCATATCTGATCAACTTGCGTTAACTCGGGCAATTCGGCCTCTGCTAGGCTTCCATATCAGACAATTTCTGCTATTGCTGTGGCGAAAAGGGAGCACACTGCAGCGAAAAATGGTGGGGTCGGCCGGATATTTCCACCTGAAAATAGTGGGTGTAATTTTGAGGCTGTTTCATCGCTCAAGCAGGCCGGGTGAGACTCGAGCTATTTTCGGTCTAAAACCTATTTGAGCACGAAATCTCAGGAACTCCGAGTATCTCGCTTCTACCGAACATCTCTACCAGCGGGAGAAGTATGATGAGAAGCCGCTCAACCTTTCAACGTGGACGGATGTCCCCGAACAATATGTAATATACATTACAAGGGAGATAGATAGTGATATATACTGTGACAGGTATTACATCATTGATATACAATGATAACATCATCAATGAATCCAACAACTATCATCGCGACCGTCCAGCCAAAGATGCGCAACCAAGTGGTTGAGCAGCTGAAGCACATAGCAGGAATCACCTACTTCTCACCACTCGCAGGTAGATTCGACTTTGCCATCGAGCTCAAGGCAGCAGATCAGAAGCAAGTCTACGAGCTGATCAACAAGGTGCGATCCATAATCGGCGTCACATCGACAAGATCCTACACTCCATTCGAGGGCTTTGCAAACGGCAAGAACATTCAAGCAAGTGACTCTCTTGCACTAGTTCTGTTGCACGTCAACGAGCAGATGCAGGCACAAAAGGTACTGCAATCCATGGAGCAATACACTCAAGTCCGAAATGCATACGCTGTTCCAGGAGAGTTCGACATCCTAGCTACTGTGTACGGAAAGAACCAAGAAGATATTCTCTCACAGGTATCGAAGATTGACGACATGCAGGGAGTAAGGGCAAGCGAAACACTGTTCGCCTACAAGCCGATCTGGCAGTAGACTGCTCTTTTCTTAACACTTTCCAGTGAGAGCCACTCGTACGGGCTCCCTGGAGAGACAACGTTAAGGATTTTGATTTTTAACTGGAGAGACAAGAATCATAGGTAGCTTAGAAACTCTAGAAAAAATGAAGCCTACCCAATCTTTCGTCAAAGCTATCTTCATCATAATTGGCTAATTCTTCTCTCACAGTTCTGTTGCTCATGTTGAAATCACAGAGTCATTTAACTCATTTAACGCATTTACATATACAAATATGCAAACCTGAGTTGTGAAGATGTGCAGTTCTTTTTGGTTGCTTGTAGTAGTTTTGTTAACCATCTAACTGTCAAAGCGAGCAAGGCAGGAATAATTTAGAACTGCCGAATGAGAGTCGTCTACAAAATCTCCTCGGCAATGAGTTAGGTCATTTCTATATACATACAGGCAGGCAGTTAGACAGTATCTGGCAGAGTCTCATAGTATCTCTGGCACTGGCGGGCAGGCGCGCGCAGAGGCAGAAGGACAGACGAGGGTGAGAGAGAGCGAGCCCGCAAATTCCCACCGCGTTAATCGCGAGAACAATCAGGCGTGAGTTGGCAGCATGTCTTTAAAGATCAATGAGCTTATGATCATGGCTTACTGGTGGGAAAATCTTTGCCCCCCTCAAGAGACGACAAGAATCTTTCCGCGCAACAGCTCATGGTACTCAATTGGGTTATGGAGAGAGGAGAGGTTCCTCTTCATGAATTTGTGGATCACATCGACGACCTGCGCGAGCTGATATCACGCGGTTTGCTGCGGCTTAAGATCTCAATGTATGCTTGGGGTGTGGAGTATCTTATCACCCGTCCCAAAACTCAAGGTCGCGATTTGGAAGAGCAAGCCAAAACTTGAAGACATAGATCGCTCGTGAAAGGGGCAGCGTGAAAATAGCCCACGGAGCTTGCAGGGGTACGGAGCAATCTTAGTTGCGACCGCAATAAGAATGAAAGACCCGCTTAAAGTGCAGCCGAAAATTGACGGCTAGAAAAGAGCTGATACCACAAGATTTGAACACTCGAAAGAAACACTGTATCGTCGGTCATTACATAGGAATAGAGCCGTGCCAACGCGGGCCTTTATGGAAAATGCGTTACTGATTTAACTCTAGTAGGCGCTTTTTTCAGAAGGTTACTCGAAGGGTTCACCCTCGGCGGAATGGAGGATGCGGTCTGCCACTGCCATAGGACGACGGGTCAACTGGGGTTGACGGAATAGCGCCCCACCATTTTCCTCCTCTTTCGCACACCCTCTATACCCACGTGTGTGTATTTGAGAGAGATAGAGTGAAGACTGAGGCACTGAGAGAGACCATATGTGTACATATGTACATGTCCTAAAGATGAATAGTCGAGTGACGCGCCTCTCGGAGGGATTGGTGGGTTCTCTTTATTCCAAAGTCATGGATCCGAATATCTAGAACCGCTTAAAATTGAAAAGTATAGGGCAGACTATAGCAGTCAATGTAAGTGTAAGCGTCACAATCAAGGGTACGTAGTAATTTGGAAGTATAGCCCAAGAAAGGTTAAAGTCCTCTAACCAAAAGGCATTGGCTGTTATGACTATCCCCCAATAGATTGCAACCTTTGAAATGGTGTGAGCGTAAAGACTCGTGTCAGATAGCAAATAGTAGCCAAACATAAAGAATGGGGCCCAAATATCCGCGTAAATCAAGGCTAGATAGAGGCCCAAGTTCTGATCGAAAGGAATTGGTATGCTGTTAGCTCCCAGGCCCCAAGGCCAGAGGTTGAAAATGAATAGGTAGTCGATTATGCATGAACTGACAATTGGAACGACTCCAAGAGCTAGCAAAACGTAGCGAGCGAAAGTGTGATTCGCCAGAGAACGTTCATCGTGGCGCGTGTTCATTTTGAAAGATCGGTTGTTCTATCTTCACTACCTGTGGTAATACAAAGGCTTAGCGGTTCTTGGAGGGAAATGGTGCGCTGTTCATGCAAATAGATTCACACGGCGGATTGAAGGACGCCAAATATTGCCTCCTTGGTTTGGTTGTGTTGACATCTGGACGGCCTGGGAAGCTGTCTTCATGATTCTTGCAGCGTGTTTCATGATTGAAGTATGGCTATAGCGCGGATTAAGGCCTTCTTTTAGCAACAGCAGCTATCATCATCAGATAAAGCCCTATGCCTAGCATAAACATTCCAAGGAATGTCACAAGTGAATCTAACTGAGCATTGAATGCAAACTTTGATGAATATGATAATTCTGCAATGATAATGGAGACCAAGATAGGGCCACCAATCGCAAACAAAGTCTGCCAAAAATCCTATTCAGTTCAGTTTGTTCCGTCATTTAGCTCAACCTCTGCTAGCGGGAAGTATATTTTAAGAGTATTGAGTTGCTCTAACTCCAACTGTTATTGTGACTATCAATCCGATTTGACGATTTCAATTAAATATCAATTTGACCTAAAGCATAACTGGTCGCGAAAATAAGACAAGATGAAAACGGCAGTTGTTTACGGCGTAATATCGAAGAGATACATCGAGCGAGTGCCAGTCTATGAGGGCGCCAATTCATGCACTGCAAGATTCGAAAAACACGTGTGGATTCTTAACTCGTCTCAGAAGGCCTAGTCAAAGGAAAGAGAGTTGGAAGACAGAATCAATGGATGTTGACGGACAAAGGAAAACGGATTGCTAGATAAAACTGATTCAAGAGGCGAGAACAGTTGTTCTTGATGATAGAACTAAAAAGTTGCTTTCCGCATTCTGCGTTAACGGGCGATGCTAAATGAAAGGACGGGTCTCATTAATTCTCATAGTAGTGGCCCTGCTTGTCGGCGTGGGAATGGGATATTTTGGAAATAGCGGACTCAATCGCACTATTACTCAGACAGAGCCGTGTACAACGCTTTCCAGTTTGCGAAATGTAGCTATTCCAGTAGGATTTGAACCCACAGTTGCATACCAAGGTGAATGGAGAGTCTCCATTGTCACATTCGCAGCGAAATCGAATAATGTGAGCGCTCTCACATATGTGAGTACTTACAATGGACGCGGGACTAACACGTTTTACGTTGGCCTAGCCAACTACTTGGGCGGTTGGAACACTATGGTCGTCTTGGCCCACAAGTTAGGCACGAGCGGAACACTTTCTGTTCAGGCAAGCATTGGTAACGAGACTATCACGAACAGCACGACACAAGCATATGGTTCCGCCGTGGTAACAGTCTCCTTCTATTTTGGTAACTAGTGAGACAAGAAAAGAACTGAGAGAAAGAAATCCCATGAATGATTCAAACAAGCACCACATAGATATCGCGCACTACTTCATTACTCTGGGACTACGACAGTCAATAGCCCACTACGGAGATATCGACAAATGTCTGAAAAAGGCAGGATTTGAACGCAACAAAGAAATCGAACCCAGAAGCAGACTCACTTTCGTTCAACGTATAGCTTCGCATACTATCATTCCAGATACCAAGCATTTCAACAGAGGTACTTTCGCTCTAAGGTATACACAGCCCAACGAATCAAGCGCGGAAAATTGGATTCACTTCCACAATCTCAAGTTGACAAACCTCGAAAAGCCCGAATTTCTCGACGACCTAACTCAAGGAGCTAGGAGAATGCAATTCATTCTGGGAAATGACCTGAGGATTAGCTCAACGACCGAATTAAAATATTGCACTTTCGATGCGCTCTTTCACATCGTTCTTGACAAGACAAGAGATTATTCTCAACAGCTCGAAGCAGCCATCAATCAGGCAGACTGGATTGCCCAGCTAGGAGGAACTCAGATTGATAGGTCGATGGATGGCACAAGAATCTCGGGACCTGTTCGGCGATTCGACTACGAGTATCACTCAGACATATCTTTGGTGTCCAACCCTCAAGAGTTGACTCTCGCAGAGGTTACTCTTTACTACAAATCCAATCCTAGTATCCACTTCCACTTCGACATTTCTAATATCTGCTTTGCTCCCCAGGCATTCGAAGCATGTAGAAAGGAAGCTCTGCGAACACTAGACGTAATACTCCAAGACACGAAATGAAAAGTGCGATTCAGCTTTTCTGACATTATGGTCTAATTGTCCACACGCCATTTGTCCTCAACAGTCAAATCGTGCTCAACATGCTTCATCCAACTTGAATCACCGCTCTCTCACATTGAGTAAGCAAGCAAGCAAAAGCAAGCAAACAAGCAGACTGAGATAGATATACAGAAGGAAACAAATTCAAATTCTAAAAAAAGGGGAAATGGTGGGGTCGGCCGGATTCGAACCGGCGATCACGAACGTTCTCACACAGAATGTGTCCCGAGGCTCGCATGTTGACCAAGCTACACCACGACCCCGGCATGGTAGTACATTGCTAGCCTCAAATGCTAATGTTGGTGCACTCGAGCTTTCCAATTCATTTATTGCTTTTCTTGCGAGCGACCGTGAGTCCGTCGCGAATGAGCATTATCGCCGCCTGCAACCTCTTGTCGGCAAACACCAGCTTATTGAATCTCCTGATGACTAGTGTAGCCTTGCTACTGTCAAATGGATCCGCCACTTCGCCTCCCCATAGTGTGTTGTCGGCTATCAAGAATCCTCCTTCGCGGAGCAGGTTGATGCATGGCTGGAGCAATTTTACATACAATGTCTTGTCTCCAACATCAATAAAGATGAGGTCGTGGCTTTCAGGTTCTGAATCGAAGATTTTTGGAACAATTTCGCTCACATTTCCTGAAAGAATCCTTACCATCCGACGTACCCCTGCTCTTTCAAAATTCCTCTGTGCTTCCTTTCTCCGTGTTTCATTCATCTCGATTGTGGTGAGCCTTGCATTCTTGCCCTCTAGTGCACGCGCAATCCAAATGCCGGAATAGCCAGTAGCAGTGCCCAATTCAAGTGCTGTCTCTGCTTTGGACGCCTTTACGATTATGGAGATGATGTTTCCAACAAGCGGTCCGACGATAGGGATGCCTTTTTTGGCGGCGTCTACTTCAATCGAGCGCAGGACAGCATCTCTCTTTGGAAGAAGAGAAAAGAGATAATCTTCCACTCTGCGATCCAGTATACCGATTTCAAATGACCGAGACAAGTGCCTCGGAAAGAAAGGCAATCATAAGTGATATCTGGCTATCTAGATTCACTTCGTTTCTTTTCCTGGGCTTTCTTCTGGAAACCTCGAAAAGTGCTCGTGAACAATCAACCATTGATCATCTTTCCAGAGAAATATCATTGTCGCTCTGACCTTCGAGCGCGCGGGGCTCCCCTCGAATCTGTAATCATTCACAAAGAGTCCCCCGGTCTCTAGGTGGAACGTAGCAAGCGCGACCTTTTCGGAAAGAAGATCAATCTTCAGCTCTTCGACCTTGTAGTTGAAATCTGTAATGTTTGAGTAGGCAACTTCTTCATGCATCAGCGCTTGGCTGAATGTTTGTCGTTTGTAGGGCGAGGTAAAGTCGAACTTTGAGAAGACATCTTCGTTTGGATAATGCATCGAGGCAAGAATCCCAAAATCTCTGTTCTTCGCGGCATCAAATACCCTGTATATCGCGTTCTTTACCTGCCGTCGAAGCTGTTCTTTGGTCCATTGGTGAGAGGTCATTTCCAATCAGACTCCCAGATGAACAGAACTTTCCAAATGCCGAAACCTCTTCCAGAAATCCATTTTGATCTTGTACGATTGAAATCCCACCTTAAGGACTGCGTTAAAAACAGCTCTTTCAGAAAGATTCTCTGGATTGCGAGATAACCTCTTTGAGCGCAGGCTGCGAAAAGACTCTTAACCACGAATACTCTCATCGCGTTCAGATTTGCTGGATTTTGAAGAAACTGAGGATCAGAAGCTGCTAAGAGAAGCAGTCTCCTTGCTTGCTTCTGGGTTCCCAGATGAGTACTGGAGACATAAGGATGAAGATTCAGAATTCCCAAGAGAGTATTTCAAGAGTCTGGCGGAAAGCGGGTGGTTCAATCTCAATGTCCCCTCAGAGTTCGGCGGGACGGGTCTTGGTATGACTGACACCTCGATTGTGATTCACGAGCTTGCAAAGAGATCAGGAATGGCTGCAGCTGATGTCATTATGGCGATCTGCGTGTTTGCAATCAATACGATAAAGAGTTTCGCAAGAGACTCTATCAAGAAACGCTACCTCCAAGAGCTCGGACAGGGGAAACACATTATGGCCTTTTGCTTGACGGAACCAGGAGCCGGAGTCAACACCCTTGACATAACAACAACGGCGACCAAGGAAGGTGACGGATACCTACTCAGCGGCCAGAAGATTTGGATAACTCTTGCTCACGAAGCGACTCTCATGAACGTTGTTACGAGAACTACGCCTAAGGTAAAAGCTCGGAAAAGAACTGATGGGCTGACCCTCTTCCTTGTGGACAGACAAAATCTCAAGACAGGCGAAATAAGAACAAAACGCATAGAGGACATTTCGATGCGGGCACTGGGCTCAAACGAGGTGTACTTCGACAATGTCTTTGTGCCCGAGGAGAATATCATAGGCGAACTCGACAAAGGGTGGGATATTCTCCCCGCACTTCTGAACGCTGAACGAGTATCGACGGCTTCAATGAGCATAGGCCTAGGAGAGCTTGTTTTGCAAAGGGCAACAAGTTATGCGAAGACGCGGCAAGTATTCTCCCGCCCAATCGGACAGAATCAGGCAATCCAGTTTGCATTGGCTAGATCCAAAGCCGATCTTGAGAGCGCCTGGGCTATCACACAAAGGGCAGCTTGGGAATTTGACAATGGAATTGATTGCTCGGTTTCTGCAAACATCGGCGCGTATATGGGAGCACGCGCTGCATTCTTTGCATCCGACAAGGCCTTGCAGACCTACGGTGGCCTCGGATTCGCAAAGAACTCCGATATCGAGAGACACTGGAGGGATAGCAGGCTTTTCAGAACTGGTCCCGTTCCAGAGGAGATGGTTCTCAATTTCCTAGCTCAGAGAGCGCTTGGTCTACCAAGGAGCTATTGACGCGTTTGGATCTAAGATTCAACGATGCGATTAAGGAAACGATCAGCTCTGTTTCTTCGAGATTTGACCATGCATACTGGAGAGACATCTATGGGAGCAAAAAATTCCCCATCGAGTATTGGGATGGGCTCGCAAAGAGCGGTCTATTCGGCATTTTAGTCGAAAAGAAATGGGGCGGAATGGGAAAAGGTTTGCTAGAGCTCGTTCTTGCCGTGGAGGAGACTGCGGAGCGCTACGCTGGGATCGCCTCGTACCTATTCCTCAGCGGATCGCTTGTGTCGACGATAATTGCAGGAAACGGTTCTCTCGAACAAAAACAAGAGTTCTTACCAAAACTTGCGAGAGGCGAGCTCAAGATTTCAATAGCGCTGGGAGAGGAGGCCTCTGGGTTTGATGCCACTGCTATAGAGACAAAAGCAACTAGAGTGTCTGACGATTGGTTTGAGATCAACGGTTCGAAGATGTTCGTGAATAACGTCGACCAAGCTGATTATCTGATATTGTTTGCAAGGACCACTTCAATAGAAAAGTCAGAAAAGAAATCACTTGGCATGTCGATGTTCCTCGTCGATGCAAGGGATCCCGCAATCAGGGCAACGAAACTCGAAAAACTTGGACTTGATTTCATCAACAACTATAGTCTTGACATCGAAGGACTGCGAGTAAATAAATCTCGGGTTCTTGGTGAACTCGATAAAGCGTGGTACAGCGTAATCCCTAGCTTCAACATGGACAGGGTCGCAACTTCTGCTTCGCTTATCGGGACAGGAAAGCTTGCTCTCGACCAAGCTTCCAGATGGGCAAGAGATCGCAAGATCTTCAAGAGGAGTATAGGCTCAAATCAGGGAATCCAATTTCCCCTTGCCGACGCATTTGCTCAGCTTGAGACTGCGAGGATGATGACAATCAAAGCGGCATCACTTGCAGAACAGGGGAAGAACTTTGTCAACGAGGCAAATTACTCTCTCTTGACCTCGTCCAACGCTGCAATGACTGCGACTGACAGGGCCCTCCAGACCTTCGGTGGACATGGGTACTACAAGGATTACGACGTGGAAAGATATTGGAGAGACGTTCGGGTGCACAGGATACACCCGATTTCTGAAGAACTTTTGCTAGCCGCGATTTCAGAGCGTGCCCTTGGTCTGCCCAAGTCTTACTAAGAAGAAATGAACGCCTTGCACCCAAAGCTGGCACAATTGGAGCCTCAGAAAATCACGCTCTGGAATGAACTGCAAAATGAAATCGTCAGCTGCAGGAAATGTCCTCGTCTCGTAAAGTTCAGGGAAAGCGTCGCTAGGGAGAGGAGAAAACAGTTCCAGGATTTCGAGTACTGGGGAAAGCCTGTGCCGAGCTTTGGCAGTCCTGACACGAGGCTTGTAATCATAGGGCTTGCCCCAGGTGCGCAAGGTGGAAATCGGACGGGCAGAATGTTTACAGGCGATGCAAGTTCACGCTTTTTATTCAGGCATCTGTATCTTTCCGGCTTTGCAATTCAGCCCAACTCAGACCACAGGAAAGATGGGCAAAGACTGATTGATTGCTACATCACCGCGTCTCTTCACTGCGTGCCACCCGATAACAGACCGACACCTGACGAGATCGATGCATGTTCAGGATTTCTTGTTCGCGAGCTTCCACTACTCAACAATTGCAAGGCGATTCTTGCGCTGGGGAGTATTGCATTTGAATCTGTGATCGATTTTGCAAAAAAGTACTACCGCGCGAGCGGAAAGCTTCCATTTTTACATGGAAAGAAGTATGTTGTCGCTGAAAGCTTTCCCTTGGTGTTTGCCTCATACCACCCGAGCCCGAGAAACACGCAGACAGGGAAACTTACCAGTCAAATGTTTCTTCAATTGCTAAAGAAAATCAAGAACAATCTAGATCGATGAATTCTCTGCAGTCTGGAAATCCGCTTATATCCACCTTCAAGAGCACTATCTATTGAAGGGACGATAATTGGAGACAATCACCAGCGCGGATTTCAAAGAGATCATCTTCGAGAAGAAAGATACTGCAGTTATTCTATACTACAACAGGCCCGATAAGCGAAACGCAATGAGCTACAATATGGTTCAGGAGTTCAATCACGCATTCGACCTTATCGCCTCGGACAAGGAAGTGAGATCTGTCATCGTCGCTGCGAAAGGAAAGTCCTATTGCGTTGGGGGAGACACCACAGAGTTTTTGACAAACACGATAGAACAAACTGAAAAGTTTCAAAGAGAAAATCTAGAGCTGTGGCGGAAAATGGAAAAACTCCGCAAACCCATAATCGCTGCGGTCCACGGCTACGCGAACATCGAAACAATACAGGCAGCCGATTTAGTGGTGGCTTCGGATGATGCCAAATTCGGCCTTCCTGAGACTGGAATTGGAGTTTCTCCAGGTGCCGGGATTACGATCAGACTTCCACGCGTCGTCGGAAAGTACATCGCAAAAGAGCTGCTCTTTCTCGGAGACTGGATCTCGGCTCAGGAAGCATACAGGATTGGAATCGTGAATAGAGTTGTCCCACAGGTAAAGCTGCTAGAGGAATCACTCGCGATCGCTGCAAAGATTGCAAAGAGAGCGCCGCTAGCTATAGGAGCGGCAAAGGCATGCGTCAACTTTGGTTCGGAGATGGGCCTAGACGAGGGCATGGAATACCAGCTGAGGGAATCAATAGCAATGTTCCACACCAAGGACCTCAAAGAAGGGATCACTGCCTTTTTCAAGGAAAAGAGGGAGCCTCATTTCACTGGTGAATGATGCTTTAGGGCGAGAAGGATGGTCTCTCGCCTCTTTCCGAATGCTTGGTTTCTTGTATTCGATCTAATCTTCAAAACAAGCTGACGGAATCTTCCATACTTTCCTTGAAGATGATCAAGGCATAAGGACATTCCCACGCGTGGGTGAAACATGAAGATGGCTGTTTCATATAATAACCAAAGGAGCAAAATAAGAATTCCAATGAAACTAATGGTGTACTGACATCCTGTATTCCTTCAATTACTTCAATTGAGGAATTGTAGCATTTACTTGTTTTCATACATGAATTGTATGTAGCTCCGAAACCCGCTGCTTCACCTCTAATTATGAAATTTCCCCATTGCATGGCATAAAAAACATCGCGCGGCAAGAGCTCATTCCTGATGGCACGAAGAATAGGTGCACGGCATGTGTTCAAAGTCCGATATGTGGTCGCCGAATAATGCCATTTTGTGTAACTCTGTTGACATGCGGTTGAGAGAATTGCGCCGTAAGCAAGATATGCATATAGGTTTGCAGACGGGACATGTACTTGCGTCAAACGTAGTTGAGTCAATTGGATTCAAACGGTAGAAAGCAGTTCATCGCCCGCAAGATCAAGTGGCAGGAGGCTGTGCTTGTCAACATATGCGATGAGGAGCTTCTGGGAACCACTGTGCGAAACGGAGAGGTTGAGATGCCGATTTCGCGCGACTATTTCGGCGCAGAGAGAGTCAACGAGTCAGAAGCAATAGATCTAGTAAAGAGTTCAAGCATCATAAACCTTGCCGGATCGCGCATTGTCGAGAAGGTGGTCGAGGCAAATCTTGCTTCTCCACATGCGGTGAAAACCGTAGGAGATGTCTCCTTCCTAATGATCTACAAGTTCTCCAATTAGAAAGGCACGTTTTTGGCTCGATTTCTCTTTCAATCTCTATTATGTTGTCAGTGATTGTTATGAAGTATTTGCGAGAGCATGATGAAGACCATGATTACGTGAAGGCGCACAAGGAAGCGGAGCGGATAGACAAGCGGGATCGTGTCATCCTAAAGAATGCGGAGGAGCGCCGAGTCTTTGAAGAAGTCTTCGACAGACAGACCCTCATGACACTCCACAATCTCTCTAACCGCGGCGCTTTTTCTTATCTCAACGGCGTTGTCTCAACTGGAAAGGAGTCCCGTGTTTACTGGGGGGTGAAAGAAGACAAGACGAACGTGGCGGTGAAGATATACCTTGTGGCTTCTTCTGATTTCAAGCGAAGAGCCCAGTATGTATTAGGCGATCCAAGGTTCCAACGATTCAGGCGCGATAGCCGGGGAGTCGCCGAGCTTTGGGCTAGAAAGGAATTTACGAATCTCAAGCAGGCGCACGAGGCAAGGGCAAGCGTTCCAAAGCCCGAGACATATCTTGGGAATGTGCTGATCATGGAATTCATCGGCAAGGATGGCGTGGCGGCGAAGAAGCTTACAGACATCGATGTCTCGAAACAAGACTACTTTGAAATAATCAAACAGCTCAAGATACTTTATTCAAAGGCACAGCTTGTTCACGCTGACCTTTCCGAGTACAACGTCTTCAAATTCGAAGGGAAGATCGTCCTTTTCGATTTCGGTTCAGCTGTTTCGATTCTTCACCCCCTTGCGAAGGAGTTCCTCCAAAGAGACCTCGAGAATCTGAACCGCTTTTTCAAAAAGAGAGGCTTCAAGACGCTCAACACAGAGAAAATTATTACAAAGGTGTCCGGAAAGTCACACGAAGAACCCGAGGAATGGGATGATGGCAGCGGAGCAGACAATCAAGGTCCCGCATGAGCGAATAGGCGCCCTTGTGGGGAAAGAAGGGGCGGTCAAGGCTGAAATCGAGCATCGCTGCGGCGTCTTGCTTGAGATCGACGGAGAGTCCGGAGAAGCAAGAATTTCCTACTCCATCGAGAAGCTTGAGGAGTCAAACCCATTCAAGGCCTCAGACATTGTGAGCGCAATCGCGCGAGGTTTTTCCCCTGAACGTGCATTTGCACTCCTTGGCGAAGAACAGATCCTTACCACCATAGACCTTCGAGAATACGCAGGTAAGTCAGAGAATGCGATGACCAGGATCAGATCAAGACTCATTGGGACTGATGGAAAGGCAAGGCGACTCATCGAGCAGTTGACCGAGACCCAGATATCCATCTACGGGCATACCGTTGCAATCATTGGAGATACAGAAAATTCAAAGGTCGCGCAGGAGGCGATTACGAAGCTCGCGGCCGGTGGAACACACAAGGCAACTTACAACTTGCTCCAGAAGTACCGATCCAAACAGAAATTGGAAAAGCTGCAGCTTTGGGAATCACAGAAACCTCCAGAAGAACGAAACTACTGACCTGAATCCGATCAAGAAGAGAGAACGCTTATTATCTCTGTTGCGAAATGGGATGCGCGTCCTTTCATTGTTTTTACAAAATGTGACTAGAAACTCTATTTTGGGGTATTTGGAAACGTGGCTGTAACAAGACAAGTAACGTATTCAGAGATTTCTCCCAGCGAGTTCTTTTACAGAAACCGTGATCTCGCTGGCTTTAGCAATCCTGCTCGTGCTCTTTACACATCAGTAAGAGAACTTGTAGAAAACAGCCTTGATGCATGCGAACAATTCTCAATACTTCCAGATGTCTCCTGCAAGATCGAGGCAGGTCCAGAGGACAACAAGGCTGGAGACCAACTTGCCTATACAATTACGATTAAGGATAATGGACCAGGCATCGAGCCAAAACATGTCCCTAACGCTTTCGGAAGAGTGTTTTACGGTTCGAAGTACAAGCTCAAACAGTCCAGAGGGATGTTTGGGATGGGTGGCACAATGGCCATACTCTATGCCCAAATAACCACGAACAAACCCGTTCAGATAGCTTCGTGTTTTGATGGGAAGACCCTTCACATCTTTGACATGCTCATTGATATCACAGAGAACAAGCCGATAATCCTAAGACACGAGACAAAGCAGTCCGAAGGCACCACGGGTACTTCAGTCAGACTAACACTGATGGGTGACTATCTCAGGTCTGCCCAGAAGATAGCAGATTATTTCAAACAGACCGCCGTTGTCACACCTTACGCCAACATTACTCTCATCGAGCCGGATGGAAAAGAAACGAAATACGAGAGAGCTACTGAAATCACTCCTCCTCCGCCTCAGGAGACCGATCCTCACCCTCACGGGATCGACGTAGAAGCCTTGAGGCGAATGATCAAGGCAACCAATGAACAAACCCTTCTCAAATTCATGACAAAGAACTTCCACAGAGTCGGCGAAAAGACAGGAGAGAAATTCCTTTCATTTGCTGGTTTCGGGAGAAACGCAAATCCAAAGTCTCTTTCGAACGAGGACGTTGTAAAGTTCGTCAATGCACTACACCAGTTTGAGGAGTTCTTGCCACCAGATGGTTCTTGTCTATCTCCGCTCGGAGAAGAAATCATGAGTGCCGGTATCATGAAGGAACTGCAGCCAGAATTTGTGTCCATGTCAATACGCCCACCATCCGCATACTCGGGTTTCCCGTTCATCGTGGAGGTGGGAATCGCTTACGGAGGAAAACTGCTCCAACCAGGGATGCGATTGATGCGATTTGCAAATAGGATACCGCTGCTCTACGATGAGGCAAATGACGTTGCATTCAAAATAATCAACGAGGAGATTGACTGGAAGCGCTACAGGATTCCTCAGGATGCTCCCATTGCAATAATCACGCATGTTTGCTCGACCAAGGTGCCATACAAGACTGTTGGCAAGGAGTATCTCGCTGATAGGCCGGAACTGGAAAAAGAGCTCAAAAACGCGACGCGTGACATCTTGAGGAAGCTGTCAACCTTTCTCTCGCGAAAGGGCTCAATGGAATTCCAAAAGAAGAGGCTAAACATCTACGGCAAGTACCTGCCGCTGATTGCCAAGTTCGCTACGAGTCTTTCCGGACAGAAGAAGCTCCCAGAATATAGGAAACTACTCAAGCGTGAAGAGGTCGTTAGAATTGAGGAAGGCGAGGAGCAGCCCTCGGAGGCGGCCGTGGATGTCGAAGTTGAAACTGCAAAAGACTCAATGTCATCAAAGGTGAATGAAAAGGAAGATGCCCAGCAAAGACTCGAAGAATTTAGTAAAGGCTCGTAAGCAGGAGCTTCTTGCGCTACTGCGCCAGCTCGGGAAAAACACTTACGACGAAGTAAACGAGGGCAAATTCCCTCAGTTTGTCTTTCCCAGCCGCTCAGTGAGCAACATCGTCTATGATCCACGAGTGAAACAATACGTTCTCGGGAAGAATAATGTGAAGCGCTCCGCCGGGAACATCAAACACATCAGGCCTTTCACCCAGCTTCTCTGGTTAGCATATTTTGCGGACAAGCTAGTTACAGAAGGAAAGACTAGCACTCTTCGAGATGTGTATTATTCGTCGCAGGCTGACAACATGGAATTTGTTGATCAGTCAGAGTCTGACGAGATCATTACCGATCTCGAAGCGCTTCTCACTAAAGCTCGGGAAGACTTCATGGTCTATCCAGAGGACCGAAGTGAGATCTTCGGCGACTTGACGATTGAGTACACAGTTCCTGGGTACGAGGGACAGCGACTCAATTTGTCTTCGCACCCGGATGGCTATGCAATCGGACCCTCGCTCAGCACCTCGCAGTTTGTGGAAACGTCAGCGGAAATGGTAATTGCTGTTGAGAAAGGTGGAATTTTTACCCGCTTTGTCCAGGAGAAAGTCCACAAAAAGTACAAGGCTATCATCATCGACACGAATGGGCAGGCCCCACGTTCTACCCGCTTTATGCTGAAGAGATTGAACAAAGAGCTCAACCTCCCAGTGTATTTGATGACGGACGGAGATGTTTATGGAGAACACATCGCAATGGTAGTGATTTCTGGGTCAGCCAACGCTGCACACCTCAGAGAGCTTACAGTTCCAACTGCGAAGTGGGTGGGAGTCTGGGCAAGTGACATAGTGAAGTACAAACTTCCAACTGATCCGATGACCGAGGCAGACATAAAACGCGCTCAGGAGCTAAAGAAAGATCCGAGGTACACAGCAGGTGTGTGGCAGAGAGAGCTCGACATTTATCTCAAGATCAAGAGGAAGAGCGAGCTTGAGGCTTTCTCAAAATACGGTCTTACTTTCATTGTTGACAACTATTTGAAGGAAAAGATGCAGGAAGCAAAGTCGCTCTAGCACAGAAAGAAAGTGTTTATACCCCCAATAGAAATTCATCGGAGAAACATCCCAGGGGAGAAATGGAATTTGTCGAGCACCGTGCAGACGTCGCAGGCAAGGGTTGACGCTCTTCTGAGAGTAGTCGGACTAGTCTGCATAATAGTAGGAGGAGTGTTTGTCTATTTCATCTACCAAACGCAGCTCATTCCACAACTTGTCCCGATATTCTACTTCATGGCAGGATTGCTCGTCTTTGTTGGCGTTGTGATTCTAATATCTCGCTTTGAATAGCATTCTTTGTCTACTCGGTCTTGGAGAGGTCTTCAATTGGCAAAGAGGTCAATCAGAATCGCCATCATCGGGGTCGGAAATGTTGCAAGTGTGTTCGTTCAATCACTTTACTCCCCCAAGGTCGGGGGGATATGGCATCCCAAAATCGGCGGTTTCAGTCGCGACAATATTGAGCTGGTCTCGTCCTTCGATATCGACAAAAAGAAGATTGGAAAGGATCTGTCGGAAGCGATATTTGCTCCCCCCAATGTGGGTCTGAAGTTCGCAAATGTGAAGAAGATAGGTATCGAAGTACAACCAGGCATACTCCTCGATGACATTCCAAAACATCTCGCTGTCGACGCGGTGGGAACTGAAAACTTCACCGATCTCCTGAAGCAGAGCAAGCCAGACATTGCGCTTAATCTGATTCCATCTGGGATGCAAGACACTTCTTCGGAATACGCCGCGGCCGCAATACACTCAAAGTGTAGCTTCATCAACGCAACTCCGGCATCAATTGCAACTGACAAGTCAATCAGTACCAAATTCGCCTCATCAAAGCTCGTTGTGGTGGGGGATGATTTGATGAGCCAGTTCGGGGGAACGGCCTTTCACAAGGGCATTCTTGACTTTATGAACAGCAGAGGGCTCAAGATCGAGAAAAGTTACCAGCTTGACGTCGGAGGAGGAAACGAAACCCTGAACACGATAAACGAAGACGTCAAAATTGCAAAGCGTGACATCAAGACAGAGACCATAGCAGAAGAGATACCCTACAAATTCAAGACGACCGCCGGCACAACCGACTACGTTGATTACATGGGAAATAACAGGACGAGCTACTTTTGGATAGTGGCCAAGTCATTCTTTGATTCTGAAGTGAAGATCGATGTCTACCTCAGGACAAATGACGGCGCAAATGCTGGAAACGTGCTTCTGGACGTTGTGAGGGCAGTCGCAAAGAGTCAAAAAGGTCACCACTATGGCGCGCAAAGGGAAATCTGCGACTATGGTTTTAAGAAACTCCCAAAACCTGTGCTGCTTCATCATGCACATGCAGAGTTCTTGAAAAAATACTCAAAGTAGTGGCAAGGACCAGTCCATCTTGTTCACTTGCCTTCAATTACCTCTGAGGGGCGACTCGATTGGGCGAGGCTATGATTACAGCATGCTATTCTGAGATTATCTGTTGGGACTAGGCATTACGCCATAATTTCCTGCAAGTGTGACTCCAAAGTTTAAAGCCTAGAAATAATAGCAATTCGTTATCATGACAAAAAAGAGGAAGAGCCGCGGAAGATCAAAGGGCGGCAAGGGAAGTTCTGACACTGTTCAGTGCAGCAATTGCGGTAGAGAAACCCCACGTGACAAGGCAAAGAAGATGACATCAAGAGTGAGCCTCGTTGAGCCCACCTTAGCAAGGGAACTTCGAGCAGCTGGTGCGTACATAGCCGCGCCAAAGACTATCAGATACTATTGCGTTTCATGCGCAGTACACTACGGTCTCGTCAAAGTCAGAGCAAAAGCAGATAGGCATCTGACATACTAGGCACTGCTGAAAGTGCGATTGGGTCCAACGTGTCCTTTGCACTTCAGCTCAGAATTTTTTTTCGAGCTTTCTAAATACGTACACATACCGTTGGATGAAAGTGAATCCTGCTAGAACCAGCACGATATAAACGCCTAACCAAACGTAGCCCGCTAGGCTGAAAATTATCAAAACAATCAACCTCTCCGCGCGCTCGCCAATGCCAACGCCCGAAATGGCTAGGTTCAGTGATTCCCCCTTTGCGCGCACATAGCTGACAAGCAAGGAGAAGGCAAGAGTGAGCAGGACCACTACTGCCGGAATACCGTATCCGCTGTAGATTATTCCTCCGAATATTGCAACCTCTGCAAGTCTGTCGAGAGTCGAATCAGTGAAAGAGCCTTTCTTTGAAACCCTCTTGGTTGCACGTGCGACCGCGCCATCGAGAATGTCCATTATCCCAGAGAAGATTATCAGGATCGCAGCAAGGTAAGGCTGTCCAGGTCGTATCCCGTAGAACACGCCTGAAAGAATTGCAAAGACGAATCCAATTACAGTGAGAATATCCGGAGATATTCCAGATCTTCCAAGCGCTGTGCCAATCGCAATCGATGCTGGCTCTACCTTGGATCGGATCTTGTTAAGTACCAATGAGATCTCTGGAGCTCGCTCAAAACTGAGAAGCGAGCAAGTGTTTAAGCTATCGCTTGAGGCAAAAATCATGCTTGCGGCAGTAGGAGCTTTGATTAACGCGCGGACAATTCAAATTCTTTGAATACACATATCGCTGAGGCCTACTGACGCGGGCAGCATTCTTAGGCATTGTCTTGAGTTGCCTCGGCCGTCTTAAGACCGAGGTACATGCGCGATAGCTCTGCGTGTGCAAGCAGCTCCTTTGCCGAGCCGTCGAACACTTTTTTCCCGCTCACAAGAAGATACGCTCTGTCTCCAATTTCAAGAGCCTTCTTTGCGTTCTGTTCGACGAGGAGAACCGCCATGCCTAGTTTTCTTGCCAAATCTACGATCTTGTTCAAGACTTCAGTCGCAAGTTTTGGGGACAAGTTAGCCGTCGGTTCATCTAGCATGATCACCTGTGGCTTTCGTATAAGCGCCATACTCATCGCTACCATTTGCCTTTCTCCACCGCTTAGATTCTGAACCTTGGACTTGAGGTAACTCGTAAGCTGCGGAAACATATCCAAACCGCTTTTCAGCCTAACGTCGAAATCTTCCTCCGAAACAGTGTAGCCGGCCATTTTGAAATTCTCTGCAACAGTAAGCTGTGTGAATACACTCTCAGTCTGTGGGAGGTAGGCGAGACCGCGCTTTGCAATCTCGTGAGCAGGCAGGCCCGAAATTGTTGACCCGTCGAGCGAGACATTTCCGCTGTAAATTGTCGTGAGGCCAGCGATGGTTTTGAGTAGGGTGCTTTTCCCCGAGCCATTAGGGCCGACTATTACAGTGATTTCCTTTTCTTTTGCTTCTATCGAAACGTCGCCGAGAATATGTAACCTTCCGTAACCAGCAGAAACGGATTGAACCGAAAGCAATTGATGTTCTAGAACCTCTTCAACCGCCAAGGTACGCGTCGATCACACGTTTATCGGAAGTTACCGCTTGAGGTGTTCCAGCAGTTAGGAGTTTCCCGTACGCTAACGCAATAACGGAATCTACGTATTTTAGAGCAATGTCCAGTCTGTGCTCGATTATCAGAAATGTGATGCCATAGTTGTCTCTGAGTTTGATAAGTGTTGAAAATATCTCATGAGCAAGCGTTGGATTCACGCCAGAAATTGGCTCGTCAAGAAGCATCACACTCGCTCCACTCATGAGAGCTCTCCCAATTTCCAAAAGCTTCAACTGGCCGCCGCTAAGGACAGTAGCGGCCTTGTCCCACATACGAGACAAACCAACAAGGCCAAGCACTTCGAAAGCATGTTCTGTGGTTTTCTCTTCTTCATTAATCCATGATCTTTTGAGAAGGGATTTTGCAAAACTTTCGCCGGGGTTGTCTTTTCTCGAGACCATGATATTCTCCAGAACAGTAAGCTGCCAAAACAAGGCGGGGATTTGAAATGTTCTGGCTACCCCCAGCCTGTATATGTCGTGTGGAGGGAAACCAGTGATATCTTTCCCGTGAAAAAGAACTTTTCCTGAATCAGGCTTGTACAACCCGCCAATTACATTGATCAGAGTTGTCTTGCCCGAGCCATTGGGGCCCATGAGAATCGTGAGCGACTTTTCTTCAGCGCCTAAGGATACATCGTCTAGGGCATGCAGGTTTCCAAAAAACTTCTTAATACTTTGAACTTCAATCGCAAAGCCCATATTTCTCATATCACAGCAGAATCAGAACAATGAGGAAAATAAAAAGAGGAATGTAGGAGTTTGGATTCCAAACTCCTCTAAGTTGAAGGTTGATGAGTCCAGGTTACAGAGTCTGTCTGATATGACCAAGATCCGCACACAGTCCACGCTAGGTTCGACGAAGGCCCCGTGATGCAATAAATCAGATAGTCCGATACAGCTCTATCTCCGTTAGCATTGAGTTCTGTCCATCCCGTTACTCCGTAATAGTTGTCTGCAACTGAGGTTATGACTGACTGGACGCAGGATCCGCTATTCTTTCCACACGCCAACAAGGAAAGGGCAGCAATCCACATATCGTCATATGCGCCTAACGGGTAGCTGTCGCAAGTCTGGCTGGTAGCAGTAAAGAGTTGTCCGCAGAGGGTTTGTGTCTTGCTGCTATTTGTGAAACCGAAGACTGAAGATGGAAGTCTGACAGCTTGGATTGCGGAAGCTATTGTTGAGTTTGTAAAAACAGTCTCGCCTTCCACCCCATCCGTTCCATACCACGGCTGTGCGGTCTTTAGAAGGTTAGGATAGCTAGTGCTTGCTTGTTGTATCAGAGTAGCGCCCTCATCGAAGGCTATGAGCTGAATAGCAACTGAATTGTTGTTGCCACCTGCAGCGCTTACTGCTGTTGACCAGTCACTGTTGAGGGAAGATAGAGTTGTAGCAAAGTTTGTTGATGTAGTATCATATGGTATGCTTGCCACAACCGTTCCACCGTCAGCAATGAAATTCGCCTTGGTGTAGTTGGCTAGGCCGCTTCCATAAGTATCCTGCCTGTACACCTGTACGAGGTATTTGACACCATCTTGAAACATCATTCGAGCATCAGCCTGTCCTTGAACAACATCAGTTGGTGCTGTTCTAAAGAGATAATCGTTTGGAATCGCTATAGCTGCGGATGTCGATGAGGGACTGATCATGACTATTTGGTTCGAGTCTGCGAAGGAAAGTAATGCTTGTGCGGTCCCGCTGTTTAGCGGCCCGACAACTACACTGATTCCGTCGGACTTGAACGTGTTCATGGCATTTTGTGCTTGAGTGTTATCTAGGGCATAGTTTTCAACGACCACATTGAATTTGACCTTGCCCGCGTAAGACGTCCCTGCGATATAATTGTTGATGTCGGTTATTGCTTGATGGACCGTAAAGTTGATCTTTATTCCTTCACCGGATAACCCATCTGTTAGGTCATCAAGAACCCCGATGCTGACAGTTGCGGGAAGCCCGCCTGATGTAGTGTTAGTTGTAGTTGAGATGCTTGTTACCGCGTAACCAATTCCTGCCCCAACCACTAGTCCAACCACCAAGAGGACAGTAGCAATTGTCGTGGAAACACCTGAACGTTCCGCATTTGGTCTATGCATATCTTTTGGCGAAACATGAGAAACTATTTAACTCTTCACGGCTTCCGCGCGCATAAGAACGGGATGATAGATCCGACAATCTCGAATTCCATAATCTACGGATCACTTGTGGGATTGATGTGTGTTGGACTGACAGTCACCTATCTTACTACGAAGGTTCCAAATTTTGCTGTGGGTGATTTTGTCGTAGTCGGAACTTACGCATCAGCTGCTTCCTTTATTCTCTGGGATGTACAAAGCCCTTATCTGACCATACCGATAGGAGTTGCATTTGGCGGTCTCTCGGCTGTGGCGATGTACTTGATCGTCCTTCGACCGCTGATTCGTCGAGGCTCATCTCTTGTTGTCTTGATGATAGCAACATTGGCAGTTGACATTATTTTTACTGGAATTTTCGAGCTATTCGTTGACTATATGGGAAGTAAGTATGGAAGAATTCTGAATAACAAAGGATATGGCGGGCAATTCTACATTTTAGGTCAACTGCCAGATCTTCGGATCTTCGGCGAAAGTGGACTTCTTTTCGTAGCTCCAGTCGTTCTTTTGGCTCTCGCATTTGGTTTGTATCTGTTGTTGACTAAATCAAAGTTTGGGGTCGCAATGAGAGCGGCGATTGAAAATGCAAACCTTGCCAGGACTGTGGGCATCAACGTTGATAGGGTTAATCTCGTGTCTTGGTTTCTGGCTGGAGGGATAGCCGGGCTTGCCGGTGGGTTGTTTGCGATCTGGACTGCAACCCCGCAAGGCAATTCTTCATTAATCATTGTGGACATTTTCGCCGGTTGTGTTCTTGGCGGACTCGCAAGTATCTATGGCGCAATAATAGGTGGATTAATAATTGGAGCTGGGGAAACGTATCTGACTTCAGCATTAGTCAAATTAGTCAGTTCCATGTATGGCCCCAATGTAGGGGCCCAAGTTAATGATTTTCAAAAGGGAATCCCCCTAGTCATCATGATCATAGTCCTACTCGTCGCTCCACAAGGACTCATGGCCGTAAATTGGCGAAAATTTGCAAAACGAGTTGGGGTGCTCAGATAATGGCTATTCCCTCGTTACCTGTCGCATGTGGCAACACACAGATAGACCTAATCTCCGTTTTCATTGGTGCCGGTATAATTTTTTGTGTATACCTGGTGGTGAGTCTTACTGTAAATCTTGAATTCGGATTCACGGGAGTACCGAATTTTGGGAAGGTTCTCTTTGTAGCCGCAGGTGGTTTGATAGCTGGCTCTCTCTCATATAGGCTTGCCCTATATGCTTTGAACTTGAGCTCAAGTGATGTCATTGGATCTCAGGCCCTGTTCAGCAATGACATAAATCAGTACATTCTCAGCCATTCCTATTTCGGCATTGAGCTGTTTCTCTTCTCCCTTGCCGTAGGTGCGGGAGTCGCCGCCTTTGTAGGCTATCTGGCATCTTTCCCTGCGATTAGACTTAGAGAGGATTACCTTGGAATGCTTCTCCTTGCAGCCGGAGAGTTCTTTCGCGTATTCGTTACAGCATACTATCCAATAACGGGTGGGACACAGGGACTGCTGATACCAGATCCAGTTTTTTGGACTGTTCCGACACAAGGATTGCGGGACGTTGTGGTTCTTGTAATACTTGGGGTGGCGGCGGTTGGTGTGTATCTGTATGTAGAAAGGGTTGCGAGATCTCCACTCGGAAGGATGCTGAGGGCTGTTCGCGACAACGAAGTGTCTTCGGAGGCAATTGGCAAGGATACTGTTGGAATTAGGCGCAACGTACTGATTATTGCGTCAGCATTAAGCGGAATAGCGGGTGTGTTGTTTGTACTCTGGTCACCAGCGATTTCGCCAACAACTTTTCTTAGGACAGAATGGACTTTCTACCCCTTTGTTATAGTGATTCTAGGGGGAGCGGCAAACAATTTGGGGGTGGGTGTAGGAACAGCTGCGTTTGTGGGAATTACGACCACTATCGACCAAGCAAGGACTTGCATATTGGCCAATGGTATTTCTCTGCCGGTCGACATCAATGCGGTAGAACCGATTGCAATTGGGGTCCTCTTACTCGTAGTTTTATTGTGGAGGCCAAAGGGTCTTGTGCAAGAGAAACCGACTTTTACAATTCCCAAATCGAGGTTGCAATCCATATGGGAAAGAGCAAACAAGGCACTTGAGCAGCAAAAAGCTCCATTGCCCCCTCAGAGCACCGGGGAAGAGGACAAGACCAATCCAGAAACTTCAGACGGCGGTTAGTCCCGTATCTGTTGTCGCGATGTTTGGAATCCGCATTCTACATGCGATTTAAGCGGGTGTCCTCACTCAGGGATTGCGTACGCTACATTGCATGCGAATTGACTGCAATCCGAAATTGTGTTTGAAGATTTTGATCTATTTCGCTCCTGGTTAGAAGGATCTGCTCCCAGTTTCTTCACAAGATGTTTCAACGGTGAAAATGCCAGATGAAATGCTTTGGAGCGCTTAATAACATTCAATGGCTCTTGTATTGACTGGGATGCAAGAATAGCAGAGTCGGAAGTAGTTACGGCTACAGCAATCGCGGCATCGCGCACGGGTTGTTTAAGGATCAAATTCAGGAGAGATCAATTTCTTAGGCTCGTAGACGAATCACGACCAAAGCTAACCTATAGGAGAGAGATTAACCTCTTTTCCGCATTTTCCATTTACTCTCATAAATGCAAGGACGAGGATTTTACCAATCAGAAGTCGTTCCCCCCTATCCGTTCTCGAAATACTCTTGGCAACCATAGTTCTTGAAGCTGCAAGATTGAGATCCTCAAGATAAACTTACTCCGACTTCGCCGATTGCGACTCTATTTTGCGCTTGAAGGGTTACGTTTATACCCAATGCCAAAATGCCCATATCGCGAGCTCCTGATTTAGAAGAATCAGTCGGCATACTTGGTGAATGATTTCTTGGGAAAAGTTGGAAAGGGAGTTAATTGCTCAGTCTCTGGATGCACGAATTCTGCGGAGAGATCGATTAACCGTGAGGCAGTTGCAAACAGCGGCCTCAAGGTATCTGGAGAAAGACGGGCTTTTCTTTGCCACGAACACTACAAGATATGGAAAAAATCAACCAAGAAGGATAGGGAACTGGATCGTGTGCGATTCAAATAGGGCCGATTCTATCACTTGGTGAAAGTTTAAGCACCACTTTAAGTTCTGCACAAGAATTTGACTTAGGATAGAGTGTACGGCGTGAAAATACTTCAGCTGCACTGTGACCAGGTGGAATACCAACCTGTGAAGAAGGAGATTCCGTCTGCGGAGGAAACAACCAAGGAGAAGAGAACCATTGAGGAAGCTGTGCTCCTGCTTGTCAGTGTCGAACAAGGCGATGATTCATCAGTAATCTCACAGGCAGTTGAAGAACTGTCAAAGACAAGAAAACAGCTTGGCTCCGACTCGATTGTCGTATACCCTTATGCTCACTTGAGTTCGACCCTTGCAAAGCCAGAAGATGCGAGAAGGATTCTAAAAGAACTCGAGGATGAAGCAAGGACTCAAGGGTTCAGCGTTCATCACGTTCCATTCGGCTGGAACAAAGCCCTTTTGATGAAAGTGAAGGGACACCCGCTTGCCGAACAATCCAAGTTCTTCTCTCCTAGGGCCGAGACTCCGAAGGAACAGGGACAAAAAGAGCTAATCTCTGCCGCCCTTAAAGCTGAAGAAACTCTCAAATCGACTTGGCACGTAATAGATCTCGAGGGGAACCTAACTCCTGTATCGGAGTTCAATTTTGCAAAGCACAAGAATTTGGAGCGCCTGAAGAACTACGAGGTCTCAAAAGTGAGGGCAGTTCAGCAAGCTCCTCCACATGTCACATTGATGAAGAAGCTCGGTATGGTGGACTATGAACCTGCCTCAGATTCCGGCAACTTGAGATTCTACCCAAAGGGACGGCTTGTCAAGTCGCTCTTGGAGCGCTACATCACACAGCGAGTTCATGAGTATGGTGGGGTGGAGGTGGAGACTCCTATCATGTATGATTTGGAGCACCCTGCCCTGGCAAGCTACCTAAACAGATTCCCGGCAAGGCAGTACATCGTAAAGTCTGATGAGAAGGAATATTTCTTGCGTTTTGCTGCGTGTTTCGGTCAGTTTCTGATTGCAAAGGACCTTCAACTTTCATACAAACAGCTTCCGCTAAAAATCTATGAGCTGACGCGCTATTCTTTCAGAAGAGAGAAGAGCGGAGAACTAGTTGGCCTTAGACGGCTACGAGCATTCACGATGCCTGACTGCCATGCCATCGTGAAGGATATTGCCCAAGCAAAAGAAGAATTCCCAAAGAGGTTCCAGCTTTCCCAGAGCGTTCTCAATGAAATCGGATTTAGCTCAGACGACTATGAACTTGCGATACGCTTTACTGAGGACTTCTACAAAGAGAACAAGGAGTTCATTGCATCGATCATCAGGCTTAATGGAAAGCCCGCATTGGTTGAAATGTGGCGTGAGAGAATTTTCTACTTCGTGCTAAAATGGGAATTCAACTTCGTGGACAACTTGGACAAAGCGTCTGCGCTTTCGACAGATCAAATTGACATCGAAAATGCCGAGCGTTACGGAATCACTTTCGTTGACGAAGATGGGAAGAAAAAGACCCCATTGATCCTTCACAATTCTCCTTCAGGCGCAATTGAAAGAGACATCTATGGACTTCTGGAAAAGGCCGCCTTGGAGCAAAAGCAGGGAAAAACACCATCTCTTCCAGTATGGCTTTCCCCGACTCATGTGAGATTCGTTCCCGTGGCGTCGCGGTTCGTCGAACTGGGAGAAAAGCTTGCGCTCCAATTTGAAAAATCATGGATAAGGGCTGATGTGGACGATAGAGAAGAAAGCGTCGGGAAGCGAATACGCGATGCAGAGAAAGAATGGATTCCATACATTGTCGTGCTTGGAGAGAAGGAGGCTTTGGACCAATCGAAGCTTTCTGTAAGGGTCAGGGCAACTGGTCAGACCGTTGAATATGAAATGGAAAAATTGCTGCTTGAGATAGACACCAATCTCGAAGGAAAACCTAGGCTACCCTTGCCACTGCCAAAATTAATCTCGAAGCGGCCCGTTTTTGAGACTAGTTCCTAGGGTGCCAGAAGGAATTCTCCTACTTTCGGACAGACAGATCTTGCAGAGCTGCAATGCCCGCAGAAAGCAATGACCTGAATCAGCAAGACACCGCGCCTGTGGTAGTCGCGGGTCATGTGGCGATAGATCAGATAATTGATTCGGTTGATCAGGTGAAACCACGGGCTGCACTCGGTGGTGCTGCATCGTACTCCGCGCTCGCACTTTCAAGCATGGGATACGCCAATTCGATCGTGACAAGAGTTGGCTTTGATTTCCCCTCCAAATGGTCCCTTCTCCTCAAAGACAGAGGAGGAATTGATATTGAGAAATGCCGCGTTTCAAATGAAAAGACCACTTCTTTTCGAATAGACAGAAGCTCAGATCCTAGGAGACTGTGGCTCCTCGCGCGTTGTAGGGAGCTCACAATTCACGATTTCCAAAGCTACATCGGCAAGACATCTCATAATCAGACGCTTGTCCTAAATCCGATCGCTGGAGAAATCTCCGTTTCGCTTTTGGATCGTTTGTCTAAAGAATTCGGCGTTGTACTGATAGATTCACAGGGTTTTGTCAGGAGAATCACTCGGAGGACATCAGAGGTGTCGATGCACTTGGGACTGGACATCTCTTCCCTTTCTGGCGTCGATTTCCTCAAAGCTGACAGACAAGAACTGTGCGCTTGGACTGGAAGCAGGGACGTCGATTCTTCAATTAGGCAAATCTCGAAATTTGTCGACTACATCTTGCTTACCTCGGGAGGCGAATCTGTAGATCTTCTTGAGAACGGTAAATTAAGATTCAGGGCAGTACCCCACGAAGTCGATGCTTTGGACACCACTGGTGCTGGAGACATAATGCTTGCAATATTTGCGGCAAGATATTCGGAATCAAGAGACATCAAGGAATCGCTGTTAACATCGGTCAGTGCGGCAGACCTTTCAGTAAGGAAGATCGGAATAGAGAAAGCAATCCTCGACAAGATGGAAATTGAATCAGCTTCGAAAAGCGTCCGGATAAGGACGTACTAATCTTGTTGTTTCAACTTGTCTGCAAGGCTCACAGTCTTGCCGTGCTCTGCGACGGAAATTGAGGTCTGAACACTTACTCGAAGGCCAATAGATCGAAGGAATTGGAGGAGGTCGCCTCCTGATATCGTCTCAACCTGCCTAGATCTGATTAGGCTCGCAAGCTTCGGGATCAGGATTGCCATCTCTCTCGGATAAGATGCCTCGGCGCTATACAAGACCTCGTCCCCCCTGTCGCTCAAGGCCTTTAGCAAAACCTCCCTGTCAGAGAGAGGTTTTGGCTTTTGTTTTGCTTCACTCACAGTCCTTGCAGTACTTGCACGCTTGCGCAGCTCAATCATTCTTTTTGCATTCAGCATCTTTAGAGCCGCGTCTTCCTTTTCTTGATTAGTTTCCTTGGTCGTATCGTCAGACATTTCGAGAATCACGCGGAACAAACAAAACTGGTCTATGCAGGGACTAATGATAGATTTTTACCACTATTTCACGGTTTTACTCTGGATAATCGGGTAAGCCTTCCTATAGGCTGAACTAACATTCTTTGAAAGTCTTCTCCAACTCGCAGAGGGTTTGATCCTCTCGGCGATCGATAGGCGCAATCCTGGTCCTCCAATGTGAATTGTATGCAAGAAGAGTGTTCAGGCCTCAGATAGTACACTGAACTCTAATTAATCCTTCTTTTGCTTTCTTTTTAGGATTGGTTTAGGAGAGAGCTCAAATGCCTCATTTGATTTCAATTGCGATTCCTGACTCCCTTTTTATCGATGAGGAGAGCTTGCGCGGGAGGACGATAAAAGCTGGTGAGATCGTTCGTGCAGCCGCCATATTTGGAGCAGAGAGGATCTACATCTATCGAGACGCGAGCGCAAATTTTGACAAGGACTACGAGACCGCACGCCAGATTTTCGAGTACGCTGAAACCCCTCAATACCTTCGCCGGCGTCTGATAGGAAAAAAGACAGATCTCGAATTTGCAGGCCTACTTCCTCCGTTGAAGATTCCGCACCATATGAAAGAAGCCCGAGTTCAGGTGGGGGAAGTGAGAGACGCTGTCCTTATGATGCAAAACGGGGAACTTCGTGCAGACGTGGGAGCAAGGGAATTTGCAAGGTACAAAGGTCATGGACAGCCTGGGCAAAGAGTCACAGTGAAGATAGAATCGACAAATCCTATCAATGCAGTACAGGCCCCGAGACCAGAAGACACATACTGGGGATACGAGGTCAGAAGGGCACCGAGCTTGGCGAGATTCCTTCGCAGTGCAAACTTTGAGTTGACGATCCTAACGAGCAGATTGGGTGTAAGCGTGATTGAGAAATGGTTGGAACTCACCTCTAGGTCTTCGTCAGCAGAAAGGATACTCGTTTGCTTTGGCTCGCCAGATTTGGGAGTTGACAAGATGCTGAAGCAGGATCATTCCTCTGTCTCTGATTTCCCCAAAGCAATGTATCTCAATACCTTCCCCTTCCAGCAAGTTGCAACAGTACGTCTGGAAGAGGCTATTCTCGGGACTCTATCTATCCTGAACGCTGCAGAAAGATTAGCAATCTAGGCTTGCTCCATTTTAAATAATGCAGAAGACTCCAAGGGAATAAGATCAAGTTTCCAAACGTGTAGTCAGTTATGCCTGGAAACAGAAAGATTGGGATAATCCTAGGAAGCGGGCTGTACGATCTCTACAAAAAAGAGATCGGTCTCAAAGCAAGCGTCGATACGGGCTATGGGGCAGCGGAGGCCTACGAACTTTCCACGAACGCCTACTTGATGCTGCGCCACGGGCCTCTACACTCCCTTCCGCCGCATTTGATCAATTATAGGGCAAACATCAAAGCGCTTCGAGAACTTGGGGTGAAATATGTACTCGCTACGGCATCCGTTGGCGCGATTAATCCAAAGATTAGAGTGGGCAGCTACGTGGTTCTTGATCAGTTCATTGACGCGACAAAGAACCGCGTGTTGACCTTCTACACCCAGCCTGATGAAAAATTCTCACATGAGGATATGACTCATCCGTACTCCGAGAGAGTTCGCCGGTCGTTGATTGCTGGCCTAAAGAAGAGCAAGATTCCGAGTTTCAAGACTACCGGAACCTACGTCTGCACGGAGGGACCGAGATTTGAAACACCGGCAGAGATTAGCATGTATAGAAGAGCAGGAGGAGATGTTGTCGGGATGACCGGAGTGCCGGAAGTGACGCTTGCGAAGGAGATCGGCCTCGAGTACGCCACACTCGCCTTTGCTACGAACATGGCGGCAGGCATGCAGAGCAAGGTCTCGCAAGAGGAAGTGACGGAAAGAATGAGCAAGTCGCTTTCGAAAACAAAATCCATTCTGGACCACGCGATAGGAGATCTCATCAGATGACATCGTCGTACATCCGACCACTTCCATCTCCGCATTCACTGCTGATAGAGGATGCGAAAGTGGTACTGACGCCCTCAGGGCCGATCAGGCATGCATCTATACTCATTTCTGAGCGCAAAATTAGGGCGATAGGGGACAAATCTGAGATCAAGAGAGAACATGGTTCGTGGGATGAATCAATCGATGCAAAGGACTGCGTCGCAATGCCAGGACTTGTTAACATTCACTCACACATTGCAATGAGCCTTCTTAGAGGGCTCGCAGAAGACCTACCGTTGCTGAATTGGCTTCAAGACAGAATCTGGCCTTTGGAGGCAAAGCTCAAACCAGAACATATCGAGCTCGGGGCCGCCGTCGGCGCGGCGGAGGCGTTGCTTTCTGGTACGACCACGTTGGCCTCTGTCTATTTCTACGACAAGTCAGGAAACGAGGCGTCATCTCTCTTCGATGTCGGAATGAGAGGATTCTTGGCTCATGGAGTTTTCGACTGGACAGCAGAGAAGTCCCTTAAAAAAACGGAGGAATTCGTCGAGGAGTGGCACGGGAAGGACGAAGGGAGGATTAGGGTCGCGACTTCTCCACATGCTCCCTACTCATGCAGCCCGGATCTGCTCAAGACAATTGAATCTCTGAGACAGAATCTCAACGAAAGCCATGGGAAGGAATATCGCATATTGAACACGCTTCATGTTGCAGAGGCAAGGACGGAGGCTAAAGAGATCGAGTCAAAGTACAACGTCAAAGTGGGTGGCGGTGTGGCCGCATACCTCGATTCCATTGGAGTCTTCAATGGAGATACGATAGCTGCTCATTGCATACACCTTACCGAGCTGGACTATGCAACATTCAGGAGGACTCGCGCCTCGATTGCGTCATGTCCTATTTCGAATTTGAAGGTGGGAATGGGAGTCGCGGATCTTCCTAGAGCTCTTGCAGAGGGAGTGACCGTGGGCCTTGGCACCGACGGTCCAGCTTCGAACAATACTCTTGACATGTTCGAAACGATCAAGATGGCATCTCTTCTTCCGAAGGGACTCAAGGGAGATACGACGCTCATGTCTGCAAAAGACACCTTTGACCTCGCGACCGCAGGTGGTGCACGTGCATTGCATGAGGAAGATGAAATTGGAGGGCTGGCGCTAGGAATGAAGGGCGATGTCGTTCTCCTAGACTTGAATAGCATTTCCGCATTGCCATTTTATGATCCATACCATCATATCGTGTATTCTGCTAGGTCAAGCGACGTGCGAGACGTGTTTGTTGACGGGCGTCAGATCCTAAAGGACCGCCAAATTCAGTCGATAGACATTGAGAAATTAAGGCAGAAGGTCAATTCTGCTGTCGCTGAGATCCTGGACTCATCTAAATGAAAGTGTGTACCCTGAGAGAATGTTGAGAATGTCCGGTGAACGTGAGCGAGGAAAAGTTCAATTTGAATGGGCAAGAAATAGAATGCCCGCTGTCAAGCTAGCTGAGAATTATATCAGGAAAAAGGGATCAAAGCGTATCTTCAGAGGACTGCGCCTTGCAGTGTGCCTCCATGTTTCAAAAGAGACAGCGGTTTTTGCAAGAGTGCTTCAGGCCCTTGGTATGGAAACAACGCTTGTCGCAGCGAATCCTCTATCGAGCCAAGACGAAATTGCAGCCTATCTTTCATCCATTGGAATCCAAGTCAGAGGAAGGAAGGGCGAATCGGTTGCCGAATATCTTCATGAAATTAGGAAAGCTGCAAAATCTTCTCCAGACTTGATAGTTGACGACGGCGGAGAGCTCCATGTAGCTTATTCCAGAACAGGTTCAAAGAGTTGCTTTGGGGGAACAGACGAGACGACCACTGGAACTCAAAGACTCAAGGCGCTTGAAAAAATGGGACTCCTAGGCTATCCTGTGATTCCTGTCAACGAGGCGAGGACGAAGCACCTCTTCGACAACAAGTACGGAACAGGTCAAAGCTCGCTTGATGGACTGCTTCGTGCAACAGGATTGCTCCTTGCGGGCAAAGTCACGGTTGTAGCTGGTTACGGTTGGGTTGGAAAAGGAGTTGCGATGCGAGCAAGAGGATTAGGCGCAAGAGTGATTGTCACCGAGGTAGAACCGATAAGGGCACTCGAGGCGCATCTTGACGGATTTGAAGTGCTTCCGATGAGATCAGCTTTGGAGCATGGCGAAATCTACCTCACTTGCACGGGGCAGACCGATGTAATCACGAGAAATCATTTTGCAAAAATGAAAGATGGGGTGATCCTGGGAAACTGTGGCCATTTCGACAAAGAAATCGATGTTTCTTCCCTCAGAATGCTCTCAAGGAAGAGTCGAATAGTGCGCAATGACATCGAAGAGTACATTCTCGGGGAAAAGTCGATCTACTTGCTATGCAAAGGTCGCGTTGTGAACCTTGTTGCCGCAGAAGGGCATCCTCCAGAGATCATGCAGCTTTCATTTGCCACACAGCTTCTCTCACTCTTCTATCTTGTCTCAAATAGGAAGAATCTCTTGGCAAGGCCTGGATTGATCGAGGTTCCGACGGAGATCGAACATCTTGTCTCAGGTTTTGCTCTTGATTCATTCAATTTGAAAATCGACAAGTTGAGCAGAAAGCAGGAAGAGTATGAGCGAACTTTTAATCGCTGACAATTTGAATAACCAAGGTTCGCGAGCGCGGTCGAACGTCAAACTCGCATATGACAACCTGTTGCCAGATCCCTAGAAGCAATTGCCCGGCACTGAATGGGACAGTCAGACTCACTCCAATAATCGAGGAGCGAATATGTGAATGCCCGTTCCCGTCGTGATACGCTCTTTCATGCTCATAGTCTTGTGACTTTGGCGCGATCCGCTCGAGAGATCTCGGAAGGTCTGTGAGAAGGCCTTCTTCATATTCCATTATGGTGATTGAAGCTGTTGTCGACTGAAGAAATAGCATGGCAAAGCCCTCCTTGGCGCCAGATTTTGTCAACACATCTTGGATTTGCTCAGAAACATTAACAATGTCTCCCTCCCCCGAGGTCTTCACCTGAAGCATCGAAGTTTGAATCATCTTGAGCATCCGATGATTTGGGAATAGAGTTATAAGTCAATTTAGTTGGAATTTGAAAAGCTACAGAGGTAATACAGGAACTCAATATCGTAAATTTGTTCAATGCGTTCAGGATCAGGGCACATCCATGTTGCCCGTGTCGCTTCGACGCGTGCGGAATCCTGCAAGTCTTTGATTTTAGAAGAGTGTGGTTGGTTTCGAATTGACAAAGTGGGTAATAACTTCAGCATGGCCATATTCCTCAGACGTCCCCCATCTCGGGAATCTTATAGGTTCGGTTCTATCTGCGGATGTGTTTGCTAGGTTCCATAGACTCATTGGGGATAGTGTGGTTTTTGTTTCGGGCTCAGATGAACACGGAACTCCTCTTGAAGTAGAGGCGTTAAAGCGTAAGATGCTGGTCAAAGATCTTGCTGACCAAAATCACGCGAGGATCTCACAACTTTTCAGGAGGTGGGACATCTCATATGACAACTATACCAGAACAGAGTCCCCAGTCCACAAGAAGTTTATACAGGAACATTACACTGAGATCAACAACAACGATTCGTACATTTTCACTCAGATCGAGCGAATCCACTACTGCCCGCACGACAAGAGATTTCTCCCTGACAGGTTCGTAGAGGGGATATGCCCATATTGCAGCTACGAAAGGGCGCGAGGCGACCAGTGCGAAAACTGCGGCAGGCCTTTGAACGCTGAACAGCTAGTGAAGGCCTATTGCGTTATCTGCCGAGGCCCGACAGAGCTCAGGGAAACAAAGCAGTGGTTCTTTGATCTTCCAAGGCTCTCCGATTACATTTCAGATTACCTAGGTCGCGCAGAGCTGTCGCAAAACGTCATTAGGTTTTCAAGAGGGTGGATAAAGGACGGCCTGCGTCCTAGATCTGTGACACGCGACTCTGAGTGGGGAATTAGGGCGCCATTCCCCGGAGCAGAGAAGAAGACAATCTATGTCTGGATGGAAGCTGTCCTAGGATACGTGTCTGCGACAATCGAGTATTTCGAAAAGAAAGGCGCAAAAGAAGAGTGGAAGGAATACTGGTTCAAGCAAGATACGAAGACTGCCTTTTTCATAGGGAAGGATAATATCCCGTTTCACTCCATAATTCTGCCAGCGTTACTTCGTGCGTCTGGAAAGGTGTACGTTGAACCCTCTACAATAAGCTCTACTGAATTCCTTCTTTTCGAGGGTCAGAAATTCTCAAAGAGCAACAAGATCGGAATTTGGATCGACGAAGCACTCGAAATTCTTCCCACGGACTGTTGGAGGTACGCACTGATTGCACTAAGACCTGAATCTGGAGATATCAACTTTGGTTGGGATTCCCTGGTGGAAAAGGTGAATACCGATCTCAACGACACGATAGGCAACTTTGTTAACAGGACGCTCGTCGGAGTTTCAAAATTCGCAGAAAACTCTTTCAATTTGAAGTACTCCGATATCTCCGACGAATTCAAGAAGGACGTGCAAGAGATCAGGAACAGGCATCTTGCAATAAGAGAGCTTTACGAGACAATCGAGCTCCAGTCCGCCTGCAGAGAAATATTCAATCAAGTGGCAAGCGCTAACAGATTTTTGAGCGCAACCGAGCCATGGAAGGCCGTGAAGAACGACAAGCCTAGAGCACTTGCGATTCTGTATGTAGCTCTCTCGACTCTCAAGGTCGCTTGCAGCGAACTCTATCCAATTATCCCGGAGACTGTAAAAGAAATCATAAGCCAATCCGGTCTCTTCAAAACAAACGGCGGAGTGCCTCAATGGGATGACGTGTTGATTGATAACGAGTTGCCTATCAAGACAAGAGACACTAGGCCTGTGTTTTCAAAGACCTCAGCTTCTGTTCTGAAGAAGAAGCTCGAAGACCTGCGCGCTAGCAAGGCCGAATCAAAAGCAATTAATGCAAATAACTGAAGGTGGCTTCTGGAATGTCAGAACAACCTGAGCCAACTTCTGAGGCAAAGGAAGGAGAAAAGCCAACAGAGGTCACGTTTGAGGAGTTTCAAAAGATCGACATCAGAACCGCAAAGGTCCTAGTAGTTACAAGGGTGCCAAACTCTGCGAGATTACTGAAACTCATCCTTGACATAGGAGGCATCCAAAGCCAGTGCATCGCTGGGATTGGAGCAAAGTACGATCCAGAGCAACTCAAAGACAAGATGATTGCAGTGGTTACAAACCTCAAACCAAGAAAGATCATGGGCCTTACATCCGAGGTCATGCTATTGGCCGCTGCCGATGGCCCGGAGATTTCTACACTTATTCCCGACAGACCACTCTCATCGGGCGCAAAGGTCACCTAACCAGAGAAGTTTGTTTCAAAATGGAACCCGAGCTAAAGATGCTCTTCACTGAAGTGGAGAGACATGTCATGCCACTCGTCAGCGGGGAAACAGGCACGAGTTTCTCAAAGGATGAGAGCAGGGTTCTAGCGCTCCAGGGCATTCACAGGCTAAACCAGCGCATTGGATTCCTTGCTCGCACAAACTCCGGCGAAATGGGAGAGATGAGGTTGCTCCAAACCTACGTCAATAACCTGACGCTCGGAGTGAAGAACGATGTTCCAACTGTCATACGAGCCTCACTCAATTCAATACGTAATATCATTGCAACAATTACAAAGTCGGAAGTAAAAGACTGAACCTAGGAGTTCAGAGGTCTTAAATTTCATTGAAGAGGAGAGGCGCGATCTTGTTTAGCGGGTCGCTCGCGATTTTAGGAGGATTGCTGATTCTTGCAAGCGGAGCTCGCATGCAGTCCTTCTTACTAGACGCAGTTCTCTTTGTCTATCAGAGGGATGGTGGTGTTCTTCCCTCAACGATGAAACCACTTGTTGAAACCTTCATCCTCGTTGTGAGTCTGATAATCCTGCTCGGAGGGTTTCTAGCCATCATCGGAGGGTTCGCGATTTTTAGGAATCATTTCACGATGGGAAAAATACTCATCGCGCTCGGAGGAGGTATTGGGTTTGGAGGGATTGCCTTTTCCATGGGCTACGATATTTACGCTTACGGTTTCTCGGTGCTTATTTCCAGGTTTGACTACTGGATTGGTCTTTTATTTGCAACCGTTGCGCGTTACGTCGCTAAAGACGCTTCCTAGAGTGTATTTCTAATATCAAACCTTTAAAGAGAAAAGCAATGAGAGCGGAATACCAGCGGGCCAGTCGTCTAGAGGAAGAGAAACCCACAATCAGTTTCCTTTCGGAATACCTGGTTAGGACAACAGCATCATATAATGTGTTGCGGTCAAACCCTTACACGGTGTGGGTCGTCGGTTCAAATCCGGCCTGGCCCACTTGAACTTATTGATAGTGGATAGAATTTCTTTGTTGCATTGGACGAGTTGCTGGCACTAGCCTTACTATCAGTGACTTCAAACAACATAATATCCAGATTATCAGATCCAATAGCCTTCGTATGCTAACACAGTATATCTGTCGAGAAGGTCTGGATTTCCGATTTTTAGGCGCGAGCGAATTTAGCCCCGGTGATTTGAGCAACTCTTGATCATGTGTAACCAAGGCGCCTGAGATAATCCATGACATGTTTTTCATCCTTTTCGGAGAATGTATAGATTCGATCATCAGGAGTAACGTCTATTGGCTTGAGAGAGTCAAATGGATGTGGCTCTATCATGATTTCTTGGATAGCGCGTCCGTCCATGAAATCTGGCGGTCTTATGCCCATCAATGCAAGTGATGTAGGAGCCACATCTTCCAAACAAACATCTAGGCTTCCCGATTTTCTGATACTTGGGCCTGTCGCAAGAAATATTCCGTTTGGGCCATGATTTGCTTTTGGGAAATTCCCAGAGTTGGAGATGACTCTCCGGCTGAACGGATCAGATCTAATATTGACATCGTCGCGTGGAATAATAAGTAATTCAGGAGCAAAACCGAGTTTGTCTCCCTTGAAGACCTGATCTCGGGTGTAAATGCTGCAAATTTTCCTTCCCGAGTCATCCTTCAGTTCTGCAAGTCCTGATATGATTGACCTCTCATCCTCCTTTGATTTCACGATAATTATTCCATCTGTGCCTGGTACGAAGGCTCTGGATTTTGCTAAATCCATTGCATCGATAGTATGTACAACTACATTTGCTCCTTGATACCTCTTTTTCAAACTCTGAGGTAGCCACAGCAGGTGCCCGTCCAGCAAATCATGCAAGATTCTCGTAATGCGGTACTGAATGGATGATTTCCTCTGCAACAAACCTTTCTCGTACAACCACGCGTTGGGATAAAATGCGACTGGTCTCTGATTGAAACCGTGATCCGAAACTACGAGAATGTTGATTCCGCCGCCTAATGAATCAATTATTCTTCCCACCAGTCCATCGATTTCATGATAACCGCGTCTAACTGCTTTACTTTCTATCTTCCCTTTTCCCAGCAATTTGTGCTGAAGTCGATCCAGAGCGGTAAGAACTATCATGCCAAAGGACCACTCATGTTCTTTGAGCAGATTGAGGAATACCTCCACCCTTTTTTCTTCTGTCGCCAAAAGCCGGTTAATCAGAAGATCAGGTTGTTTCTCAAGGCTTCGGCTCATCGGCGTATCAATTTCGTAATCCGCCTTTTTCAATCTCTTCAGAAGATCATCAGGGTAAACTGATCTTTCATCGATATACCATGGAGGAATCCCTGCCACTATGGAACCTGAAATCGCATGCACTGGATATGTGACCGGAACGTTGACGACTGCTGACTTTTCGTTTAGAGCTTGAACGTAGTCCCAGATTCTTGGAGTCGACGTGTCTGTGCTGTTAGTTATGGTTGCGGGGGAAGTTGAAAAATTGTGGAAATAGTATATTCCATGTTTGCCCGGGTTCACACCTGTAGTGACCGATGTCCAACCTGGAGCAGTGTGTGGAGGGGTTCCAGATTTCAAGCACGAAAAGTGACTTTGATCCTTAATAGCGGATAGTCTAGGCAAATCTCCATCTTCCATAAAATTTCGTGTTAGTTGATAGTCCGCCGCGTCGATTCCGATGATTATCAGCTTGTGTAATTGCAATAATCTAAAGCTCCGTTGAAATGCCTATTCGAAGTTAGAAACTGCCACTATTTTTGGAGATTGCTAGATATTTCCGGAATCCCTTGGGAATCCGAATCCAAATTAGCCGACAATGAAATCACATATAACTTTCAAATTTTAACTCAGTTGCTATTATCAGGTGAGCGAAATTTCTTGCCCGGCGAAGGTGCTGTAACCACCTCAGAAAGAGCGAAGAATATCGCCTCCGGCATTAGATCCCTTGTAATTCAGAATCTAGTCAATAGTATTCTTGGCTTTGTTTTCCTTGGTTTGTTACTACGTCTCTTGTCACCTTCTGAGTACGGTCTTTATTCGGCAGTTGTGTTAGTGATTGGTATAGGATCATCAATTGCTTCCTTTGGGCTACAATCTGCTGCGACGAGGTTCGTTGCGCTCATGTCACATGATGAAGGAGAAACTAGAGTAATTTCTAGATCAATACTAGTACTTTCGTTGATCTTCGCTTCCGTCGCAACGATTGTGTTTGTAGTGCTTTCACCAACGCTCTCTTTGTATTTTACGAAGAGCACGAGTTCAGCGTGGATCTTTGCAACAGGAGGAGCTTGGCTCTTCTCCGTCACGATTTCAGGAATATTTCAGGGTCTAGTCCAAGGGATGAAGAAGTATTCATCGCTCGCGATGATCCTCATGAGTGCGAATTTGGCGATGGTTTGTCTCACAATACTTGGACTATTCGAGTTACATAGTGTGGTTGTTCCCATCATTGGTTGGGTCTTCTACGGCGCTGTGATTTGTTTTTGGTCACTAGCGATTACTCGCAGCGGCCTTCTACCAGCAAAATCAACGAGAACGCAAGGGCAAACTTTCAAGCAGGTGCTTAGATATTCGATACCTCTTGGCATTGCTGGGATCGTTACGGTTGCCACTAATGTCGTTGATCCAATGGTGGTCGGTGGATTGCTAAATGCAACGCGGCTGGGGGCGTACAATGTTGCAATCAGTATCTCTGGAGGGCTCGGCGCGATTCTTTTTGCACCTCTCAACACTTCCTTCTTCCCAGAAACTTCATCGAGCGCGGAAGATCCAATGCAGCTCTCCACTGGTTTGAGACTTGCATTCAGGTACGCTGTGCTCGCCCTAGTCCCCGTGTCCTTTGCTGTTGCTGCGCTCTCTAAGCAATTTATCAATCTGTTTTCTGGAGGAGGATCAAGTTATCTTGCGGCCAATCTTTCGCTGCAGTTGATGGCTTGTTTCTTTCTTTTTATTGCAATGCAGGGAATACCTACTTCACTGCTTCTTTCGACTGGGAAAACAACTCAAGTCATGTTGATAGGGATCGTAACTGTGGTGCTGGATCTGACGCTGTCTTTGTCATTGGTTCCCGGTTTTGGTTTGTTGGGAGCTACGACGAGCAGAATCCTAGTTGATATTGCAGGTTTCCTTATGGCTGTATACTTGACAAAGAACTATCTTGTAGGCGTAGCTGACATTGGGTTCTATGTCAAGGTATTCCTTATGTCATTCATCATGCTTGCCGTGTTGTTTTCATTGTCCACCTTCGTATCAGATAGAACTACAACGTTGATCCCTTACTTCCTTATTGGAGGAGGAATTCTTCTCTTGTGCGTACGCGGCTTTGGACTGCTGACTGAAGAGGACAAGCGGTACTTGGAACATTTTCTGCCTTCTGAGCTTAGTAGATTGATGCGATTCCTACTTTAGGACAACGCGGAAAATCGTAGATATTCTTCCTAATAACCTCCTAATTCGCTTGAAGGCAAATGGATCCTGAGTTCGTCAATGCCCTTGTCATGAAATGCATCACTCTCTGAAAGTTGATTAGTCCTAGTTCCTTTCCTGTCTGTTTACAACAGAATAGAAGGGACAATCCAACTACAGGATTCAAAACATAGTCGGCGGACAATCTCTCACCTGTTCGTTATAGGCTTCAAATATAGGCTCACTGGATGGAGTTTGCGCTATGTCTAGCAGATGGAACAAGAACATGGTCTATGGTTTCATTACAATAATCATCATAACTTCAATCTTTGGTGTTTACTTGTTTGTCGCCCTAGGAAATTCTCTCAGCAACTACGATCAGCCATTTTACCTTGCAATTGATTCAACAACATTCAACCCTACGGCCGCGCAGGTCAGCACCTCAACTGGACTGGAAACATCGCTCACTTTGAACGCCACGTCGATTCTCCCAGGCCAGTGGATTTCGCTAACCATCTCTGAGAGCAACTCCATGAAGACAACGAACAACGTGTCCGCCTCAAATAGCTGGCCAATTCAATACCTTTCGCTCGGAGCTTGTTCGGAAAATTACCCTGTAGGGATCGGAATCTTTGAAGGTTATTACACACTTGCGAATGTTACTAGCATTTCCGAAGCTCAAATGGTTCACTTCATACATCCTGGGACTTACAGTTGCCCTGAAATATTCCATATCGATTCTTATGTTTTCCAGCCGTCAGGAAATCTCGTGAACTATTCTAACCTCTGTACTGGCCCAGGCTCACCAGGCTGCCTAATTCCTATGACAGGCACAATCCAGCTCAACGGAAGCTGGAGTGGGGGAGACCAATTTGGAAAAGGAGCAATTGACAATATCCTGAATCCAGGAATATACACTGTGGTTGGAGCAGACGAGTGGGGGCAGATAGTGCTGTTGCACTTTGCGGTAACGAATGTGAAGGTCGTTTCGGTCACAGGCCCCATTTCGCCCTACAATCCGGCAGGCCCAGTGATTGGCATCACACTGATGAATGTAGCCGAAATGCCAATCATTTCTCTTAACACAAGTCTCCGGCTTGAATCGCAGCTCTCTCTCGCGATCTCATATTCGTTCATATTTTCTGTGAGCGCATCGAATCCACTGCTGCCAGGTCAGAGCGTCAAAGACATACAGACTCTGATCGGCGGTGGATTCGATAGTAGTCAAAGTTATCACCTCATCATAGCGGGAACCTTTGAGAACGGTATGGAATTTTCATACATTCAACCAGTTCAGATCATTCCACCAGGTTGACGGATCTCGCGAATGACAGAGTACGCGTTAAGTTTTGCGATCAAACGCTGTTCGATTTCTGCAGCATATTTGTAGGCAACTCGCTCCTTCCACACATGGCGGCCCTTAGGATTCATTCCTATTTGATTTCAACAGATGAACCAGGCTAGCTTGCTCTTTTGAGCAAAATTCAGGATTTGTGAAGAACGCGTACTTTGCCCGAAATTTTGATGCTTTCTAGAATGAACGCCCTGATCCAGCCCTTATTTCAGCTTCTGAAAAAGGGGAACGTCATAAGTAGAAGTGAAAGCAATGGCTTTGGACTTTTCTCCATTTCATGGTCGAACCCCCCCTCCCCCCTTTTCACACTAGAGTACATGGTGATCCTGCTTAAGGAACAAGCATCCACAAAGAAACTAATGATATTGAACGCGCGTAATACAAAACACTAGCTCCACTTTCTGCTGGTTCCGCTCGCACTGTTACGGAGAGGATGCAATACGAGGAATTGAATTCAGGCGTACAGGCTCAATATCATCAACGCCATTACGACAGGAAGTATTGCCGACAAAGCGTTTGCGCCCGTTCGAATGTTTCTTTGAGCTTCGAGCATCATCGCATTCACCTCAGGACTCGTAGCTTCCTGCGCATTGGCCTTCGTCCTTTGAAGAAGCTTCAGAAGCTTGTTCGTGGAGGATGTCACTAGTGTCATTCCTATGAGCAACCCCACAAAGGCTAGAACTGCCCCCGAGAGAAGGAGCAGGAATCCGATGCCAGTAGGGAGGAGCGAAGTGTCAACCCCAGAAACCCAACCCAGCAGAACGATGCCTGCTCCTATTGTCGTGAGCGCGCTTATCAAGGCAAATTTTGAGAATCTCGGCAACATGTCTAGAAGAAAATCTATCCTAGTTTCTGGTTTCATTGATTCTAGAGCCGGCCCCACGACCCTTGCATACACAATGGAAGATCCCAACCATCCGACAACCGCGCCAATATGAAATGTGAGAAGAATGCCAAGAACTATGTCAGTCAATTCAGCAATCCCGCTTGGACAGTGTCTTTCTCCGGCATAGATTAGCTTTCCAAATCAATCTTTTTTGATCCATGATTCTCGTGGCCAGATCCATCTGCAACCGCTCAGTATTTCATGGCGACATGCATTTTATCCCAAGCTGGAAAACACTGGATTGATTTCGATGACACACATTCCTTCTATTTCGACTTTAAAGGAACCAAAGGGAAGAGTAGAGGACATTAGACTGATCACTGGCCGGGGCAGGTTTGTCGACGACCTGAATCTGCAAGACCAAGCCTATCTTGGAATTGTCCGCAGCCCATACGCACACGCGAAAATCAAGCAGATTGACTTCTCAAATGTAAGCTCTTCCGCTGAATTCGTCGCTTCGCTTACGGGGGAAGATCTTTTGAAAGAAGGAGTACGCCCGCTTAGCCAGCTCCCAATGCAAAAGCCTGCGCAGAGATATCACCTCGCCGTTGGAAAGGTGAGATATGCAGGAGAGGCCGTAGCAGCGATTCTAGTCAGAAGCAAGTATTCTCTCGAAGATTTGATAGACGAAGTCAAGGTGGAATATGAAGAACTTCCAGTCGTAAATACTATTGAGGATGCGAAGAGCCGAAAGGCAACTCTGTACGAGGATTTGCCCGACAACATTATCATGACTCAGATAGGGAAAAAAGGAAATGTGGAAGAGGCCATAAAATCTGCGCCTTATGTTGTAAAAGCCACGATTGGCATTGCAAGGCAGGCGGGAACTCCAATAGAGCCTCGCGCGATCCTGGCGTCTTATGATGCCGAAAAGAATGTGTACGATGTGCACGCCACAATGCAGTCCGCTCAGCGCCTGCATAGTTATCTCGCATCCGAGCTTCAGCTTCCGAAAGAAAAGTTTCGCGTGAGGGTAATGGACGTTGGAGGAGGTTTTGGAACGAAAGGAGCGCAGTCCTATCCCGAATATGCAATTGCGTGCATACTATCAAGAATAACAGGCCGTCCCGTCAAGTGGACATCGACGAGAACAGAAGATTTGGTTGAGAGCGCTTCGGGTAGGGATCAGCAATGCGAGGTTGTTCTCGCCTGTGACACGAATGGCAAGATAATCGCTCTCAAAGCAAATTTAGAATCGGATGCAGGGGTCTCAGGAACATTCAGCGTCTCCGCAGGTCTGACATTGAGGTTAATTCCTGGCTCCTACAAGATCCCTAACCTTGACTTGAATGCGACTGTTTATGTCACAAACAAAGGGCCGCTCGGTCCGGTGAGGGGAGCAGGAAGGCCTGAAGCGAGCTTTTTCATCGAGCGGCTCGTCGACATCATGGCAAGAAAAATAGGAATCGACCCAATAGAGTTCCGCCGGCGCAACGCAATTTTGCCCAATGAGTTCCCATACGACAACGGCGCGGGCTTTGTGTATGACGGGGCGAACTTCCCGCTTCTCTTGGATGTTCTTGAGAAATCATCGGGGTACCCAGATCTGCTTGAATGGCGAAACGAAGTCAATCAAAAATTCAATCCAAATGCACATGAGAAAAACATTGTGGCAGGCGTCGGGACCTGTCTTATCGTAGAGGACACTGGTTCTCAGCTTACGGAGACTGCCAGAGTGGTAATTGACGAATCAGGGATGGTGGCCGTCTACACTGGGTCCTCGCCGCACGGTCAGGGGCTTGAAACCACGCTTGCACAACTATGCTCAGAGGAATTAGGCGTTCCACTTGAAAGGGTAGTTGTGGTATGGGGAGATACTTCACTCATTCCTGTAGGCATTGGAACATTTGGGAGTAGATCAGCAGCAACGGGAGGAAGTTCAGTCGTTGAGGCATCGCGCACGCTCAAATCTGATCTTCTTGCAAGAGCAGCGAAAGTTCTTGGAACAGAGTCTGGGAACCTCGATATCAAGAACAACGCAATAGTGGAACGTTTGAAGCAAGACACTGTTCTAATTCCATTGCAAGAACTTATGGAAAAGCTCGAGCTGAACGAACTCTCTGCCAGCTCGGAGTTCAAAATGAATGCACCAACCTTCGCAAGCGGCGCTCACCTATGCGCTGTAAAACTTGACGTCGAAACGGGGAAAATCAAAATCCACAAGTACATCGCAGTTGATGACTGTGGCCGGCCGATAAACGAGACAATAGTAGACGGTCAAATTCACGGAGGCGTGATTCACGGAATAGGTGGCGCGCTCCTCGAGGAAATGAAATACGACAACGAAGGACATTTGCTCAGCACTAACTTTCTCGACTATACTATTCCAACTTCGCTTGAGAGTCCAGACGTCGATGTCTTTCATGTTGAGACGCCGTCGGAGATCACGCTTAATGGCGCCAAAGGCGTCGGAGAGAGTGGCACTATTGCGGCTTATCCAGCAGTGTTCAACGCACTGAATGATGCGCTTTCCAGGCTTCGGAAAGGACCGGATATCAACAGAGCCCCAGCGACGATGGAGTCCGTGATCGCAGTGCTAAGACGTAATGGTTAGTCAACCAGCGAATCAAGGATTCAAATCTTATCAAGTCCCAATTTCGATTCTGGGACGTCAAAGCAAGACAATTTCAGTCCGTTGATAAGTCCTGCGTCGATGCTCATTACTGCGTTTGGGCTACCGGCAGCTGCCCAAGCTCTATGGAATCTGAAGAGCGAGTTGTCAATAATGACTCGGATCTTCAGCTCATGTCGGAATGGTGGTATCCCATCTATCGAATAATCGGTACTTGCCTTCATCTCTTCTGTAGATATTTTCCTCAAGGTCTATGCGGCAATCCAAGCTGTTTTGCAAGCTTCCTAAAGTTCACTCTCTTGTCTCCGGATGGTAAGACAAGTAGCGGAGTGTTGATGTCCTCTATTTGGAGGAAACCTATTTGTCTCTGCGATTTCTGAGACAGTGCAACCTTAAGACCGAGGAGCGAGACTGGACGTTCTCGTATTCTCTGGAGCAAGTACACTAATTAGAGCGTCAATCTCTCTTTCGTCGACATACTATCTTACTCTGTCAACTGAACTTGGTTGGTTAATCTTCACAAGCAAGATTGACTCGAATTTTCCGGGAATAAACACTTCGAAGAGGGAACTCACTTCTTCAAACCACGGCGTAGATCAGTCAAATTTCAGACTACAAATGGCTTGACGCAGCATAGGGGTGCTTCGCAATGATACAGAACAGACGACACTATCAAAAGCTACCATCGCGAGATGATGACCTTCTTGTCGGTGAAGAAATCCACCGTATCCATCTGCGCGTGCAATATCCCATAGAAGGATTCTCTCCTACCACCAAAGGGAAAGTTTGCGGCGGGCGAGGCAACCCCGATGTTGATTCCGATGTTTCCGGCATCTACCCGCCGCCTGAACTGTCTTGCGATACTGCCGCTAGATGTGAATACACTCGCCATGTTTCCATAGCTAGTACTTTGGTTGATGAACTCGATCGCGTCATCAAGCGTTGAAACGCTTATTGTGCTAGCCACTGGGCCGAAGATCTCCTTCGTTGCAAGGCTCATCTCGGGGCTCACGTGATCAAAGATGGTGGGACCAAGATAAAACCCATCCGGATGCTCAGGAACAACGAGCCCGCTTCCATCGACCACTCTCATCGCGCCCTCGCTTGAGCCATCTTCTATGCTCTTGAGTATGCGATCTTTTGCACTCTTTGTCACAACTGGCCCCATATCCGATTGTTCGTTAAGTGCATCTCCGACTTTGAGCCTAGAAGAAGCGTTGACAAATTTGCTCACTAGCCCATCGTGGACGTTCCCCACTGCTACAAGGTTAGAACCTGCAAGACATCGCTGTCCCGCGTTTCCAAAGAACGAGGAGATTATTGAGGGTAGTGAGCTCGCAAGGTTTGCATCTGGCATCACAACGATGCTGTTTTTTGCACCGCCGTTAGACAGAACGCGTTTCCCGTATTTCCCTGCGAGATTGTACACTTGCCTTGCCACAGGTGTTGATCCCACAAAGGCTACCCCTTTCACATCTCCCGCGGAAATCATTGACTCGACAACGTTTTTGCCACCGTGGACTGTGTTCAGTACTCCGGCAGGAAGCTTGACTTCGGATTCAATAATCTTCATCGCAGTGTCCATTGGCACTGGAGTGATCTCGCTAGGCTTCACCACTAATGTGTCTCCAAGAACGATTGCGTAAGGAATGAACCAGAAAGGTATCATCAAAGGAAAGTTGAACGGACAGATGATAGAAAAGACGCCGAGGGATTCTTTTATCATGACTTCGTCGATTTCGTTAGCTATGTTGTCGATAGCGTCGCCTTTCGAAAGTGTAAAAGCCACGGCAATTGCAGAATCGATGTTGTCAATCGCTCGTCGGACATCACCTCGACTTTCAACGATCGTTTTGCCGTGATTTATGCTGTTTACGGCAGCGAGTTCTTCCAGATGTCGCTCAAAGGAGTCCTTCATTCTGAAAAGATACTTTGCCCTTTCAGTGATGGGTACATTGCTCCATTTTGGAAAAGCCAAACTTGCGGCGTTCACAGCGGCACTGACTTCTTCGATGGTCGCATATGGAACCTTTGCGATTGCTTCGCCAGTCGATGGGTTTGTTGTTAAATGCATCTCATCTGAATTCGACTCCATCCATTCGCCATTGATGTAATATCTTAAAACCGGACTTGTGGCCGTATTTTCTCCCCGGCCTGTTCTAGTAATCGTCTTTATTTCACTCCACCAAAGATAGATCTGTACCGAGTGTGAAAGCCATTGCGTTAAAAATAGATTGCGCCCGACGTCGAGCTTCTGAGTAATTAGACTTGGAGAAGCAAGTCAATTATGAGCAAAAACAATGTTTAATTTCCTTATCATCTCACCATCGCACGATTTGGAGAAAATGACAGGCGCTTTAGAGGGACTGAAAGTCCTCGACCTTTCACGTGTTATGGCGGGCCCATATGCAACGATGATTCTTGGTGATTATGGGGCGGAGATAATTAAAATTGAAGACAGGGAAAAGGGAGACGATACTAGAACTTGGTACCCACCACAGATAGACGGAGAAAGCGCATATTTTCTCAGCGTAAACAGGAATAAGAAGAGCCTGACTCTGAATCTCAAGTCTCAAAAGGGGAAGGAAATACTCTACAAGTTGGCAAAGGATGCTGACATTGTTATTGAAAACTTTAGGCCCGGGGTAACAGAAAAGCTTGGTATAGATTACAAATCCCTTTCGAAAATCAACTCGAAGCTGATTTACTGTTCCATATCGGGATTTGGGCAAACCGGGCCGTACAGCAATCTCCCAGGGTACGACCTGATTGTCTTTGCAATGGGCGGCATCATGAGCTTCACTGGAGAAGAAGGAAGGCCCCCAGTAAGGGTGAACGTGCCAATCGCTGACATCAGCTCTGGAATCTACGCTGTCACGGCAATACTAGCAGCATTGAACTACAGAGAGAAGTATGGAATAGGGCAATACATTGATGTTTCTATGCATGACGTACAGGTATCCTTCCTCACCCACCAGGCTATGAACACGATAGCGACCGGCAAGAATCCAGAGAGGGCAGGATCAGTTCATCCGAACCTCGCGCCATATCAGGCGTTCAAAGGAAGCGATTCCTATTTTGTCCTCGCCGCAGGAAACGACAAGCTCTGGACCGATTTTTGCAAGGAAGTCGGAAAGCCAGAATGGGCAGTTGATCCTAGGTTTGCGACAAATCCGGATAGGATGAAGAACAGAGCAGAGCTTACCTCTTTGCTAGATCTACTATTCTTGCAGAAACCAGCGAAATACTGGGTCGACATTGCTAGGCTGGCGGGGGTGCCGGCCGGGGAGATATTCAAAGTCTCCGAGGTGTTGTCTGACCCGCACGTTATTGCTAGACAAATGGTCACAGAAGTGTTCAATCCAAAGACAGGGAAAAGGCTCAAACAGCTTGGAACCCCAATAAAGTTCTCAATGTCAGGGGCATCGATACGGCTGCCACCCCCATCGCTTGGCGAGCACAGTGCGGAGATACTCCACGCTATTGGGTATTCCAAAGAAGAAATACAAAGCCTAGAGGCAGATGAGGTCATCTAGAATTCGAAGAAAGTCAGTGATCAGCTGTTTTCTGGGATCATGCCGCGTAGCCACGAAGATCCTCTGCTCACAGTTGTGTGAGTAACCAGTCAGTCTAGAGAGCTGTAAGCAGTTTTGCTGCCTCGGTTTCCCTAGATCTGTTCCGGAGGTAGACTTCGATCGAGACGTTGGCAAAGAGCAGCGCCGAAGAAATAATTAGAAATTCGGATAAAAGGCCTGTGCTTAGAGTCGGAATTCGAAGCCACTCAAAGAGGAAAAACGATTGAGTTGAAAAACTGTGAGGGTACAGTCTAAGCACAACGTACACGAGAACGTCAAACAAGCCCAAGAAAAGCTGAGATCCAAACAGTCCCAACTCGTAAATGTCGTAGATGAGATATGCGGCCGCGATGTAGACCATTCCAAAGATCACGACAGAAGGGCTGATTAGGTAGATTGCCGCACCCGCAACAAAACAGCTCAGCCCGACCACAGTGGGCAAGACATTCTCTTTATGAAAGGCAAGCACCGGTCTTTTCTTGAGCCAGATAGCCGAGAGTGTGATGAATCCTAGGCTCACGAGCACCAGGAAATCGGTGACGTCAATCAAAAAGTTCTCATCTCCGAAGGCCAGAATCAGAATCGCTATCAAGGTAAAGACGTACGAGAGCTTTGATACGGCATGTGGCATGAAACCATCCTCTGCGAGTGCGCCTAAATGCCGCGAGGCTGCAAGGAAAGATGGAACAAACGTAGTGATGGTTGCGATCAGAAAAGCAACGGCTATTAGGAGTTCTTGAACTGGACCAAGGAAAGCATTTGCCAGGTACATTGCAGGAATCTGTTGTTTCAAGAGAACAGCATAGCTTGGATGAATACTGTATACAGCTAATCCGTATAGGATGTTGATTGCAGCCGCGATGACTACACTCAGGATCATCGCAGCTCCAAGGTACGTTGCTTTTGCCATCTTGTACCCGCGCTTCACCCAGGAGACAATCGGAACCGATGAAAATGCATGAGCATCCCTTTCAAGCGCTTGGATCTCCTGGAACCCGAAGAAGAGAATGTATAGGTAGCCGGTGTTGACAACCAGAGCGAGTAACCAGTTGCCAGAGCCCGAATAGTGAAACAGCGCTCCCGAAATGTTCCAAGAGCTAATGCTTCCAAAGAGGTAGCTTTGGTATGCGAGTATTGCAATTAGTCCTGTTGTCATAGCGATCTGTAGATATCCTATGAGTTTGAGCAATCGTTGTTCGAAAAGCGCATTCAACACTGTCCAGCCTATGAAGACACCCGTTATTGACCACACAATAAATACGGAGAGGAATCCGGTGATCCCAAGACCAGAAAGAACTCCAGGCATCAACTCAAAATCAAAAACCACGAATACAATCTTAGAGTAAGCTGCAAGTGCTGTGTTAGCGACCCACATGGAAAGCCGGGAAATGAAATAGCGCGCGCTGTGAGTCCCGCAGGCCACCTTCGTAAAAGAGGGACCTCCAAGTGCATCCAGACCCTCCTTGACGGATTGGGTGTACATGTTTGCGTAGACCTTGGCCATTAGAATAGAAAGTACAGTGGCAATGATCAGTGACCCTAGAGACACTGCTTCGAATTGGAGAATATTGAGAGGTATTAAGATAAAAAGCGGAGATCCCAATGTCGCTCCAAGCCCTACAGCGAGCAACGAGCCAAATCCGTAGCTTGGCTTTACCTCAGGGAATTTCTTGATTCTCTCAAACTTAACACGCAATGAACTCGGAAGGGAAGCCACCAAGACCATCCCTGAAAGTGAAGCACTGAATATCGCCGCCATTGCCACAACGTCAGTGAAGTCAAGTTTTGAAACGGAACCAAGATAGGTCAGCTCATTCATTAAGTAACCTGACGAGATAACGATAACTGTAGACCCCACAGCTAGAGCGAGGTACTTGAATGCGAGTGCTCCAAGTCGACCCGATCTTGCCAAGTTTCGAAAACTCCCTAATGAATTAATTCCAAGCGACTACCAATAAACAAAGGACGGCGGCCGTCTTCAGCAAGCGGGTGACTCTCTTCCTATAAAACATATTTCTAAGCAGGATTCAAATGCACAATTTATTATGCGGGGATTCAAGCGAGTTACCATTCTCAAAGGTGATACTAATTGGAAGAAACATTTCAGAAGACCGTCGAACGTGTCAAGAAGCTTAATCTGCTAAAAGAAGACGACCTTAAGCTGCTTCAGCGAGTCGACGCGGCGAGCGCTGAACTTGTAAATTCAGAATACGAGTCGTATCTTGAGAGAAAATTCAACGATAAAGCAATCCCACTTCTCTCCAGATACAAAGTAATGGGGATTCCGATAGATCGTAGGTACGGAGGAGATGGCGCAAACTCGCTAGTGCATTGCCTAGCCATGCAACGCTTTGGGCAGGTTGGGATGGGCATAGTCACGCTTGTAGATGTGCACCAATTCCTTGGAAGTCTTACCTTACAGCAATGGGGAACGGAAGAGCAGAAGCAGAGGATTCTTCCTGAGGCTGCAGAAGGCAAATCTGTGTTGGCTTACGCTCTCACGGAACCTGAGGCAGGAAGTGATCCGAGCTCGATGGCAAGCTCTTTTGAAACAAATGACGATGCCTACATCCTTAACGGATCCAAGTACCTGATCTCGAACGGATCAATTGCAAAGTACGTTGTGGTCTTTGCAAGATCCAAGATTGATGGCGCTATCTCCGCGTTCATTGTTGATTCAAAGACGAGTGGATTTGAAGTGGCAATGCGTCTATCCGAGAAGCTCGGATTGTTCACATCCGACACCGCTCTTCTCGAATTCCACGAGATGGCCATCCCAAAAGATGCATTGCTCGGAAAGCTTGGAAAGGGTTTGTCGGTTGCATATTCTGCACTTCTCAACGGAAGAATAGGGATTGCTTCGGGATGCATCGGCGTGATGGAGGATTGCCTGAATTCCTGCGTCGAGAGGGCAAAATATAGGATGCAGCACGGAAAGGAAATAGGAAAGCATCAGCTTATTCAAAAACATCTAGCTCACATTGCAACAGACCTCGAATCCGCTCGATGGCCAGTTTATCTTGCTGCAATCATGAAAGACGAGCTTGATGCTGACCTGAAGAATGCGGAACTCCTTCGCTCTGTGGATAGGCAAAGCGCGACTGCAAAGTTAATCGCGTCGAGAAACGCCTATGATGCCGCTGATAGGGCAGTTCAGATATTTGGTGGCTTTGGATATTCGATTCTCTCTCCGGTCGGAAAGCATTTAGTAGATACCCGCGTTGCTCGAATCTATGAAGGAACTGATGAGATCATGGAGCTCAAAGTGGCTTCAAGCATACTAGGAAAAGAGTTTGAGGCCTACAAGTGATCGTCTCTTTGCGCTTTCTAGTAATTAATGCGAATTTCGGAGTCGAATATCTATGAAGTTTCACCTAGCCGGAAAAGTCAAAATCAACGCGCCTCGTGACAACATCTTCGCCAGCCTCAGCAATCCAGAATTCATGGCTACATGCATTCCTGACCTTCAGTCCTTTTCTGTAGCTGATCAAGATCACTTCTCGGCCAAAATAAGAGTCGGAATCGGGATGATCAGAGGTACGATTGAGATGAGATTCTCAATCGAAGAAAAGAAACCAATTTCCCACGCCCGACTTGTCGGAGAGGGTTCAGGCGCAGGAAGCAAGATGCGCATTGATAGTGTTTTTGACCTATTACCTGCTGGAGATTCCACGGAAATGATTTGGGCCGCAGATGCGGACCTCTCAGGACTCATTGCTGGAATAGGCGGCCCAGTGCTTAAAGGCCAGAGCGAAAAGCAGGTCAATCAGATATTCCAAAACGTGAGATCCAAGCTTGAAAACTGAATCCTATTCCTTGTGGAAGAACAGATCTTGAGAACAAACCCGGACTCTCTCGGGCAATCTTCTCCCGAAAAGAGAGTGAATATTGATGGCATTATACATGCTGCCGGAGTTCTGAAGCATATCAAGCGAGCAGGATGGGTCAAGAAGGCGGCCATCACGGACGCTGAATCAGTCGCAGATCATTCCTTTCGAATGGCGATCCTCGGTATGATACTCGGAAAGGAGGCAGGCCTCGATTCCGGAAAAGTGGTCGGGATGTGTCTATTGCATGACCTTGCCGAGTCGGTAATCGGAGACAAAATGCCTGAGGAGAAGAAATCTGAACTGGATCACAGAAAGGAAGAGTCAAAAGTGCTGGAGTCTCTCTTCGCGCCGTTTCCAATAAGAGCGAAAAAGGTTATGAGATCTCTTGTGATTGAGCTTATGGAAGGAAAGACGATGGAAGCCCGCCTCACTTGGGATATTGACAGGCTTGAGATGAATATACAAAGAGTAGAATACATAAAGGAAGGTCATGATGTGAAGAAACTCTCGAAATTCGATTCTAGAAAATCACTATCAAAGCTTTCAAAAGGAATCCTGGACCAATATGAGTCGTGGCTAAAGATCAAGAAGACGTGAGAGCGATTCCAGGGAGTTTGGCTTGTCTTTCCTTTAGTATTGCTCTAAGAGTTAAAGGTCAGGAAAGAATATTTCTGAATACATTATGCGTGACTAATTTTGCCTTAATCTCCAATGAAGAAAGATGGCCTCGATTTCAGCATTGCGTAGAAAGCTCTCTTTTTACAAAACCCCTATGATGGCGCAGGTTCTCAAATCGTGTTCAATGAGCCTAAGTACAACAAGGAACCGAATGAGAGATTACAGAACATGATTATGTTCGATTTATAATAAAGCAGCAGGCTACTTGGTGTCAAGCTCCCCGTGAAATGGCTTTGTCAGATATTCCATCGTTTCTTTGCGGATACTTATTTCCTTAAGGCGTATGCGCCGGCACATATGTGAAATTGATCTAGAGGGTGTCGAAATATAAAATTGAGGAGCAAAACAAGAATTGTATTGAAACCAATATTGTATAAGCGTCCTGTATTGCTTCAATTAAAGAATTGGAGGAATTGTAGCTTTCATTTGTTTTCATACATGAATTGTATCTAGCTCTCCAAAGCCATGGCTAAAATGGTTTTCTTGGACCTTCTTCTGCTTATGAGATTTGCCCCTTTCAAAGGCTAGAGAGTGGCGACGATTAGGATATCTACTCTAGAAATGATCAAATATCGCGTCCGAATGTGCGCTTTTCATAAGTGGAGTTCTCAGGTATCAGTTACTCATTCCCGCCCGCCATGATTTCACGTGTTGAACATATTGTCATTGCAATGAAATCTGGCACAACACGCTCCTTAGAAGGGGTATCGAAAGATAATTTGACAATCTCACCACCTTATAAATTACCTTTAATATTTTGATCTGGAGAAAATGATCTGTTTGAATTTTCAATTATTAGTACTTCCGACGCAAGGACAGCTTCTGTCTGACCTGCTTCTCGCGGGTTACAAGATCATAATATTTGCTGCGATAATAGTGTCGGGATGGATAATGGGGAGACTAGTCGGCGCAGGGATCGGGAAACTGGTAGCACGCGCAGGTGGAGATTCTTTAATCCGCCAGACGGGAGTCGGACGCACGCTTGCAAAATCGGGGTACAACTCCTCAACGCTGGGAAGGGGGATTACAAAATGGATAATTTACATCGCTGCGTTTCTAATAGCAATTGAAAGCTTGGAGCTTCCCTTCATCACAGATTCAGTAACTTCCTTCTTGGCTTACCTGCCGAGATTGGTTGGAGGAATATTGATTCTAATCATAGGCATCATCTTTTCCGACTGGGTTGGGGAATTGGTGAAGAGAAGTTCGCAGCCTGAGCAACGCCAGTTGTTTTATCTCGGTTTCGTAGGCGACATGATCAAAGTCATTTTATATTTCGTAACAATAACCGTTTCCTTATCCTACATCGGCATCGACGTAACAATCTTGTACATAATCATAGGGGCCTTTGCATGGTCCATAGCGATCCTTGTAGGCGTAGCTGCTGGAGTAGTCGTCGGCTGGTTGTTGAAGGATAAAGTCAAGGAATGGCTGCCTTCTTAGGATTACTCTTTATGCCCGTGATTTTCGTTTCCCATAGCAAAGGAACACAAGTGTACGAACTGCTTTCGGACGAGTGGCAATATTTTGTGAGGAGGGGTAGTCTTGAGCGAGGATGAAATGATTGAAGATGACCCCTTGTGGTACAAGGACGCGATAATATACGAGCTGCATGTCAAGGCATTCTACGACAGCGCAGGAGATGGAATAGGGGATTTCAAGGGTCTCACATCGAAATTGGATTATCTCAAAGAACTCGGTGTCACAGCTGTCTGGCTTCTTCCTTTCTACCCCTCTCCTCTAAAGGACGACGGATATGACATCTCCGACTACTATGACGTCAATCGTCTTTACGGTAATTTGGATGATTTTAGGGGATTCCTGAGAGAGGCTCACAAGCGCGGAATCAGGGTGATCACCGAGCTCGTCCTTAATCATACTTCAGATCAGCATCCTTGGTTTATCCAGTCGAAAAGGGCATTATCAGATTCGAAGCTGAGAGATTTCTACGTGTGGAGCAACACTCCAGACAAGTACAAGGACGCCAGGATAATATTTAGGGACTTTGAAACTTCCAATTGGACATACGATCCGATCGCCAAAGCCTATTATTGGCACCGGTTCTATTCTTTTCAACCAGATCTTAACTATGACAATCCAGCGCTGCAAGAAGCCATGAATGATGTCGTTGGCTACTGGCTTAGAATGGGCGTAGATGGACTAAGGTTTGATGCGGTGCCCTATCTTTTCGAAAGGGAAGGAACAAACTGTGAAAATTTACCAGAGACTCATGAGTTTCTGAAACAGTTGAGAACCTTCGTTGATAGCCAATTCAAGAACAAGATGCTTCTGGCGGAAGCCAACCAGTGGCCTGCGGATGCCGCTGCATACTTCGGAAACGGAGACGAATGCCACATGATATTTCACTTCCCGCTCATGCCCAGAATGTTCATGGCAATACAGATGGAAGACAGTTTTCCTATAATCGATATTCTTGAGGAGACACCCAAACCTCCAGATGACTGCCAGCATGCCCTGTTCTTGAGGAACCATGACGAACTTACTCTCGAAATGGTCACTGATGAAGAGAGAGACTACATGTACCGAGTTTATGCCAAGGACAAGCAGGCACGAATCAACTTAGGCATTCGGAGAAGGCTTGCGCCTCTGCTAGGGAATGACAGGAGGCAGATTGAATTGATGAATGTGATGCTTTTCACGTTACCAGGCACTCCTGTAATTTACTACGGAGATGAAATTGGAATGGGAGACAATTTCTACCTTGGAGACCGAAATGGAGTTAGGACGCCCATGCAATGGAGCGCAGACCTGAACGCGGGTTTCTCACGAACAAATCCTCAAAAGTTGTATCTCCCAGTCATTATTGAGCCGCAGTATCACTACGAAGCGATCAATGTGGACAACCAACAGAACGATTCAAGGTCGTTGATGTGGTGGATGAAGAAGCTGATCGCAACCAGAAAGCAATACAAGGCACTCAGTAGGGGGAGCGTCCAGTTTTTGGTTTGCGAGAACCCAAGAATACTTTCGTTCGTTCGCGTGTACAACGATGAAGCACTGGTTGTAATTCTGAATCTCTCAAAGAACCCACAGTCGGCTGAACTGGACCTCTCCAAGTACAATGGTTACACCCCTAGAGATGTCTTCAGCGGCACTCCCTTTCCTACAATCAGAGAATCAATGTACAGATTGACATTTGGTTCGCATGATTACTACGTATTTGCTCTGACAAAACCCCAAAGTTCGGTGCCAGAAAGTAAACAAACCACTCCTGAAATTCGCCTGAAGAAGAGATTCCAAGATATGCTGTCAGGAAAGGCCAAAGAACAACTTGAGCTTCAAGTACTTCCCCAATACCTGAGGAAATGCCGTTGGTTCGGCGGCAAGGGAAGAGTGCTAGAAAGACTAAGGATCAGAGATGTGGTGGAACTCGAAGGTTCGAATCCAACGAATAACAACTACTCCAGTTTCATGATAATTGACGTGTATTACAGCGAGGGCCTTCCCGAAGCATACCTATTACCTGTCAAGTACCTTCCTATAGACAAGACTGTCTCAATGACAGAAAATGCCCGTAACGCAGTGATTGCGAAAGTCACTTTTGAAAGGAGTGAAAGCGGGCTGATTTTCGACGCGGTATACGATCCCGATTTTTCTAAAGGAGTGTTGCAACTCCTAGCAAAGAGAAGCGTGATCAAAGGCGGAGAATCGGAAATCTTTGGAATCCCAAGCCAAAAGTTGGAGGAAACAATCAGTTCTCTACAGCTTGAGTCTTCTAAAGTACGCCTGCTGGGAGTCGAGCAAAGCAATTCATCGAATGTCTTCGACGACCAGTTAGTATTGAAAACTCTAAGGAAAGTCGAAGAGGGAGTGAACCCAGAAGTCGAGATAGGAGAGGTGCTTTCAAAACAATCATATGTTGCGACTCCACCTTTTTTGGGACACATAGAATACAGAGCAACTGGGGCCGAACCTGCCACAATTGGGATACTCCAAGGATATGTTAGAAACCAAGGAGATGGCTGGGGCCTCTTCACGGGCGAATTCCAAAGTTTCATTCAAAGGATTCCTTCCAGCAAGGGCATTCAGGTTCCAGATCTCTCTACTGGCAAGTCAATCCTAGAACTTTCCTACGATGAGCTCCCAGAGAAAGCTGTCGAATTAATGACTCCCTTATTTGTGGAGAAGGTCAGGCTCCTAGGCCAACGAACCGCGGAATTTCACTTGTCTCTATCAAGAGAAGTGGAGAATACCGACTTCGCGCCTGAGCAGTTCGGATACCTGAAGCAGGTAGCAATTTCTCAGTCCATGATAAGCTTTGCAAACAGAGTCTTCAAAGTAGTGGCAAAGTCAAATTCTCTGAAAGGTGTGGCAAGACAAGAGATCGAGGGGATACTCTTCAATCAAGATGTAGTGACCCACAAATTTGAAGCAATTAGGCATATGAAGATAGACTCGGTGTTAATGCGTGTACATGGCGACTACCATTTGGGACAGGTCCTTTACACTGGCAAGGACTTCTCGATTATAGACTACGAAGGAGAGCCATCCAGATCTCTTAGCGACAGGCGATTGAAACGTTCCCCTCTGAGGGATGTTGCCGGAATGATCAGATCTTTTCAATATGTGACCTATTCTCGGATGATGGAAAATAGCACTGCGGCAAAAGCTGCAGAAATCGCCGACGAAATGCTATGGTCCGACATCTGGTACAAGTACGTTTCCTCTGTTTTTCTGAGATCGTATACCGATGGGGTGTCAGTGGTTCCAATTTTGCCAAAGGAGAGAGGAGTTCTCTCAGTACTTTTTGACGCATATTTCCTTGAAAAGGCAGTGTACGAGCTATGGTACGAATTCAACAATAGACCAGATTGGGTATTGATTCCATTGAAGGGAATCAAGGAAATTCTTGGTACTGACTACCATTCTCCACAATCCAACTGAACGATTGTTCATTCTACGAGAAGATTCAATTTTTGCTGAATGCTCTAAATCACGATCTTAGTAACAAGAGTGGAACAGATATATAATCTCCATTAGTATCTTTCGAGAGAATAAGAATTGAGAGTGTGGCCGGGTAAGCCTTACCCTCTGGGTGCAACGTGGGACGGTAAAGGTGTCAATTTCGCAATATTTTCCGAGACTGCCTCACATGTCGGACTGAGGCTATACGAATCTACTCAAGCTGATGAGCCTAAAGAGATTGTGAAATTCAAAGAGAGGACAGGATACGTGTGGCACTGCTATCTTCCAGATGTCCTTCCGGGACAGCTCTATGCTTACACTGTGAATGGACCGTACGAGCCACAAAGAGGACTCAGATTCAATCCCAACAAGGCTCTGATAGATCCATACGCAAAAGCGATTGCGGGCACAATCGAATGGAGCGACGCGATGTTCGGCTATCGCATAGATGACCACTCTGAGGACCTCTCCTTTGACAGTAGAGATTCAGGTCCATTCATTCCAAAGTGCGTAGTGGTAGACGAAGCCTTCGACTGGGAAGGAGACGAATTGCTGAATACTCCTTGGAACGAGACCATAATCTACGAACTCCATGTCAAGGGGTTTACCAAGACCCACTCTCAAGTCGAAGAAAGTAAGAGAGGAACGTATTTGGGCCTAGTTTCACCAAGGATAATACGTTATCTCAAGGATCTGGGCGTGACTGCAGTAGAATTGCTTCCGATTCACCATCATGTAGACAACAAAAGACTCGTGGATAATGGCCTCAGTAACTACTGGGGCTACAATACAATTGGATATTTCGCACCCGATTCCAGATATTCCAGTTCGGGCGTTCACGGCGAACAGGTGCGAGAGTTCAAGGAAATGGTCAAGTCACTGCATCGCGCTGGCATTGAAGTTATTCTGGATGTTGTGTACAATCACACAGCGGAAGGCAATCATCTAGGGCCTACGCTAAGTTTCCGTGGCATTGACAACACTTCATACTACCGTCTTTCTCGCGAGAACCCTCGGTCTTACGTGGACTTCACTGGAACCGGAAACAGCCTTAACATGCGCCATCCACGGGTCATTCAGCTAATAATGGACAGTCTGAGATACTGGGTATTAGAAATGCACGTCGATGGTTTCAGATTTGATCTCGCATCAACTCTTGCAAGAGAGCTATTCGAGGTCGACCACTTGTCAAGTTTCTTTGAGGTGATTCAGCAGGATCCAATCATCTCTCAGGTGAAACTCATTGCCGAACCTTGGGATCTAGGGCATGGAGGCTACCAAGTAGGCAATTTTCCGACCCTATGGGCAGAATGGAACGGGAAGTACCGGGACACGATAAGGAGATTTTGGCGCGGAGACGACAGCCAGATAGCAGAGTTAGGCTATCGTCTAACTGGATCAAGCGACCTGTATCAAAATGATGGAAGAAACCCTCACGCTAGTATAAATTTCATCACTGCACATGATGGCTTCACACTGAACGATCTTGTGAGCTATGATCATAAAAAAAATGAAGCGAACAAAGAGGACAACAAAGATGGTGATGACTACAACATTAGCTCGAATTTTGGTATCGAAGGCCCTACCAGTGATCCCACTATAAACGAACTTAGAGAAATACAAAAGCGAAATTTCTTTGCAACACTCTTCGTATCACAAGGCGTGCCAATGATACTCTCAGGAGATGAAATCGGGAGAACCCAGAGAGGCAACAACAATGCCTACTGTCAGGACAACGAGACAAGCTGGGTCAATTGGAATTTGGATTCCAAGGCACTCTCGTTACTGGATTTTGTGACAAGGGCAATTCATCTCAGAAGAGTACATCCGGTGCTACGAAGGAGGAAGTTCTTTCAGGGCAGGCGACTGTTTGGCACCCTTAAAGACATAATTTGGCTCCAACCAAACGGAGAAGAAATGACTGAAGAGACATGGAGAGAGGCCCATGGCCATGCAGTCGGTATGGTTCTCGCGGGAAACGCTATGAACGAAGTGAATGAACGCGGCGAGAGAATAGCTGACGACACATTACTCATAATGTTGAATGCCAATCCGCACTCTTTGAAATTCATGGTCCCTCATGTTGGAGAAGCGTGGGAGATGATACTTCACACGTATGGACGAGATTTGAAAGATTACGAGAAGACAGTTAAAGCGGGTGAGAATTTCGAATTGGAAGGACGTTCTTTGGTTATCATGCGCCGCGTGGATTGATTCACAAAACTTCTCGCCTCTTAAGCCCAGGGTTGTCGATTGAATCAGGAGGTTTCAAGCAATGGGAACAAAGGATGCTAGGATTCCCGTTGCAACTTATAGGGTGCAGCTGAACAAGAACTTTACCTTTAGGGATGCTAGACTTCTCGCAAAGTACCTGAGCAAATTAGGAATTTCTGACTACTACATTTCGCCAATTCTCAAAGCAAAATCTGGTAGCCTTCATTGTTACGACGCCGTAGATCATAGTAGACTTAACCCAGAGTTAGGTGCGGAAAAGGAGTTCGACACTTTCGTCTTGGAATTGAAGCACAGGAGAATGGGTCTCCTGCTTGACATCGTGCCAAACCACATGAGTACCTCGGACGAAAACAGAATGTGGAAGAGCGTGCTTGAATACGGGATCCAGTCTCCCTACGCACCTTATTTTGATATCGACTGGTCGAAGAGAGGGAATCCAAAGGGTAAGCTATTCTTGCCGATTCTTTGCGAGCCTATCAATACGATCGTCTCAGCTGGAAAGCTGAAGGTGGGGTTTGATACTAAAACGGCCGAGTTCTTTCTTGGACTCTATGGCGGTCACAAGTTTCCACTGACTCCTAGGAGTTATTGGAGGGTGCTCGGACTCTCAGCAAAAGTTTGCGAAAGTGATTCGGACAACATCTTCGCTGCGATACGTCAAAGTCTCATCACCTCATCAGAACGATTGTTTCAGTTGGACGGCTTTACACACGATCTAACTTCCTATCAACTAGCAGAGAAGGTTAAACGCGAGTTGCTCGCAGCTTTCCACAAATATCCAGTACTCACGAAGTCAATCCGCGAATCGATCCACTCTTTCAATGAACGCGCTCGAAATTATTCCAGCGGGGAATTTGGCTCGCTCTTAAATGATCAATTCTATGTGCTGGGGCACTGGCGCGATGACGCATGCAAGATCAACTATCGCCGTTTTTTCGAAGTAAATGATTTAGCAGCAGTCCGAGTAGAAGACGACAGAGTCTTTGTAGAAACGCACCGACTTATCTTCAAGTTACTTTCTCATGGGAAGGTAACAGGCCTTAGGGTCGACCACCCTGATGGCCTGCTCGATCCAACGATGTATTTCAGACGCTTGCAAACAGAATATTCGAAACTTCAAGACACTAAAAGGAGAGTCGCATTTCGGAATCCTGCTCTCTACGTGCTTGCCGAGAAAATTTTGACTGGGGACGAGCCCCTTAAAGAACGGTGGGAAATCTATGGATCTACGGGATACGACTTTGCCAACGATCTGACGCGTCTATTCGTTTATCCAAGCTCAAGTGAGTTCGAGCAAATCTACAATGACTTCATTCATGAAAAGACGACGTTCGAGGAAACAATGCAGGAAGGAAAAAGGATCGTCCTACATACGTTGATGCAATCGGAGTGGTCTAGGCTTTCAGATCTTCTTTATTCAATTGCAAGGCAAACAAAGGCGTACAGCCATCTCGAACTCGAAGCTATTTCGAGAGCTCTCGAAGAGGTCGTCGTCCACTTTCCAGTTTACCGCACTTATATCACCCAACAAACTAGGAAAATATCAGAAAATGAATTCGGTTACATCAACAAGGCGTTGAACGATGCTGCAGTGGACCAGGTTGAAAGAGGAGCTCTGAAACTAATTAGGAAACTCCTCCTGCTCCAAAAGCAAAATGATCTCTCCTTCAAAGACGCAAGGACTTTCGTACTTAGATTCCAACAATTCACTGGTCCAGTCATGGCAAAAGGAGTCGAGGACACTGCACTATACAGGTACAACCTCTTGTCTTCCCTAAACGAAGTTGGTGGCGAACCCTCAAAGTTCGACATGCCAATAGATGCATTTCATTCAAGAAACATCAATCGCGCGGCAAGATGGCCCCACACCATGCTTGCCTCATCAACTCACGACACGAAGAGAAGCGAGGATATTCGGGCTAGAATCAACGTATTGTCAGAAATGCCGGAGGAATGGCATTCTTGGCTTGTTCGATGTAGTCGCATCAACAATCCGCAAAAATCTCTCGTGGATGGAAGACTGGCGCCGAGCAGAAACGACGAATATTTGATCTACCAAACACTGCTGGGGTCATGGCCGCTGGGAAAACTGGAAGGTTTAGCGTACCATGAGTATGTAGATAGAGTCTTGTCTTATGCTAGGAAAGCTTCCAAGGAGGAAAAGCAGGAGACGAGCTGGCTCTATCCCAACGTAAACTACGATCTTGCTCTTGACAAATTTGTTAGACGTATTCTCGAACAAAGAAAGAACAACAAATTCCTTAAGGAGCTTCAGCGGTTCGGAAAGAAGATTCATTATTTTGGCATGCTAAATTCCCTTTCTCAGCTTCTCCTCAAACTCACTTCTCCTGGAGTGCCGGACATTTATCAGGGAAATGAGGTCTGGGACTTCAGTCTTGTTGACCCTGACAATCGGAGAAAGGTTGACTTTGACCATATCGAGACAATGCACAGAAATCTGCTCGTCGGCCTGAGAAAATATCGAAGGAATCTTGGAGAACTTTCATCAAGGCTACTAAATGACTGGGAGGATGGTCTTGTAAAGATGCTCGTCTTGCATTTGACCTTGACGTACCGCTCTAATCACGTAGAACTGTTTCGGAATGGTGATTATCTGCCGATTCGATCTGATGGCTCTAAACAAGATCACATATGCGCCTTTTTGCGAAAGTACCATAATGAAAAATGCCTAGTAATCGCCCCGAGATTCTACACAAAGCTCGCTGCAAAACAAGAACTTCCATTTAGAAACCAGGTGTGGACCGACACGAGAATCTTGCTCCCGGATGGAATGTTTCAAACCGAAGCTTGCAACCTTTTCACCGGTGAGCGTTTGCGCGTGCAAGCCCACGGAAGACAGACCTTCCTACTTGCCCATCAAGTCTTTTCAAGATTCCCTATCGCTCTTCTCACAGAGCCGCAGACGGAAACATGTCTGGCTAGAAATGGGGCGAGTAGAACCCAAAGGTTACCTTTCTAAGATTAAGATGTGGGACGGCTCGACGTTTGGGTCGAGCTTGACGTAATTGACTTCGTTATTCCATTCATACAAATTTCCAGTGATCAAATCGCGAACATGGTAGCTCTGGTTGCCACTTAAGCCCAGTTGTTCCATTGGAACAATCACATTCGAATCATGAATGGTGAACGGGTCGAGATTGACGGCGACAAGAATCACGTTTGACCTATCATTGTTCCATTTGCCATAAAATAGAATGTCATCGCTGTTTGCCTTGAGAAGATGGAGGTTCTTGGAAAAATGAAGAGCAGGATTCTCAAGGCGGATTCGATTTATCTTTGAAATGAAGTCCTTGATATTGCCTGGGCGATTCCAGTCCCACACCTTGAACTGATATTTTTCAGAGTCTAGATATTCCTCTGAACCTGGAGCCAATGCCCTGTTTTCGCAGAGTTCGAACCCATTATATATTCCATAGGAGGAAGAAAGTGTTGCGGCAAGAACAAGTCTGATCTTGAAAGCCGCCCTTCCACCTTTCTGAAGGTATTCTGACAGTATGTCTGGTGTGTTAGTGAAAAAGTTCCCTATATAGTACTCTGCCACTTCGGAAAGCACAAACTCTTCGATGAACTCCTCAAGCTCCTTCTTTGTATTTTTCCACGTGAAGTATGTATAGGATTGAGAAAAGCCAGCCTTTGCCAGAAGTTTCATTGCGTTAGGGCGTGTAAAAGCCTCGGCCAGAAAAATCACATCTGGATACGATTCCCTCACCTTGGAGATTAGCCACTCCCAGAATCCAAGAGGTTTTGTATGCGGGTTATCCACGCGAAATATCCTAACGCCATTGTCTATCCAAAAGAGAACCACCTTCAGTAGCTCATTCCAGAGTTCTTTCCAATTTTCATTCTCAAAGAAGAATGGAATAATATCGTAGTACCTTTTTGGAGGATTCTCGGCGTATCGTATTGTTCCGTTCGCGCGATGGTAAAACCATTCGGGATGATGTTTTACATAAGGGTGATCTGGAGAGCACTGGAAAGCTAGATCGAGCGCGACTCGCATGTTGAGTCTTTTCGCAGTTTCGACAAAATGTAAAAAGTCATTCATTGTTCCGAGATTAGAATTTATTGACATGTGTCCTCCATATTCGTTTCCGATTGCCCACGGACTCCCCGGGTCATTGTCCGTAGGATGAGGAGAATTATTTCGCCCCCTTCTACCAGTCCGACCAACTGGATGAATTGGTGGTAGGTAGATCACGTCGAATCCCATGTCGCGAATCTCGGAAAGTCTCTTCTCACAGTCGCTGAATGTGCCACTGCGCTCTGGAATTGTGCCCTGAGATCTGTGAAACATCTCATACCAAGTCCCGAATCGGGCAACCTCCGGGTCTACAACAACATCAAGGTTCCTATAACTCTGGAGATCCGGTTTTTCCAAGCAAGTATTCATTAATTCAATGAACTCGGGTTCGCTGGCTACGCGTAACTTGCCAGCCATCTTCTCTTCACTTTCGATCTTCTTCAACCAGTTCGAAAGTTCCGACTTTGCAGCACCTGAAGCATTAGCGATCGCCATTTCGACCAATTGGTAGAGATCTTTAATGTCAGACGATATGTCTTCTCCAGAATTGAACCATTTCACAAGGTTTCCAACAAGTGTCGCGGTCTTATCGGTCCACGCTGCAACTGTGTATTCATACCTCCCGGTTTCTCCGAGTAGGAATGAGCCCTTCCATCGGTCGTCGTAATAATTCAGAGTCATGGGAGAAATATCCCACTTGCTAGATCCTTTTTTGCGATGGAGCAAGATTGCCCGAGCCAAATAATTCCCGGGCTTCACTATTTCAGCACTCACTTCCAGAGTGTCGCCTGTTATTCTCTTCACTGGGAAGCGGCCGCAATCTACCTCTGGAAGGGCGTCTAATATCTCAATGGATTCGTGAAATGGTTGATTCTCAGGGGAAACGTCATTACTCTTTGTCTCTCCGTTTGTCTTAGTGTTCCGCTTATCCATTTCTTTTTCACCTCTGGGAATTCCTTTCAAACAATTCATAGTCTTGGCTTGAACAAGGATATCGCTAATGGAGGCAGTGTTATCCTTAGCGAGTGAGGCCTCGAATTCCAACTAATGTTCTCTGAACGAGTGCCCCCAAGATTTCCAATGCCACTACCACCATACTCTTTAGCGTCACTGTTCAAAATCTCATCATACCATCCCTCGTGAGGCACACCGATCCGATAATCGAATCTTGGAATCGGTGTCATGTTGCAAACGATTATGATGCTACCACCTGACTTGCTCTTTCGGGTGAAACTAATGACGCTTTGATCTACATCACGAAAGTCTATCCATTCAAAGCCATCGTACGTGGAATCAAGCTCATGCATCGCGCCTTCCTTACAATACAATTGATTCAAGTTCTTCACGTAAAGTTGAAGGCTAGAATTCATGGGTTCACTTGCTAGGTACCAATCGAGCCCCGTCCTGAAGTTCCACTCGTTGCGCTGACCAAATTCGCTTCCCATGAAAAGAAGTTTCTTTCCAGGGTGAGTGAACATGTAGCCAAGTAGAAGTCTCAGATTGGCGAACTTTTGCCAATCGTCACCGGGCATTTTGCTGAAAAGTGATCTCTTGCCGTAGACGACCTCATCATGTGAGAGAACAAGAATGAACTTCTCGCTGAAAGCATACAGCAGACTGAAGGTCAGATTCCCATGATGGTATTTTCTATGAATAGGATCCTTCACAAAATAGTCAAGAGTGTCGTGCATCCATCCCATATTCCACTTGAAGTCAAACCCCAAGCCTCCACTTTCTATGGATTGAGTGACACCCTTCCACGATGTCGATTCTTCAGCTATCATGATACGAGAGGGGTATAGTGAGTGAACGGTCGAGTTCAATTCCATGAGAAAAGACACTGCGGCTAGATTCTCTCTCCCACCGAACTTGTTTGGGATCCATTGACCAGGATTTCTCGCATAATCGAGATACAGCATAGAGCTCGCGGCGTCAAGACGCAGACCGTCTACATGATATTTATCCAGCCAGAAGATTGCGTTTGAAATTAAAAAGGTTCGGACCTCCTTTCGGTCATAGTTGAAAATTAGAGTGCCCCATTCAGGATGCTCTCCAATCCGAGGATCGGCGTGATTGTAGAGGTGTGTTCCGTCAAAAAGTGCCAATCCGTAGGCATCCTTAGGAAAGTGCGCTGCAACCCAATCAAGGATGACTCCTATCCCATTTTGATGACACTTGTCGACAAGATACATGAAATCTAGCGGAGTTCCAAACCTCGAACTCGGTGCAAAGTAATTGACGACTTGATACCCCCAAGAATCATCCAGGGGATGTTCCATAACCGGAAGAAATTCAAGATGGGTAAATCCCATCTTTTTCGCGTACAACACAAGTTCGTCTGCGATTTCTTTGTATGGCAGATAATTTCCATTGTCTCCAGCTTTCTTCTTCCAAGAACCGAGATGAACCTCGTAAATCGAAATCGGCATCTCCAACGCGTTTCTTCGGGAGTCGAGCCACTTCTGATCATGCCACTCGTACTTTTCTAGATCTTCGACAACAGCAGCCGTACGCGGCCTCAATTCTGTCCTGAAAGCATAGGGGTCGGTTTTTTGTGAGATGTTACCATCAAAATTGGATCTTATCGCAAATTTGTAAACTTCAGAAGGACCTAGTCCTGGAACGAAAAGCTCCCAGATCCCAGATGAGCCACATGAATCCATTGGGTGTTCTCCTATATTCCAGTGATTGAAGTTACCTATGACACTGACGCTTCTTGCGTTTGGAGCCCAAACCGCGAATCGAACTCCAGAAGTTCCATTCCTCTCCATGAGATGTGCTCCGAGTTTTTCGTAACTTCGCCTGTGAGTACCCTCACCAATCAAGTGGATGTCGGAATCGCTAATGAATGGAGGAAAGGAGTACGGGTCTTCTCTCGTGTCAGTGTATCCTGTGGCGTCCGTGAAAGAGATCACGTACCGCTCTGTGGAACCGTTATCTTCCAGTTGTACCTCGTAAAACCCTCTTTGGTCAACGATCACCATGTCTTGTTTCCTTCCAGATGAGAATTGAACCCATGCTTTCTTAGCGCGCGGAAGATAAGCTCGAATCGATAGAATTTCCTTTTCCTGCACCTTTCTTTGCTTTGGTCCCAAAATAGAACTTGGATGCGATTCTTCGAATTCGGCTATTCTATTCACTTCTTCGACTCCGAAAGTGCGGGAAAATTGCCTCATTCACAAACTCCCTTATCGATTAGAATTTTCCTTGTAATCAGTAGAACTACTGCGCAAACGAAGGCTCAGGTGGGCGCATAGAATCAAAAGAATCGGGCGGCACGTCAATTCTCATCAGACGAATATCAGGTTTAACGATCGATATGAATCATTCATATCCGAGAATAAAAGTGTTCTTCAAGCAAACATGAGCTTGTCAACTTATCTTTCCGGTGAGGATGTTTTGCATCCTCATGAATGAGGA